>Ga0307468_100000257_pt1 | contig 12661 bp, 4 predicted proteins | sample atmdna_FD_203085 | JGI IMG/M metagenome (GOLD analysis project Ga0307468, IMG submission 203085) | Hardwood forest soil microbial communities from Morgan-Monroe State Forest, Indiana, United States - atmos_gases AM2C_05 | ecosystem: Environmental > Terrestrial > Soil > Temperate forest > Bulk...
GATCGCTTCGCTGCGCTCGCGATGACAATGCGGCGCGCTGCCCGCTAGAAGCGGGCGGTCAGTCCGACGTGGAACGCCCGCGGCGAGCCGGGCGAGAGGTTGGTGTTGCTGTCGGCGTTGGCCCAGTAGGTTTTGTCGAGGAGGTTCTCGACGTTGAGCTGCAGGCGCAGGTCGCGGTTGATGGTGAAGTAGGCGGCGGCGTCGAAGCGCGTGAAGCCGGGCAGGGTGACGGTGTTGTCGATCGTGGCGAACATCTTCGAGCGATAGATGATGCCGAAGGCGGCGCCCATGCGCGGGTTGATGTCGTAGTTGTTCCAGAGCGAGAACGTGTGGTGCGGCACCTGGCCGGCTTGCGCGCCTTTGCGTGCCGCGGTCGTGGCGCTGGTCACGAATGCATCCTGATGCGCGTAGCCGCCGGCGATGCTCCACGACGGCGTGATGCGGCCGTTGATGCCGAGCTCGTAGCCGTTGGTGCGCTGGCTGCCCGTCTGCACAATGCGCGTCGGATCGTTCGGATCGGTCGCGCGCGTGTGCGTGCGGTCGAGGCGATAGACCGACGCCGTGAGCGACAGCGTGTTCGACGCGTCCCACTTCGCGCCGGCCTCGTAGTTGTCGAACTGCTCGGGCTCGACCTGCTCGGTGACCGTCGTCAGCGATGAGAACTGATCGCCGGAGCTCGGCAGGTACGACACGCTGTACGTGCCGTAGAACGAGAGCGATTCGACTGGCTTGATGACGATGCCGGCGCGCGGCGACACGAGATCGTCGACGCGATCGAGCTCGTCTCCGTTGCGATGGTTGCGGAACGTGAGATCGAAGCGGTCGAAGCGGATGCCGGCCACGAGTTGTACGTACGGATTGAGCTCGATCTGGTCCTGCGCGTAGACGGCCGCGACGCGCGTGTCGAGATGATTGTCGGCGTCGGTCGCGCTCTGGCGGAACGTTACCGGCGTGGCGATCGTCGGGCTGTTGTACGGCACGAGGATCGACGTCGTCGCGTTGTTGAAGAAGCCGGTGTTGCGGAAGTTGTCGGTCGCCTGGCGTCCGAGCTCGGCGCCGGCGAGCAGCGTGTGCTTCACGCGTCCCGTGGTGAGCGCGTAAACGAAGTCGGTCTGGTTGAAGAGGTTCTCGCGCTGCGTGGCGTTGTTGTAGGCCGTGATTGCGACGCGGGCCTTGTCGGGCGTGACGGCGCCCGGGACGTAATTCTGGTAGCCGCGGTCGTAGTTGCCGAACAGCGTGCGGTTGCGGATCGTGAGTGCGCCGATGTGGTGCTCGATCGCGGCAGAGGCGAGGTCGACGGCGGCGTGCACGTGACTGTCGTCGGGGTTGCCGTAGAACGTGGCGATGTCGACGTCGGCGGGGCGTCCCTGAAACGACGTGATGCCGCGATCGGCGACGCGATCATCGCGGAAGTGCTCGTACGCGAACGTGATCTTCGTGTCGTCGCTCGGCAGGTAGGTGAGGGTGGGGGCGATGCCGCTGCGCCGCAGATCGGTGCCGTCGCGGAAGCTGCCCGAGTTTTCGTAGACGCCGTTCACGCGCAGCGCGAGCTTGCTGGTGACGGGCTGACCGAAGTCGGCGGCGATGCGCTTGTTGCCGTACGCGCCGCCCTGCAGCAACACTTCGCGCAGCGTGCCGAAGCTCGCTTCCTTGGTGACGCGATTGATCACGCCGCCGCCGCCGCCGCGGCCGAACATCATCGCGTTCGGCCCCTTCAGCGCTTCGATGCGATCGAGGTTGTAGAGGTCGCGGTAGTACTGCACGTCGTCGCGGACGCCGTCGACGAAGAAGTCGGCTGAGGAGCTGTTGCCGCGGATGACGACCTGGTCGCGATTGTTCTCGCCCTGATGGAGCGCGACGCCCGGCACATAGCGGATCACATCGCCGATGGTGGTCATGAGCTGATCGTGCATGAGCTCGCGCGTGACGACGGTGACGGACTGCGGGACGTCGCGCAGCGGCGTCGGCGTCTTCGTGGCGCTCGTGATCGAAGGAACGGTGTAGCCGTTCGGCGCGCGCACGGTGATGGATTCCGCCATCGTGGCGACGTGCAGGGTCACGTCGTGCGCGACGGTGTCCGCGGCGAGCGTCACCGTTTCGGTGCTTTCGAGGAAGCGCGGTGCGGCGACGCGGAGAATGTAGCGGCCTTGCTCGAGGTCGAGCGCGTAGCCGCCGTCGTTTGCCGAGACGGCCGATGCGACGGCGATGGTGGGTTGGGCTTCGGTGGCTACGGTGATGCGAGCGCCGGCGACGGGCGCGCCGCTGTCATCGAGGACGCGGCCGTGGTACGCACTGCGCTGGGTTTGTGCCGTAGCGCCGGTGCTGATCGCGGCGAGGAGTAGGAGGACGATGATGTCTCGAGTCACGTTTGATCCCTCTCGTATTGAGACTGAGTCTCAGTAGCAAATCTTGCGGCCCATGCTGGTAGTCTCAATGAGGTTTGTCAAGAGAGGGCGACACAGCTCTTTGGGGCCGCCGCTACAGATGTCATTCGCGAGCTGCGCTATGTAGGACAGGCTTCAGCCTGTCCCGTTTTCGCGCCGCGTTTTCGAGGGACAGGCTGAAGCCTGTCCTACATCACGGAATGACGTCGCGGAAGACGTAGAACGGGATGCCGTTCGAGGGCGGGTCCGCGACAGTGCGCTGTTGCAGGAGCTCCGCGCCATCCGGCTTTTGCACGACGACTGCGTCGATCAGCGCGGGGAAGTCTTTCGTTTCTTCTTTCGCGCCGTTGACGTTGAAGCGCGTTGCGAAGGTGTGGCCCCAGACGGCGAGGAACTCGCGGTTGTTGATGCGCGCGACGCTCGGCTCGCCGTAGTCGAAGAACGACGGACCCCAATCGATCGTCTTCCACACGATCTCCGCGGTCTGGCTCGAGAGGCGCGCGATTCCGTAGGTGTTGCTCACGAGATAGGCGTCGACGCCGTCGTTTGCAATGGCGAGATGATCGACGGGCCGGAATGGGCGGGTGGATGCGCGGACGGCGCTCTGCGCGAGGATCGTCGAGATGTCGCCGTCGATGGTGTACGCGAGGAAATCGTTGTTCGCCAGCGCTGCAGCAACGACGAAGCGGTTGTTGACGAAGGTCGTGGCAATTGCGGATGCCGGTGCGGTGTCTAGCACGTGTTTGTCGATGAGCACTCCATCGACCGACACGCGGGTCGCAATGGTGCCGGATGCACCTGCGGTTGCGACGAGGTAGCGCACGCCGTCGAACGCGACACCTCCGCGCACGACTTCGCCGACCGGAAGATCGACATCGCTGCGCGTGCCGTCGGTGCCGAGGAGCGTGAGGCGCGTCGTTGTCCCTCGGGACCAAGCGACCGCGAAGCGATCGCCGGCGATGGCATCGTGGACGACGACGTCGCCGGTTGCGAGCTCTCCGGCGCGATTGCCGAGGAGGTAGCGGGTGCGATTGATCGCGCCGGTTTCGTTCCAGATCGCGAAGCGCGCGGTGTCGTTGATCGCGCCGTGTACGTGCAGCATCGTGCCGGGCGCGCTCGTGAGCTGCGCGCCGGAGACCATCGCGGGCGGAAACACGCTGCCGTCGCGCGCGACGAGCGCGTAGCGAACCGTTTCGACATCCGGTGATGCCGGTGTCGTCGCGTCCCATGCGACGATGTACGCGCTGCCGTTCCACGCGACCTTTGGATCTTCGTTCGTGCATCCGCCGGTCGCGATCGGGAACGCGTTGCCGATGGCCGCGCCGTTGCCGTCGAGACGCATGCCCCACAAGTCGGAGGAGTTCGTGCAGCCGGCGACGGGTGCGTACACGCTCGTGACGAGCAGCAGCTCGTCACCGTTCGACGCGAGGGCCGCTTCGCGAGCGCCGAAATCCGCTTTGAAAATGGGCGTGATCTTGTCGACGGCGTTGTCGCGGAGCGTCATCGTCTCGACGCTGCCGTGCGGTACCGCGACGACGAAGTGATCGCCGTGCGCCGCGACTCCTGGAAAGTTGAATGTGTTCAATTTTGCGGCACCGGTGGCGTTCGCGTTTTTGTCGAGCAGGATGAGGTAGCCGCCGTTCGGCGCGACCGCCGTGATCAGGTAGCCGTTTTCGCTCGCGGTGATGTTCGTGGCATAGCCGATGTCGAGAATCTTCGTCGTGACGGGTGTACCTTGCGCGTCGAGCAGCGTCCCGTAGAGGTACGCACCGCCGTACGTGACCAGAAACGTCGATCCGGTCGATGCGATCAGCGGATAGCCGTTGGAGCCGGAGCCGATGTCGCGCACGAGGCCGTCGAGGGAGAGGTGGAGCCGATAGCTTGGCGTCTCCCAAAGCACCGCGGGGCTCGATCCGCGGACCGCGATGCGTGGCGCCCATCCGCCATTCACGGCGACGGCCGTTCCATTCGCATCGGGACGGTCGCCGTTGCGGCCGACACGCGCGGAGAAGATGGAGCCGGGATAGTGATTCGTGCGCTCGTCTTCGAAGACGATGACGACTTCGTCGCCAACACGCGCGACTCCGCCGAGGCGCTGATGCCGCGGTGTGCCGCCGGGCAGCGGCGCGCCTGCGACGACGTCGGGTCCGAGCGTGAGGCCGATCGGCCCGAGCGGCTGATCGGCGCTGGCGATCGAGGCGACGAGCAGGAGCAGCGCGAGGGGCTTCATGGGGACATTATGGAGTGCGCGCGGCCATGCCGCCGCTTTGGGTAGTGCATTCGGGTTGCGAGGTTGCGAGGTCACGCGGTTGCGTGGCACTGATCAATCACCACGTAACCGCGCAACCTTGCGGCCTCTCAACACCTGACCCAAAGCGGTGGCTTTGCCACCGCACTCCTAAACTACTTCATCGCTTTGATTCTTCTTTCCGCGAGGATCCAGGTGCTGCTTGCGACCGTCGTCTTCGGTTTCTCGACGCGTTTGTATGCGGCGAGTGCCGCGTCGCGGGCGCCGTAGTTTTCGGCGATGCGGCCGAGGACGTACCAGTCGTGTTCGGCGGGCTCGTCGCGGCCGGCTTCGTCCATCGATTGCAGGAGCGCTTCGCGCGCTTCGAGGCTCTTGCCGGTTTCGGCGTAGAGCGATGCGAGGGTGTGGAGCAGCGCGGCGCTGGCGCCGGGGAGCTGCATTGCGTGGCGCGCGTCTTCGAGTGCGCGATCGAGCTCGCTTCCGCGGAGCAGCTCGGCCCACGCCATGTTGTTGTAGTCGTTCGCGTTTGGCGTGAGCTGCTCGATGACGGTGCGGAACTGCTTTTCGCACGCGTCGTATTTGCCTTCGTGCATCGACGACATCGCGAGGGAGCGCAGTGCATCTTCATCGCGCGGGATTTTCACGAGGCGATCGTTCGCGAGTTTTTCTGCTTCGGCGTGGCGATCGAGTTGCGTGAGCGCGGCGGTCAGCATGTTGAACGCCGTGCCGGAGTCGGGCATGGTCGTGTAGAGACGCTGTGCGATCGGCAGCGCGGATGCGTCGTCGTCTTTCGCGCCGTACGCGAGGACGAGACATTGATCGATGCGCGCGCGGATTTCGTCGCTCGCTGCTTTTTCGCGTGCGGCGACGAGGATCGGAATCGATTCGTCGGACACTTCCTTCGCAAGCATGAGCGACGCAGCGGCGAGACGGATCTCTTCGGCGGTCGCCGATGTCTTGCCCTTCGCCCAGAATTTCGCGAATGCGGGTCCGGACAATTCATCGTCGCCGCCGCCCGCGGTCAATTCTTCGCGTTCCCAGTTCAGCCACTGGCGCGCAGCGTCGAGCTGGTTCGCTTCGAGGAAGCGGAGCACGCGCCAGCCGATGAGCTGCGGGTCGCGACTCGTGGCGCCGAGGCGGTACTTGCCGTTGTCGCGGATCACGAAGAACGTGTCGTTGTCGGTCGCGCTGCGGCGTGACGCGGCGCGTGCGCGAATGCGATAGCCGAGCGTGTCGTCGCCTTCCTGGACAAATTGGACAGATGGGATGCCGGCGTCGGCGTAGAACTCGACCGGCAGTCCCTGGTCGCGCGCCATCGAGAGGATGCCGATGCGCGAGATGCGCCACGCGGGACGCTCTTCCGCTTTCTCGAACAGTTTCTTTTCGTCGCTCGCGAAGAGGTCCGCGGCTTTCACGTTCGTGAATTCGTCGAGCAGCGATTCGAGCAGCAGCTTGCGCACGATCGTCTTCGGATCGTCGTCGGGCATCGGGATTTCTTCGATACGTTTCGCTTTGCGCACGGTCTCGACCTGCGTGCGTGCTTCGGTCGACGGCGAGCCCTGCATCGCTTCTTCGAGCAGATCGGCGGCCTGCGGATAGAAACGCAGTCCCATCAGCACGCCGGCGGCGTCGCGCAGGAGTTGTTTGCGATCGTTCTGATCGCGCGATGCGGCTTCACGCAGCGCCGCGGCGGAACCTTGCGTTGCGGCTGCGGCGATGATGCGTCCGAGATCGCGGCGCTTCGTGTCTTTCGTTTTGTCGGCTGCGGTTTTCAGATCGTCGAAGCGGCGTGAATGCGCGAGTGCGAGCAGCAGCTCGCCTTCGAAGCTGTCTTCCTCGAGATCGTCGATGAGCGCGTGATATTCGGCGATGGCGCCGGTGAGATCGGCGCCGTGGCCGAAGAGCAATCCGTCGTCGCCGTACTCGAGGAGCTTCGCGAGCTCGGCGCGAATCGGAACGTCTTTCGAATCGAGCTCCTTCGCTTTGCGGAACGCGGCGATCGCGCCGGGGAGGTCGCAGCCTTTGCGGAAGCGGCGTCCGAAGAGATCGTGCTCGAGGATCAGGCCCTGCATGCGGTACGCGCCGGCGTACGTCGGCTCGAGCGCGATCGCTTTCTTGATCTGCTCGCGTGCGGCGTCGGCCATGCCTCCGCCGAGCAGTGCTTTCGCGATCTCGACCTGGTGGCGGCCCTCTTTCGGATGCAGCGTGCCGAGCCGGCGGAATTCGGCGAGTGCGCCGGCGATGTCGCCTGCGTTGAGCTTCGCGGTGCCGCTCTCGTCGAAGCCGAGGACGAGCGGCTTCTCGTCGTCGAGCGTCTTGAGTGCCTTGCGCAGCGCTTCGAATTCGTCGGCAGTGAGGCGCTTCTTGCCGCTGTCGAAGCGGATCGTGGCGACGACGGTGCCGTCGTTTTCCTTGGTGAACTCTTTCGTCAGCGTCGCGCTCGCGAGCTCCTTCGTTTCGTTCTGCGGCAGCGCGCGCGTTTCGAATCCCGATGCCGGGAGGATGCGGTAGCGCCACTCGCGCACGAACGGCATCGGCATGACGAAGTCGTGCACGCGGAGGTCTTTCTTTTTCTTCTCCTCGTCGTCGTCTTTGTCGGTGCGCGGGCGGCGCAGGATCCACGGCATGTTGTCGGCGACGCCGCCGATCGGAATCGCGACTGCAGCTTCGCCATCCATCGCGATGCCACGACCTGCTTCGCTGATCTCGAGCTCGAGGCGGAATGGTTTCGCGAGATCGTGCGCGTCGCTGGCGTCGAGGTTCTTGAGCGCCTTCGCGCTGTAGTAGCCCTTCGCGTACTGCTCGACCGACTCGCGATATTTCTTGCGATCGGAAGAAACATAGAAGCGACGCATTGACGATTCGTCGCCGCCCTTCGGCTCGGTGATCTCGAGGACGGTCGCCTTGCCTTCTTCGACCATTTTGAAGATGCGCGTCTCGACGGTGTAGTTCGTCTTCGACTCGGTGACCGGCGTTGTGGCGAGGTCGGTGGTCTTCGGGCTCGCGATGAGCGCGAAGCGGCCCTGATCCATCACCGGCAAATCGCCGGCGCGCGAATATTCATCGGTCGGGTCGATCCAGAGATCGCCGGAGACGACGATCGCGTGATTGAACATGCCGAGGCCGGGGAGGCCGTGGATCGTGTCGAAGTCGTGGCCTGCGCGGAGGAGCGCAACGTTCGCGGGATAGCCGGCCGCGCGCAGCAGCGCGACGAGCAGCGTCGCTTTGTCTTTGCAATCGCCGTAGCGATTCGTCATCACGGTCTGCGGCGTGCGCGGGATGATCGACGACTCGCCGACCTCGACGCCCGCGTAGCGAACGCGCTTCTGGATGAAGGCAAGGAGGCGTGTGATCGCTTCGCGGCGATCCTTCGTGTTGCCGATCGCTTCGCGCGCGAGCTTCTCGACGGAATCGCCGGTGCCGATCTGTTGATCGATGATCGCGGAGTAGCGCTGCGCGAGGTCCTGCCACGATTTTCCGGTGGAGAACGCGACGTAGGGGAGCGGCGAGATGTCCGACGGCAATCCCCATTCAATGTTCTCGATCGGCTCGTACGGACCGCCTTCGATGACGATGTGCTGCTTGCCGTCCGCCGTCGTCTTCACCGGCTCGACGTGCGGCGCGGTGTTGTTGACGAGTTTCACGTCGAGCGACGCAGGCGCGTCGAGCACGACGCGCGTCTTGCGCACCGGCACCCAGCTGCCGAACGTGACGATGTCGCTGATGCCGGCGTCGGCGAGCGTGCTTTTCTGTTCGTGCGTGATCAGCTGCTCGATGACGGAGCCGACGGCGACCGCGGGCAGCGGCGCGCGGATGATGCGGTTGTCGCTGAAGATGTCGAGCGATTCCTCGGGCGCGGGCGCTTCGATGACGGCGCTCTCGTCGAGCTCGTGCACGGTCGCGTCTTTCGTGATCACACGCGCGCGGATTTTCGGGCGCTCCTGATACCACGGAGCCCACGGCGCGTTGATGGTGCCCCACGAATCGATCGCGGAGTCGCCGGCGATGCGATAGACGATGCGCTGCGTGCTCACGCAGCGGCCGGCGTCGTCGAACGAGTACGTCGATTCGTCGAGCAGCAGGATGACCGACTGTTCACCGGCCGGGATCTGTTCCGCCGCGGCGAGGATCGCCTTCGGATCGCCGGTGAACGGCGCGCCGCTCCATGGCTCGACTGCAAAAACGGGCTCGCCGGCAAAAAGAGGCAGTGCAAAAAGCGCGAGAAGAGATGCGGTAACGATCCCGCGCAAGGAAGAGAACGGCATGAGGTCTCCTGAGTTATTCGGACTCTGACGCGATGGTAGCAGCACTTATACTTGAGACACCAAACCAACGAGGAGAGTTCCGATGACGATTCGCAGAACGTTGATGGCTGTGCTCGCGCTCGCGCTGGCGACGACGGTGTTCGCAGGCAGTCCGCAGAAAGCGGGCAAGTGGCAGATGACGATGCAGATCGAAGCACCGAATCTGCCGGTGAAGATGCCGCCGTTCACGATGACGCACTGCGTGACCGAGGAGGATGCGAAGAACCCCGAGAACGCGATTCCGAAGGATCCGCAGGGGCGCGCCAGCCAGTGCAAGCCGAGCGACTACAAGTTCGAAGGCAACAAGGTGACGTGGACGATCGACTGCCCGAAGCAGAAGATGAAAGGCAACGGCGAGATCACCTACAGCGAAGATTCGTTCGCGGGCTGGATGAAGATGACGGCCGGCGATCAAGAGATGACCACGAAGTACAGCGGCAAGTACCTCGGCGCGTGCGACGAGAAGAAGTGATTCTAGGAGTGCGGTGGCAAAGCCACCGCTCTCATATCTTGAATGGGAAAGCGGCGGCTCTGCCGCCGCACTCCTAAACTACGGCATCCAGAAATCGCGCGGGTATAGCCGGTACAGCTTCGTGTCCGCGCCGTCCGCCCCCTTCACGTAGCGCTCCCAGGCGTCCTGTTGTTTGTCGGGGCCGATCGTGAAGAAGACGGCGTCGGCGACGTCGGCTCCCTTGACGTTGTAGCCGGGGAGGAAGCGGCCGTACACGGCGTCTTTGCGATCGAAGAGTTTGTTGCCGAGCTCGGGGTCTTTGCGGAGCTCGAGGATCGACTGGCGGAATTTGCGGACTTGATCGGGCGGCTGGTTGTCGGCGAGGTCGGCGGCGATTCCTTCGGCGCGCGTTTCGTAGGTTGATGCTGCGCGGCCTTCTGCGAAGACCTGCGCGATGGCGTAATCGCCGAGGCGTGGGTCGCGGGCTGCGGTCTTGAGCTCGTTCACGACGAACTTCACGGTCTGCGGGATTTCGGGTGTGCGCTCGGCGTAGTAGCCCATGCGTCCCGACTGCACGCTTGCGCGCAGGCCGTTGCTGTACGCGAGGCCCGCGCCGATCGTTTTGAGGAAGATGCCGTGCGCGCCGTATCCCGCGTGCAAACGCGACGCGAGGAAATCGAGCTGCTTTTCGCGATCGCCAAAGTCGGAGAAGTGGACGCCCGGCGTCGAGGTCAGGATCACGCCGCCCTTCATGTTCGGCGCGAGCAAGCCGACGTACACCGGCTTTGTCGCGGATGAATCGCGCGCGAGCAATCGCGCATCGACGTGGCGCGTGTTGCCGTAATCCGCGCGTGCGTGCGGCGCTTTCTCGAGCGGCGCGACGAGCGCGGCAATCTTCGGCGCGGACGATTTCTGCATCTCGCTGTTCGTGACGAGATACATCCGCGCGTTCCCGTTGCGAAGCAGCGCGCGGCGCACGTTCTCGAGATCGGCGAGCACTTTCGCGGGCGGCGTGAACAAGTCATCGCGCAAGGCGTTGACGAGATACGACCAGTCGGCGGCGAGGCTGCTCTCCGGGATGTCGTTGCGCGTGAGGTCGAGGTCTTTGAGCATGTCGTTCGCGATTGCCTGCGCCGCGGGTGACAGCGCACTCACGTCGCGCGCATCGGGCGACGCCGCGAGCTTGGTGAAGAACGCATTCAGCGCATCGCGATCCGCATCCGCCGCTTCGCGCAGCAGCCAGCGCAAGCGCAGCGCGTTGTGCGCGCGCGTGAGGAACGAATCGGCCGCGAGATACGCGGGATCGGACTGCATCCGATACGAGTTCGCCGGATTCTGCACCCACGCTTCTTCCGGTCCCTGCATCGTGTTGCGGAAGTTGCTGACGGCCTGATCGACGACGTCGCGGATGCGCGCGAGGTTCTCGGCGCGCCAGTCGGGGTGATAGAGCACGAGCGACATCCAGTCGATGGCGCGATCGAATTCCTTCGCGCCGAGGCCTGCGCCGCGGATGGTGAGCTCGACGCGGTCCGTGCGCGGATTCGTCGAGTAATTCGCATCGAGGCTGAGAATCTCATTGCGCAGGCGCTCGCTCATCTCTTCATACGAAACCGGCTTGCCGTTTTCGATGACGCCGACGCGTGTGAGCAGCGCGGGCAGCAGCGAGAGGTAGCGAAGCTGCTCGCGCGGAATGCCGTCGACGCGCAGGCCGAGGCCGAGCGTGGCGCTGGTCATGTTGTCGAACGTGGATACGACGAGCGGCACGCCTTCGACACTGCGCGAATCGAACTTCAAAACATCGTCGAGCGTCATCGGCGGCGTCTTCACGAATTGCGGCGGCGTGATCTTCTTCGCTTCTTCTTCGATGCGCGCCGACTCCGCGTCGTAGTCGGTGCGATAGCGCTTGATCGCTTCCTGTTCGTCCGCGATGCCGTAGCTCTTCGCGAGCCGCGCCGCTTCGGCAGCCGCGCGCGCGACGCGCTCCTGCTCTTCGCGCTGCAGCATCGACGGGCTCGGCTTCGCCGCGGAGACGTACGGCACGACGCCTGTCAATTTCCACTTCGTCAGGAAGTCGCGCCAGACGTTCTTGTCGCTCGTGATCTGCTTGCGCACGAACGCCATCTGCGGCTCGAGCGTCACCGACTTGCGGAAGTCGGGCGTCTTCTCGAGCAGCAGCAGGTGATCCATCCACGACGAGCCGGTGTTGCGCGCGCCGAACGACGGCGGCGTGTTCGTGAATTTCGCGAGGTCGCGCTCGAGCTCGACGACGCGGCTCTGCATGCGCGTGTTGAATTCCTTCAGCTCCGGCGATCCGTCGGGGAACGACGCGACGCGATTCAGTTCGTCGACGATCTTCTGGCGGATGGCGATGAGCTTCTCGTTCGTGATGTTCACCGGCGCGACGTTGTCGAGTGCGAAGCGCACCGGCGATCCGAGATCGCGATCGATTTGCGAGAACACTGCGGTCGCGCTCGTGTCCATCACGCGCGTCTTGCTGTCGACGAAGAGCTTGTAAAGGTTCGTCGTGGTGTCGCTCGAGAAGTTGTCCCCGAACAATTCCAGCAGCAACTGCTCCTCGGGAACCAGCGTCCGGTTCGCCGGCCAGATGAACATCACAGGGCTCGGCTGCTGTTCGTTGCGATGCGGATATTCGTCGATGCGGATCGTTGCGCTCGCGGCGCCGGCCGGAGCGGGGAGCGGCGTCGCGATCGTCGCGGCGCGCTTTGTCCCATCGGGCTCGACGCGATCGAGAATCGCATCGACGCGCGTGAGCAACTCGGCGATCGGCACGTTCTTCGGGAACGTGACGATCGTGCCCATGTTGCCGAGGTAGTAGTTCGCTTTGTGAAAACTGCGGATGTCCGCGGGCTGCATCGTGCGGATGCCCGACGGCTCGCCGCCTGAGTTCACGGAGAGCGGATGCGTCGGGCCGTACACGAGTTGATCGGCGGCGCGATAGAGCACGCGATAGCGATTCGTGGTCGAGCTCACCATCTCGTTGTAGACGGAGCCCTTCTCTTCGAGGCGCAGCGTGCCGTCGGGATTTTCGGTGACGCCGAAGTTGCGGACTTCGCGGCGGATCTCTTCGTCGGTGTAGTTCGGATGCAGCATCGCGTTGAGCTGCGCGCTGAACAGATCGAAGAACACGTCGGGGCCGGCGGCGGTGTTGAAGTGATAGCTCGTGCGCCACTGCTGCGTGAACGCGTTCGAGCCGGAGAGCCACATCGTGTCGAGGCCGGCGAATGCGCGGCCGGTCGTGCCCTTGCCGAGGAGG
>Ga0307468_100000258_pt1 | contig 12655 bp, 12 predicted proteins | sample atmdna_FD_203085 | JGI IMG/M metagenome (GOLD analysis project Ga0307468, IMG submission 203085) | Hardwood forest soil microbial communities from Morgan-Monroe State Forest, Indiana, United States - atmos_gases AM2C_05 | ecosystem: Environmental > Terrestrial > Soil > Temperate forest > Bulk...
CTAGACTCATTCGTTATCGATCGAGATGCTGCCGTTCGCGTTGACGAGATCGAGCTTGCAGGCGCCGTTGCCGATCTTGCCGATCAGGGTTTCGTCGCTTACGGAGCTCGTCGTGATCGGTAGCGCTGTCGTGATTCTTCCGAACGACGTTCGCGCGTTCACTGCGTAGCCGGTTCCGTTGCGCACGGCGACGCGGATCGAGCTGAAGCTCGTTTTCAGCGAGACGGTGTGGCAGTTGGTGCCGCGCAGGCCCGACAGCGAGATCGCGCCGTTCTGGTTCTGCACGTCGACGGCACCGCCGATGTCGCTGAGGAACGCCGACGCGAAGCTCGTGCGGACGCGCGCGCCGTTGTCGACGGCCGTCAGGTTCACGGCCCCGTTCGCGTTTTCGACGTTGGCTGCGCCCTTGATGCGATCGCCGCGCACGGAGCCGAATCGCGTGTTGGCGGTGAAGTTTCCGTCGACGTCGGCGACGGTGATCGCGCCGTTCGCGTTCGTCACTGCTGCGGGTCCGGAGATGTCATTCAGCGACGCGCTGCCAAACGAGGTCACGACGGTCGCCGGCCCCTTCACCGAGCGAGCGTCGACGCGCGAGTTCTGGCTGTTGACGCTGAGCGCGCCGCCGATGTTCGACGCCGACACGCTGCCGAACGAGTTCCTGATCGTCGTCTGTCCGCCGATGTCGCGCACGTCGACGCGGCCGTTGCTCGTGGTGACCGCGAGCGGGCCGTGGATACCGGACGCGTTCACGCCAGCGAACGAGTTCGTAATGGTCGCGCTGCCGCCGACGTCGCGCGCGTCGACGCTGCCGTTCGAGTTGTTCACGATGACGTTGCGCTTCGCGTCCGAGACGTTCACGCTCGCGAAGCGATTCGTGATCTCGAGATTGCCGCCGATGTCGCGCGCGGTCACGCTGCCGTTGGAGTTCTTGATGATCGTGTTGCCGGCGTTGCCCTGCACGTCGATCGTGCCGAACGCGTTCTCCACAACCAACGCGCCCTTGCCCTCGCGCACTTTCACGCTGCCCTGCGAGGCCTCGATCTTCACGGCGGCCTTCATGCTGCTCACGTCGACGTTGCCGAATTTGTTGCTGATGTCGAGCGGCGCGTTCTCCGGAACCGACACCTGGTAGTTGACGGAGAACGAAGCGTCGCCGAATTGCCTGCCGCGATGTTCGGGGTACACCGTGCGGACGGTGATGCCGCTCGCGTCGTCATGGCTCGTTTCGATGCGGATCTTTTGTCCGAACTCGGGATCGGAAGCGCGGATCGTTGCGCGGACGTTGAATTGATGGCCGCTCGTCGTGCGGACGACGACGTCGCCGAATTTGTTGTCGAGCGTGATCTTGCCGCCGCGAAATGTGTACGTGCGGCTGAATTTCAATTCGAAGCGGTCGTCGTCCGCGCGCGCAGTGAGCGCGATGACGGCGAGCAGCGCGGCGGCGAGACCGCGCCAGTTACGGCTGCTGAACATTGTGTCCCTCCCGGATCACGTCGCGCAGGGTCTTCTGCTTCTCCGAATACATGGTGAGCAGCTGGTTGCGCAGATGTGCGTTCTGTCGATTGCGATCGATGTTGGACTGGCACTCCGCGATCGCGTCGTCGAGCACCATCAGTTTTTCTTTGTAGCTGACCATGAGCGGCGAGGCCTCATCGTTCTCGAGCTTCGGCTCCGCCGATTTCTCGAGCTGTTGAATGGCCGCGGCATACGCCTCCTCGGCCTTCTCCACGTTGTCGACTTTCTCGCTGGTCAGCAGCTCTTTGTCGAATGCGGCGCGCCGGTTGTGCACGCGCAGCGCGTACCACGTCATCGCACCGAGTGCGACCGTGAGCGCGACGGCGGCGGCGATGCGCCACACGTGCGATCGCGAGGCGCGCTTCTCAGCGGTAATCGCGCGTTCGATGCGCGGCCAGAGCAGATCGCTCTGCCACGTCGTCTGCATCGTGCGCGCGACGTCGGAGATCTCGTTCCACGAAGCGAGCTTCTCCATGCACGCAGCGCACGTCTCCGCGTGCAGCGCCGCGATCTCGAGCGACTGCGGGTCGCCGTCGAGGAGAAGATCGTCGAGTTGGTTGCAGGTGATCGTCATGATTTCGTCGTTGCTTTCCATTGGGTTTGTAACTCGCGTTTCGTCGCGAACAGGATCCATTTCGAGTTGCCTTCGGTGATGCCGAGGATTGAAGCGATCTCGGCGTGACTGAGACCCTCCACTTCGAAGAGAAGAAACACGGTGCGGCGCTGCTCCGGCAGTTCCGCGAGCAGTTTGCGGAGCGTCATGCGCTTGGCGTCGTCGACGGACGCGGCGGTGCGCTCGCTGCTGTCGGGGAGGTCATCAAGCGGCGACTCTTCGGGACGGCGTTTGCGCTTGCGCAGCAGGTCGTAGCAGGTGTTGACGAGGATGCGATAGATCCACGTCGAGAACGATGCCTCTCCCGTGTACGTCGACGCCGCGCGATGCACTTTGAGGAACGTCTCCTGAACAGCATCCTCGGCATCCGCCAGACTGCCGAGGTGATTCCAGGCGATGCTCTTCATCCGATCGCCGAAGCGGCGGTACAGATCTTCAAAGATCGACACATCTCCCGAAGCACACGCGGCTGCGAGCCGGCGATCGTCAACATTTCCGTTCGTGGCGGTCATCACTGGGAACGTGGCGGTCAGGGTTGTCGCGTCATGCATCGGACTCGTGTTGGATAGACGCTCGGTTTTCGTGAAGGTTAGAGTTTCGGAGTGCGGTGACCGCTTTCTGATCCGGATACGAAAGCGGTGGCTTTGCCACCGCACTCCTACACTTCATCAATCGACTTCGGCCAATCCGCGCCGAGCAGCCGCGACAACGCGCGGTCTGCGAGCAACTTCCCTCCAGTCTGGCAGCGCGCGCAGTAGTTCGTTTCGTTTTCGGCGTGGACGATGCGCTGGACGGGAGTGCCGCACACCGGGCAGGGGAGGCGGTAGCGGCCGTGCACGGCCATGTCTGCGCGGAACGCGGTGACTTTCTCGGGGAACTTCGCGCCGGTTTCGCGGCGGAGGCGGTCGGTCCAGTCGATGAGCGTGTCGCGCGTTGCGTGGTAGAGGCGCTCGATCTCTTCCTCGTCGAGGTTCGTCGTCATCTGCACGGGCGAGAGTTTTGCGCGATGCAGGAGCTCATCGGAGTACGCGTTGCCGATGCCGCTGAACACGTGCGGATCGGTGAGTGTGCGTTTCAGCGTGTGGCGCTCGCGCGTGAGCGCGGCGCGAAATTCGTCGAGCGACATCTCCAGCGGCTCGAGTCCGCCGGGATCGAGCGCGCGCAGCGCGTCTTCGCCGCGGACGATATGCAGCGACGCGCGCCGCTTCGAACCGGCCTCCGTCAGGATCAGCGTACCGGTCGAAAAGTCGAAGGCCGCAAGCCCGACTTTGCCTGGGATCTTCGCGCCTGGCGGTAACCACTTGAGCCGTCCGGCGATCATCAGATGCAGGATGAGAAAGAGCTCGTCTTCGAGCGCGAAGACGATGCGCTTGCCCATCCGCCGCAATCCGACGACGCGTTTTCCTGCGACGTCGGCTGGTGCGGGATCGACGGTGCGCAACAGGAACGGACTGCCGAGGCGGAGGCGCGTGAGCGTGGCGCTGGCGATGCGCGCTTCGAGGGCTTCGAGGTAGATCGCGATGTCGGGAAGCTCAGGCACGAACTTGATGGTAGGGATTTGTTCGCGTGGTGTCTCTCCTTCAGTGGGCCCACTAACAACATAAAGGAGGAGGTATGCACCCAAGACCGCGCAGTCTGGTACTCGTTTTCCTCGTCCTCATGCTGTCGCTTTTCGCCGGAGCATCCCCGCCGCAGTCACCGCCCGCCGCAGCCGCCGAAGCCAGCGTCACGGCGCCGCCCGTCGTCGCCGGCGTGCACTACAAGCCGATCGATCCCGCGTTCTTCAAGCCGAAGGCAGTCGTGCAGGGATGGATCGACACGTACGACAACGCGAAGATCTCGCAGCATCGCTGGGACCTCTGGCGCTACATGAACATGCCTTCGCACGAGACGATCGACGGCACGGACGTCCCGATCTGGGAGACGTGGTATTCCGGCACCGAGGTGTATCTCGACGTGCCGTTCAACACTGCGAACACGCCGGCGAGCTGCTCGATCCCGCCGACGGTCCATCCGCGCCGCCGCTTCGAGCGTCCGCACCAGCACATCTCGCACGGCGTGCAGCCCGACGTCGTGCTGGCTTCGTTCAACCGCTTCACGAAGGAGATGTACGAGCACGTCCGCCGCAACGGCTACTACCGCCTCGAGAAGCTGCTCGAGACGAATGCCGCGTTTCCCGCGACGACGCCGATCCAGGACCGGAACGTCAAGAACTTTCCCGACAAGTCGATCATGCTGAAGCCGGTGTTCATCCCCGTCAGCTCGACGACGCCGACGATGGTGCCGTACTGGAACGGCATCACGGCCGGTGCGACGACGGATCCGACGAACCCGACGTCTCCGACGTGGACGCAGTGCGTGCTCGTCGATCCCACGGGCACGGCGACGAACAACCAGGATCGAGTCTGCAACCCGAGTCCGCAGCCGGGTCTGTGCGGCGACGGCGGAAGCGATCCTCCGTGCGGCAACACGCTGATGCCCGCCGGCACGTACAAAGTGATTCGCATCAGCGACGATCCGGCGAAGTCGGATGTCTACGCATTCAAGATGACGCAGGACGAAGTCAACCAGCTCGGGTGTCTCGGCATGGGACCACTCAACGGACCGTACCAAGCAGGCGACTACGCGATGTTCGTCGCCACGCACACGTCGACGCGCGAAGTCGACAACTGGACGTGGCAGACCTTCTGGTGGCAGCCCGTGGCCGTGCAGCTCTCCGAGCCGCCGCTCGCGGAACTGCCGCCGGCGTCGGCGGGAATCACCGGCGCGTGGAAGAACTACGCGTCGTGCTACTCGTACTACTTCGCCGTTCCGAACAACGCGAACGGACAGCCGGTGCGCTGTTACAACCCGTATCTCGAGACCGCTCTCGGCGGCCTTGGAAATCTCGCGCGCACGACATCGACGGGAGTCGGCGTCGATACGAGCTGCATCGCCTGCCATCGCGCGGCGTCGCTCCCGAACGCCGCGGGGCCGCCGCCGGGATACATCACCTACAACTACCTCTCGGCCGCGGATCCGATCTGGTTCAAGAACACGATCAAGACCGATTTTCTCTGGTCGATCCCAGTGCGCGCGCACAACGCGCCGTACACCGGGTTGCCGTAGGCATCAAACTCAGTGGGCAGTGAGCAGTGGGCAGTGGGCAGAGAAAGGCGCTCTGCACTCTGCTACTGCCTACTGCCTACTGCCTACTGCCTACTGCCTACTGCCTACTGCCCACTCCACCCTCACACTCTCTTCAACGCCTCCGCAATTTCCTTCGACTTCGGTGCGAGTTTCTGCGCGTTGAGATAGGCCTGCTTCGCTTCCGGTTTGCGGTTCTGCTTCTCGTACAACTGGCCGAGGTAGTACCAGGCGCTCGCGTGTGACGGCTCCTGATCCGTCGGCGTGTAGGCGAGATATTTCTTGAGCGTTTCCTCGCCGCGCGCGTAGTTGTTGCCGGCGCGCGCCGCGGTCACGCCGATTCGAAAATACGCCGGCATGTATGCGGGATCGAGCTTCACCGCGGCTTCGAATTCTTCAGCTGCCCCTTTATAGTTTTTCTCGCCGAACAGATAGACCGCGTAGTAGTGATGCGCTTTCGCGGACGTCGGCTGTTCGCGCACCGACGTGATCATCTCGCGCAGCGCGAGATCGTTCTTCTTCTGATTCTTGTAGATGCGTGCGTAGGCGCGATGTCCGGCGAGCGCGTCGCGTTTCTTGATCTCGTCCGCCTGCTGCTTCGCCTTTTCTTCGCTGCCTCCGGCGATGCCGGGCGCGAAGATGTAGTAGTCGACGAGCGCGAAACGCGCGTCGAGCAGATTCGGATCGAGCTCGACGGCGCGCTCGAATGCGCTCTTCGTCTTCTTCGCGAGTCCGAGCTGCTTGAACATGCTCGCCTTCTGCGTCATCTGGCCGTACGCGTTGCCGAGCCAGAGGTGGTACGTCGCGTTGTTCGGCTCTGCCGCGACGGCCTTCTCGAACAACTCCGCGGCCTTGTCCGGCTCGTCATTCCGCATCGCCAATTTGCCCGCCGCGAGCGCGTCAGCGCCGCCCGCCGCGAACAAAGACGACGCACAAAGCACAAGAGCGACAACGAACAGTGTCTGTCTCATTCCCCACCTCGCATGTTTCCTGCTTTGTACGTGCACGAGTTGCAGACGGTTTCGGTAGAATGACCGGCCTTTTATGACGACCCTGACCATTCCTGACCGCGCGACGATTCCGATTCATGATCCCGAAGCCCTCGCGCGCGCCGCAACTGCCGGACTCGACGAAGCGCGACGGCTCCTCGCACGTATCGAAGCTGTCCCGCTCGAAGAAGCCCGTGCCGAAAACGTTCTCGATCTCTGGGACGACATCGCGATCGTGCTCGAAGACGCATTCGGTCCGATCTCGCTGCTGAACAGCGTTCATCCCGACAAAGCCGTGCGCGATGCCGCGGACGTCGCGCTCGTGCAGGAATCGAGCTTCTTGACCGAGGTCTTTCAAAACGAAGCGTTTTACAAACGCGTGCAGCGCGTCGATGGGCGCAACAGCGCGCAGAAACAGCTGCGCAAAGATCTCGTCGAAGCGTTCGAAGACAGCGGCGTGTCGCTCCCCGAAGAAAAGCGGCAGCGCTTCCGCGAGATCTCCGAGCGCCTTACCGAGCTCGGGCAGGAGTTCGCGAAGAACATCCGCGACAACGAAACGCGTCTGCGCTTCACACCCGCCGAGTGCGAGGGACTCCCGCAGTCCTACCTCGATCGCGTCAGCCGCGACGAAGAAGGCAACATCGTCCTCGGATTCGACTACCCCGATTACGTCCCGTTCATGGCGAACGTGCGCGACGAAGAAGCGCGCAAGTGCTACTGGGTCGCGTACACGCGCCGCGGCACACCGCGCAATCTCGATGTGCTCGACGAGATCGTCGCGCTGCGCAAAGAAGTCGCCGACCTCTACGAAGTGCCGAGCTTCGCGCACTACGTCACCAAGCGCCGCATGGTCGAGAACCCCGACACCGTCGCGCGCTTCCTCAATGAAGTGCGCAACGTTGTGACCGAAGCCGAAGTGCGCGATCTCGCCGAGCTTGCGCAAATCAAAGGCGGGCGCATCGAGCGCTGGGATGTCTCGTTCTACCGCGAGCGCCTGAGCGAACAGCGCTTCCGCATCGATCAGGAAGAGCTGCGCAAATACTTTCCGAGCAGCGCGTCGGTCGACTGGATGCTCGGCATCAGCGAGAAGTTGTACGGCATCCGCTTCGAGCGCGGCGAAGTGCCGGTTTGGCACGACGACGTGATGTATCTCGACGTCCTCGACGCGCAGAGCGGCTCGATGATCGGCGGCATCTACCTCGATCTCTATCCGCGCGACGGCAAATACAAACACGCAGCGGCGTGGCCCGTGCGCGGCGTCGCGCTGCGCGTCGGACGCAAGCCGCTCAGCACGCTCGTCACGAATTTCGATCGCCAGGGACTCACGCACGACGAGCTCGAGACGCTGCTGCACGAATTCGGACACGTGCTGCACGGCGTGCTCTCGAGCACGTACTACAACCACCACTCCGGCACGAGCGTCGAGCGCGACTTCGTCGAAGCGCCGTCGCAGATGTACGAGGAGTGGGCGAGCCGCATGGAAAGCCTCGCGCTGCTGCGCGGCCATTGCACCGATTGCCCCGCGATCGACGAGCCGCTCGTCGCCCGCATCAACAAAGCGAAAAAATTCGGCTCTGGCATCGACTACGGACGGCAGTGGCTCTACGCCTCGTTCGATATGGCGCTGTCGAGTGAGAATCCCGGCAAAGCGATCGAAGTGTGGAGCGAGATGGAAGGCAAAACGCCGATGGGCCATCTCGACGGCACCGAGTTCCCCGGCACGTTCGAGCACATCGCCACCGGCTACGCGGCGGGGTATTACGGATACATGTGGGCGAAGGTGATCGCGCTCGATCTCGTCTCCGCGTTCGGCGCGGATCTCATGAACAGCGAGATCGGCCGCCGCTTCCGCGGCGAGATCCTGAGTCGCGGCAGCGAAGAGCCCGCCCGCGACCTCGTCGAGCGCTTCCTCGGCCGCCCGGTCTCGAGCGAAGCCTTCTTCGCGCACATTCGGGGGGCGTAGCGGGGGTTGCGCCTCAAAATGTGGCACAGACACTCTTGTCTGTGCGCCCCGCGCGGGATGAGCCGATGCACACTGGGCTCCGGCCTCCCGAGTGCGCACAGACAGAAGTGTCTGTGCCACATTTTGAAGTCACGCGGTTGCGCAGCCGGAGCATCAAATCGAACGTAGGACAGGCTTCAGCCTGTCCCGCTCAGCGACGCATGTCGGGGGACAGGCTAAAGCCTGTCCTACATCGGCCGCCGCACTTCATGTAAAGCATACTTGACAGATTGCCGCTCTGAACGTACCTTGTGTCAAGCAAACTTGACACACAGGAGACATCGTTCATGAGCACCGTCCGCAAAAGTTACTTCGGTTGTGCCGGCCTCCTCACGGAGCGCGACGCGCGCAATCTCCGTATTTTCAACACCTGGATGATGGGCACGCTCGTGCTTTGGGCCGGCACGACCATCCTCATCGAAAGGCACGTGATTGTGTGGCCGATCGGCTGGGGGCTGACGCTCGCGTCGTTCATCGCATGTCTGCGCACGACGCAGGCGTACATCCGCTTCATGCGCGATTCCGACGAGCTGCTGCGCAAGATTCAGCTCGAGGGACTCGCGTTCGCGTTCGCCGGCGGCGTGGTGTTCATGTTGATCTGGCGTCTCTGCGAACGCCTCGGCGCGCCGAAGCTCGACTGCGACGATCCGTTCCTCGTGATGATGCTCTGCTGGGCGCTCGGTCAATACCTCGGCACGCGCCGCTACGCATCGACGGAGCCCTGAGTCATGGAAAACCGACTCCGCGTCCTCCGCGCCGAACGGCGCTGGTCGCAAGCCGACCTCGCCGACCGCCTCAGCGTCTCGCGCCAAACCGTCAACGCGATCGAGACCGGCAAGTACGATCCCTCACTGCCGCTCGCGTTCTCGATTGCGAGAGTGTTCGAGCTGAAGATCGAGGATGTGTTTTCTCCGAATGGCACATCGTAGGGTCCGACCCTACAACTTCAAATCCACATCCGCCGCGCCGGTCGCGATCACGCGCACGGAGATGACGGAACTGAGCGGCGTGACGGACACGGGCTGGATTGCGTCGACGCGTCCGCGCAGTTGGACATTTGGTGCGAGCGGACGCGTGAGCGCTCGCGTCACTTCATCGCGAATCGAGGCGATGCGTGTGCCGAGGGAGAAGCGTGCGTTTTCGCGGAGTCGCGCGCGCAATGTTTCGTGCGTGGCGCGCTCGGCGAGGCGGACGAACGGATTTCGCGACGTGATCGTGTAATCGAGGTCGGGGAGTGCGAGCGTGTTCGTCGTTGCGTCGAACGATGGTGTGCCTTCGAGATACACGATGCCGTCGTAGCGCTTCGTGTCGACTAGCGCTTCGACGCGAATGCGTCCGTTCGTGGACGGCGCGATCGTTACTGATTTCACGACGACGTCTTTCAACGTCTGTCCCGCGAGCTCGGCGTTCACGAGACGCGTCGCATCTGCGTACGACAGCTCGAGATCGAACGGCACGCGCAGTCCCGTCGTCGGTTTGTCCGCGATTGCAAGCGCAGGTAGCGGCTTTGTCGTCGTCGCGGGTTTGTCGCCGATCACGATGCGCGTACGCGCGCGCAGCGCAAGCGTGCTCGTCGCGTTCACGCCCGTACCGCTGATCGGTGCGAGCGCGAGATCGATCGGTTCGAGCACGAGCCACGTGCGCGGCGCGAGCTCGACCGGTGTCTGCAGCGAGGTCCAGATCTTCTGTGCCTCGCCGCGGATGTTCGTCAGCATGGGCGTGTTGTGATCGATCGTCTTCGCCACTTCGCGCAGTTGCGCGTTCACGACCGGCTCGATGAAGCGCTCGGTGATGTCGATGCCGAACAGCACTTCGCAGCGCTTCGGGAAATCGGCGGCGCGCGCGGTCGTCTTCGAGCGCAATCGCCAATTCGCGTCCCAGTCGAGGTGCGTGTGCACGCGAATCAGCGCCTCGCGCTTCGCCTGCTTCACGCCGCACGAAATGCACGGCAGCGGCGGGCGGCACGCTTGCAGCGCGTAGCGCGCAGTCGTCGTCGCGTGCAGACCTCGGCCGATCATCTCGAGCTTGATCGGATCGCGCGTGACGTCGTACGTGACGTTCACGCCGCTCTCGGTGATCTTGTCTGCGAACTTTTTCGGAACATTCGCTTCGAGCTGTTGCATGAGCGGAACGAGCGACGCGCGGATCGGCACGACGATCGTCGAGATCTCCGGCGGCGGTGCGGCAATCGTGATGCTGGAAGGCGGAGGCGCGGTCGCGCTGTTACCCGCGCACGACACGAACACGAGCACGGCTGCAGTCGCGCGTGAGAACTTCATGCGCGCCGTAATCGTCGGATTCGATGTGATAATTTCGATTTCCATGTCCGATTGCACCACGCGAGGAATTCGCATCGAGGTGGAGAGCGAGTATCTCGCCGAGCGGAGTGAACCGCACGCGAGCTACTTCTTCTTTGCGTATCACGTGCGCATTTCCAACGTGGGCGGAGAGACCGCGCAACTTCTGAGCCGGGAGTGGATCATCACCGACTCCGACGGCAACGAAGAGCGCGTGCAGGGTCCCGGTGTCGTGGGCGAACAGCCGGTGCTCGCACCGGGGCAGTCGTTCGAGTACACGAGCTTCTGTCCGCTTCGGTCTTCCGTCGGCGCGATGCATGGCGCCTACACAATGCGCACGACTTCGGGAAGTTTCTTCGAAGCCGGAATCGCGCCGTTCACGCTCGCCGTTCCGGGCGTGGTGAACTGAGATCAAACGTGCCCCGCAGACTCTCTTTCCTTCCCGTCTTTTTCACGATCCTCGGCATCGCCTTCGCGATCGCGCTCGTGATGCGCATGCGCGCGTACTCGCGGCTCGACGAACAATCGGCCACAACGACGACGACGAGCGCATCGACGCAAGCGACGACCTCGACGCGGCGTGTCAACAACACACCCGCCGAGACCGGCACGATCGTCGAGGCCACGACCGCGACTGCGCCAACGACGTCGACGCAGCTAACGCAGCGCAACCCTCGCGAGCGTCGCTACAACAATCTTCTGCAGCCGCAAAACAATGTGGCGACGCCGGTCGTTACGCCGTCGATCATCGTCGCGCGGCCGAACGTCACCGCGCCGCATGCGATCCCGCACGCGCAGGCCGAGAAGCCGTCGCTGATTCAGAAAATCGTCGCGCCGATCGTGAAGGCGTTCGGCGGCGGCGAGCAGAGCAAGCCGCCGCAGGCGTCGCCGCAAACGCAGAAAAATCGCGGCGGCGATGACGAGCAGAAGAATCGCGAGGAAGACGATCCGACGTCGGACACGCAACCGCCGCGCGTCCTCGCCGTCGAGTTCATGCCCCCGACGGTGCACGACGGCGAAGAAACGGCGCTCATCGTCACCGCAGTCGATCAACTCTCCGGCATTCGCAGCATCTCGGGCAGCATCGCGAGCCCGAGCGGCGCGCTGCAGGGATTCGCGTGTCAGCGCGAAGGCGAGTCGGATCGCTACATCGCGCGCATCGCGGTGCCGAAAGATGCGGCCGAGGGGCAGTGGAAGGTCAACTACTTGACGTTGACCGACAACGCGAGCAACAGCATCAACTTGTCGGGCGCGCAGGGGATGCTGCCGCCGACGGCGCAATTCAAAGTCGTCTCGAATCGACCCGATTCGACCGGCCCGACGCTGAAGGCGGTGTGGCTCGATCGCATGTCGATGCAGGCGGGGCAGCACAACACGCTGTTCGTGCAAGCCGAGGATGACAAATCGGGCGTGACGCTGGTGAGCGGCGTGTTCCTGAGTCCGACGAAACACGCGCGCATCGGATTCGGATGCCGCATGGGCGGCAGCGCCACGTGGGAATGCGACATCGCGCCGCCGCAATGTCTCGATTGCGGCTCGTGGCAGCTCGAGCAGGTGCAGTTGCAAGACAAAGCGAACAACATGACCACCGCGCGCAACGACAACCAGCTCGTGAACACGGTGAAGCTCGACATCATGGGCGACTCGTGCGATTCGGGGCAGCCGGGCGTCACCGGCATCTCGCTCGATCAGCAGGTGGTGAGCAACGTCGAAGCGAGCACGATCACCGTGACCGCGGCGGTCAACGACGACGCATGCGGCGTCGCGAGCGTCAGCGGACAGGCGGTTGGACCGAGCGGCAGCGGCGCGCAACCGCGCATCTACTTCTCGTTCTCGTCATCGGGTGAAGGTGGCGTGTGGCTCGGCCGCATCGGCATTCCGAAGCTCGCCGCGAAAGGCATCTGGTCGATCTCGTGGATTCAGGTGCTCGACAAGGGCCACAACCTGAAGACCTATTCGCAGAGCGATCCGGTGCTGCAAGGCGCGCAATTCCGCGTGCAGTAGCAGGATTGGGGTGTCGTCCTGAGCGGGCGGTGGGAGGGCGCGCGAAGGATCCCCTGCAAATGCACGAGACGCGCGCTGTCGGCAGGGGATCCTTCGCGCCCACCCGCCA
>Ga0307468_100000259_pt1 | contig 12646 bp, 12 predicted proteins | sample atmdna_FD_203085 | JGI IMG/M metagenome (GOLD analysis project Ga0307468, IMG submission 203085) | Hardwood forest soil microbial communities from Morgan-Monroe State Forest, Indiana, United States - atmos_gases AM2C_05 | ecosystem: Environmental > Terrestrial > Soil > Temperate forest > Bulk...
CGAAGTGACTCAGGGGCCCCACGACGTGGCGACCGACCCCTCCGACGTCCCCCGTCCGCGCGACCGCCACCAGGCTTTATCTCTATCGTGTCCGGTTCTGGAGATCGACGTGACACCCCAGGCGTGTGGCGCGGGATGTGCTCCGCGCCTCGTCTGCTTCAGGTGTCCTCATGGCGCCCTCTGATGCGACGCCGCTATTTCGAGATCAGTTCCACACCCTCCTGAATCTTCCTCTCCGAGTGAGAGCGAATCCCCGGTTGCTGCGTCCTCTCCCTTGACGACCGATCCGGCCGGCATTCCGGCGGCCGGGGAGACTCGAAAAGGAGAGAGACTGTGACACGAGGGAAGAGACAGAATCTTTTGGGTTGGGTGGCGGGTGCGCTGCTCTTGGGGCTCGCGGCTTCGCCCGCCGTGGCCGCGGGCATCGAGACGACGCACAAAGTGGAGCTGCGGGCCGGCACCAAGTCCGTCCGCGTTCTGCAGAAGTTCGTCCCGACCACGAAAGGGTGGGACGTTCACCTGATTGCCGAAGGGTCGGCCACCGGCTCCAAGACGGCCGCGATCATGCGCGCCAACGGCACCGTGGAGTTCTTCGGCGGCGCCAACCAGACGAGCTGGTGGAAGAGCTTCTTCAACGCCAATGGCATCGCCGCCGACGCCACGGTGATCTCGCGCAAGGCGGCGGGACGCAAGTTCGCCGACCTCATCGTCAACGGCACCGGCGGCTCGCACTACATCGGCACCGCCTACTTCGATCCGGACAATCCTTGGGGACCGTGCCCCGGTCCGGACGACGCGCCCCTCTGCCGGCCGGAGCCGGTGATCATCGTCCTGCCCTGCAAGTACGACGTCGACCAGTGCTCCGGCGGGCCGTTGCCGTGGCCCGACGTGTACGGTATCGATCCGGATGGCGATCCCGCCATCAACCTCTACGGCAACATAGACCCGGACGGCGAGCCCGCCCGCGGTCTCAGCCTCCTCCGTCTCAGCCTGGACGGCGCGGTCGTGACCGCCGGACGGGGTGACCTGGGCACCACGATCCTGTCGATGGACGGCGGCCGGTGGTTCGATCACAAGGCCCCCGGCTTCTGAGAAGCACGAGTGTTCCGGCGGGGCCTGGGATCGGTCCCGGGCCCCGCCGTTTCGCGGTGGCGGTGATCCCCCGCAAGGGGAGCGTGCCCTCCCGTCCCTGTCCCCATGCAACAAATCCGGCCCCACGATCGCCAGTACTGGTCATGCCGAGCCCTTTGCCGGACTCGACGCCCGCTTCCGACCCGGATTCCCGGCTGCAGCTTATCCTCGCCGAGTACGGCGGATGGCTGCGCCGGATGCTCCACAAGCTCTGTCCGTCCCGCCGCGGCATCCAGGTGGAGGACCTGGAGCAGGAGGTGGCCCTCCGCATCTTGCGCAGCCTGCGCAACGGGCGGGAGATCGAGAACCCCACGTCCTTCCTGTATCGCGTCGCGGCCACGGCCACGGTGGACGCCCTCCGCCGGGTCGAGGCCCGCCGGGAGGAGCCGCTGATCTCCGGCGACGAGGAAGACGGAGACGGTCCCGAAGCTCGCGAGCCCGATCCCGAGGAGGCGGCTCGGACGGCCGAGCTGGGGCGGCGTCTCCGGGAGGCGCTCGCCGAGCTGCCGGATAACCGCCGGCGGGCTGTGTCCTTCCACCTCCAGGGCTTCACGACCCAGGAGACGGCGGACCTCCTGGGCTGGACCGAGGCCAAGGCCCGCAACCTCACCTACCGGGGCCTCGAAGACCTTCGACGGCGCTTGAGCCCGAAAGCTCCAGGTGACCCATGAACGATGACGATCTGAAGGCGGTGTACCGGCGCGGCTCGCACCCGCTCGATCGCACGGACTGCCCCGCGGCCGACCAGCTCTTCGCGTTCGCCACGGGAGCGGTGGGAGCGCCGGAGCGGGAGCACCTGGCCGACCATGTGGCCGGCTGCGGCGCGTGTGCCGAGGAGGTGCGGCTGGTCCGCGCGCTCAAGCCCTGGTCCGAGGACATGGCCGAGCGTCTGGGCGCCGCTCCGCGTCGTCCCCGGTCTCTATGGTCCCGGCGCACGTCGTTCGGTCTGGCCCTGGCGGCAGCCCTGTCTCTCGCGGTCGTCGGAGGGCAGCTCTTGACGCGGGCGCACCGCGCGCCCGTTCCCGGGGTTCCGGGTGTCCGCGGTCCGGCATTGGAAGACTCCGCAAGCCCGCCCTCCGACGCGGTTCTCAGGCAACCCCCCGAACGGTTCGTCTGGCCTTCGCAGCCGGGCGCGACCGGCTACCGGCTGCGCCTGTTCGACGAAGAAGCCTCTCAGCTCTGGGAGAGCCCCATGGTCGAGGAGCCGGGCACAGATCTGCCCGTGGCGGAAAGGTCCGATCTGCGTCCGGGGGCCTCCTACTTCTGGGTAGTCGAGACGGAGGGCCAGGTCCGGCGGCGCCAGCTCGGACCCTGGTGGTTCCGGCTGGAAGGGCGGTGAAGACCAGGCCCCTCCAGGCTCGGTATACTGAGGGGCAAGAGACACAGGCTGGCAACGGCTCAAAGGAGAGGGTGCCCTCCGGGACAAGGATTATAGAGGCTCGATGAAGGGAAACATCGCCTTGATGTAGGGAAACACCGGGACGATGTACGCAAACATCGACCGGGTATAGGCGAGTATCGGCCCGGTGTCAGCAGGCCTCCGGGCGATGCACGAAGACATCGGGACAATGCCGCGAACGTCGGCCCGATGCAAAGAAGCATCAGATCGCTGTCGGGAGACATCGGCGGGATGTAAGCAAGCATCGTCCTCATGCAAGGAGACATCGCCTCCAGGTTGCTCGCACCGCCTGGAGGTATGCTTTCATCGAGCCGATGCGAGCAGGCAAAGACCCGCCGTCAGCAAACATCGGGCGGATGCAAGAAGCATCAGGTTAGCGCGGCGAAACATCGGGCCCCTGCATGCAGGCACCGGGCCGGTGTAAGGAAACATCGCACCGGTGCGTCCTTACATCCAGGCTCTGCCAGCGCACAGCGAGCGGATGTACCGGGACCGGAGCCTGATCTTGATAGATTCATCGCACTGCGAGGCAGGAGGGAGTTGATGTCGACACGCGAGTTCTTCGTGCAGCGGTTCGAGGCCGAGCGCCCGGCGTTCGTGAACGTCCTCCGCGCTCTTCCCAGCGACAGGCTTGATTACAGGCCGCACGAGCGCAATAGCGCGGCGGGCGATATCGCCTGGTTCCTGGTCCTCGAGCTGCGCGCGCTGGTGCGGATGCTGGAAGCGGGCGAGGTGCACTGGACCCAGGAGCCGAGTCCTGATTCCACCGACGCGATCGCCGCGGAGTACGAGGCCGCCGCGGACGCCATGGAGCAGGCATTGGCATCGGCCGACGACGCGAGGTGGGAAGAGGACTGCAGCATGTATTTCGGCGGCAAGCTGATCAAGAAGTCACCGATCGGCGAGACGCTCTGGGACTTCTTCTTCGACGCCATCCATCATCGCGGCCAGCTCACCGCCTACCTCCGACCGATGGGAGGGAAAGTTCCGTCGGTTTACGGACCCACGGCGGACACGGAGGCCGGCTGACGATCGCCCATGAGCAAACGTGCCATGGAACGGGAGGTTCCTCTTCGCATCACGGTCGTTCATCCCTTGAGCGGAGTGACGTTGCGCTTGCAGCGGGGAAGAGACGGTCTCGTCGAGCCCACCCAGGCTTCAGAGGAACGAGTTTCGTTCGACTTCAATCTCCGTGTCATCAGCGATCGCGCGGACGGCGGAACGCCGAATCTCCGCGGTGTCTTTGCCCAGGGTCCTCCCGCCAGCCGGTTCGTATACATCAACTCGGGAACTTCTGCGGGCCAGGCGGACTCCTGTTGGACGAGGAGGGCGAAAGTGCCGCTCGCAGGCATCACCTGGGAGTTGGTCGAGCAGGTGCTCGCAAGTGGTAGTGCCGTTCTGGAGGCCTGTTTCGAGGGTACGGCTCGAGACGGCGGTCCTGCGTGCGCGACGGTCCCGCTGCTCGAGGGGGGATGGAAGGTCTCGAACTGATCGATCACTGCGGGGCCCGTCGCGAAGACTTTGGCTGGCGCAAAGTCGAAGAGGCGGAACGGAGTAAGGCCCGGAGGGTCAATGAAGGTAAACGAAGAATCATTACAGAAGGTCCGAGTCGCGCGGCCGTGCCCGGCAAGTTGGAGCGACATGGTGGGAGACGAGCGTATGCGCTTCTGCAGCCTCTGCCGGCGCAATGTCTATAATCTGTCGGCCCTCACGTCCACGGAGGCCCTGGATCTCCTCCAGTCCCAGGAGGGTGAGATCTGTGGCCTGCTCTATCGGCGTGCGGATGGCACGGTCATTACTGCCGACTGTCCTGTGGGCCAGCGCATGTTCCTCGCCCGTCTGGGCCGGCGGGTCGCGGCTCTTGCCGCCGGTATTCTCCTCGCGTTCGGGGGCCGCTTTCTCACTCCCCAGGTCAAGCAGCGCTTTCAAAACCTGGAGAAGGCTACTTCTGTCGGAAAGCCTCGGGCAGCAGCGCCGATGCTCGCTCCGGAAGAGATCGAGAAGCTCAGGTTGCTCGGCGCACTGGGTTATGTTGAATGAAGTGAACCAGGATGCACATCAACGTGGAGCATACGACTTTTCTACTTCTTCATGGACCAATCTTTCCAGTCGCCGCTGCGACCGCAGCGGTCACGCTCTACTTTCGAGGCGCTTTGAATGATTGATGCTCCAGGAAATCAGGGAGGCGTGCATGCTTCAGATGAGACCCTGTTGCGAGTGCTGTAACGTCGATCTGCCGCCGGAATCTTCAGCGGCGCGCATCTGCTCGTTCGAGTGCACGTTCTGCGCGGCGTGTGCGGAGAATGCGCTGGCAGGCAAGTGCCCGAATTGTGGCGGTGAGCTGGTGTCCCGGCCTCGCCGTCCCGCGGCAAAGCTGGCCCAGTACCCGGCATCCACGGAGCGGATCTATAAGCCCAAGGGGTGTGCAGCCTAGCGGCCCAATGCAATTGCGGGCTCGACCTGGGCCGGGAGCTCGATACCGCGGGCGAGCCAGTCGAGCGACAGCCAAGGTGACGGAGCGTCGAAGTCGTAGCTGCCCAGGATGAGGACCGGAGTGCCCGTGCCGGGAACCGCCTTACGCTTCTCGTCGAACGACCACCCCTTCCCCCAGCCATAGAGCCATACCGCGTCGCGTTCCAGGAGTCGGACGCAGGCGTGGCTCGCGGGCCGGCCCGGCAACTCGAGCTGGTGGAAGGCCAGGCCGCGGCCGGCGTGGAAGTTGAAGTACCAGGGCATGTACCAGTCGGGGTTGTCGGTGCTGCGTCGCCCCTTGCTTCGCCAGTTGAGGTGGAAGAGCCCGGACGGGGTCGGGCGCGATTTCCGCCCCGAGCTGACCGGTCCCCAGCGCACCAGGCGCCCGAGCTCGTAGCCGCCGAAGGTCTGCGACGCCTGGTCGACGACCAGCGCCTTCGAGTAGGACTCGGCCCAGGTCCCGGGTAGGGGGCTGTAGAGCAGCTCGTCCGGAAGCCACTCCGTGGGGACGATCAGGGCCTCGGCGCGCGCCAGGTGCGGGACGTCGCGCCGGTTGAGCTTTTCAAGCAGGGCAAGCTGCTCCGGGGTGAAGCGCTCCCGCAGCCCCTTGGCGCTGCCGGGGACGGTGACCAGTTGGTAGGTCCTGTCGCGGGTAGGAGGGCCGGCTGGAAGGACGGGAGGCGCCTCGACGGGGAGCCCTGGAGGCGCCACGATTTCTGGAAGAGATGTCGGCGTATCTTGCGGAAGCTGCCCCAACGCTCCCGAATCCAGAAGGGCTCCGGCGAGCCCGATCCACAGTACCAACCCAGACAACTTCCCCATGTCGGCATACCCCCGTCAGAGCGCGAGACTCTATCTCTGGAGAGTGGTTCAAGGGAAGGTTTCATTTCGCGGCTGTGTCTGGATAGACTTCATGGGATGATCGGAAGGATCGCTGAGGCCGCAACCGAAGCGGACGTAGCTGAGCTCGCTGCGCTCCGCACGCGCGTCGCGTTTCACCTTACGGAGGAGTACGGAGCGGGGCATTGGTCCGCGCCGGTCTCGGAGCGGGGGGTTTGGCGCGGCATCCAGGAGTCGAATGTCCTGGTGACTCGTCAAGCCGGCGCGATCGTCGCAACGCTCCGGGCGGCCAAGAAGAAGCCGTGGGCGATCGATCCGGCGTATTTCACGCGCGTGCGGAAGCCGCTCTATATCCTCGACATGGCCGTCGAGCCCAGCTTTCAGCGGCAAGGTCTGGGCCGCCAGCTCCTGGCCGACGCGGAGGTGTTCGCGCGGGAGTATCCGGCCGACGCGCTGCGCCTTGACGCCTACGATGCCCCGGCCGGGGCAGGCGCCTTTTACCTACGGTGCGGCTATCGAGAGGTCGGCCGTGTCGTATACCGCCGCACGCCGCTCGTATACTTCGAGCGGCTGCTGTAAGCGGTCTCCGGGGTGCGGCCCCGGCGCGAGAGGCCTGTGCTAGCATCCGCCCGGTGAGATCCACAGGGTTTCCGATCCCTTTCCGCAAGACCGTCCACAGGATTTCCGCAGGGCGTGCGCGGAGGCGCGCATGAAGGTCGCGGTGCTCGGCGGCGGGCCGGCGGGGCTGTATTTCGCCCTCCTCATGAAGAAGGCGGACCCGTCGCACCGGGTCACGGTCCTGGAGCGGAACGCTCCCGACGCCACGTTCGGCTGGGGCGTGGTCTTCTCGGACCAGACGCTCGGCAATTTCAAGACCGCCGATCCGGAGACGTTCCAGGCGATCTCCGACAACTTCGCGCGCTGGGACGACATCGACATCCACTTCAAGGAGCGGACCATCACCTCGGGCGGCCACGGCTTCGCCGGCATCGCCCGGGTCAAGCTCCTGGAGATCCTGCAGAACCGCGCCGCCGACCTGGGCGTCGACCTGCGCTTCGGATGCGAATTCCGCGACGACTCGGACCTGCGGGCCCTGGGACTCGGCGACGTCGACCTAGTCATCGCCGCCGACGGGGTCAACAGCGGGGTCCGCAGGAAGTACGCGGAGCATTTTCGGCCCGACCTCGACGTGCGCAAGGCGAAGTTCGTCTGGCTCGGCACGACCAAGCGGTTCGACGCCTTCACCTTCATCTTCATCGAGAACGAGCACGGCGTCTTCCAGGTCCACGCCTACCGGTTCAGCGAGAGCCTGTCGGCCTTCATCGTCGAATGCGACGAGCGGTCGTGGCGGAACGCCGGGCTCGACCGGCTGGACATCGACGGCACGCTGGCCTTCTGCGAGGAGATGTTCGGTCCCTGGCTCGGCGGCCACCGGCTGCTCGCCAACATCCCGCCGCACCAGCGCGCGGCGCCGTGGGTGAGCTTCACCCGCGTCCACTGCGCCCGCTGGTGGCACGGCAACGTCGTGCTGATCGGCGACGCGGCCCATACCGCGCACTTCTCGATCGGCTCGGGGACCAAGCTGGCGATGGAGGACGCGATCGGCCTCTCGCGCATCCTCAACCAGGAGCCGCGGCCGGACCTGCCGGCGGCGCTCCCGGCGTACGAGGAGGAGCGGCGGACCGAGGCGCTGCGCCTGCAAAACGCGGCGCGCAACTCCATGGAGTGGTTCGAGAACGCCCGGCGCTACGTGCGGCTGGAGCCCGAGCAGTTCGCCTACAGCCTGCTCACCCGCAGCCAGCGCGTCAGCCACGAGAACCTGCGGCTGCGCGACCGCATCTACCTCGAAGGCGTCGAGCGCTGGTTCGCCAGCCGCGCCAGCCGTGGAGGTCAAACGGCTCCTCCTCCCATGTTTACTCCGTTCACCCTACGCGGGATGACGGTCGAGAACCGCGTCGTGGTGGCGCCCATGGACATGTACAGCGCCGAGGACGGCACGCCCAACGAGTTCCACCTGGTGCACCTGGGAGCGCGGGCGCTGGGCGGCGCCGGGCTCCTGTTCACCGAGATGACCTGCATCTCGCCCGAGGCGCGCATCACGCTCGGCTGCACCGGCATGTACCAGGACGAGCACGTGGAGGCCTGGCGCCAGGTGACGGACTTCGTCCACCGCCGGAGCCGCGCGAAGATCTGCCTGCAGCTCGGCCACTCCGGGTCCAAGGGCTCGACGAAGCTGATGTGGGAGGGCATGGACGTGCCGCTCGAAGCGGGAGGCTGGGAGGTGACGGCCGCCTCGGCCCTGCCGTTCCGGCCCGGCATGCCGGCCCCCAGGGAGATGACCCGCGCCGACATGGACAAGGTGCGGGAGGATTTCGTGCGCGCTGCCCGCATGGGGCTCGAAGCCGGGTTCGACATGCTGGAGCTCCACTGCGCGCACGGCTATCTGCTCTCCGGGTTCATCACGCCGGTGTCGAACCGGCGCACGGACGAGTACGGCGGACCGCTCGAGAACCGCCTCCGTTTCCCCGTGGAGGTCTTCCGCGAGATGCGCGCGGTCTGGCCGCAGGACCGGCCGATGTCGGTCCGCATCTCGGCCACCGACTGGGTCGAGGACGGGATCGACGGCGCCGACGCGGTGGAGATCGCCAAGGCCTTCCACCTGGCCGGCGCGGACATCATCCACGTCTCCGCCGGCCAGACCACGCCGGATGCCAAGCCGGTCTACGGCCGCATGTTCCAGACGCCGTTCTCGGACCGTATCCGCAACGAGACCGGCATCCCGACGATCGCGGTCGGCAACATCACCGAGCCCGACCAGGTGAACTCGATCATTGCCGCCGGCCGCGCCGACCTCTGCGCGCTGGCGCGCCCGCACCTCGCCGACCCGCAATGGACCCTGCGCGCCGCCGCCCAACTCGGCTACACCGACCAGCATTGGCCGGTGCAGTACCTCTCCGGCAAGCAGCAGCTCGAACGGAACCTGGAGCGCCAACGCCAGGCCGAGCTGCTGGGGACGAGCACGATTTAGACCGGAGGAGCCTTGGACAACCGCATCCCCCTCGCAGAGATCCAACCCCGGCACTTCGGCTGGAGTGTCGAGGGGCGGGTCGCGACCGTCACCATCAGCCGGCCGGAGCGGAAGAACCCGCTGACGTTCGAGTCCTACCGCGAGCTGACCGAGACGTTCCACCGCCTGCGCCACGTCGAGGAGGTCAAAGCGGTGGTCCTGACCGGCGCGGGCGAGAATTTCTCCTCCGGCGGCGATGTCCACGAGATCATCGGACCGCTCGTCCAGATGCGCGAGGAGGGGCGGATGGACCGGCTGCTGGAGTTCACGCGGATGACCGGCGAGCTGGTGCGGACGATGCGCCACTGCCCGCAACCGATCGTCGCCGCGATCGACGGCATCTGCGCCGGCGCCGGCGCCATCCTAGCCATGGCCTCGGACCTCCGCCTGGGCACGCCGCGCAGCCGCGTCGCCTTCCTCTTCACCCGCGTCGGCCTCTCCGGGGCCGACATGGGCGCCTGCGCCATTCTGCCGCGGATCCTCGGGCAAGGACGGGCTTCGGAGCTGCTCTACACCGGCCGCTTCATGGAGGCGGAGGAGGCCGAGAGGTGGGGTTTCTACAACCGGATCGTCGCGCCGGAGCAGCTGCTCCCCGCGGCGCTCGACCTCGCCCGGTCGATCGCCCAAGGCCCGACCTTCGCGCACGCCATGACCAAGAGCCAGCTCCACCACGAGTGGGGCATGGGGGTCGACGAGGCGATCGAGGCCGAGGCGCAGGCGCAGGCGATCTGCATGCAGACCGAGGACTTCGCCCGCGCCTTCCGCGCTTTCGCCGCCAAGGAGAAGCCGGTCTTCCAAGGCGACTGATGCCCGACGCCACCTTCCTCGGCTGGCCGTTCTTCGCGGAGCCCCACCGGGCTCTCGCCCGCGATCTCAACGCCTGGTGCCGGCGCGAGATCGCGCCGCTCTCCGAGCATGGAGAGAGCCGGGACGCCGTCGACGCCTCTTGCCGCGAGCTGGTCCGCCGGCTGGGCGAGGGCGGCTGGCTGCGCTACGCCGTGGCGGGCGGCGTCTCCGAGCGGCTCGACGTCCGCTCGCTCTGTCTGATCCGCGAGACGCTCGGCCGTTTCTCCGGGCTCGCCGATTTCGTCTTCGCGCTCCAGGGCCTGGGCTCCGGGCCGATCTCGCTGTTCGGCACCGACGAGCAGAGGCGCGCCTATCTTCCGCGCGTCGCCGCCGGCGAGTCGATCGCCGCCTTCGCCCTATCCGAAGCCGAGGCCGGCTCGGACGTCTCGGCCATGACCACCACGGCACGTCGTGACGGCGGCGACGGCGGCGGCTGGGTGATCGACGGCGAGAAGACCTGGATCTCCAACGCCGGTATCGCCGATCACTATGTGGTGTTCTGCCGCTTCCTCGAAGCCGGGGAGAAGAGCTTCGCCGCGCTGATCGTCGACGCGGACAACCCCGGGTTGTCAGTGCCGGAGCGTATCGACGTCATCGCGCCGCACCCGCTCGGCACGGTCCGCTTCGACAGCTGCCGGGTGCCGGCCGGAGCGTTGGTGGGGGAGCCTGGGAAAGGGCTCAAGGTGGCGCTGGCGACGCTCGATGTCTTCCGCTCGACGGTCGGCGCCGCGGCCCTGGGGTTCGCCCGCCGCGCGCTCGACGAGGCGGTCGCCCACACCGCCGGCCGGCGCGCCTTTGGCCGGCCGCTCGCCGAGTTCCAGATGGTCCAGGCCAAGCTCGCCGACATGGCGGTCGACGTGGACGCTTCGGCGCTCCTCGTCTATCGTGCGGCCTGGACGCGCGACGCCGGAGCCGAGCGCGTCACCCGTGAGGCCGCCATGGCCAAGCTCTACGCCACCGAGGCGGCGCAGCGGGTCATCGACGAAGCCGTACAGCTTTTCGGCGGGCGCGGCGTGGTCTCCGGCGCGCCGGTCGAGCGTCTCTACCGCGAGATCCGCGCGTTGCGCATCTATGAAGGGACCAGTGAGATCCAGCGGCTCGTGATCGCCGGCCAGGTGCTCGCCGGCGCCGGGCCGGGAGGGAAGACCGATGGCTGAAACCGCCGACACCTTCTGCCGCGACGCGCTGCCGCCGCGCGAGCTGTGGCCGGAGATGAGCTACGACGGGGTGCCCGAGCTCGCCTATCCGCCGCGCCTCAACTGCGCCGTCGAGCTGCTCGACAAGACGGTCGAGGCCGGCCTTGAGCATGGCGACCGCACCGTCTTCCACTTCCCCGGCGGCCGTTGGACCTACCGCCAGCTCCTGGAGACCGCCAACCGCATCGCCCACGTGCTGGTCGAGGATCTCGGCGTCCTACCGGGCAACCGCGTGCTGCTGCGCGCGCCCAACAACCCGATGATGGCGGCCTGCTGGTTCGCCGTGCTCAAGGCCGGCGGCGTCGTGGTCTGCACCATGCCGCTGCTGCGCGTGCGGGAGCTTACCTTCATCGCCGACAAGGCGCGGATCCGGCTGGCCTTGACCGACTCGCGGATCGCCGCCGACTGCGAGCAGGCCATGGCCACGACCGGCGCCGGCTTCCCGCGCGAAGGGGGGCGCGTCGTCCATTTCCACAGCGCGCTCCCCGGCTCGCTCGAATCGCTGATGGCGGGCAAGCCCACGACGTTCGACAACGTCGACACCGCGGCGGACGACACCGCGATGATCGCCTTCACCTCGGGCACCACGGGCGAGGGCAAGGGGACGATGCACTTCCACCGCGATGTGATGGCGATCTGCGACTGTTTCCCGCGTTACGTCCTGACGCCGGACGCGGACGACGTCTTCTGCGGCTCGCCGCCGTTCGCCTTCACCTACGGGCTCGGCGGCATCCTGCTCTTCCCGATGCGTTTCGGCGCCTCGACGCTGCTCCTGGAGCAGGCTTCACCGCCGCAGCTGCTGCAGGGCATCCAGGACTTCCGCGCCACGGTCTGCTTCACCGCGCCGACCGCCTACCGCGCCATGGCGGGCACGGTGAAGGGGTTCGACATCTCGAGCCTCAAGAAGTGCGTCTCGGCCGGCGAGACCCTGCCGCGCCCGACGTTCGAGCTGTGGGAGCGCGAGACCGGCCTGCAGATCATCGACGGCATCGGCTCGACCGAGATGCTCCACATCTTCATCAGCTCGTCCGGCGACGACATCCGCCCCGGCTCGACCGGCCGCGTGGTGCCCGGCTACCAGGCCCGGGTGGTGGACGAGGACGGCAACGAGGTGCCGACTGGCGCCATCGGCCGGCTCGCCGTCAAGGGACCGACCGGCTGCCGCTACCTCGACAACCTCGAACGGCAGCGCGGCTATGTGCAGAACGGCTGGAACCTGACCGGCGACTCCTACATCCAGGACGCGGACGGCTACTTCTGGTACCAGGCGCGCACCGACGACATGATCATCTCGGCGGGTCACAACATCTCGGGCCCCGAGGTCGAGGCGGTGCTGCTCGACCATCCCAAGGTGGCGGAGTGCGGCGTGGTCGGCGTGCCGGACGAGGAGCGCGGCCAGATCGTCAAGGCCTACGTGGTGCTGCGTTCCGGCTTCGAGCCGGGTCCGGAGCGGGTGAAGGAGCTGCAGGACTTCGTCAAGGCGGAGATCGCGCCCTACAAGTACCCGCGGTCGATCGAGTTCGTCGATGCCCTGCCGCGGACGCTCACCGGCAAGCTCCAGCGCTTCCGCCTGCGGGAGCGCGAGCAGTGACCCTCCTCCAGCCCCCGGGCTGGGCCCCGGCGCGCGGCTACGCCAACGGCATCGCTGCCGCTGGCCGTCTCGTCTTCGTCGCCGGCCAGATCGGCTGGGACCCG
>Ga0307468_100000260_pt1 | contig 12632 bp, 8 predicted proteins | sample atmdna_FD_203085 | JGI IMG/M metagenome (GOLD analysis project Ga0307468, IMG submission 203085) | Hardwood forest soil microbial communities from Morgan-Monroe State Forest, Indiana, United States - atmos_gases AM2C_05 | ecosystem: Environmental > Terrestrial > Soil > Temperate forest > Bulk...
CGCTGCTTCCTTCGGAATCTCTGCGGGTTGATATGCGCTCGAAGGAAGCGGCGGCACCTTCGTCGTCGGGACGTCGGGCATCGGCTTCAGCGGCGGTGGTACGGGCTTCGGTGCTGCGGCAGCGGGAGTACGCGCCTCCTGCTTCGGCACGCGCAGCCGTTGAAAGAGCGCAATTCCCACCGGCACGAGCACCACCAAAAGGAGCAGCACGATCGCCCAGAGGATTACCTCCTGGAGCATTCCACCTCCGCCTCGAACCCCGAGGAACTATTTCGTACGCTCATGATACTCATGACACGATCCGCAACTGCCCACCTTCGTTTCACTTTTGCCGTGGCATTGCGTGCAGGCGGCTCGGCTCGGAAGCAGGACATCCTTTGTCATAGTGCTGGTCGGAGCCAGATCGTGACAAGAGATGCACTCGATGCGGTGCTGCGTGTGCGTGAATTTCACGCGATCGAACCATGAGGTGGCCATGACCGGCGGTGTGGCCACAAGCTGAAGTCCGTCCTTACGGATCTCGTGGCAGAGCCGGCACGCCACCTCGATGACCTGCTCGGCGAGATGCCTCGAGCGCAGGATCTCCGACGTCCCTGCTCGCATCTGGACCAGCCTTCGCGCCTCGGGAGTCAGTTGCGCGATTCCGCCCATGCCGCTCTCTTTCGTCAGGACTGCCGAGTAAACCAGATCAATGCTTCCGCCGTGCGGTACTTCGTCTTTCGGGTAGCGCAAATCGAATGTGAGCAGATGGCAGCGCTGGCAGTGTTGCTCGAACTCGATGGGACCGGGATCGATCTTGCCCTTGATCTCGACGAGCTTGTGGCAGCCGACGCACGTGAGCACTTCGCGCCGGCCCGTCGCGTTCTGGATTCCGCGCGGCTGCAGGTGTTTCTTGTGGTTGAAGCGCAGCGTGTTGCGATCGACGTGCGGCGGAAACTCGGGATGGTTCATGGCGAACGACGAGACGCGTGCCGCGACGGAAGGCGTCGTGCCCGGGCGCATGTGGCGCGTGAGGTCGCGGTGACAGTTGATGCACACGGCATCGCCGACGATCGAAAGCCTCGCGGAGTCGCGATGCTCGGCGTGGCAGTCGACACATCCCGGCGGCGCGAGCTCGTTCATGGCGTGCGGCCCCTGGGTATGACAGACCTTGCAATTCTGATCGTTGACTCCGTGCCACGGATCGTGGCACGCGATGCAATCATTCGCGATCGGCTTGCCGTTCCGAGCGTGGCGCGCGTGCGCCGACGATACGTCGCCCGGCCGGAACCACCGTTGGTTGTCGGGCTCCACGACTTGGCTGATGGCGACGAGCGCGATGATCATCAGGATCGCGATCAGCGTCACGCGCGTGAAATACGGTCTCGCGAGCCGGTACGCTCCGGCGAAGTCGATCTCCGGCGCGCGCAACGATCCGCCGCGCACCGCCGCGCGCTCCTGCGATTTCCTCTGGACCTCTTCCTCGACGAACGCGGCAACCGGCCGATCGGTCGAGGCGACGCGGAGGAACATCGGCTTGCCGGCGTCCGCGGTCTGCACTTCGATGCGCAGATCGCCGATCTCGATGACGTCGCCCTTCGCGAGACGCGCCGCCTCGACGGGCCGGCCGTTGACGTAGGTGCCGGTGATGCTCCCCTTGTCGATGATCGTCCAGCCGGCGGCATCCGCTTCGATGATCGCGTGCTCGAGCGCGACCGCGGGATTCTCCGAGCGAAGCTCCGCGTTCGTGCCGCGCCCAATGCGCAGCACCTCGTCGCGAAACTGCGTAAGTGCGAATCCGCGTCCGCTTGCGCGCTGGAGAATGAAGCTCAACGCGCCCTCCCCACCGGCTGGCAGTTGGCAGTTGGCAGTGGGCAGTAAATGCAGGAGCGCGGGCTACTGCCCACTGCACACTGCCCACTGCTCACTCGGCTCACCACCGCACCCTCCCGTAATAAAACGCGGCGATGATGTGTACGGCGGCGAACAGCAGCAGCACGATCGTGAACGGCACGTGGATATAGAGCCAGAACTCGAGGACGTTGCGATAGCGCTGCTGGAAGATGAGACGGAGCTCGAGCTCCTTCCGCTGCCGCGAGACGACGAGCATCTGCCGCAGCTCGTCCTGCTCGTCTTTCGGCACGAGGCCGAGGAGATGGGCCCAGTCGCGCGATTGCTGCTGTTTTCTGCGGCGGAGGCGCGAAAGGATCAAACGCCATCCCGCGAACGCGCCCGGCATCGACTCGCGAATGAGCTCGTTGTAGATGCGTTGGAACGCCGTCGATCGACCCGACGCGATGCGCGCCATCTGCCGCGCGAGCTGGTTGAGCTGCTCGGAGATTTCTTCGACGACGAGATTGCTCTCGACTTCGGTGAGCAAACGCGGAACCGTCACGTAGAGCACGGCGCCGGCGATGCCGCTGAGCACGACGATCGCCGTGAGCAACAACGTCGCGACGGCGATCTTGTCGTTGAATCGCCCGCCGGTGTGGAACAGCAGGATGATCATGACGAGGACGCCGAGGTAGATGTGCGATTGCAGCCATTGCTCGAGCGTGCCGAATCGCGAGCGATACCAGCGCTTGCGGATGCCGAAGAACGCGAGCAACAGAATCAACGCGTAGCCGGCGATGCCGTATCCCAGTCCCCACTGCGAACCGCCGTGCGGAAACTCGCGGCGCGCGTACCAGAAGTACGACGCCGTCAAGGCGATGAGGAGCAGGACGAAAATGCGGCGCCAGAGGATGCCGCTACGCGCGACAGGCATGGTGCTCCGTTGGCCGTTGGCCGTTGGCCGTTAGCCGTAGTTCGAGGCCAGTCGCCACGGCCAACGGCAAACGGCCGACGGCCAACGACGTCATCGCTCCCCTCGTGAAATCACCAGTTCCTCCAGAGTCTCCCGATACTCCTCGGGCGTGAGGCGAATCGCCGCGCCGGTGGGGCAGCTGCGCACGCAGGCCGGTCCGCCTTTGATCTCACGACAGAGATCGCATTTCACGGCCACGGTTTGCTCGACTTCGTCTTCTTTCGCTTTGCGGAACAGCGACGCGACCCACGAGAAGATCGAGCGCTCGGGTTCTTTGTGGACCATGAAGATGTTGCCGTAGGGACAGTTGCGCTCGCAGTTGCCGCAGCCGATGCAGTTGTTCTTGATGTACACCTCGCCGCGCGGATCGCGCACGATCGCGTCCGGCGGGCAGTCGAGCATGCAGAGCGGGTTCTCGCATTGCCAACACGAGTTCGGTGCGAGGAGGTTGTAGAACTTGATGCCGGTGAGGGAAATGCGCGCCTGACCGTCGTCGTGCACGCCTTCGCACGCCTTCACGCAGTTGCTGCAGCGGATGCATTTGTGCTCGTCGATGATGAGCGTCTGCGTGCCCATCACGACTTCTTCGCGAATCAGGTCGTTGAGGATGTTGCCCGAGCCCGGCGTCGCTTCGGCGATGAGTCCCGCGATGCGGCGCTCTTCGAGCTTGCGCTGCGGCGCTTCGCGCAGATCGGGATGCGCGGCGAGGAACGTGTCGAAGTCGTGCTTCGAGAGCCGGATGAGATCGGACGGAAAGATCGTCGTCACGGTCGCAGTCCGACGCCCCTCGGAGAACAGCGCACCTTCGCCGAAGAAATTGCCGGCGACGAGATACGACAGCACGACTTCCTTCTCGCCGGAGTGCTTGGCGATCTTCACCATGCCGTTGCGGATCAGATAGAACGTGTCGGCGGGATCGCCTTCGCGGAAGACGACGGCTTCCTTGCCGAGGTTGTCGATCTCGGCTTTGTCGACGAGGGCGCCGAGCTGTGCTTCCGGAATCCCGGGGAAGAGGTAGCCGCCGAATGCGCGAAGCATGAAGGCCTGATCGACGAGCGCCTTCGCACGCGGCGCGGACGCGAGGAGCTTGAGGATCGCCTTGCGCGGGATCTCGATCATGCGCGTGTCACCGACTGCGCGCGCCGTCGCAGTGCGGCGGCGGCCGGAGATCAGGCTCATCTCGCCGAAGAAATTGCCGGCGGTGAGCTCCGCGACTTTCACGTCGGTCGTCGATTTCTCCGGACGCTTCCAGAGCTCGACGCGGCCCGTGGCGATGATGAGAAAGTCGCTCGTGTAATCGTTCTGGCGGATGATCACTTCGCCGTCGCGATACTCGCGCACGCGCGTTGCGAGGAAGGTGTCGCGCAGTTGTTGTTCGTCCGCCGCGGCGAGCAGCGGCACGCGCGAACGGATCGCGGCGATGCGCTCGCGCACGGAGCCTTCCCAGAACGGCAGGCGCTCTTTCAGCACCGCTTCGTCGGCCGGCTCGACTTCGCGGCCCATCAAGTGCTCGACCACTTCCCAGCCTTGATTCATGCCGAGCTTGATGAGATCGCGGCCGCTCGCGGCGCCGATCAGGAAGAGGCCGGGCACTCCGCTCGCTTCGTGAACGGGACTGAGGATCGGACGCGCGTCTTTTCCGTCGCCGCTGAAGCGGACGCCGATCGACTCGAAGAACTTGCGCGGCGCATCGGCGCCGAGCTTGAGGAAGATCAATTCCGCGGGCACGCGCAGCGCGTCGCCGCGCACGCTGAGATCCGCGTAGCCTTCGTAGACCTGTTTGACGCTCGAGTTGAAGTAGATCGTCAGCTGCCCCGAGGCTTGGCGCGAGAGGACTTCCTTCGTCAGCACTTCGTTTGCGCGCGTGATCTCTGGGCCGCGCACGATGAGTCCCACGCGGTTGTCGTTCGACAGCGCGATCGCAATCTCGAGCGCGGAATCGCCGGCGCCGACGACGAGGAGATCCTGATCGTGATGATCGTCGGGATCGACGAGGCGATAGCGAACATGCGGGAGATCGTCGCCGGGCACTCCGAGCTTGCGCGGATTGCCCTGCGTTCCCATCGCGAGCACGACGCTGCGCGCTTCGAACGTTTGTCCGGCGCGCGTCTTCACGACGAAGCGATCGTTTTCTTTCTTGAGCGAGCTGACGTCCGCGTTGAACGCGATGCTGAGCTTTTGCTCGGTCGCGTGCTCGAGCCAGCCGTCGAGGATCTGCTCGCGCGATCCCGCCTTGAACGGCAGCTCGCCGCGGCCCGGAATCATCATCGGCTCGGCCATGACGTACTTGCGCGCCTGGTAGCAGAAGATCGTGTCGGCGAGATGGTCCGTGCGCTCGAGCAGAACGTAGTTGAGACCATTCGCCTGCGCGTGCGACGCGGTGGAGAGGCCGGCGGGGCCGGAGCCGACGATGATGAGGTCGTACATGGTGGTCGGTGATCGGTGATCGGTGATCGAGGAAAGGCGTCCCAATTCGGAAGCCGCGTCGATCACCGATCACTGATCACGGTACTCGTATCTCCGGCTGCGTATCCGGGCTCGCTCTCTGTTCTTTTGCGATGTTGAACGTGAGGATGACTTTGCCGACGCGGATCAGGTCGTTGTCGGTGAGGAGGCGTTTCTCCGTGACTTTCTCGCCGTTGACGAACGTTCCGTTGCGGCTCTTGAGGTCTTCGATCACGAAGCCTTCGGGCGTGCGGAAGACGCGTGCGTGTTTCGACGACACGCTGCCGTCGGGGATCGGGATGCCGTTCGAGGGATCGCGGCCGATCGTGTAGTCGGTTTCGAGCAGCGGATAGACGGATCCGCCGAAGCCGTCGGGCGTGAGCGAGCCGACGAGTGTGCGCTTGCGTTCGGACGTGCGCGGGCGCGGCGTCGGCGTCGGATCGAGCACGATCGGTTTCGAGAGCACGGTCTGATCGCTCTGGACCATGGTCACGGGCTCGCCGTCGCTCGCGGTAATCAAACCGTTCATCTCGAGCGTGTGCACGAGCGGATAAACGTCGATCGGTGCGCGCCCGAGGTCTGTGCAGAGTTGGGCGAGCGTCCGGCCGGTGCCGATGCGAAAGAGCACTTTGAATTCTTCGGAGCTGAGGCTGATCTTGTCGTGCACGCCGGGATCGTCGACGACGCGCAGCACGATCTGATCGTCGGGATAGAGCTTGAGCACGCGATGCACGTCGGCGGATCGCTGGCGTCCGTCTTCGACGAGCGGCTCCCAGTCGAGTGCCACATCGGCCATGCCCTCGGGGATGCGCGCATCAGCGATGAACGTGAACGTGCCGTTGATCCAGCTGAACAGATCGAGCACGACTTCGGAAACGCAGAAGCGCAAATGCTGCTCGGTGACGATGTTCGACGCGAGCGCTTCGCGCAATCCCTTCGCCTGCAGCTCGTCGAGCTGCTCTTTCGTGAGCAGGCCGTACGTCGCGAGGATCGACGTCATCTCGAGCGACGGCTCCATCGAGATCGCCCACGAGACCAGCCCTTCGCGGAACACGACGCGCGTGCGGCGCCCCTTCGACTCGACGTCGAGCGTGCCCGTGTGGCGGTTCGTGCCGAAGAGCGAGAGGAGCTCATCGGCCGCAAAGTGCCGGAGGCTGCCTTGAAGGATGACCTGCATGAAGTAAGTGTACTCGTTGGCCGTTGACCGTTTGCCGCCGGCCGAAGCTCAGCAATTTCCTCGGCAAACGGCACACGGCCAACGGCAACCGATTTGCACCTTCGCCTCCATCATGAAGCACGCAAAAATCCCTCTGATCGTCATCACGCTACTGGCGCTCAGCTGCGGCGGCAGCGGTGGTGATTTCAATCTCATTTCCGTCGAAGAAGAGTGGCAGCTGGGAGCGCAGATCTCTCAGGACGTCGCTCGACAAGTTCGTTTCAATACCGATCCCGCGGTGAACGAGTACGTTCGCTCGGTAGGACAACGCATCGTTGCGCAGACGCCGTATGCGAATCTACCGTGGGAGTTCCACGTCATCGAAGATCCGGAGATCAATGCGTTCGCGATTCCGGGCGGCCACGTCTACGTGAACACCGGTCTCATCAGCGCCGCACATAACGCGTCGGAGCTCGCGGGCGCGATGGCGCACGAGATCAGTCACGTCGTAGCGCGTCACTCCACCGAGCAGATCTCGCGTCAATACGGACTCAGCGTCCTCGCCGGCGTAGTCCTCGGACAGAATCCAAGCGTCGTTCAGGAGCTGGCGGCGCAGATCATCGCGGGCGGCGCGCTCGCGAAGTACAGCCGTGCCGCGGAGAGTGAGGCCGACGAGCTCGGAGTGCAGTTCATGTTCTCGGCGGGCTACAACCCGCGCGGCATGGTGACGATGTTCGAGACGCTGCTCGCACAGCAGCGGAGCAATCCATCGCGCGTCGAGCGATTCTTCGCGACGCACCCGACGACGGATTCGCGCATCCGCGACGTGCAGGCGCGCATCGACAAACTGCCGCAGCGCACGGGCCTGATCACCGACGAGGCGGAGTTCCAGCAGATTCATCGCAGGGTTGCTTGATCTGATGTGGCACAGACACTCCTGTCTGTGCCGCCCGTTGCACAGACAAGAGTGTCTGTGCCACATTCGCGTGAATGCGCGACCTTCTGCTGGCTCCGTATCGCGCCGTGCGCAAACGCGCCACGGCGCGGAGGTGTCTTCGTCTGCCGGGCGGCGGCAAGCTGCACGTCGGCTGCGGGCCGGTGCACCTCGACGGCTGGATCAACATCGACAATCGCCGTTATCCCGCTGCCGATTACTTGTGGGACGTGCGCGACGGACTCCCCTTCCGCGGACTCGCGCGCATCTTCGCGGAGCACTTCCTCGAGCATCTGCCACTGTGGGAAGCGCAGCGGTTTCTCACCGACTGCCGCAACGCGCTCGCCGATGACGGCGCGCTGCGCCTATCGACGCCGAATCTCGACTGGATCCTCGCCACACATCGCGGCAGCTTCGAATTGAACAAAGCCTTTCGCGGATGGGGACATCAGTTTCTCTACGATGCCGCAACGTTGACTGATGTTCTGCACGCCGCCGGATTTTCGCGCGTCGAGTTTCACGCGTACGGCGAGAGCACGATCCCGGAGCTGCGCGGACTCGAGCGCCACGAGCGATTTGCAGACACGCCGGAGCTGCCGCATGTGCTGGTGATCGAAGCTCACGGACACGGCAAAGCCTCCGATCCCGAGGGCGCACGCGAGTTCTTGAACGCCCTCGGCGCGTTTTAGGAGTGCGGTGACGAAGTCACCGCTTTCTGATCCGGATCACAAAGCGGTGGCTTTGCCACCGCACTCCTAGACATCGTAGGGCGCGTCGGTCACGAGGTCTTCTTCGCGCACATCCGGCGCGCGGGCGACGAGCAGTCTGCGCAGCAGCGGCGGCGTGACGAATGTTGTGGTCATCACCATCAGCGCGACTGCGCTGTACAGGCCCGCGTTCAAGAGCTTCGTCGTCAAGCCGATCTGCGCGAAGATCAAGCCGACTTCGCCGCGCGGAATCATTCCGACGCCGACGACGAGCCGCTTCAGTCCTTTGCCCCACACGACGAATCCCGCCGCGACTTTGCCGAGGATGCCGACGACGGTCAGTGCGAGTCCGAGGAAGAGGTCTTCGCGCGTGATGGCCTTGAGATCGACTGCGGCGCCGACGACGACGAAAAAAATCGGGATGAAGAACTGCGCGACGTCGTGCACTTCGCGCTGGATGTCGCGGCCGCGGTGCGTGCGCGCGAGCACGAGGCCCGCGGCGAACGAGCCGATGATCATCGCGGAGCCGGCGCGATGCGCAAAGTACGCGAGCACGAACGCGAAGACGACGGATGCGAAGAAGAGTCCGCGCGCCATGTTGATGCGGTCGATGATGCGAATGAGCCGCGACGCGAGCTGCGATCCGATCACGATCGCAAGCAACACGAATCCGAGCGCGACGACGATGATCTTGCCGACGCCGAGAAACGTCAGCGCGCCGCCCTCCGCGATCGTTCCGATGCACGTGAGCAGCACGAGGCCGATGATGTCGTCGACGACGGCTGCGCCGAGGATTACTTGTGATTCGTCGTCCTGCAGATGACCGAGATCGGAAAGCACGCGCGCGGTGATGCCGACCGACGTCGCAGTGAGCGACGCGCCGAGCAGCACCGCAACGAGCATGCGGAATCCGAGAAAGTGCCCGAGCGCGACGCCGCCCGCGAACGGCAACGCGACGCCGACGAACGCGACCGCGGTCGCCGATCCGCCGACAGAGAGCAGTTTCTTGAGATCGGTCTCGAGTCCGATGAGAAAGAGCAGAAGGACGACGCCGAGCTCGGAGAGAAGATGAATCGTCTCCTGATGCGGATCGACGAGCTGCAAGCCCGAAACACCGACGAGCACGCCGCCTACGAGCTCACCGAGGACTGCCGGTTGTCCGAGCCGCTCCGCGATCTCGCCGAAGAGTTTCGCCGCGACGAAGATCGCGATGAGGGCGAGCAACAGATCCGCGATCGTCACGCCGCCGGAGAGTAGCAGAGTTGCAGAGTTGCAAAGTTGCAGAGCGCCTCTGCAACTCTGTCACTCTGCAACTCTGCAACTCGTCACGCCCACAACTCATCCACCGGCTTGTACACCCCATCCTTCGCGAACGGCACATACTCGAATCCGCGCTTGAGCGGATCGTCGTCGCGCACGGTCGTGTAATCGATTCCCAGTGCCGAGTAGATCGTGCACGTCACATCTTCGGGACGCGCATCGCGCTCGCCGCTCCATCCGTACTCCACGACTTTGTCCCCCACCGAATCCGTCTTGCCGATCGCGCGTCCGCCGCGCACGCCGGCACCGGCGAAAACGTACGACATGCGCAGGTAGTGATCGCGCCCGCCCTGGCCGTTCAGCGGTCCGGTGGTGCGACCGAACTCGCTCACGATCACGACAAGCGTTTCATCGAGCAGCGTCTTACCGCCCTGCGATCCCGGCATCGACGAGAGATCGGTCATCAGCGCGCCGAATGCGGGATCGAATTGCGCGGACTCCGCGTAGATCGAGCTGTTCGCGGCCTTGTCGTAGATATCGGAGTGATGGTCCCAACCGCCGAGCGTGGCCTGCACGAAACGCACGCCGCGCTTCGACGCGACGAGATTGCGTGCGACGATCAGCGACTCGGCGAAATCGGTTGCGCCGTAACGCGTGCGATCGGCGTCGGTGAACGAAAAGAGATCGTTGATGCCCGGCGCGTCCATCAGCGTCTTCGACTGATCGTAGAAATCGTTCATGTCCATCGACGGCTTGCCGAGCGCGCTGTTGCTGCGATTCGCGTCGAGCTGATGGAGGAAGTTCCAGCGATTCGTGAAACGCGTCGCGCCGTCGGGATGCGAAAGCGTCGCGAGTCCCGTCGATGCGGTCTCGACGCCGAACGGTGCGTACTTCGCCGGCAAATATCCTGAGCTCGGAATCGAGCCGGAGTTGAGCGCGATGAAGCCGGGCAGCACGTCAGCCGTCGTACGCGCTGCTTGCGATTCGAGCGAGACAACGGCGCCGATGTGCGGCGCGATCGCGCCGGTTGCGCCGCCGGGATTGCGCGCGATTTGCGCCCACGACTGCCCGAGCTGATGCACCGCGGCCCACGAGAGTCCGCAGCGAACCATGGCGAGCTTCGATGCGTGTTCCGCGGTCTTCGGAAGGATGCCGTTCGCCAATCGCAGATCGCCGAAATTCGTGGGCGCAAAATCGGACGGCGTCCACGAGCCTTCTTTCAGATCCCACAGATCGGTGTGGCTCGGCGCTCCGGGAAGGAAGATGAAGATGCAGCTCTTGGCCGTGTTCTTCAGCGTCGCGCCTGTGGTGGTCGTCGTCGCGCCGAAGAGCAGCCGCGGATCGACGACGTCTGCGAAATACGACGCGACGAGACCCGTGCCGGCGACTTTCAGAAAGCGGCGCCGCGAGAATCCGTTGCCGAGCGGAAGGCCGCTGGATTGCGAGCACTGGGGACATTCTTTTTTCTTGGCCATGTGACTTCCTTTGGAGTGCGGCGGCCATGCCGCCGCTTTGGGTCTTTGCCCGGCTTCGTTCTCGGGGGGTTGGGCCCGCCGCACTCCACAATCAATTGAACATGAACTCGAGACTGTTCAGGAGCACGTACTGCAGATCCTCGGTGCGCTGATTGAGATCGCCGCCGTGGAGGTAATCGATCGCCTGTTGCCGCTCCGCCGATGACGGGCGGCGCGAGAGCGTCGCGAGATAGATCTGATCGGCGATCGTGCCGGCGTCGCTCGTTCCCGCGAGCGTCTTCGCGACCGTGCTGTTCGCCGTCGTGCGCTTCACGCGCGTGGTCACAATCGTGTCATTCATCAGCGACAGCGACTGCGAGATCGAGCTGTCGTTCGTGCGCATCACGTCGTCGCGATTGCCGCGGCCGAAGCCGTTGAGGAACAGTCCCGTGGGATTGCGGCGGCCGGGATCGAGCGGATCGGCGAGCGCCATCGCCTTGGGGACCGCTCCGATGCCCTGCGACTGCAGCGCGATCGGGACGCTCGTCGCCTTCACGATCGCGTCGAGCAGCATCTCCGCCATCAAGCGATGCGGATAGCGTCGCGCGTAATCCGGCACCCACGCTTCATCCCACGCGCCGCTCGTGTACTTCGCGGAGAGTTGATACGTGCTCGAGCTCGTGATGGTGCGAATCAGCTCGCGCAGGCTGTAGCCCTTGGCGACGAATTCATCGGTCAGTGCTTCGAGCAACTCGGGATGCGTGGCCTGCGTCGAGAGCTTCGAGAGATCGAATGAGTTCGCCGGCTCGACGATGCCGAGGCCGAAGAGCTCCTTCCAGATGTAGTTGACGGCGGCTCGCGCGAATTGGCGATCCTTCGTCAGAAGGCGTCCGTAGGCGTCGCGATAGCTCTCACCGGCATTCGGCACCTCACCGGTAAGGAGGAAAGCGGGCGTCACGAACGTCGACTGCCCCGCTGCAGGCGCACGCGGTGTCTTGTTGCCGTCCGTCGTATTGAGCTGATACGAGCCCTGCGCGGAATCCTGCACGTCGAACTTGAAGATGTTCTGGTTCGGATTGTTGGGATCGGTGTAACGCACGCGCGGCGCGCGCACGCGGGCGAAGAACGCAGCCATCGCCCAGAAATCGCTCCGCGTCTTCGTCTTCAGATATCCGTTGACGGTCTCGAGATGTCCCGTGCCGCTGTGACACGAGAGGCAGAGCAGCGGCATGCCGAGAAAGCGCTCGCCGCTGTGCGCCGCGAGGTTGTCGTACGTGTCCTGCGGAGGGCCGTTGTTCTGCAACTGGCGCACGGTGTAGTTCGCGCTGCCAACGACGAAGCTGTCGCCCTTGCCGTTCAGGACCTCGCGCACCATCTGGTCGTACGGCTTGCCGGAGCGGATCGAGTCCTTCATCCAATTGAAGTAGACGTTGCGGCCGATGTAGTACTCGCGCGCGTTCACCGCAACCTGCACGTTCTGCACGAGATCGCCGAACCACATCGTCCAGCGATCGACGAACGCTTCGCTCTTGAGCAGCGCGTCGATCTTCGCCGCGCGCTTCGTCGGCGACGGATCGTTCACGAACGCAGTGACGGTCGCGCTGTCGGGAATCTCGCCGGTGAGATCGAGGGTCACGCGGCGGAGGAACTCCTCGTCGCTCGCGATCGCCGTCGGCTTCACGCCGTCCTTCACCTGCTTGGCGGACACCCACGTGTCGATGAAGTTCACGATCGGGAGGCTCGGCACCGGTGGCGCGGGCGCGCCGCGAGCGATGCGCGTGCGGCCCGTGGGCGCGACGGCCTCAGCATTCATCGAGAGCGAGTGATAGAGCGCCTTGGTGTTGACGACGGGCGCGACCGCCTGCGGGCAGGTGCCGTCGCTCGCGGCGAA
>Ga0307468_100000261_pt1 | contig 12593 bp, 9 predicted proteins | sample atmdna_FD_203085 | JGI IMG/M metagenome (GOLD analysis project Ga0307468, IMG submission 203085) | Hardwood forest soil microbial communities from Morgan-Monroe State Forest, Indiana, United States - atmos_gases AM2C_05 | ecosystem: Environmental > Terrestrial > Soil > Temperate forest > Bulk...
GCGATACTATTGAACCTCCCCGTGTCAGGTCAATTCGCAGGCTTCCCTTGACCTGTTATATTTGCGTTCGTCAGGTTTCAATCAGGAACTCATCATGAACAAATTCGCAGTCAAGACAGTCCGCAGAGTTGCTTTACTGGTGCTCTCGCTGCTGTTGCTTTCGCTCAGCGCGACGATCGGCGTAGCGCAAACCGGAGCCGGGACTGCTCCGGCGCCCGCCAAGCCTCAGGCGCAAGCGCCGGCTTCCAAAACGGCAGATCCGGCCCCACGCGGCACCGAATCGCTGGTTGACTCAACGATCGCCAACGACCCCGGCGTCGACAAAATGCTCGACGCTTACAGCCCTAAAGTTCGCGAGCTCGAAGTCGTGGTCGGGAAGCTTAACGGCGAACTGAAAAAAACCGGCGTCGGCGCGGGAGGCCTGGGTAACTTTGTCTCTGATGGCATGCGGGCCCAGGCGACTCTCAAGCTGGGCAAGCCAATCGATCTCGCGGTAATGAACGGTGGCGGCCTGCGTCGCAACACAATTGGTGAAGGCGAGTTGCGCGCGCGCGACATCTTCGAGCTGCTGCCGTTTGAAAATGCCCTGGTCACGCTCGAGCTGAACGGCGAGCAGCTCTTGAAACTGCTGGGGGTAGTCATCAGCAGCCGTGAAGCTCAATCCGGAGCGCGCATCACCTATCGCACCAAGGCCGATAGGAGCGCCGAACTTGAGACCGCAAAATTACTTGATGAAAATCGGCAGGAGAAAAATATCGATCCGGCTGCGATCTACACGGTGGTGACGATTGACTATCTAATCAACGTGGGGGGCGCGCGCTATGCTGTCTTACGCGAGGGAAAGAACCTGAAGCCGATGGGCATCACTTTGCGCGACGCGATGATCGCTCACGTCAAATCAGAAACCGCGGCCGGACGGGACATCAAGCCAAATCTCGATGGCCGCTTTATTCTCGACAGAGCTAATTCATTGGAGGCCCCACCGCAATGACCAAACGCAGGGATTTTCTTAGAACGGCAGTGCTTGCCGGTCTGAGCGTGCCGCTGACGCGCTCGTCGTTCTTTCATCGGACGCCGGCTGCAACCTCGATTTCCGCGCCGTTGTTAGAGCCTTCCAAAGGCGAGACCCTGATCACGGTGCTGCACACTAACGACACCCATTCCCAAATCGATCCCATTCTGGACAACGACAAGAACTATCCCGGCAAGGGCGGAGTGGCTCGCCGCGCTACGCTGGTCAAGCGCATTCGCAAAGAGAATCCCAATACGCTTCTGATCGATGGCGGTGACGTGTTGCAGGGCACGCCTTACTTCAACTTCTACAAAGGCGAAGTCGAATACAAGGCCATGACGCTAATTGGCTATGACGCCGGCACGCTCGGCAATCACGAGTTTGATAACGGCGTCGAACCGCTGGCTAAGGCCCTGGAGTTCGCTAACTTTGATATCGTTTCGACCAACTATGACGTGCGCGGCAGCGCGCTGGAGAAGAAAGTAAAGACGCATGTGGTAAAAGTCCTGGGCGGCGTGCGCGTGGGATTATTCGGCATGGGCATCAGTCCGATTGGCTTGATTACTCCTGATAACTTCAAGCCAGTCCAGTATCTGGATCCGGTAGCTGCGGCCCGCGGCGTGACGAAACTTCTGCGCGAACAAGAGCGATGCGCGCTGGTTTTGGGGATGTCGCACCTTGGTTATTACCCTGAGGCCAGGGGCAACGAGGTTGGCGATGGACAAGTTGCCGCCCAGGTCGACGGAATCGACTTTATCGCCAGCGGTCACAATCACACGTTCATGGAAAAGCCGGTCCTACAGAAGACACCGTCAGGCAAAGACACAGTTATCTTCCAGGTTGGCCGCAGCGGCATTTATGTCGGCCGCGTGGATTTCACTTTGCGAGATGGCAGGGTAACTGCGCACGCGGGCAGGCTGTTGGATCTGCGCGATGAGTCTTTGGCTTAGTGGCACAGACTTTAGTCGCTGATCGTGTCACTTGGGAGCCCACATTCGAAGGTAACCACAGACTGAAGTCTGTGCCACTCCAAACATGGCTGATGATGCAACCAGAGATCGAGTGCGCGCGCTGGTGCGCGATGTCTTGAGCAAGGCAGTACCTGAAGCTGAGTCACCAGCGCCCGGGTTCGCAGCCGCAGGTGCAGCGGCAGACGGCAACTCGCCTCCTCCCAACCCGGCAGGTCCTGCCGTAACTCGTGACGAATCCGCGAAACCGGTGATCACTGAAGACGACGTGCGCGGTCTCGAACGCGGCTCGGTCCTGCGGATTGCCGAGAACGCGCGGCTGACTCCGCTGGCGGCTGACATCGTCAATGAACGCGGTATTGAAATCACCCGCCGTGTTTCCCGAAGTGGATCAAAGCAGACAAGAACAGTCGCAGTCGGAGCCGACCACGGTGGTTTTCCGATGAAGGAAGAACTAAAAACCTTCCTCGCCGAACTCGGGCATCGCGTCCATGACTTTGGCACTAATTCTGAGAGCGCGGTTGATTATCCCGACTTTGCCCATGCGGTCGCCCGCGCGGTCGCTGACGGCACGTCCGATGTCGGGATCGTAATCGATGGCGCCGGGGTCGGATCGGCGATGACGGCGAACAAAGTTCCGGGTGTGCGCGCTGCCGCCTGCTACTCAGTTGAAGTCGCGCGCAACTCTCGCGAGCACAACGGCGCCAACGTCCTGACGCTCGGCAGTAAGACGATTTCAAATGCCGAGATGCGCGAGATCGTGCGCGCCTGGCTGGCAACCGAACTCACCGAAGACCGCCATCGCAAGCGCGTGGGAAAGATTGACGCGATCGAACGACAGTACCAGCGCTAAGTACGAAGGAACTTTGTAGCGGGAGGCCCGAACATTTTCCATTTGTCATTTGACATTTCTCATTTGTCATTTACTGGGCTCGCTCGCGCCAGGTTAGTGTGATTTCGTGGATCGTCTTTGATTCTTCTCTGCTAAGGAAAACGATCCACAAACCCACACGAACTTGCACAAAACAATAGGTAAGTGACAAATGGAAAATGAAATTAGTTTCTCTAAACGTCGCCCTGCCCCGGATCGTTGAATGGAATGGCGAACCGGTCGCTACCGGAATCTTCAAAGAACCCGTGCAGGGCGCGATCATGCTGCGCACGCTCAATCTCGACGGCGACAGACAGGCCGACTTGTCAGTGCATGGCGGTGTCAGCAAAGCTGTCTACGCTTATCCGGCCGAGCATTATGAGTTTTGGAAGAAAGAGTTACCGGACATGCAACTGCCCTACGGAATGTTCGGAGAAAACTTTACCGTCCAGGGTTTGTTTGAAGACACGGTCAATGTGGGTGATCGTTTCCGCATCGGCGAAGCCGAGATAATGGCGACCGAGCCGCGACTGCCCTGCTACAAGCTGGGCATCAAGTTCGGACGCCCCGACATCCTAAGGATGTTTCTACAAAGCCGCCGGACGGGATTTTACTTTGCGGTGCTGAAAGAGGGCGCCGTGAAAACCGGAGACGAGATAGAATTGCTGGACCGCGATGCGAACAAGATCGCCATCTCAGACATCACCCGCTTGTATGCTTTTGAGAAAGACGATTTGGCGACAATGCGCCGCGCCGTAACTCTGGAAGCCTTATCCGAAAGCTGGCGCGAATACTTTCGGAAGCAGATTAGTAAGCACGATCATTAAAGTAAGGAACAAATCTTATGTGTCGAAATATTAAGACCCTGCACAACTTTAAGCCGCCCGCGACCGATGAAGAGATCCGCGCCTCTTCGCTGCAATTTGTGCGCAAGCTCAGCGGCTTTACCAAACCATCCAAAGCCAACGAAGCGGTTTTTACGCGCGCCGTCGAGCACGTGACGCAAGCCGCCCAGGAGTTGCTGGCATCTCTGGTAACCAACGCCCCGCCCAGAGATCGTGACGTTGAAGCCGCCAAGGCGCGGGCCCGGACTGCTGAGCGCTTTCATGCATCCGTTGCCGAAACTGCGCCGTGATCATTCGATTCTAATAGTTCGCTTTTGGGTACTCGGCTACTTAATACCTAACAAACCTTGACAAGATAAGTGGGCCGAGCCTATCGTCTCGGCATCTAGAGATTTGACAGGCTGGTCCCATGAGCCTGCGTCCAATTCCGCACCTCCTGCCCAGCCTCTAACGTTGTTCGAGCCGTGCGTTGTTCTTCTCAATGAGGAAATTAACGTCGCCCGCTCGTCAGCCGGGCTTCTGGCCTTGCTTTCGAGGCGTCCTGACTTCAATTGCCGAAGGGAGGCTATTCATGAAAAAGGTTGCATACGGTGAGTTTGAGATTCATCCCCAGGTTGCAACGATGGCGATGGCGCCAACACTCTCAGCAACCGCGGTTTGGAAGAGTCTCTCCACCAAGCATGAGGGAAACGTTTTGTACTACAAACTCTGGAATTTTTGGGTAAGAGCCGGAGTCAAAGCCGATCTGGGAATGACTTCCTATTTCTTCAGAGATTACGAATCTGCAAACAGTGATTCTGACGCGCTGCTCGCGGCGGTCGGATTCCCCTGGAGAAAGGCTGAGACAGAGGAGGAGATCTGGGGGCGCATCGGAATGGTCTGGAACTGGCTGCGAGATAATGTTCAGGTAAACGCGAGTGAATACGAAACAATCTCGTCGGTGAGCGGAACCTGGCCGTCGATTCTGGACTATGGCAGATATTATGTTAAGCACAAGAACCTTGTCTGGGCAGCGTGCTTTTCAAAGGCGCATTTGTTCGCCACGCTGCTGGGAAGAGTCGTTTACCCGAGGTTTCGATTTGGCATTGCACAAGGACATCACACGGAAGGCGGGGCGCCGCCGACGGCCTCGCACGTGTTTGTGGGAGTTTACGTAGGCGATCGTTGGTTCCACCTTGATCCGACCGCGGTTCAGTCCGAAACTTTCCCTGTTTACACCAAGAGAAAATCTATCCACGTAAGTAGTTTCGCCACTGTAGACTACGAGCATCCTTATTACTTTAAGCCTGTTCCTCTATCTGGCTTTGAATACGTGCCTTACTTGCCCAACTGAGGAAGCGACGGCGACTTTAGGCGTTGTCCTATCAGAACACGCCCCAGATCAATCAGTCGTCGCGGGCTTCACGTTTCCGATTTGATCAACTCGTGGCCGTCTAGTCGCAGAAAGGAAACAGTTTATGCAAGTTAAGAACCAGTCTTCCGACGAATCCAAGATCCAGCTTACTTTCAGTTTCGACCCCGGCGATCTGCGACTGGAATATAGTCTGATTGGCGACGTTGTGCATCTGGCCGACTGCCCGACGGTGGGAGAACCGGGCAGCCCGGCCCTGCCAAACTGCATAGTGCGTGTCGCTCTGCCGCCGCACACCGTGCTGACCGAAGTTCAGGCCGAGGCACGCGATACAGTTCGGATCAAGAATGAGGCGCTGCCGCTCGCGCCGCTCCAACCTCTGCGCCCCGGGCGAGATCGGAAGGACGCCTATCATCGCCCCGACGAAGAGCAGCGCGACTACCGGCGCAAGGCAATCGATCCTCGCCGGGAGGAGAAGCCGTTCGTCGAACCGTTTCCCACCCCGCCGTTCGTTCCCGCGGATCGCGAGCTCTACGTCGAGGCCACGCGTCGCCCCACGGCTCGCGCGCTTCAAACGACCGCGGAGGGACTGACCCCGGTGGCGACCATAAATCTTAACCCTGTGCGCCTGACCGCCGATGGACTGCTGGAGTTCAGTTCACAGATCGATCTGACGGTCCGCTACAAGCCAGCGGAGGATCGTTATCAGCGACGCCAAACTTCCGGCCGGCTGGCCTCGCGCAGCCAGGCAATGCGCCAGGTTGCTCTCACGCGCATGACGGTCGTCAACCCGGAATTAGTGCTCGATTACACCGACCTCTATCCAATTTTTAATCTTGGCACCGACTATCTGATCGTTACAGACAACCAGCAGTGGAATGCCGAGACAATGGTCCCAACCGGTGCGGCGGGTGGCGATCTGGTCGCCAGCTTTGCGCGGCTGGTGGCGTGGAAGCGGCAACGCGGCCTCAGGGCGCGGGTCGTTACGATCAGCAACATCATGGCCGATCATTACGGTAACTTCCGTACCGGCAGCCGTGACTTGCAGGAAGTGATTCGCCGCTTCCTTAAGAAGGCGCACGCGGACTGGGGCGTGACGTGGGTGCTGCTCGGCGGTGATACTGAGATCGTGCCGATCCGGCGCGCCGCCTCGGACGCACTCGGCGGAGTGGGCCGGCAGGCGACCAACCCGCCACCCGATAACACGTCGTTCTGGACTGGTAGCCACTTGCGCATGCACGTGGTCAATCCAGGAGTCTGGTGGGGCGCCAGTTCGACCAATCTGCTCGTACGACCCGACAATGGGATGGTGATCCCCTACGATGCTGCCGGAACCTCGAACTCGAGCACGCGCGGCTGGTACTTCACGAGCGACGAAACCTATAGCACGCGGACCACAATGCCGACCAACTTCGTGCGCGTCAACGGTCCGAGTAGCGAAATTAACGCCGACCTGCAGTTTCTGTACGAGTGGAACACAATCCCGACTGACTTGTATTACTCCAGCCTCGTCGGCCCGCAGTACGATCAGCCGGGCAGGCACGATTGGGATTTAACCGACAACGGCGTCTACGCTCAGCATGCCGGAACCAATCTGGACGGCGTTAACTTCACGCCCACGGTTAGCCTGGGACGCGCTTCAGTTCACAACTCCGCCCAGGCCGATACTTTCGTCAACAAGGTGATCACGTACGAGAAGTTTCAGCGGCCCGATGGCACTGGCCTGGACAGTAATTGGCCAAAGCGAGTGGTGCTGGTGTCAGAGAACTGGGGCGGCCGAATTGGGATTGGCTCAACCGGCGACAGCCCGCCGGGCAACAACCAGTATCATCACGTCGCCGGAACAGACCACTCGCTGATCAAGCTGCAAGACACGCCCGACTATCACTGGTCACTGCTCACCTACATCAGCGAAGCCGACGTGCGATTGCTCCCCTACCGAATGGACGCTGCGACGATAGGTCGCGGTTGGTATTTCGCGCGCAGCGACACTGACCTCTCCCCCAACACTTTTACCACGACCTGGTGGGGAACTCCTGTCACCTTGCCACTCCCCTCGCAGTGGGTCGCGGTTTATGGCGCGGCGGAAGAGCTTGCGCCTACCTGGTACATTTTCAATAACACGGAGCTCGACGGTTCGCTCGCTGATCAAGAGGCCTTGCGCGCGCAGTTGCAAACTGAGATGAGAGGCTTTGACAGTCTTAGGCGGTTGTACCAGGACATCGAGGACATGACTCCGGCGCAGACCGCTGCCGGGCCGGTCGAACTTATCACCACCGCAGGGTTACGCGCCGCGCTCAACGCCGGCCCGCACATCGTCAGTCTGTCCGGACATGGTAGCAGTTGGGGCTGTTGCGAGCTCGGGCATGACGTGGCCGACAGTTTAACCAACGGCTATCACAGCTTCATTGCCTACGCCGATTCCTGTCTGACCAATCAGTTGGACGCCGATGCCGTAAGCGAACATCTAATAGCCAATTCCACCGGCGGGGCTGTCGCTTACATCGGCAGTACTCGCTTTTCCTGGATTGGTGTTGGCGACGACTACCAACGTCGCTTCTTCAACCAATGGTCGACGTTGGGTGGGAATGCCCACCTCGGCCTGTTGTGCGATACCCGCGCCACCTTGTACGGCAGCGACGCCTGGTGGTACCGCTGGCCGATTCTGTCCCTAAATCTGACCGGCGATCCGGAAATGCCGCTCTGGTGGTGCGAGCCATTGATCTTTCATATCCCCGAAATCTACGCCATCGATGAGCTCAGGCTGCTGATCGACCCGAATCCGCCCGATCCGCCGTTTTTCATTGACGATCCCTATCGCCGGAATTGGGGGCTAACTTATGTGCACGTGCGACAAGGCGACCAGGAGAAAGTGATGCTGGCCGATGCCGAAGGTCGAGTTGAAATGCCGTTGACCGAGTTCCAGACAGGCGCGGCCACATTGACCGTGACCCGGCCCGGTCACCAGCCGGTAGTCCGGGAGATCAAGCTGGTCAACTCGAGCGAGCCTAAGCGTGGCTGTAACCGGACGCCGAAGGTCATCCTGACGCTGTTCAACTGGTTGGGCTCGATTTGGGGCAAGTAAGCGTGAGCAGACCTATTTTGGTTAGAATCCGACCGTCGGAAAGCGGGAACTCCGAACGTGCAACCGGAGTCTATATCGAGCAGGATGCCGGGATGTCGTTGGCTGAGATCTGCCCATGACGAAAAAACAGCAGATCCTGTTCCTCTCTGCGCTTGCCGTTCTGTTGGCGGCTCTGTCCTTTGGTCTGAATCGTGGAACTAGAACGATCCAGACTCTTCCGCTCGCGGCTAAAGCTGCCACGCCGGCTTCTCTCTCGCCAACCGAAACTTTCACTGAAGCAGATTTTGCCAGACACGTTGAACAGCTCAAGAAAAAACTTCCTTCGAACAGCTTTACCGTGATCATTCAGCGGCCATTCGTCGTCATTGGCGATGAATCGCCGGCCGATGTCCAGGAACATTCTGAAAGGACGGTCAAATGGGCCGTCGACAAACTAAAGCAGGATTACTTTGCGCAGGACCCGAAAGAGATTCTCGATATCTGGTTGTTCAAGGACGCTGAGTCTTATGAAAAGAATGCGCTAAAGCTCTTTGGCGAAAAGCCGACTACGCCCTACGGCTATTATTCGAGCACGCACAAGGCCCTGGTAATGAACATTTCAACGGGCGGCGGCACCCTGGTGCACGAGATTGTCCACCCTTTCATCGAAGCCAATTTCCCCGCGTGCCCTCCCTGGCTTAACGAAGGTTTGGGCTCGTTGTATGAACAGTCGGGCGAAGTCGACGGTCACATTCATGGCTACACCAATTGGCGTCTACCCGGACTGCAGGCGGCCATCAAAGCGCGCCGCGTGCCGTCGTTCAAAACACTAACGGGACTGAGCGAAAATGGGTTCTACAATCAAGACAAAGGCACCAACTACAGCCAGGCGCGATACCTTTGTTACTACCTGCAGCAGCGTGGTCTGCTGGTAAAGTTCTATCGAGAGTTCTATGCCCACCGGAAAGAAGACCCTACGGGTTATCAGAGTCTGCAGAGAATCCTCCGCGTAGGTGACATGAATGCTTTCAAACTTACTTGGGAGAAATTCGTGCTGGGACTGCGGCAGGGGTAGTGGCTTAATTTGCTACGCACGACATGGAGTCAGTACCGGGAGCGGTAGCGACCGGGTTAAGCGCGCACCTAAGCAACAAGTTGAACCGATGAAGGCGGCCCTAATTTAGCGGCGTTAGAGTGCCAACTTTAGTTGGGTTCTTTCTTGCTCAACAAAAGCCCGACTAAAGTCGGTACTCTGAACACCGCTTATCAAAGTAGAGCACTACCGAAGAGTTATGTAGTGATGCAGTTTGGAAAAGTGGCACGGGCGTCCTGCCCGTGAAATCACGCGCAAGATGCGCGTGCCACCAGCCATTTCACTCCGCCGGCGCGTTCTTGGCCACGATTTTTATTTGTTTCTTGATCGCCTCGTTCAGGGCGGCCTCCCGTTCAAAGCTCAGTCCGGTCGCTCGAAAGCGCACGATACCCTCGTGGTCAATAACGATGTAAGTAGGAAATGCGCGAACTGAGAAGGCTCGGCGAATATTGCTGTCGCGATCGAGGAACTGCGGCCAAACCATTCTGTTCTCGGCAGTAAATGCGCGCCACTTATCCTCTTCTGAATCTGAGCTGATTCCAATGATGGTGAAAGGCGCGTCTTTCGAGTACTTCTTGTACAGGTTACGCAACGATGGCACTGACGCCACGCAAGGTGGACACCAGGTTCCCCAGAAATCCAGCAGCACAACCTTGCCGCGCAGTTCCTCGAGGGAAATGAACTCTCCTTCGGAGGTAGTCAAAGAAAAGTCAGGCGCGTAGGGTTCGCGGGCCCGTCGCGGGTTCTCAATCATTTTCAGTGCCAGCTCGGCATTCGGCCCGCTCCCCTGCAGTTCAATAAACTTTTTGAGCGCCGCGACGCCTTCCGGATCGCGTAACTCCCGCAACAACGTGACGCCAAGATTGTAATGAAGGCCTGGCAATTCGGGATGCAGAGCCAGGCCCTGACGAAAGACGGCCTCCGCCTCCTGGTGTTTCTTCTGATCTTTAATCTCGGCCTGCGCCTGGAGCGCGACACCCTTGAGGTTATACGCCTCGGCCTGAAGTTGAGTGTCGTTGCCGGCAAATTCGATCACCTTGTCGCAGGTGGTAATGACATTCTTATAAGCTTCAAGACCTTGATATGCCTGGGCCATCAGGAGAAAGCACTCGGGCGACTTCTTATCACGCAGGTCGTTCGCGCGCTTGAAACTCTTAAGCGCGTCTTCGTAGCGGCGCCGCGCCAACAACTCGCGGCCTTTCTGAACTTCCGATTCATAAGTTACTTCTTTCTCCTGGGCACTGACTCTGGCTTCCTTACTCCAGCGAGTGCTCTCGGGCGGCAAAAGCACCAGCAACGCTATTACTAACGAGAGTCCGAACAACCCCAATAAGCGTGCGCCGCCGATTCCGAATTTCACTGAGTACATCGGGTTGAATCCTCCGTTCGCAGCAAATCTTATCACCGGTTAAGGGGTAAGCGACTGAAAATATTCGCAAGTTCAGGGCAGGCATGGCGTTCTTCAATCGGTTGTTCGACTAATGAAATTCGAGGAGATGCCTTAAACATGAGAAACATAGCCCGACCCGCGGGAACCTTCGCACTTTCCGCCACGTCCTTTGTCTTTACCCTGTCAGCCATGTTGTTGGTGATTTGGGTGCTCGCGGCCTGCGCGGGCCGCCCTGTCAGTAGCGCCACCGCCGCCGGGGTTCCCTGGAAAAAAACCGACCGAAAGACGATGCGAGCATTCGCGTCGGAAGACGAACTAAAGAACTATTTTCGGCAGTTGGTCGAAGAGCGAAAGCGCCTGGCCGCGCGCGGATCCAGGGATGAGAACACGACAGCCGCGCCGATGGCTTCGGCTCAGGCCCCTGCGAAAGCCGGAGAGGGGATGGTTGCCAAAAGTGAAGCCGAGTCGGTCACCAACACCCAGCACGCCGGCGTTGACGAAGGCGGCATCGTAAAATTGCACGGTGACAATCTGGTGGTGCTGCGGCGCGGTCGTCTGTTCACGGTGGCCATCGGTAACGGCGCGCTCAAACCAATTTCAGCGGTTGACGCTTTTGGGCCGGACATCGATCCGCGCTCTACGTGGTACGACGAGATGCTGGTATCAGCCGATACGGTCGCGGTGATTGGCTACAGCTATGAACGCGGCGGCACTGAAGTAGGACTATTCAACATCGATCGCGCCGGCAATCTCAGCTATCGCTCGACCTATCATTTGCGCTCGAACGATTATTATTCTTCTCGTAACTACGCCAGTCGCCTGATCGGCAGCAAGCTTATTTTCTACACGCCGCTTTACATGTATCCCGAGAGCGCCAATCCCTTCGCGCAATTTCCGGCGGTGCGTAAGTGGCAGAAGGGCGCCACGCCCGAAGAGTTTCAACGGATCGTTTCGGCGACCCGGGTCTATCGGCCGGAAGGCCAAATCAACGCGACCTCAGGTTTGGCCCTGCACACGGTGACGGTGTGCGACCTGGCCCAGGGCGATTTCAAGTGCGACGCCACCGCCGTGCTTGGCCCAGCGGGACGCGTGTTCTATGTCTCGCCGGAATCGGTTTACGTTTGGACAACTGACTGGTCGCGCTACGGCCAGCAGGCGGCGCAGCGTTCCATGGTCTTTCGCATGCCGTTGGATGGATCCGGACCCAGCGCGATGGGTGTCTCAGGAAGTCCCGTCGACCAGTTCTCGTTTCTCGAAAGTGAAGACAAGCACCTCAACGTGCTGGTGCGCCAGGATTCACGCGGCGACGGCATGTGGAACGCTGAAGGCGTTGGCGGCGACGTCGCGCTGATGCGGGTTCCGCTCTCGAGCTTTAATGACGGCAGCGACAGCGCGTCGTCCTGGGATTATCACCGGTTGCCAAAGCCGAAAGGCTACACTTTTCAAAATCGCTTCGTCGGCCAGTACCTGCTCTACGGCACGGGCAGTGGATGGGGAGCGCCGGAGGACAAGAACAAATCCAATCTGTATGCGGTGCACTGGGCTGACGGCGAGATGAATGAGCTGTCGCTCAATCACGGCGTCGATCGAATTGAAGCGCTCGGCTCAGACGCGATCGTCGTCGGCACCGACGGCCAGGACCTGCACTTCAGCTCAATCCGTTTAGGCGATTCAGCGCAGGTGGCGGACGAATACATCCGCAAAGGCGCGTCGCAGGGCGAGCTGCGGAGTCAGGGCTTTTTCTACAAGCCTGACGGAACGGACTCTGGCGTCCTGGGTCTGCCCATCAGCGTGCCCGGACGTTCCGGCTATCGGCATTTGTTCGAAGGCTCTGCGGCGATTCTCTTTCTGCGTAACAATGGTTTGCACTTTGAAGAGCTCGGCGAACTGGGTGCGCAATCCGACAAGGCCGTGGATGACAAGTGTCGGGCTTCGTGCGTCGATTGGTACGGCAACTCCCGGCCGCTGTTCGTGCGCGGGCGGGTGCTGGCACTGCTGG
>Ga0307468_100000262_pt1 | contig 12579 bp, 9 predicted proteins | sample atmdna_FD_203085 | JGI IMG/M metagenome (GOLD analysis project Ga0307468, IMG submission 203085) | Hardwood forest soil microbial communities from Morgan-Monroe State Forest, Indiana, United States - atmos_gases AM2C_05 | ecosystem: Environmental > Terrestrial > Soil > Temperate forest > Bulk...
GCGCGAACGCCGGAGCGGACGGCTCATCGCGACCGCCCTGACGGTGCAGGCGCGCTTCGACTACGAAGCGGGGACGACGCGGGAGATCGAAGCGGAGTCGAAGCGGCAGGTCCGGGCGTTCGAGAAACGGGAGATCCCCGACCGCGCGGGCGGCGGGGGAGCCTGACGCCCGGCGACCCGGGGGCCGCGGCGACGCGTCCTAGTCTTTCGGAGCCACCGCGGCGAGCAGGTAGTTCTCGTACCCCATCTCCTTGATCTGGTGCATCTGGGCCTCGAGCCAGTCGACGTGATGCTCCTCTTCGGCCAGCATGGTTTCGAGCAGGTTGCGGGTGGCGTGGTCGCCGGCCCGGGTGCAGGCCTCGATGCCGGGGCGGAGCACCGCGATCGCCGCGATCTCGAGAGCGAGGTCGTTCTTGATCTGGTCGCGCACGCTCGAGCCGATCATGATCTTGTCGAGGCCGGCCATGTTGGGTGTGCCTTCGAGGAAGAGGATCCGCTCGATGACCCGGTCGGCGTGCTTCATCTCGTCGATCGACTCGGCCCGGGCATGTTTCGCGAGGCCGTCGTACCCCCAGTTCTGGCACATCTTCGCGTGCACGAAGTACTGGTTGATCCCGGTCAGTTCCTTCTTCAGGACTTCGTTGAGCAACGCGAGGATCTTCGGATCGCCTTTCATGCGGGCCTCCGTGTTCCGGGCGTGAATCGCGGGTCGGGGAACGGGCGGCATCGTAACGGAGGGACGCGCCGGTGAGCAAGGGCGGCACATCGGACTGGCCGGCGATGCTCCGTCTCGGTGCGTCGTCCTGGTCGGCGGCCTCCTGGGAAGGGGTCTTCTATCCGACCGGGATGCCGCCGGCGCGCTTCATCACCCACTACGCCGCGCATTACGACACGGTCGAGATCGACGCCACCTTCTACCGCACCCCCGAGCCGCGCGTGGTCGCCGGCTGGCGCGACAAGACGCCCGACGGGTTCCGGTTCGCCGCCAAGGTGCCGCAGGCGATCACGCACGAGAAGTTGCTCGTCGATTGCCGCGCCGAGATGGACGAATTCGTGCGCGTCATGCAGGGGCTCGGCGATCGACTCGGCCCGCTCCTCCTGCAGTTCCGCTATTTCAGGAAGGCCGAGATGCCCGACCCGGGGCCGTTCCTCGATCGCCTCGAGGCCTTCCTGCCGGATCTCCCCGAGGGTCCGCGCTACGCGGTCGAGGTCAGGAACCGCGGCTTCCTCGTGCCACGCCTCTTCGAGATGCTGGCGCGGCACCGGGTCGCCCTCGCCTTCATCGACCATCCCTGGTTCCCGCGCATCGACGAGGTGATGAAGAAGCCCGCGGCGCGCACCACCGACTTCGCCTACGTCCGCTGGCTCGGCGACCGGCACGGCATCGAGAAGATCACCACCTCCTGGGACAAGGTGATCGTCGACCGCACCGCCGAGATGGAGCGCTGGATCCCGGCGATCCGCACCCTCATCGCCGAGAACCGCACCACCTACGGCTACTTCAACAACCACTACGCCGGGTACGGGATCGGTTCGATCGAGCGCTTCCGGGATCTCTGGCGGCGGAGCCGGACGGGGGCTGGCGGGCCGACCTGAGGGCGAACCGGGCGGCGTGCGCCCGGTCAGTGACGGGCGCGCCGGCGCGCGCCGGCGCCGCGTGCAGTCCGGCGCGCTGAGGGTCGCGCGGCGGCCCGGCCGCCGTCGCCCAGCCGCTGCTGCAGCGCCCGGATGCCGGCCGCCGCCACGTCGCGATCCTGCTGCACCGTGCCGCTGCTGCAGCCGATGCCGCCGATCACCACGCCGCCGAGCGTGATCGGCAGCCCGCCGCCGACGATCATGAACCGACCGCCGTTGCTGACATGGATCCCGAAGGCCGGCTTCCCGGGCCCGGCGATCTCGGCGTAGTCGTGGGTCGGGCGCCGGGTGCAGGCGGCGGTCCATGCTTTGCTGATGGCGATGTCGACGCTCGACAGCTTGGCGCCGTCCATGCGGTTGAAGGCGAGCAGGTGCCCGCCGTCGTCGACCACGGCGATGTCCATCGCGACCCCCATGGCCGCAGCGCGCCGGGCGGCCGCCGCCATGATCAGACGGGCGCCCTGCAGTGTCATTCGCGGCACCGCGCGGGTGACGAAGGTCGGACGCTGGGTCGGCATCGTGTCCCGGGGGTCGGAGCGAGAAGCCGCCGCCGGGCGACCGGATCTTACAAAATTGGGTATGTCGCCGTCTAGATAACCCGGCATGGCAGGGATTACCGGGGACGTATGGGCCGGGCCGGCATCGCCCGGCCATTCGCTGGCCCGTCGATCCCCCGGGACCTATATTCCGGGCGCCGTCCGGGTGTGTCACTCCGGGCCGGGGCGGGGAGGGGTCCGGCGTCATGCCGTACAGAGTGACCGCGAGCGCACATCGCGCGACCGCGGCACGGCGCACCCTGCGCCGGCGCGCCGGAAGTCTGCTTCTCGGGCTCGCGCTGGCGATGCCGGCGGTCTGGGCGCCCGCGGCCGCCGAGCCCCTGCCGATCGACATCGAATACCAGATCAAGGCGTCGTTCGTGTACACGGTCGCGAAGTTCGTCGACTGGCCGAGCGGTGCCTTCGCGTCGCCGACCGCGCCCCTCACCCTCGGAGTGATCGGCGACGACGCGATCAGCGCCGCGATCGCCGAGGCGCTCAAGGGGAAGCGGGTGCACGAGCGCGCCCTCGTGGTGCGGCACCTTCCCGATGCCCGGTCCGCGGCCGACTGCCAAATTCTCTATGTCGATCGCGGCTCCGCGACGCATCCGGAGATCCTCGCGCAGGTGCAGGGGCCGGGCATCCTGACGGTCGGCGAGGCCGACGGCTTCGCGCGCAAGGGCGGCATCCTCGGCCTGACGCTCGACCAGAGCCTGGTGCAGTTCGAGGTGAACATCGCCGCGGCGCAGCGCGCCGGCCTGGTAATCTCCTCGAAGATCCTGCGCCTCGGACGGGTCGTGGGCGACGCCCGGCCGGCCTCGGAGGGGAAGCCATGATCCCCTTCCGCGACCGATCGATCCAGCAGAAGCTGACGATCATCGTCCTGATCACCGCGGGCGCGGCGCTCCTGGTCGCCGGGTCGGCGGTCATCGGCTACGAGTGGGTCGCCACCCGTGCCGTGCTCGGGCGCGAGATCGCGACCCTCGCCGAGATCATCAGCGCCAACAGCACGGCCCCCCTCGCGTTCCAGGACCTCAAGAGCGCCGACGAGACGCTCGACACCTTGACGGCGCAGCGGCAGATCACCGCCGCGGCGATCTACGGCCGCGACGGGCGGATCTTCGCGTCGTACCGGCGCGCCGGCGCGATGCCCTTCATCCCGCGGGTCGCGCCGGAGGCCGGGCCGTCGCGCTGGGGCGAGGGACGGATCACCCTGGCGCGCCCGGTGATCCTCGACGGCGAGCGGATCGGCACCCTCTGGCTCGAGGCCGACCTCGCCGAGCTGCAGGCGCGCTTCGCGCGCTACGCGCTGATCGTCGCGGCGGTGGTGTTCGCGTCGGTCTGCGTCGCCCTGGTCCTGAGCCGGCGGCTGCAGCGGGTGATCACCGGACCGGTGGAGCACCTCGCCGGGGTCGCGCGCCAGGTGGCCGAGGACAAGAACTTCTCGGTGCGCGCGCACCGCTTCGGGAACGACGACCTGGGCCTGCTCATCGACGCGTTCAACGAGATGCTGGCGCAGATCGGCAAGCGCGACGAGGCGCTGCAGGCGGCGCAGGGGGCGCTCGAGGCGCGGGTCCAGGAGCGCACCCGCGAGCTGCGCGAGAGCGAGATGGTGCTGCGCTCCTTCTACGACAGCACGCCGTTGATGATGGGCGTGGTCGAGCGGCACGGGCGGGCCGGCGTCGTGCACATCGCCGACAACGCCGCGAGCGCCGCCTTCTTCGGGTTGTCGACCGCGATGATGCGCGGGCTCAGGGACGAGGACCTCGGCATGCCGGAGGCGCACCGCCGCCTCTGGGAGGATCGCTACGCCGAGGCCGAGCGCTCGTCGAGCCCGGTGCGATTCGAGTACGCGCACGAGACCGCCGCCGGCGGCCGGTGGCTGTCGGCCACCGTCTGCCGCATCCCGCAGGACGGCGACCGCCCGCCGCGCTTCTGCTACGTCGTCGAGGACGCCACCGAGCGCCGGCAGGCCGAGATCGAGCTGAAGAAGGCGAAGGAGAGCGCCGAGGCCGCGAGCCGCGCCAAGAGCGAGTTCCTCGCCAACATGAGCCACGAGATCCGCACCCCGCTGAACGGCGTCATCGGGATGACCGAGCTCCTGCGCGAGTCCGAACTGAGCGCCGAGCAGCGCGACTATCTCGAGATGGTGCACACCTCGGGCGAGTCGCTCCTCGCGGTGATCAACGACATCCTGGACTTCTCCAAGATCGAGGCGGGGCGGCTCGACCTCGACCCGATCGACTTCCGACTGCGCGACTCACTGGGCGAGACCATGAAGGGGCTGGCGCTCCGGGCGCAGTCGAAGAGCCTGGAGCTGGCCTGTCACGTCGCGCCGGAGGTCCCCGACGCCCTGGTCGGCGACCCGAGCCGCCTGCGGCAGGTGTTGATGAACCTGGTCGGGAACGCGGTCAAGTTCACCGAGCGCGGCGAGGTCGTCGTCCGGGTGACCCGCGCCGCCACCTGGGACGGCGGGGTCGAGGTCGCCTTCGCGGTCGAGGACACCGGCATCGGCATCCCGCAGGAGAAGCAGGGGCGGATCTTCGAGGCGTTCACCCAGGCCGACGGCTCGACCACCCGGAAGTACGGCGGCACCGGGCTGGGCCTGACCATCTCGAGCAAGCTGGTCGAGCTGATGGGCGGCCGGATCTCGGTCGAGAGCATGCCCGGGGCCGGCAGCACCTTCCGCTTCACGACCCGGTTCGGCGTGCAGGCCGGCGACGCGCGGCTCCTGACCCCGGAAGCGGCGGTCGATCTCGCCGGCGTGCGCGTGCTGATCATCGACGATAACCGCACCAACCAGTGGATCCTGACCGAGATGCTGGGCCAGTGGGGGCTGCGCCCGACCGCCGTCGACGGCGGCGCCGCCGGCATCGACGCCGTGACCGCGGCGCGCGCGGCGGGCGATGCCTACCGCGTCATCCTGCTCGACGGCACGATGCCGGAGATGGACGGCTTCGAGACCGCGGCGCACCTGCGCCGGCACGACCACGAGCGGCAGCCGCCGATCCTGATGCTCACCTCCGCCGGCCGGCGCGGCGACGCGGCGCGCTGCCGCGAGCTGGGGATCGTCGGCTACATCACCAAGCCGGTGAACCAGTCCGACATGCTCGACGCCCTGATGACGGTCCTCGGCACCGGCGGCCCGGCGGCGCGCCAGCCGCTGGTGACGCGGCATTCGATCCGCGAGGAGCGCCGCCGCCTGCGGGTGCTCCTGGCCGAGGACAACCCGGTCAACCGGCGGGTCGCGGTCGGCCTGCTCGAGAAGCGCGGGTTCGAGGTGCTGATCGCGGTGAACGGCCGCGAAGCGGTCGAGCGCAGCGAGCGCGAAACGGTCGACGTCATCCTGATGGACGTGCAGATGCCGGAGATGGGCGGCCTCGAGGCCACCGCGGCGATCCGCGCGCGCGAGGCGGCGCTCGGCGGGCACCTGCCGATCATCGCGATGACCGCGCACGCCATGAAGGGGGACCGCGAGCGCTGCCTCGAAGCCGGCATGGACGACTACGTCAGCAAGCCGGTGAAGCCGTCCGATCTCTACGCCGCCCTCGAGCGCGCGGTGCCGCGCGGCGCCGGAGCGCGCGACGGGGCCGGCCGGCTCGCCGGGAGCGAACCGGACCGCGCCGCCGCCGGGGGGAACCTCGTCGACGAGCCGTGGGCGGAGCGCGGTGACGGCAGCGTGGTCGATCGCCGGCGCCTCCTCGAGCGGCTGGAAGGGGACACCGACCTCCTCGACGAGGTGGTGCGGCTGTATCACCAGACCTGCCCCGAGCTCCTGCGCGACCTGACCCAGGCGGCGGAGCGCGCCGACGCGCAGGCGATCGGCCGCGCCGCGCACGCCCTCAAGGGGATGGTCGCGCAGTTCGGCGCCCCGGACGCGACCGCCGCCCTCCTGGCGCTCGAATCGATGGGGCGCGAGGGCCGGCTCGGCGGACTCGATTCGGCGCTCGAGCAGGCGGTCCGCGAAGTCGATCGCCTGACCCGGAGCCTGCGGGACCTCGTGCGCGACGCCGCCTGATCGGCGGCCTCCCCGGCCCGGGCGCGTTCTCCCTCCGACCCGCTAGAATCGGCCGATGGATCCGGCCACGCTTCTCGAGACGGCGGCGCGCCGGCACGGCGCGCGACCGGCGGCGTTCTGCGACGGGGCCGCCGCGACCTGGGTCGACCTGGCGCGCCTCGCCGATCGGATCGGCACGCGCTTCGAGCGCGCCGGCGCGCGACCCGGGGAGCGGGTGGCGGCGCTCCTGCCGAACTGCCACCGGTACCTCGCGACCTACTTCGCCGCGCTCACCCGCGGCCTCGTGCTGGTGCCGCTCAACGCGCGTCTCGCGCCGCGCGAGATCGGGTCGGTGCTGGCGCGATCGGGCGCGGTGGCGGTGGCCGGAGTCCCGGCGATGCTGGCCGCCGCCGGCCTGCCGCCGGGTCCGGAGGAGGACGGCGTCGCGATCGCGCCGGGGCCCGCGCCGGACCCGACGCGGGCGGGCGACGGCGCGGCGCTCCTCTATTTCACCAGCGGCAGCACCGGGAATCCCAAGGGTGTGATCCTGACCCGCAACAACCTCGCGGCGCACGCGGAGATGACTCTCGAGGAGCTGCGCTTCACCGCGGCCGACGTCTGGCTGCACGCCGCGCCGATGTTCCATCTCGCCGACGCCTGGGCGATCTTCACCGCCACCGCCGCGGGGGCGGCGCACGTCTTCCTGCCGCGCTGGGATGCGGCGGCGGCCGTCGATCGGATGCGCCGGCACGCGGTGACCCTGACCAACCTCGTGCCGACGATGATCCCCGCCTTCCTCGACGCCGCGGCGGCGGGGGGCCGGCCGCCGCTCCGGCTCCTCCTGAGCGGCGGCGCGCCGATCGCCCGGGCGCTCGTCCGGCGCATCGAGACCGAACTCGGCGGGGTCTACGCGCAGACCTACGGGCTCACCGAGACCTCGCCCTTCCTGACCTTTTCGCTGCTCGACGCGCGGCACGCCGATCTGCCGGAGGCGGAGCGCGCGCGCCTCCGGGCGCGCACCGGTCGGGCCGCGAAAGGAGTCAGGCTCCGGGTCGCGACCCCGCCCGGCGCGGCGGCGTTCGCCGACGTGCCGGCCGACGACCGCACGGTCGGTGAAGTGCTGGTGCAGGGCGCCACGGTGACGCCGGGTTACTGGCGCGACGACGAGGCGACCCGCGAGGCCTTCCGCGGCGGCTGGTTCCACACCGGCGACCTCGGGGTGATCGACCGGCACGGGTTCCTCGATCTCTGCGATCGGATCAAGGACGCGATCGTCACCGGCGGCGAGACGGTCTATTCGATCGAGGTGGAGCAGGCGCTTCTCGAGCATGCCGCGGTGCGCGAAGCGGCGGTCTACGGCGCCCCCGACGACGCCTGGGGGGAGAGCGTGCGCGCGGCGGTCGTGCTCGCGCCGGGCGCCCGGGCGACCGCCGGCGAGCTGATCGCGCTCTGCCGCACCCGGATCGCCGCCTTCAAGTGCCCGCGGGCGATCGATCTTCTCGACGCTCTGCCGCGCACCGGCTCCGGGAAGATCGACAAGCGGGCGCTCCGGGAGCCGCACTGGGCGGGGCGCGCGCGCCGGATCAACTGATCGGTGGTTCGGCTCCGATCGATCGAGGCGCGGCGCGCGCCGGTTCGGGAGCCCCTGCCGGCTCCTCCGTCGGGGGCGGCCGCCTGTAGAACGCCGCCACCGCGTCGATCGAGGCGGTGCGCGGGCAGGCCGGCAGCGACTCGAGAAAGGCGGCGCCGTAGCCGCGCGTGGCGATGCGCGGGTCGAGGATCGCCACGACACCGCGGTCCTCGTGGCTCCGGATCAGCCGCCCGAATCCCTGCCGGAAGGTGAGGATCGCGTCGGGCAGCGAGTCCTCGAGGAACGGGTCGCCGCCACGCGCGCGGATCAGTTCGCCGCGCGCCTCGGCCACCGGGTGATCCGGGATGTCGAACGGCAGGCGCGTCAGGACCACCAGCCGCAGCGCCTCGCCCGGCACGTCGACCCCCTGCCAGAAGGTGAGCGCCCCGAGGAGAATCGCGCGCCGCGCGGCGCGGAACTCCTCGAGGAGGGTGGTGGCGGTGCCGTCCGGGACGTGCCGCAGGAGCGGGCGCCCCGCGGCCGCGGCGCGCGGCGCGAGATGCTCGTGCACCTGCTCGAGGAGGGCGTACGAGGTGAACAGCACCAGCGCCCCGCCGTCCGAGGCCTCGACCAGCGCCGCGGTCCGTTCCGCCACCGCCGCGCTCCAGGCGCGCGCCTGGCTCCCGGGGTCGGGGAGATCGTCGGCGGTGTACAGGAGCGCCTGCCGCGCGTAGTCGAACGGCGAGCCGAGCGCCGTCTCGTCGGCGGTCGTGATCCCGAGCCGGGCGCGCAGGTGCGCGAACGATCGCGACGCGGTGAGCGTGGCCGAGGTCAGGATCGCGGTCCGCCCCGACTCGAAAAGACGCTGGCGCAGGCGTGGTCCGACCTCGACCGGCGCCGCGTGCAGCACCGCGCCGCCGCGGGTGGCATGGGTGTCGGCCCAGAAGACCTGATCGGGAAGCGACTGCGCCAGGAAGAGGCCGGCGCGCCCCGCCAGGTCGCGGGCCCGCTCGGCGAGCGCGAGGCGGTCGAGGTCGTGCGGCGCCTCGGAGGCGCGCGGCGCCGCGTCGGCGAGCGCCTCGGCGAGCGCCGTGAGCGCCGGGCGCAGGCGCCCCTCCGGCAGGGCCCCGGCGGGAAGCCGCACCGACAGCGGACCCGCGGGCGGCCGCCCGCGCGCCGCGCGCTCGATCGCGGCGCGCTGCGCCGCCGCGAAGAACCGATCCGACTCCGCCTCGACGTCGCGTGCCGCGGCGCGCACCGCCGCCCTGGCGGAGGCCGCCCCGGCGCCGCGCCGCTTCCGTCCCGGCCCGCGCGCCGGCTCGAGATCGCGCAGGAGCCGGGCCACCGAGACCGGCCCGAACTGCGCGCCGAACTGCGCCGCCGCGGCCTCTTCCACCCGGTGCGCCTCGTCGAGGATCACCGCGTCGTGCGGCGGCAGGATCCGTCCGCCGGTGGCGAGGTCGAGAAAGTAGAGCGCGTGGTTCACCACCAGGATCTCCGACTCGCGCGCGCGGATCAGATCGCGCCGGTAGAGGCACTGATCCCAGAAGGGGCCGCGCGCGCCGAGGCAGACGTCGCGGTCGCGGCGCACCTCGGTCCAGAGCCGGTCGCCGACCGCGAACGGGATCTCCGAGCGCAGCCCCGAGACCGCCGACGCGGCGTGACGCTCCAGCGCCTCGAGGGTCGCCGGCGGCGCCTCGCCGCCCTCCGGCAGCCGCGGCCGCGTTCCGACCAGGGAGAGCCGTTGCAGGCAGAGGTAGTTCTCCGATCCCATCAGGATCGCGTGCCGCACCGGCAGGTCGAGCGGCTCGAAGGCCCGCTCGAGGAGCGGCAGGTCCTTGCGGCTCAGCTGTTCCTGGAGCGCCCGCGTGAAGGTGGAGACCACGACCCGGCGCGGCGTCCCGGCGTCGCGCCCGTCGGCGACCCAGGCGATCGCCGGGGCCAGGTAGGCGAGCGACTTGCCGATCCCGGTGCCGGCCTCGACCAGCAGGTGGCGTCCTTCCGCGAGGGCCTCCTGCACCGCGCCGGCCATGCGCACCTGCTGCGGCCGCGGCCGGAATCCCGGGAGGGCACGCGCCAGCGGCCCTTCCGCGGCGAACAGCGCCGAGGCGTCGATCATCGCGCGGCGATCAGTTCATCACCGGGGCGATCATCCTGAGACGCAGCGCCTGCTTGCGGAGCGCCGCCGCGTCGGGGGCCGCGGGGCGGGCGGCCAGGTAAGCGTCGAGGTCGTCGGCCGCCTGCGCGTAGAGCGCGAGGCGCGCCTCGATCACCCCGCGATCGCGGCGCGCCTCGACGGCGTCGGGTCGCAGCGCCACCAGGCGATGCTGCACGCGCAGCGCGCGGGGGTAGTCGCGCCGCCCCTCGAACCCCGCCTTGAGGTTGTTGAGCGTGCGCTCGAGGATTTCGCGATGGCTGGCGCGCCGGAGCAGCGCCGGGTGGAAGGCGATCCGCCCGCCGAACGATTCCAGGAGGCGCCGGCGGCACTGTTCCGGGGTCAGCAGGGCGCCGCGGTGGAACGGATCGATCAGGATCTCATCCTCGAGGTCGGGGCCGGCGTAACGCACCAGGAAGTGCCCCGGGAAGGAGACCCCGGCCAGGGGCACGCCGGAGCGCGCGCCGACCGCGAGGTAGAGGATCGACAGCGTGATCGGGATGCCGAGCCGCCGATCGAGAACGTCGTTGAGGTACGAATTGCGCGGGTCGTCGTACTCGGCGACGTTGCCGCGAAACCCCAGCTCGTCGAACAGGTAGCGGTTGAGGTGCGCGATCCGGCTGGTCGCCCCCTCGCCGCCGCGGAGGCGGCCGCGCACCGTCTCCGCCATGGCGTCGATCCGGTCGAGGTAGGGGCCGAGGTCGAGGTCGGGGTACTCGTCGCGGGCGATCAGGAGCGCCGCCTGGGCCAGATCGATCGCCTGGTCCGGGAGGAGAAGAAGCGCCAGGAGCGCTTCGCGCGGTTGGGCCGTGTCGCTCATCGTGCGTCCCCGATCAAGGACAATGATACCTGTCCGCGGCCGTGGTTTGACAGTCCGCGATCGCGGTCACCATACTGGGCCGGGCATGCGCAGGCTCCCGCCCCACGTCGCCGTCAGCTTGTATTACGCCGCATCGTTCGCCGTTCTCGGCGTCCAGCTCCCGTACTTCAATCTCTATCTCGACGTCCTCGGTCTCGGCGGCCTGTCGATTGGCATCGTCAACGCCATCCTGCCGCTGTGCAGCGCCCTGGTGCCGTTCGCGGGAGGGGTGCTCGCCGACCGGCTCGGCCGGCGGCGCGGGCTGGTCCTGCTGTCGTCGATCCTCGCCTTCGTCGCCTTCCTGCCGATCGCGCTGGCGCGCGGCGTCGCCGGCGTGGCGCTGGTCACCGCGATCTACGCCCTGGCGCGCGCGCCGGCGTTGCCGCTGGTCGACGCCAGCGCCCTCGAGATCTCCGCCTCCGGCGGCCCGTCGTACGGGCGGATGCGGGCCTGGGGATCCTTCGCCTTCATCGTCGCCGCGCTGCTCGGGGCGCCGGTCGTGGCGCTTTTCGGCACGCACTCGGTCCTCCTGATGATGCAGATCTTCCTCGGAGCGGGGATCGCGGTCGCCTGGTCGCTGCCGAGGGATCAGGCGCCGCTCCTCACGCCGGAGGCCCCCGGCTCGGTGCGCGCGGTCCTGCGCCGGAAGGGGGCGATCCTGTTCCTCATCGCCGCGACCCTGTCGCAGGCGGCGCACGGGCCGTACTACGTTTTCTTTTCGCTGCACCTCAAGGGGGCGGGGATCCCGACCACCACGGTCGGGCTCCTCTGGGCGGTCGCCATCGGCTGCGAAATCCTGATGATGCTGCGGATGCCGGCGATCCTGGCGCGCTTCGGCACCGCGCACACCATGACCCTCTGTCTCGGCCTCGCGACCCTGCGCTGGGCGCTGTGCGCCGGTACGACCCACCCGATGGCGGTCGCCCTGGCGCAGACCTTCCACGCCGGCACTTTCGCCGCCTTCCATGTCGCGGCCGTCACCCACACCCACACCCTGTTCGGGCCGCGCCGCAGCGCCACGGGTCAAGCCATGTTTTCATCCGTGACTTATGGCCTCGGGAACATCCTGGGGATGGTCGGGAGCGGTCTTTTGGAGGGCCGGTTCGGCACATCCGCCTTGTTTGCAATGGCTTCGGCGACAGCGCTCCTGGGGGCGATCTGCATGGCGTTCGTCGCCCGGGGCGCCCGGGAAGCGGTCCGCAACCCCTGAAGGCAGAGCGGTCGGGAAGCCCGCGTATAATGGCCGGCTTCGCGGGAGACCGGCATGGCCGAAATCACCAGAAAACGCACCATCCAGGTGGGCCACAGCCCCGATCCTGACGATGCATTCATGTTCCACGGCATCGCCGCCGGAAAGATCCCGGTGCCGGACGATCTCGAGGTGGTGCAGGTTCTCGACGACATCGAGACCCTGAACCGCCGGGCGCTCGACGGCGGCATCGAAGTCAGCGCCGTCTCGATCCACGCCTACGCCTACCTCACCGATCGCTACGCGCTCCTGCCGTGCGGCGCCAGCATGGGCGACGGCTACGGGCCGATGGTGGTGGCGAAGCGGCCGCTCACGCGCGACGCGCTGCGCGCCGCGACCATCGCCATCCCGGGTCGGTTGACCTCGGCGGCCCTGGCGCTCCGTCTCGCGCTCGGCGAGGTCAGGACCGACGTCGTGCGCTTCGACGAGATCCTCGAGTCGGTGCGCGACGGGCGGCACGAGGCGGGGCTGATCATCCACGAAGGGCAGCTGACCTACGCCGACCACGGTCTGCACCGGCTGATCGATCTCGGCGCGTGGTGGAAGGGCGAGACCGGACTGCCGCTGCCGCTCGGCGG
>Ga0307468_100000263_pt1 | contig 12576 bp, 11 predicted proteins | sample atmdna_FD_203085 | JGI IMG/M metagenome (GOLD analysis project Ga0307468, IMG submission 203085) | Hardwood forest soil microbial communities from Morgan-Monroe State Forest, Indiana, United States - atmos_gases AM2C_05 | ecosystem: Environmental > Terrestrial > Soil > Temperate forest > Bulk...
CACTGATGCTCGCCCTCCCGCTGCTGTCGTGCGCCAGCTACAACGCGTACCAGAAGGCGCGCGGCGCGGAACAGGACAAGGACTGGGACGTCGCCGTCACGCAGTATCAGAAGGCGCTCGAGATCGATCCCGACAACACGCGCTTCAAGCTCTCGTTCGCCCACGCGAAGCTCGAGGCCTCGCGCGCGCACTTCGAGAAGGGCAAGAGCCTTCGCGCCGCGGCGTTGCAATCGACCGGCGCGGAACAGGCGCGTCTCAACCAGCTCGCCGCGACGGAGCTCGAGCTCACGGTCAAACTCGATTCCACGAATCAGTACGCAGCCATCGAGCTCGCGAAGACCGTGCAGATGCTCGAGGACTACCAGCGCGCGACGTCGCAGCAAACCACGATCGATGACGTGAAGAAGCGCGCGAAGAACATCACCAAGGTCGCGCCGCCGACGCTCAATCCGGCGTCGAACGATCCGATCTCGCTTTCGTTCCCGCGCGAGACGCCGGTCAAAGACATCTACCGCGCGCTCGGCAACGCATTCGGCATCAACATCCTCTTCGACCAGGCAGTCAAAGACGACCGCATCACCATCGAGCTCCGCGACGTCACCGCGCAGGCAGCACTCGAGCGCGTGATGCAGGCCGCGAATCATTTCTACAAAGCACTCGACGAAAAAACGATCATCGTCGTCCCCGACAATCCGCAGGCACGCCGCGACTACGAAGATCTCGTCATCCAGACGTTCTATCTCTCGAACGGCGACGCGGAGCAGGTCACCAACGTCGTGCGTACGATGATCGAAGCGCGCAACGTGTTCCCGCTCAAGGCGCTCAACGCGATCACGATCCGCGACACCGCGGACAAAGTGAAGATCGCGGAGAAGATCATCTCGGCGAACGACAAGGCGAAAGCGGAAGTCGTCGTCGAAGTCGAGCTCGTGCAGCTCGACCTCAGCAAGGTCCGCGACATCGGCATGTCGCTCAGCGGCTACGGCACCGGCGGCCCCGGCGCGATCACACCGACCAACGGTGTCGACAAAGACGGCAAGCCGGTCGCGTTCACAGGCGGCACGCTCAGCCAGATCGCCGAAGTCCTCGGCAGCGCAGAGCGCCTCCGCCAGAACCTCACGTTCTCCGTTCCGAGCGCGACGTACCTGCTGCTCAAGACGCTCGGCAACAGCGAGCTGCTCGCGAATCCGCAGATGCGCATCTCCGAAGGTGAGAAAGCCACGCTGCACATCGGCCAGCGCATTCCGGTTCCTGTGTCGACGTTCCAGGCCGTGACGAGCGGCTCGCAGCCGTACACGCCGGTGACGTCGTTCCAGTATCAGGACGTCGGTATCAAGGTGTCGATGGAGCCGCGTGTGCACCACAACCGCGAGGTCACGCTCAAGCTCACGGTCGAAGTCTCGAACCTCGGTCCTTCGGTCACGTTCGCGGGACAGGAGCAGCCGTCGTTCGCGACGCGCACGATCGAATCGACGATTCGTCTGAAAGACGGCGAGACCAACTTCCTCGCCGGACTCATTCAGAGCAACAAGACCGAAAGTGCCGAAAAGACGCCGTTCCTCGGCGAGATCCCGGTGATCGGCCGCCTCTTCTCCCGCGATCACAAAGCCGAACAGCGCACCGACCTCGTGCTGACGATGACGCCGCACATCGTGCGCATCCCCGACATCACCGACGACGACGTCGCACCGATGTGGGTCGGCACCACGAACAACATCACGTTCCGCGGAGTCTCGCCGCGCATCGAATCGCAGGTCGGAACCGATCCGTTCAGCGCGCGCCGCGAGCAGGAAAACGCCGCGACGGTGCAGGGACTGCGGCTCTCCGAGGATGGGGAGCCGGGGAACTATGTGATGCCGCAGGGCGTGCAGCCGCAGCCCGGCGGGACGATGCAGATCACGCCGCCGTCAGGCGGCGCGCCGAACGACCCGTTCCGCCAGAATCCTCCGACGCAGCAGCCGCCGGTGCGTCCGCCCGAGCCCGAAGCGAAGCTCGATACGACGGGCGGCTCGAATCGACTCGTGGCTACGACCGCCGCAGCGACGGAAGAGCTGGTGTCCGCGGAAGCGCGTCTGCGCCTCTCGCCGCGCATCGCACCGCAGCCGGCGAACGTCGCGCTCAAGCCGGGCGAGTCGCGCATCTGGAGCGTCGTCGGAATGGATCTCGACGGTTTGTCGGCGACGCAGCTGTTGCTGCATTTCGATCCGCGCTCGATGGACGTGAGCGACATCGCCTTCGGCGAAGCGCTCGCGATCGATCCGAAAACGCCGCCGGTCGCGACGATCAATCGCGAAGCCGGCACGATCAAAGTCGTCTCCTCCGACGGCAAGCCGCTCACGTTTCTCGGCGGCGGCAACATCCTGCTGCTGCGCGTGCAGGGCGGCCTCTCGGGCGAGACATTCCTGGTGATGGAGAACCCCGACTTTCACAACGGCGCGGGACAAGCGGTCATGGCCGCGGTCGCCAGCGGCCGCGTGAAAGTCGACTAGTTGACCAATGTTCAAGCGCGCGAAAGGATTCGGGCGGTCACAGGCCGCCTTCACCGTTGCCGAGCTGATCACCGTCGTGGCGATCGTCGGCATCCTTGCGTCCATCGCGCTTCCCGTCGCGCGCTTCGGCATGCGGCGCCAGAAAGAGATCGAGCTGCGCGATCGCCTGCGCCGGATCACCGACGCGATCGATCGCTATCACGAGCTGATGACGACGCAGGGTCCGTTGCGCCCCGCGCAGATGCAGGCGCTCGGCTCCGATGGCTATCCGAAAGACCTCGATGAATTGCTCAAAGGCGTGACGATGTCGGACGGCAAGACCATTCGCCTGCTCCGCGACCGCGAGCTCATCGATCCGATCACCGGCAGAAAAGAATGGATCACGCTCTCGACGACCGACGATCCCGATTCGTCGACGACGGATGGCAACAACGTGTACGAAGTGCACTCGACGTCGACGCAGCTCTCGCTCGACGGGAAGACGAGATACAACGAATGGTGACCATGGAACGCGGAACGATGAACACGGAACACGGAACGATGAACGATCCCGAAACGATGAACCCTGCCGAGAGGCGAAGCCCCGTTCCGTGTTCCGTGTTCCGCGTTCTGCGTTCGAACAAAGGCTTCAGTTTGATCGAGCTGATCGTGGTCGTCACGATCATCGGCATCCTCGCGTCGGTGGCGATCGTCAACGTGAAGCATGCCGTGCGCAAAGCACGCGAGGCCGCGCTCAAAGACAATCTCTACGAGATGCGCAAGGCGATCGACAATTTCTACGCCGATAAACAGCGCTACCCGACCGATCTCAACGAGCTCGTGCCGAATTACATCCGCCGCATCCCCGCGGACCCGATCTCGCAACAGGCCGACTGGGAGCAGGTCGTCGACGCACCCGATCCCGACGCGCCGCTCGACGATCAAAACGCCGACGTCGATCCGAGCGGCCAGCCCCTCGGCCCCGGCGTCGTCGACGTGAAGAGCAAGTCGCCGGGAAAGACGCTCGACAATGTTCCGTACAGTGAGCTCTAGATTTCGTTGGCCGTTTGCCGTTGGCCGTTTGCCGGGGATCTCTGCACGGCCAACGGCGAACGGCCAACGGCCAACGCTTCAGTCGGGCTTCACCCTCGCCGCCCTGATCGTGATCCTCACGATCATCAGCGTCATCATCGCGTTCACCGTTCCAAAGCAGTGGTCGATGGTGATGGCGCGCGAGCGTGACAAGCAGACGATCTTCGTGATGAAGCAGTACGCGCGCTCGATCCGCGAGTGGTCGCAGAAAAACGGCGGCACGCTGCCGACGAGCATGGAGCAGATCAAGCAGGCGAAGAATCCGCGCTATGTGCGCGGCGACGGCGAGCTCGAAGATCCGCTCACCGGCAAGTTCGACTGGATCCTCGTTCCGCCCACCGCGGTCAATCAACAGGGCGGAATCCAGCCCGGCGGCACGGGAAACCCTGTTGATCGTACGCGGCCCGGCCGCACCGTTTCGGTCAGCGGCCCGACGGACCCGGCCACCAACAACCCGAACGCCGCCGGCCCGTCGAAGCTCAACGCCGCGCTCTCGCCGAAGGACTACACCGGCCCGTTCGTCGGCGTCCGTCCGCCGAAGACCGGCAAGTCCTTCCTCGCATTCAACCAGGCCGAGAATTACGAGGAGTGGGTCTACACGATCTACGACGTGCAGAACGAGATCAACCAGCGGCAAGCGTCGATGACGCAGAAGTGAAAGGTAGCCCCGGCGCGTGAGCCCGGGGCCACTCGCGCCGCCGCTGCCAATCTTGAAAAGCCCGCCGGCTTCATCGGCGGGCGACACTTTCGTTCGAAACACCGGCGCGTGTCGCCCGCCGAAAAAGCCGGCGGGCTTGGTAATCCTGGCCACCCCGTGATTTCATGCCCCGGGCTTACGCCCGGGGCCAGTCCAAAATGTCTCGCACCACACCACCGATCACGCGCATCGTCCTTCGCTCCGGCCTCACGGTCATCGTCGAGACGTTGCCGTACGTCCGCTCGGTCGCGCTCGGTTACTACCTGCGCACCGGATCAGCGGTCGAATCCGAAGAGCACGGCGGCGCGTCGCATTTCCTCGAGCACCTCGTGTTCAAAGGCACGGCGCATCGCACCACCGCCGACATCGCGCACGTGATCGACGTTCTCGGCGGCGACGTCGATGCGTTCACCGGCAAGGAGTACACGTCGTTCTACGCGCACGTACTCGACGAGCAGGTGATGACCGCGCTCGATCTCCTCACCGACATCGTGACCTCGCCGCGCTTCGATGACGCCGACGTCGAGATGGAGCGCGGCGTGATCCTCGAAGAGATCAAAATGGTCGAGGACACGCCCGACGATCTCGTGCACGAGCTCTTCGTCACCGCGTTCTGGCCCGACCATCCGCTCGGCCGCCCGATCCTCGGCACCGAAGAAACCGTCAATCGCCTCAAGCGCGACCAGATTGTCGAGCACTATCGCGAGACGTTCCATCCCTCGAACCTGATCTTCTGCGCGTCGGGAAACATCCGCCCCGAAGAGATCATGCCGTTTCTCGAAGAGCACTTCCCGCCCGACGCGCGCACGCCGCTGCGTCGCGAATGGTCGGCACCGACACCGACGCAGCACGTGATCTATCGCGAAAAGCGCGAGCTCGAACAAGTCCATCTCTGCCTCGGATCGCGCGGCTATCCGCAGCAGGACGACGAGCGTTACGCCGCCGCGCTCTTCAACTCAATCCTCGGCGGCGGGATGTCCTCGCGTTTGTTCCAACGCATCCGCGAGCGAGAAGGCCTCGTCTACACCGTGATGTCGTACCACAACGGCTACCTGCACGGCGGCTACGAAGCGATCTACGCCGCATGCGCGCCGCGCAACCTGAGCCGCGTTCTCGGCATCACGCTCGAAGAAATGCGCCGCTTCAAACAGGAAGGCGCCACCGCCGAAGAGCTCTCGGCGGCGAAACTGCACGTGAAGGGATCGATCCTGCTATCGCTCGAATCGACGATCAGCCGCATGTCCGGACTCGCGCGCCAGGAGTACTACTTCGGCAAGCAATTCAGTGCGGATCAGATCATCGAGTGCATCGACGCCGTGTCGCTCGAAGACATCCTCGCCGTCGCGCACACGATCGTCGATCCGGAGTCGCTGTCGCTCACGCTGATCGGCAATCTGAAAACGCACGGGGTTTCGACGGAGATGCTTCGCGAGGCGGTTATTTTCTAATAGCCCCGTGGCGTGAGCCCGGGGCCACTCGCGATGCTGTAGCCAAGATTGCAAAGCCCGCTGGCCTCATCAGCGGGCGATACTCGCGATTCAAAACGTGTCGCCCGCCGATGAACCCGACGGGCTTTGCAATCTTGGCCACCGCAGCGTGGCATTCCCCGGGCTTACGCACCGGGGCTATTTTGATTTTGCCGCGTATCGACGAACCGCACGGAAACCCCCTTCGCCACCCGATGCCCCACCTCCGCAGCATCCCAATTCGTGAGCCGCACGCATCCGTGCGATGACGCGTAGCCGATCGAGTCCGGATCTGCGGTGCCGTGAATGCCGAAGTGCGCTTTGCTCAGTGCGATCCACACCACGCCCACCGGCGAGTTCGGGCCCGGTTTCAAATGCGCTTCGGGATCGGAGTCCGGCACTTCCGCGAACAACGTCGGCTGATAGTGGAAGTGCGGATCGTGAACGATTCCTTTGACGCTCAGCGTCTCGCTCGGCGATGGGTCGTACTTCGAGCCGAGCGTCGTCGGCGCATGAAGGACGACGTTGCCCGCCGCGTCGTAGCCGTTGAACGTGTTGCCGCGAATCGAGATCACCACGCTCGCGAGATCGGGTTGATCCGTCGTCATCGCATCGCGCACGTTCGGCACGAAGATCGACTGGCCTGCGGTCAAACTCGAGAACGACACGCCGGGATTCAGCAGCTCGAGAAACTCGACGGTCGTGTGAAATTGCTCCGAGAGCTTCTCCTGCAGCGACTCGTAGCAGAGACACTCGAGACTCTCCTTCTCGTAGACGTCTTCCGGAATCGTGACGAACGGTCCCTTCACGTCGTCATCAGTCAGCGTGTGCGACACGACGGCCTGCACGCCGGGCGACGCAGCGGCGAGCAAACGGAACGTCGTCTCGTCGACGGAGCCCGTCGCTTCGAGCCCGTGCGCGTGCTGGTACCACCAGAGCGCGATCGCCGAATTGCGGCCCCAACGTCCATCGAGCACACCGACGGAGAAATGCACGCGATCGAGATACACCTGCGTCTTCAACACCGAGGGGCCCGACACATCGCCTTCGATCGGAACGCTCACCGGCGCGCTGTTGATCGCGTTCGCATCGAGATTCTTGAACGTTTCCTTCACGTTCTGCACGAACACGACATCGATCACCGGCGGCTCCGGCGGACCATGCTGCTGCGGCGGCCCCTGCTGGAACGTTTCGAGCGAGCGCCAACTGTTGTCGAAGCGCTCCTTTTCGCGCTGCGCCGGATCCTCGCGATCGCCAACCGGCGCCGCAATGTCATCCACCGCGTTCTGAATTTTTTCTTTGACCTCTGTTCGTTCTTCGCGCCCGCACGCCATCAACACAGCGAGCGCGAGCGCTGCCAACCATCGTCGTCTCATGAACTTTGGTAGAGCAAGGACGCTGCCGTAAACTTCGCGCGGTGATCACGTATCTCAAAGTTCGCAACCTCGCGATCGTCGAGGAATTCGGGATCGAGCCCGGCTCGGGATTGAACGTGCTCACCGGCGAGACCGGCGCCGGAAAATCGCTGCTCATCGACTCGCTCGAATTTCTGCGCGGCGCGCGCGGCTCCACCGAAATGGTTCGCGCCGGAACGGAAAAGATGAGTGCCGAGGCGGTCGTGCATCTGCCGAAGAAAACGCGGCGACAGCTCGAAGAGCTCGGCATCGAGGTCGAACCAGCCGGCGACGGCATCGAGCTCATCGTGAAGCGCGAGATCGCGACGAGCGGACGCGGCCGCGTGCTCGTCAATGGTTCCGCGATGTCGGTGCGCGAGCTCGGCGCCGCCATGGACGCCGTGCTCGAAATTCACGGCCAGCACGAATCGCACACGCGGGTCGCGGGACAGGGCTATCGCGAATTGCTCGACGAATTCGGCGATCACGACGACCTCGTCGACGCGACGCGCGCCGCATTTCGCGAATGGAAAGAAGCGAGCGATCAACTGAAAGCGATGCTCGACGCCGAGCGCGATCGCTCGCAGCGCACCGACTTCCTTCGCTTTCAGATCGACGAGATCGCGGCCGCGAAGCTCGCACCGGGCGAAGAAGAACCACTGCGCTCCGAGCGATCGATCCTCGCGCACGCGCGCGAGATGATCGAAGTCACCGCGGGCGCGTTCAATCTCATCGACGATGACGAAGCGTCCGCGCTCTCGCAACTCGCACGCGCGCAGCATCTGCTGCAGCCGCTGTCGCGCGAGATCGGTGAGCTGCGCCAGATCGCCGACGATCTCCAGGAGATCGTCTACCGCCTCCAGGACCTCGGCCGCACGCTGTCCTCACTCAGCGAATCCGTGCGCCTCGATCCCGCGCGGCTCGAAGAGGTCGAAGACCGCCTCGTCACGATCGAGCGCCTCAAGAAGAAATACGGCGGAGTCCATGGACGAGACGAGCTGCGCTCGATCGAGGCAGTGCTCGAGCACTTCGGCCGCATTCAGGACGAGCACGAGCGCCTGACTGATTTCGAAGCAAATGTCGAGAAACTCCAACGGGCGGAGGAAGCGCGGCTCGCGACGTATCGCAAAGCCGCGGAGAAACTCTCCGCCGCGCGCAAGAAATCGTCGCGCACGTTCGAGACCGCGATTCAGAAACAGCTCAACGATCTCGCGATGGAGCGCACCACCGTGCGCGTGACCATCAGCACCGCAACCGACAGCGAAGAAGGATTCGATCGCGTCGAGATCCTGATCGCGCCGAATCGCGGCGAAGAGCCGAAGGCGATGCAGCGCATCGCGTCAGGCGGGGAGCTCTCGCGCATTCAGCTCGCGATCGCGGCGGCGCTCTTCAAAGCATCGCCGCGCGCGGCCGCGGCCACGCTCGTGTTCGACGAGATCGACGCCGGCATCGGCGGCCGCGTCGCCGAGGTCGTCGGCCGCAAACTGCAGGAGCTCGCCGCGAAGAACCAGGTCATCTGCGTCACGCACCTCCCGCAGATCGCCAGCTTCGCGTCGACACACTTCTACGTCTGGAAAGACGACGAAGGCGGCCACACGCGCGCGCGCATCCGCAAGCTCGACGCCGACGACCAACGCGTCTCCGAGCTCGCGCGCATGCTCGGCGGCGAGACCGTGAGCGCATCGGCGGTCGCGCACGCGAAGGAACTGCTCGAGGCAGGAAGAAAGTGATCGGTGACTGGTGATCGGCGATCGATGCGGTTTCCGGCGAGCATGAATCCCCGCGATCACCGATCACCGATCCCTCGAGACGAGGTGCGCGATCTGGTCCGCGTCCTCCAATCCGGCGGCGTCGTCCTCCTCCCGACCGACACGATCTACGGCCTGCATGCGATCGCGACCGACCCGCGCGCCGTCGATCGCATCGTCGAGCTGAAAGGACGCGACGACACGAAGCCATTTGTTGTGCTCGCCGCGTCGATCGAGCAACTCGAAGAGCTCGGCATCGCCGCACGTCCAGAGATCTTGCAAGCGCTCTCGTCCATATGGCCTGGGCCGCTCACCGCCATCCTTTCGCTTCGTCAGCCGATTTCCGCCAGCCGCAACAAATCGTCGCTCGCGGTGCGCATCCCCGATCTCGCATGGCTGCGCGATTTGCTGCGCGAAACCGGCCCACTGATTTCGACGAGTGCGAATCGCAGCGGCGAGCCGCCGATCATGCAGCCGTCCGAGCTCGCACTCGATTTGCAACGCTCGCTCGATGCGATCGTCGATCACGGCGTGTTGAACGGCAAACCATCGGCGATTCTTGACGTTACCGGCGCCGAACCGTTCTTCGTCCGCGCCGGTGAAGAATCCTTTACACAGTTTGTGTGGAAAATGCTGCGGAAAACGCTGTGAAAAACGCTGGAAGCCGCAAAAAATCGCGGCTTTTAGCTCTTTGCACAAGCGGTTGTGCGAGCTCAGCTAAAAGCTGTGCCGAAAGCACTTAAGTCGATTTTCGACCTCACGCGTTCCCATCGCATTTCACCCCTTGACAAGAACGTGACCGGCGACTAATGCGCCGAAATCAGCGGATACCGAGGTAATGCACGGCGAGCGTCGCCAGCCCGAGGAAGGATAGGAAGCCGCCGACGTCGGTGAACGTCGTCACGAAGATCGACGACGCGACGGCAGGATCGAACCCGAAGCGCTCGAGCACGAGCGGAACGAATCCGCCGGCGACGCCCGCGATCGCGAGATTCGCGACCATCGCGCAGAACAGAATCGTGGCCAGCACCCAGTCGTGCGTCCAGAAGCCGACGATGAGAAACGTGAGAAAGCCGTTCGCCAGGCCGTTGCCGAATCCCACCAGCAATTCTTTCCAGATCGCGCGAAACCCGCTTGTCCAGTCCACTTCGCCGAGCGCGAGTCCGCGCACGAATACCGTCAGTGTCTGGGTTCCGGCATTCCCTCCCATGCCCGCCACGATCGGCATGAAAACGGCGAGCGCGGCCCACTTCTCGATCGTGCCTTGAAACAAACGCACGACCGATGCGGCGATGAACGCGGTCACGAGATTCACCGCGAGCCACGGAAATCGCGTGCGCCACGCCTGGCGCGCGGGCGTGCTCACGCGCTCGGAGATGCCAACGCCGGCGAGGTGGAGGAGATCTTCTTCGGCCTGCTCCTGGATGACGTCGAGGATGTCGTCGACGGTGACGACGCCGACGAGCCGATTCTGCAGATCGACGACAGGCACGGAGAGCAGGTCGTATTTCGAAACGATTTGCGCGACTTCTTCCGGCGCGGATTCGATCTGCGTGCGCACGACGCTCTGCACCATGATGTCTTTGAGCTGCGCCGCGGGATTCGCGAGGATGAGGCTGCGCAGTGAGAGCACGCCGACGAGATGCTGATCGGTGTCGACGCAGTAGACGTAGAAGAACGATTCCTTGCGCGGGTACTGCCGGATCGCTTCGATCGCCTGCGCGACGGTGGTTTCCTCGTCGAGCGCGAGGAACTCCGTGTTCATCAGCGAGCCGGCGGTTTCTTCCTCGCCTTCGAGCAGCGACTCGAGCTTCGCGCCTTGCGTTGCGCCGAGGAGCTCGAGGATGCGCTGGCGGCGATCGTCGTCGAGTGCGTCGAGCAAGTCGGCCGCGTCGTCGGGCGCCGACGATGTGCAGATCGATGCGAGCGTCGCGTCATCGAGTGAATCGATGATCTCGTTGAGATCGGCTTCGTCGAGTCCGAGGAGTGCGCGTGCGGCTTTGCCTGCTTCGATGAGCAGCGAGAGGATGCGTTTGCGATCCTCTTCGAGCAGCAGCGGCAGCACCGGCGAGACGTCCGCGGGCAGCGTTTTCTCGATGATCTTGCGCAGCTGCGGATACGCGCCATGGCGCAGCAGCTTCGTCAGAAGCTGTTGATAGGACCGCGCGGTCTGCGTGGTCGGCGGCTGCACGACAGGGCGGTTCACGGCCGTCGCATCGTACACGATAGAATCCGTGCTCATGACCACCACATTGCCCGACACACAGCCCGCGCAAGCCACACCCGCAGCGGTGCAACGTCAGTTCGTGAACTTCATGTTTTTCAGAGTCGATCGCGCGTTTCGCAGCGAGCCGGTGGACGTGAAGGCGGACGCGAAGCGCGAGCTCATCGAGATCGTGAAGCGCTTCACCGGACCGATGATGATCCTCCCCTACTCGACCCTCGGCCTGAAGGCCGGCGTCGACTTCATGTTGTGGCGCATCGGCTTCGACATCGATCCGTTCCAGCAGATGCTCGCCGAGATCAATCGCTCGCTCCTCGGCCGCTGGCTCGAGGTCCCGCATTCGTATCTCGCGATGACCAAGCACTCGCAATACGTCGACGAGCACGTGCACGAAGGACAGGAAGGCCGCCGCCTGAAAATCGTGCCGGGCAAGAAACCGTTTCTCTTCGTCTACCCGTTCGTGAAAACGCGCGACTGGTACCTGCTGCCGATGTCCGAACGCCAGCGGATCATGAACGAGCACATCGCCATCGGACACAAATACCCGCGCGTGAAAATCAACACGACGTACTCATTCGGCCTCGACGATCAGGATTTCGTCGTCGCCTTCGAAGCCGAGTCCGCATCCGAGTTCCTCGACCTCGTGCAGGACCTGCGCGAAACGGAATCGTCGAAATACACCGTGCGCGACACGCCGATGTACACGTGTCGCCGGAGCACGATCGAGGACATTCTCGAGACGATCGGGTAGCGGGCGTTATCGAACGTAGGACATGCTCTCAGCTTGTCCGTTTCTTCTCGTCGCGCTCGCTCGAAACCGCCGGCCGCTCCTCGACGGAGAATCCGTCGCCGTACGTGCCGCCGCCGCTCGTGCCGAACACGCCACCTTCCCCCTCGGGAACGCCATAGCGGCCCGGTCCGCTGTGCGCGGCTTCGTCGTAGCCTTCGTTCGTCGGATCGTCCTTCTCGCGCGGAGGCGTGTTGCCTTCCGCGTCGTAATCGATGTCGTCTTTAGGTCTCGCCATGCGAGAAAGAGGAAGCGCGTTTCGTGCCGGTCGGCGCGCTACGGATCCGGAATCGACAAAGCTCGGCAGATCTTCTTCGCAAGCAGGTTCGGCGTTTCCTGATGTCGAGGAACCGCTTGAACATGTCCCGTCTGCGGGTTGCACCAGAGCTCGTGCTCTTTCCCTTCTCGTTTGAGGAAGCAGCCGAAACGGCGAAGGTGTCGAAGCAGCTCGCGCCGTTTCACTCGACGACGACCGTCTCCCGGATTGCAGAGTCTGGAACGCCGCGCAAAGCGTCTTCGCGTCGATCTTCGAGAATGAGCGAAATTGCTTCGGCGAGATTGCGTCGCGCATCGTCAGGCGTTTGACCCTGACCGTTCGCACCGGGAATCTCCGGGCAATAGGCGACGAACCACTCTTCATCACGCTCGATGATTGCTGTGAATTCGTTGTGCATCGCGTCACATTCTACGCGTCAAACTG
>Ga0307468_100000264_pt1 | contig 12530 bp, 13 predicted proteins | sample atmdna_FD_203085 | JGI IMG/M metagenome (GOLD analysis project Ga0307468, IMG submission 203085) | Hardwood forest soil microbial communities from Morgan-Monroe State Forest, Indiana, United States - atmos_gases AM2C_05 | ecosystem: Environmental > Terrestrial > Soil > Temperate forest > Bulk...
AAAACACACTAAACCTGACTACGCTAACCTAATCTGTGTCTTACCACCCGGTCTTTTACTACTGGGGGGAGGCGCCGCCGCGCCGCAAGTCTAAAAAGGATGCGCCGGTAAGGCAAAGCCTTACCGCAATGGGCGGCGGCAAAGCCGCAGGCAATCGATCCTGCCGTGCGCTCCCGTCATCGCTCTCGTCATGCGCTCCTGCCACTCGCTCCTACCATGCGCTCCTGTCATGCGCTACTGCTTCAAGCCCTTCATGATCTCCGCATGCGTTTGGAGAATTCCTGCGGCCTGTTCGGGGTTGGGCGTGAGTGACCAGTCGCCGTGATCGAACGTGCCGCCCAGAATTATTCCGTCGTTGCGAGGGAACATATAGCCACTGCCCAGGTAACAGTAATCGACCTCAGGTTGCGGCAGCAATACTTCCAGTTGACCGCGCACAGGTTCCAGTTGCTGATCGCCGAAGAGCGCGCGGGCGCCCAGGCCGCTGCAGTTGAAGATGATCGGTTCCGCCAGCCGCTTGATTTCTTCGCGACTGCGAAATTCCCTGACCACCAATTTCCCACCGGCGATGAAGAAATCGCGCAGTAGCGCGTTGAGATAGACGGGCGGTTCGATCAGCATCGTGCTGTACTCACGCACATAAGGGAAACCAAAATAATGCTCCGGGTCGCGATGAACATCCGACTGCGGATAGAGATCGTTGCCCCCAGGCAGTTCGCGCGTGCTGAACGCTTCGTTGCGATAGAGTTCGTAGGTATCAATCCAGCGCACGCCATAGTCGGGGCCGGCCAGGTTTTGAAAAGCTCGATTCGAAATGCGACATGCCTGACGAAACTGCTCGGTAAACTTTGTGTTGGCGACACTGGGATCATAGACCGAGGTGGGAGACCAGAAACCTCCGGCGATGTTCGAAGTCGTTTCCGGCGGCAGGTCCTTCGCATAAATCGTTACAGTTCCTGAGCCGTCCTGGAAACGTCTTTGCAACAGACGCGCAGTCGATAGACCGTTGACGCCGCAACCGAGGACGGCGAAGCGGCGAGGACTTCTCGAGCGCCTCTTGCCCGACGACCCAGTCGCTAACGCTCCCGGTGCTGACAGAAGATCCACGGCCAGCGACGCGGTGCCCCAGGAGAGCGTGATGCCCGCGCCGCCATGGCCGTAGTTGTGCACCAGAAGTTTTTCACCAATTCGCTCTGCCGCGACTACAAAACCTTCGGGACGATATGGCCTAAGGCCGACAACTTCGCGAATGACTCGGTCGCGAGAGACCTTGATCGGGGCGAAGTGACGAGCCGGACTAAGCGCAATAGCGAGACCACGCGAGCCGCTCGCCATCAGCAAAGCGCTGGTCGTCAATGCTCCGTGCAGAAAGCTGCGCCGATCGGTTTCAAATCTCATCGTTGGTGATTACAGCATAAGAATGGAAAATGGTGAATCGATATGATTTGAGCTAGTGTCGTAATCTGGATTTCGTGTTCATTTTGCGAGTTGGCAAGACGATCCACGAAATCATACGAAACAGGACGAAGACGCTAGAGAACGGTTCGTGTTGTTTCGCGGATCGTCTTTGTGGCCAGCCAACCGCTCAACTTGTATATTGCAGGTCGGAGGGTCTTAAAAATGCAGCATTTGAAAGCACGTATTTTTGCGGTGGTATTGATTCTTATCTCGGCGGGTTTCATCTATGTCAACTGGCATCAACTGCTACAGGAAGGTCGTTACTCTACGAAACTGGCTGCGTTTGGTCCGCTGGTAGGAATCGGAGGAATCTTTCTTCTGCTGTTTCCTTCCATGGCAGGAAAGCCCACAACCGGCAAGGAGAAAATCATTGCCCTGATAGTGTTTGTGATTGGGTTGGTGGCCGGGTTGATTAATTGGTACTTGATGGACCCCGGTTTTTTCGGGAGGTGAGAAAGACGAGCAGAAGCAACAATCAGCCGCGGATGGACGCGGATCAGAAAATAATAGTGCGGTTAGATCGCTATCAGCCGAATCTTCAAGTAGTGGCCTAATTTGAAAGAATTTTTTGCTCTCCGTGGTTCTGTGGTGAGTTTAATGCGGGCAGTAATTCACCACGGAGACACAAAGAACACGGAGAAAAACTCAAACTGTCCCACTGCCAAACTTCACTTGTCCACCAGAGCGGGTGAATTATCTATCGCTACCTTCTTGCGCGGATTCGGAACGTGGATGGCGGCCTCTACCACGTTCGGGTAACGATTTGCGCCTTCGTTGAAGATGCCTGCCTGGTTGATTGTGACCCGCACGGTGTAATCACCCTCAGGTACGCCGGTGATGTCGATCCACTGGCCGGTGAGCTGCTTGTAATACCAGTCGCCCCATCCTGAGGTTATGCCCTGAAACGCGCAGTTGTATCCGTTGCTTTTTCCGCCATCGTATTTGAAGGAGTCTTCGAAGCAGAACCCTTGCTTATGCCCCGCGACCACCGTCGTGCCGGCGGTGTTCAGAAGCTCGTAGACGGAAAAATCTCGAATGTGATAGTGGCCGTGGCACGGAGCAAACACAAAGAATGCAGCATAGGGATTATTGGGATCGCTTCGGTCTCCCACAATCAGATCACCGTCACCGCCGTTCATTACCACCGTGTCAAAGCGTAAAAGACGCCGGTAGCCGGGGCCGCCGACTGCTCCCTCTTCAATTGCGCAGGTGCCGTCGTCAAAGAGCCGGTCAATGATTTCCATCTGCGAGGTGAAGCGTTGCGGGTCGACGGTCAAGTCAGGCTTTCCGCCATTATTATAGACAGGAAAAAGCCGCCCCACGCTCGTTCGTTGCGAGAGGGCTGTCGGAGTGCCAAGGACCAAAAGAACGATGATGGTAACGACGGAAGCGGTTAGTTTGCGCATGTGTCTCACCTCTGAGGTTTTGAATTGAGCGACCAGACGATATCCGCGCGCTGGTGACAAGTCAACGAAAACCAGATGCTGGGTGCTGATGCAGTTTGAGGTGGCACGCGCATCTTGCGCGTGATTTCACGGGCCGGACGCCCGTGCCACTTTTCCAAACTGCATCACAACCCAGCTGCTGACATCGGTGACCCGCTGACGCCCTGGACGTAGGGCCGGCAGAGCCGGCCCTACACGGTTTGGATAGACAAGCCGAAGCTATGGCTGGGTCCGGGATGTCGTCGGATTCATCCCACGATTGAGCAGCATCTTCACTTCCACGCGCCGATTCTGTGCGCGTCCAGTGGCAGTGGTGTTATCGGCGACGGCTTCCGTTTTGCCGTAGCCCATCGGAGTCACAAAACGTCTGAGCGGAATTTTGTGATTTACCGCCAGATACTGAACTACTGCTTCCGCACGCTGTCGACTCAGCCGGAAATTCTTAGCTTCACTGCCGGTTGAATCCGTGTGGCCGGAAACTTCGATCGTGTACGCCTTGGCATTTACTGTCTTTGCCGCAAAGTCATCGAGTTGCTGTTTTGCTTCGGGTGAAAGCACTGCGCTGTTCACTCTGAAAGTTACCGCGACGTTTGCCTGCACGTCATAGTCGTCCAGCGCGTCGACGCGGTCGTTCACCGCGGCTACCTGCTGTCGCGCCTCGGCGGCGATGGCGTAGAGCTCGTCCATCTGGCCGGCAATGCGTTGTTGGTTTTCCTCGACCGGGGTAACGCGTGTGTCGGATGTAATCGCGGCCCTCATGTCCGACTCGTTGAACCTGATCTTGTCGGCCACCAGCATCCCTTGCGAATCGCCGCGGCCCTCGACCTCGACAATCAGACCTCGGAGAATGTCGGTGACGGGATATTTCTTACCGCCGCGAAGAAAGCCGCCATAAGTTTTAATGCTGGTGTTGTCTGAGATGAGGACCTGATAATCCGCCCGGCTTCGATCGCGGATGGTGAAAGTATCGGCATCGCGGGAAATGACCACGCCTCTGAATTTCATCTTCGATCCACTGGGAACGGAACGAAGGCTCACATTCTGGCTGTTAGTTGTTTGGCGGGTCGAGACCTGGGCAGAGACGAGCGGCGCCATCGCTATCACCAGGCCGCATACCAGAGTAAATGGACGAATTCTATTGATTGCACTAATCATTATTATCTCCTTCAGTATTTCTTAGGAATGCACCAAGGGCACCCCCGGGGTTTTTCTCGGTTGGTTCCAGGGAGAGCAGCAGCCCGCTGTCGGATACGGGAAGACGAAACGAAGGATTTTCTCCGAATCGCTCTTGAGTTGTGTTGCAAACAAACGATCCTTCCGTCTCAATTCGCCGGTCCCGAGACAAGTCGGACGTTGGGTTAATGCAAGTTAGGGCGGGGTCGAGTGGCTTTGCACAAAAAGTCACCGGCCGGTTCGAAGCGGGCAAGGGAGAGCGTCTAAGAACAGCGTTGGCGTTGCTTCGTGAGATTTTGTGTAATTTGGTGGATCGTGTGCCGGGGATTGGCAGCCATACAAAGCTACATGAAAGAACACGAAATAAGAGTTTTTGTGCAAACCCACGTCGAGTGCGGCATTGGCTCGACCCTGAGGGAGGGCTCCCGCACTACTCGCATCCCATGCAATGGAGGTCAATCAGACTTGCTCAATCAAAGCCATGACAACGAGGCCGGATCTTCAGCTAGCAGGTTGCGGAAGGCGGCGGAATAGAGTTGGAACCCGTGGTCGCCGTTGGTAAGAAAAACCAGCGCTGTCTGCTTCTCCGGATGAACCCACGCGAAGTTCTTGAAGCCCGGGCCGTCCCCCCAGTGAAACAGGGCCGGCCGGCGAAAGGTTCGGTCTATGCCCCAGCCGAGAGTCCAGGCGAGTTTGGGATTCACCTGAACGCGCTCGCGATAGTCGTCCGCGCGGACTGAAGTGTCTGCGAGCACGCGGGTAAGGAAGTTCGCGTATTCGATCGCGCTCGTCCAAAGTGAGCCGGCCATGTTGGGCGCGATCGCGACCGGGAGCGGAGGTGTCTTCGCCTTTTCGTAGGCGGAAACGATTTGAGCATAACTGGCCGACTCGGGCTGGAGACCGGCTTTCCTGAGCAAATCAAAATTCCGCCGTTCATAAAAGACGCTGGAACGTTCGAGTGGATTAGCTCGCCGGTCGTGGCCGGACACAGCATTTGCCTGCAACGTGGGGCTCCATGCATAAGTGCTCGTCTTCATGTTAAGCGGAAAGAGCACACTTTGCTTCATATAAGTTGCGATCGAAACGCCGACAATTTTTTCAACGACTCGCTGCAGCAGAACTATGCCTTCGCCTGAGTATTGCCACCTGGCCCCGGGAACAAAATCCAATGTCAGAGGTTTGTCGAGTTGGAACCGCCAGTTTGGGAGACCCGAACTGTGCGTCAAGACATGCTCAGCTGTAATGCGTTTTGCGTCGCCGCTGAGCCCGAAGTCGACATAGTCCTGGAGAGGTTTGGCCCATTGAAGTTTTCCCTGTCGGACCAGATCCCGCACCGCCCAGGCGAACACCGGTTTGGAAAGTGAAGCAGCCGGAAAGTATGTGTTCCCGTTGATGGCAACTCGGTCGGTGACCGCCCGGACGCCCGCAAAATGTTGGAAGGGCCGCCCGTTGATAACGCCCGCGATCGCAATGGCCGGCACTTCGGTCACCGCCAGCATAGACTCGAAATCAAAGGTTGCTGACGGTAGTGATCGCCTCTGCCCAATGGCGGTGGCGGGCCATGCTGCCGCCGCCGTAGCAGCCGCCAGCGTTGAGCAAAATGTTCTGCGTTGCATCTGACTAACGAACCTCACGGTCTTTAAGAGTAACCGAGCCGAGCAGTAATTAGATGTTTAGGGTTTCACGTTGGAACCGAAGAATTGTTCCGATCTTAACGCAGGCTACGGTTTCTGTATTGGCAGTTTCTTCACGCGCGTCCAGAGGCGCTCGTCGCCAATCTTCTTAGCAAATGCCGCAAACGCCGGGGTCGGACCTCGCCAGCGGAGCTCATCGACATTCTTGAAGAGCGGCGCGTCCACGCGTAAGGTCGCGAGATCCTTGAAGAGCAGGGCCAGGGCAAGATTGTCATTCTTCAGAATGCCGTCGGGGAATTGCTCGATGTGACCGTGCCGGTTGATAAGAGTGGCGGCTGTTTTCGTTCCCAGACCCGGTATGCCGGGATAACCATCGGCGGCGTCACCCACCAGCGCGAGATAGTCAGCGATAAACTCAGGCGCCACTCCGTATTTCGCGCGAATGGCCAGATCATTACGAATCTCATTTTTCCGGCGATCGATTTGCACGACCCGATCGCCGATCACACATTGCGCCAGGTCCTTGTCCGGGGTCCAGATGCAAACTTTTTCCACTCGCTTATCTTTCGCCGCGAGGTACGCCGCGGATGCCAGCGCATCGTCAGCTTCGAGTTCAACCATCGCCCACACTGCTACTCCCATTGCGGCCAAAGCTTCTTCCAATGGATGGAATTGCGCCCACAGCGCGCGCTCGATGCCGGCGCCAGTCTTGTAACCCGGCCAGAGTTGGTTGCGAAAGGATTCGATGATGTGGTCGGTCGCCACGCCCATGTGGGTGGCTCCGTCTTCGATCATCTTCACGACCATGTGCAGCACACCCGAGACTGCGCCAAAAGGCGGATCGGTTTTCTTGAAGCGCCGGATGCCGTAGAAGTGTCGAAAGAGTTCGTAAGTACCGTCGATGAGGTGAACGATCATATCGGTGGCGAACAGACGATCAGGCTTGGATCGAATCTCAAGGCGCGCTGATTCTAATCTATTTCCACCCGTGATGTCCTTAAGTTGAGCGGTAGGATTGGCAGGACGATCCACGAAACAACACGAACCGTGGGTTAATACAAGTAAGCGCCGTTTCGTGCACATTGAAGGCGAAGATTCAAGCAGTCTACTCGTGTGCGTTCGTGGATCGTTTTTGGCTGTTCTTTCGAACCGAGCTACTTGGTTCCTTCGTGATCGCTTCCGTGATCGTGACTGATCTGGCTTCTGATTTCAGCGGCAGGCCATTTTGAGGAGTGCACGTTCACATAAGTCGCACCGCCGCATTCGGAAAATCATCCGAGAAATTGGAATGATACATTCTCAGGAGAACTTGATTGTGTTTGTGTAGCCTTAAAAAGCCTACTGGAATTTGGAATTCGGAATTCGGAATTTGGAATCTGGAATTTGGAATCTGGAATCCGGCGGCAGTGGCAGCGGACCGGCGCCGAAAGCCGAATTGCAAGATCTACCTGCCACGAAGCGGCGCCATCCGCCAGCGGCCATACGCGACCAATGCGCACAGGATGAGCGCAGCCAGCGGAAAGAGCGCAGTCGCGCCGCCGCCCATCATCAGCGTAATCACCGTCGCGCCGATCATGATGATCAATAGTCCTAACGCTGCCAGCGGTGTCAGCCACGTCTTGATGCGGAACAAGCCGGGCAATACAAGTCCGAGCGCCCCGAGCACCTCTGCCACGCCGAGGAAACGCAGGAACAGACCCGGCATCTGCAACTGCTTGGTCATTTCTTCGATGGGTAGAATCAGCTTCGTGACGCCGGCGAACAGAAAGAGCAGCGCCAACAGCACCTGAATGATCCATAGGATAATGTTCATGTTGTCGACTCCTTGGCTTCAACTCTTAAATGGCTCCTCAGGCAGCTTCCTCTCGGATCCTGCACGCGAAGCGTTACGGTTTGGGCGCTGCTTCCACGACCGACTTCATTTGTGCCAGGCCCTTCTCAAAATCGCCGCCGACCATTTTGTCCATATTCATAAACAGGCCGAATGCCTTGGCGATAAAATTCTTGTCACCGACCATGGTCCAGGTCACTTTGGTTTGATTGCCCTCGGGCTGGAAGGTGAAGGTCGTGTCGCTGTTGGCCGCGAAGGGTTTCAGGAATTCAAGTTTGATCTTGACCAGATCGCTGGGACGACTTTCGTTGATTGTCATGCGGCCTTCACCGACGTCACTGTTGCCGGCCCACGCGTACACCGAGCCGGTCCCAGCGGGCGCGCCTTCGTAAGTTCGTTTCATTGCCGGGTCGAGTTTCTCCCAGGGGGACCAGGCGCTCCACTTGTGGAAATCATTGACCTGCGCAAAGATCACCGGCGCGGTCGCGTTCATCGTCGCCGATCGCTCGACACGATAAGTTGATGGCTGCAGCGCAACAACCACGACCAGCAAGAGAATAACGATAGCCAGGCCAATCAGGATCTTCTTAATCATTGGGGATTCTCTCCTTAAGTTTCTTTGTCGGGTAATCGAAAAAGCGGTTCACATCTTGTTCCGTCTCCGTTTGAAGGCGATCGAGTTGTTGCTCGTTCGACGATCACTGTCTTTTATTCAGGTACGGTTTCGAAGAGCATACGCCAGGTGCAGTTGTCTTGCCAGCCTATGCGCCAACCATAGTGATCTAATTCCAGTTTTCTCTGCGCGGTATCTGCGATCTCGGCGTCTCTGCGGTGAGAATTAGGTTCAAATACATTCACCGCGGAGACGCAGAGAACGCAAAGGCGCCGCAGAGAATTTCAAATTAGGACGCTACCCGGCAAACTACTCTGATTCGCCGTAACGGCTGCTACTTCTTCTTCTTCCCGTTGGCCCTTGCCTCGTTCTCTTTGATCCGCGCCTTGACCAGTTTCTTTACGAGTGCGGCTGGCAGCGGCTTGTTTGCCGGAAAGCGGATCGTGCCCTTCGACGTGTCATATCGGCTAAGTTCCTCCTTGTTCGCTTCCATAACGGCCGAGCCGGGAAAAATACTGCAATGGTCCTTGAAGGCTGCGAAGCCAACCACCATTCCGTGGTGTTTGTACATGGGCATCTGGTAGCTGATTCCTTCAGAGGCCATCGGCGCCGCGGCTTTGATCGTCTTGCGCAGTTTCTCGAGCGCGGCGCGCGCCTCTTTCGGCACCCCCGCCAGATACTCGTCCACCGTTTTAGCCGGAGCGCTCTTCGCGTCAGTCTTTCTCATGATTCGTCTCCTTTTTCCCGTACGTTCGGAACATGGCCGTCGTCAGTCCGCCTGCTCGCAGTTGATCATCCACGGGATGCCGAATTGATCGACGCACATGCCGAAGCCTGGCGACCAGAAGGTTTTCTCGAACGGCATTATCATCGTTCCGTTCTCAGCCAGAGCTTTGAAGATCCGCTCACCTTCCGCGGTGTCCTTCAAATGCAGCGACACATTCATCCCGGTTGGCTTCTTATAGCTTCCCGGAGGAGAATCCGCGCCCATCAATACTTCGTCGCCTACGCTCAGCGTCGAATGCATTATTAGCTTGTGCGTTTGAGCCGGAAATTTGTCAGCCCCCGGCATTTCACCCCAGGTCATCTGAAAGCTGACTTTGCCGTCCAGCACTCGTTCGTAAAACTTGAAGGCGGCCGCGCATTGGCCGTCAAAACTGAGATAAGGATTGATTTGCATGTCGTGTTCCTTTGGCTCGTTAGAGATTAATTGAGCATGACCCCACCCGCTACGCGGGTTCCGGTCATTCTCCTTCCGCGGCGCGCTGCAAAGTCGGTATGTCAATCTTTTTCATTTGCAGCATCGCTTTCATCACCCGGTGCGATTTCTCCGCGTCTTTGCTTTGCAGCAGCTCCGGTAAAACCCTGGGAGTGACCTGCCAGGACAAACCATACTTGTCCTTAAGCCAGCCGCACTGGCTCTCTGCGCCGCCGTCAGCAGTCAGCTTGCCCCAAAAATAGTCGACCTCTTCCTGGGATTCGCAACTGATCACAAAAGATACGGCTTCGGTGAACTTAAAATGCGGCCCGCCGTTGATGGCCACAAATTTCTGCCCGTCGAGTTCGAATTCCACGGTCATGGCCGAACCCGCTGGTCTACCGGCCGCCTTACTGCTGGCTTCGTCATAGCGGGACACCTTTCCCATTTTCGAATTCTTAAAAATAGAACAATAAAGAGTAGCAGCCTCTTCGGCTTTGTCGTCGTACCACAAGAACGGTGTAATTTTCTGCATCGCTTCTATCTCCCTTTGAATTTTCCTTACCGCGCTTCACTCCGTCAGGAGTGAAATGTCTATAGTTAGAACCCGCAACTCCACGTCAGCTCCGTTCGGAGGAGCGGAATTCAACTGGAACTTCACCACCCCAAAGCCATTCCGCTCCTCCGAACGGAGCTGAAAGATCGTTGCTTCTCATCTATAAACATGTCACCCGTAACGGGGTGAAAGTTTCGGCTGGCCGGGTTGCGCCTATACATTATTGACTCTCTACTCATAAGTCGAACGAGACCAGGCCAAATCGACAGGTCCGCGAACTTTTTGAGGGATCTAATGTCAGAAGCCCGACCGTCAGGGAGGGCATCGTGGCGAGAATAGCCCTCCCTGACGGTCGGGCTTCTGACCCGCGAGCCGTTACATCAGGCGCGGCCACCAGCGTCCGACCTGTTGGCAATAGGCTTCGTAATCCTTGCCGAAGGTTCGTCGCAGGGTGGGCTCTTCATACCACGCCACAAAGATGTGCATCAACAGAAAGAACCCTACGGCATAAGCCAGCAGCGGCCACGATCCGTAGTAAAGCGCGGCGCCGGCGAGTGCGAGTCCGGCGCCGATGTACATGGGATTCCGCACAAAGCGATAGGGACCGCGAATTACCAGAAGCCTGGGCGGGTCGAAAGGCGCAGGTGTGCCGCGGCCAATCAACGCGAAGGTGAAGATGCACCACAGCGCGAGCGCGGCGCCTAAGGCACTCACCAACATTCCGGCAACTTGCGGCGCGGCAATTGTCGCCGGGCGGACAATCCCTGACCAGGACAAAAGACGAGTCGGCAGGTAGATGAGCAGAAAGCCGATGAAGAGGGCAGAGTAGGTAATTGTGCGGATCAGAACAAACATGAAAATAGTATCAGCAGCCCGACCGTAAGGGAGGGCCTGTCTCATTACGATGCCCTCCCTGACGGTCGGGCTTCTGACCCGCGACGCGCTGCGAGACGCCTGGTAACCGACGGGCCGGTGAGTTCTCTCAGAGCGTCCTTGCCCACCCAACGTTCAGTGGCATTGGTTGATAAGGCCAGACGCCGGGCCGTCGCCACTGCGGCTGTGTTGAGCGCGCGATTGCGCTTGCCGATCGCGCGCAGCGCCATGTTCACCGCTTTCTTCACAAAGTTCCGTTCATCTGAGGCCGCGCGTTCAATGAAGGCGAGTCCCTCGACGAACTGTGCGTCGGTCGCGCTCTTGTCGTGAACGGTCAGGCCCCACAGCAGTGCAAAAGCCGCGCGCTTGACGAATTCTTCGCGCCGGTCGTGCCACTCGGCGACTTTCCGCCAGGCGTGCGGGGTGCGGTCAAACAGGGCAAAGCACAGTGTGTCGACGATTGCCCAATTGTCGAACTCACGAGTCCAGCGGTCCATTTGAGCGGGCGTGACCAGCGCCGGGTCATCCACAAACGATGTCAGCATGCGGGCCTCGTACCAGCCAGTTTCCCACAATGCGGCGGCAAGTTCGTGATTGCGTCCGACGCGCTTGGCCAAGACGCGGATATCGGACACCGACACGCCAAACGCGTTGTCGGAAGGAATGGCATACCGAGCCATCCCTTCCAGGGTGTGCTTGGTGCTATGGCGCTTCAACCACGCGAGCACCGACTCGACCTCATGCTCGAGTGGATGCTTCGCGGTTTTTTTCGTTTTGCGCTTTGTCATTGAGGTCTTTGGAAAGATTTTCTACCTGGCGCTTGCTCGGCAGGCTGGCAGCCTGCCGTACTGCAGACAGCCTGCCGTACTGCGGGCAGCCTGCCGTACTGCGGGCAGCCTGCCGTACTGCGGGCAGCCTACCGTACTGCGGGCAGCCTGCCCGCAGCGGGAGTTTTCGCTTTCCTCCTCGGCATGAGCAATCTCCCCGCACGCGTGTTGTGCAAAATTACCGATCCCTGAGTCCGCGCAGCGGACGGGTGAAAACAACCCGGCGATTCAGAGTCTGTGTCAGAAGCCCGCGCGTGAGCAAGGGCAACGCTCGCGACCGTCGTCCAAGGGCCGCAATACAACAGCTCGCCACCAGTTTTCTTGAATCAAGAGCGATCGCGAGAGTAGCCCTCCCTCACGGTCGGGCTTCTGACACAGTCTCTGAACTGCTGGGCTACTATCATTCGTTCGCTTTGCGAACTGAGTCCTTACTTACATACCGGCTGGGGGCTGCTCGTGCGCGCTCGGACCATAAGAACCGGGCACTGGTACGTTGAGCAAGCGCAGGTAGACAGAGAGCTGACCGCGGTGATGGATCATGTGACTGAACGCGAAATCGCGGAGTACATCTGCCTTGGACTTTTCGAACTGCACGCGGCCCATGATCTTGAAGCTCCAGGGCTGCTTCAGAGTCTCGTCAGTAGCGCCGGCCAGGGCTTGTTTGCTTTTGGCGACGTTGTCATCGAGAGTCTTAAGCAGGTCAGCCAATGACGTGGCAAGGTACGGCTTGTAGGTGGCCGGATCGAAGTCGAGTCCGTCCTGGTTGACAATCGCATCGGTCCAACTGACGAGTTCGGTTATGTGCGATGCCAACTCGCTCGTCGTAAACGATTTCTCATGCGGCCGCCAGTTCAGCTTGTCTTCCGGCAGCCGCTCCAAATGCTTGCGGGTCGTCTGGGCTTCGTGCTCAAACTCCCGAATC
>Ga0307468_100000267_pt1 | contig 12447 bp, 10 predicted proteins | sample atmdna_FD_203085 | JGI IMG/M metagenome (GOLD analysis project Ga0307468, IMG submission 203085) | Hardwood forest soil microbial communities from Morgan-Monroe State Forest, Indiana, United States - atmos_gases AM2C_05 | ecosystem: Environmental > Terrestrial > Soil > Temperate forest > Bulk...
AGCCTGGTATGTATGTAATTGATGGAAATACATTACAACCCGTCTATTTGGATAAATGGCAATATGGAATAAAAGATATTCAATTAGATCCGAAATCCAATTTACTATATGCAGGGGCAAAGTACGACAACATCATTTCAATAATAAATCAATCTAATAATGAAATAGTTTCTAATATAACAGCAGAAAGTCCAATAGCAATAGCACTCAACAACGAAAAGAAGATTTTATACGAAGCAGGCACCGATGGAAAAGTCAATGCTTTTGATCTTACAAATAACAAAAATATATCAAGTATACAGGGAGAATATGTAAAAAAAATCTCATACAACCCAAATGACAAGTTACTCTATTTAATCGATCAAAATTTGACTAACATTTTGTCTAAAAATTCAAACTCTACCAAAAGTATTGCTATAGCTGTAAATATGACGAACAATATCTCAAATAAATTTGAATCAAATTTCATAGTTGATAATATTATCATCAATCCCTCAACTGACCAGGCATATCTTTTAGGATACGATGGAAAGAATTCAAAATTATTTATTGTAAAATCACATTAATTTATCCATACCCTATTGTCCAAAAATCATTCAAATGGCAATTGCTCTCGTAACTTGAATGATTCATTATACCTAAGACAAAATCAAGTAGAAAATGTATTCAATATCAAGAAGAATGATGATTTCTAATAGAACTGTTTTTGTCCATCCAGATCATGTGCTGATGGTATCATAAAGATATACTATGATAGCTTTCATTAATATAATGAAATCAAATGCAAAAAAGATACTTTTGTTTTGAATGTGGGACAAATGTTCTTGGAGACAAAATGGAAAATAGAATAGCAGATTGGTTTGGTATCTGTAAACGGTGTAATAGGAATAAAACATTTTCAGTTAATTAAATCAATAGAATATTCGTTTAATAAAATTATATAGTGAAGCAGGACTGTGTTAGTATTCTATAATCGTCCTCCCCCTCTCTAAGATGATGCAGTAACTATATCATAATATTATTACTTTAATGTTGATGTCGATAAAATCTCAGAAAAAAATATTGTTCAATTTTCTGTTGATCGTTTCTATGATTGATCATATCCATGAATTTTTGGATCTACAATGTGAGTAATGATATTGAATTACAAAAACAGTCTTGATGCTTTGATGACAATACTAAAAATGGGAGGAAGAATTACACAAGCGTCAAAGCATTTATCACATATGTTAAATGGTCTAAAATATTATTCATTAGAAGTAAGCATAAACGAAGAGCATTATTTTATACAAGCATTTGAACATGAGGCAATTGACCTATTTAATGTGGTAATGTCCATACTTGATGAAAAAAAAACTGCAACGAAAAGAATTGAAAAGATTTTCGTATGACCCATTTTATTGATTTTTCTAACTAATGAAATATTATTTCTAGTTTAAGCTTCGTTAGATTATTATCTTTGGCTTACTTTATTCAATCCATTGCAAACAAATGGCAATGATTGGATCAATCTCACTGTTAAATTCACTAGTAATTGTAAGACCTGTGGAAAGAGAATATCAAAAGGTGAGCTCGCATTATGGTCAAGATCAAGTAAATCAATAAAACACGTTGAATGCCATACAAGGGATTTATCAAATCCGTCCTATATTTCAATTAATTCTAAACAATTAAAGTGTGCCATCTGTGGATCATTAGCTGGATGCATCGAATGTGAATTTGAGAAAGATTGCGACAGATCTCTAGTTTCACAATTATGCATTTGTAAGAAATGCTATGATGATACAGGGGCCTTGGAAAATTATTATGATGTTATCAACTCTTTTCTAACTGGTAAAAAGTCATGATTCTATCAATATCCCATCAGAATTGAAAGATATCCCCATTTTTTATTGAAATAGTCTTGTTTTGTCAAGAGTGAATAAATAATGGATACTAATAGTCTAATTAAATGGATAGTCGGGGGTATTATGCCATTCTAGGAGTCTCACAAGATGCTAATTTTCAAGAGATAAAAAAATCATATAGAAAACTTGCAAAAAAGTATCACCCTGACAGAAACAAATCCCCGCATGCAGAAGAGACTATCAAAAAAATTAATGAAGCATTCGAAGCTCTTTCTGATAGGAGAAAGAGAAAACAATACGATAGAGAATCATCCAATATATTTGATCAAAAGGATTCGAATAATGAAGAAAATGAAGAGAATTTATCAGATCAAATACAAACGAATTCACATAAATTTGCAAAGCCGGAATCCGAGATTAATCTTGGTTATGATAACTTACTTCTAGACACTATAAGAAGTAGATTTCATATTCTGATTGAACCAAGCTTGTGTTTGGCATTTGGAGGATGTGAATCTATAGCACCAAAGGTGTTTGTAGTTGATAAAAGTAAACACATTAATCCTAAGGCAAGAGTCGAATCAGAAACGGCAGATACTCTAGATAGGATCGTTATGGCAGCTCAAGCATGTCCCACAAAGGCAATAAAGATCATAGATAGATATACTGGAAATCAAATATATCCATGAAAGGAGATAATATCACTGTTGACAAAAGGATTCTGCTCGCCGATCAAATATCATTAAATAGTCTTATATGTTCAGCCATAATGCACCTATTGAATACAACATCTATCTTATTATCTAAGGCAATTTTTTCTGCCTCCACATTGTGAATACCTTCCTGTAACCAAATAACACTAATTCCAGGTTTTTTTATAGAATCTTCTACTACCGGATAGACATCCTTAGAGGGCCTAAACACATCTATTATGTCCACTTTCGACTTGATATCTGACACATAAGAATATGTTCTTCTACCGAGTATTTCGCTAGCTATTGGATTTACTGGTATAATATTATATCCTCTTTCCATCATATATTGAGGAACAGAGTGGGCTGCCTTGGCAGGATCTCTTGACATTCCTACAACTGCTATGTTCCTAAAATTGTAAATTTTTCGAATCTCCTCGTCTGTGTGATTATCTGTTATACTCATGAGGATCTGTCGTGATAATCATTTAAAATGATTGTACAAATTGATGCTATATAGTATTTATACTGAACAATCTGTATTCCCTCTGTGGAACTAGGAAGAAAAACTCATGCATATAGCGCGCAAAGAAGTGAAAGTAAGAAAATAGAAAAATCTAAAAGAAGAAAAAGAACTATACCAAGAGCTTAATAAAAATTTAAAAGTCTTGTAATAAACTAGCAAAAATATATTAAAGTTAACCTTTTATTTGGAATAGTTCCAAAATTATATATATATATTAGCAGCTCAGAATTATTTACGCCAATACTTATATATGAGAATAAAACATAAATATAAGAAACAAACATTGTCTCAATTTTTGTGGGGTATTAAAATTGGTTAAAGATATTTCTTTGTTCAGTGACCGCTGTCCTAGATGTGGAAAGGGTCCAATGGTCACAGATAATTCAAGCGGTGAAATGTTTTGTGGAAATTGTGGATTTGTAGTTACAGAACGTATTGAAGAGACGGGACCAGAATGGAGAGCATTTTCAAAAGAAGAACATGAAGACCGTAGTCGTGCTGGCATTCCAACATCACTTGCAATGCACGATATGGGACTTGCAACAATAATTGGACCAGTCGATAAGGATGCATCTGGAAAGCCATTATCAGCATCCATGAAAAGTACTATTGAGAGGTTAAGAACTTGGGATAGTCGCAGTCAGGTACATGAGCCAGTAGATCGCAATTTTAGGCAAGCTTTTAGTGAACTAGATAGGCTAAAAGATAAACTTGCAGTTGGCGATGCTGTAATCGAAAAAGCTGCATATGTATATAGAAAAGCACTTGAAAAGGGACTCGTAAGAGGAAGATCTATTTCTGCCCTCGTGGCTGCCGCACTTTACGCAGCTTGCAGAGACACTGAAACTCCAAGAACATTGAAAGATATTGCTCATGCAAGTAATATCAAGAAGAAGGATGTAGCCAGATGTTATAGACTATTGATCAGGGAGCTTGACTTGAAAATGCCTGTCGTAGATCCTGTAAAATGTGTGGCAAGAATAGCAAGTAAATCTGGACTCTCTGAAAAAACTAAAAGAAAAGCTTTAGAGATATTGAAAAAAGCTGAACAAGGTAAAATTTCCGCAGGAAAAGATCCTATGGGATTAGCTGCTGCTGCCCTGTATGTAGCTTGTGTAATGAATGGTGAAAATAAAACTCAAAAAGATGTTGCAGAGGCTGCTGGAGTAACTGAAGTAACAATAAGAAATAGATACAAAGGCTTAAAGATACATTTAAAATTATAATTTTATACTACACTATATTCTCTAATATAGTATAATACAGTATAAGATAGTTACTGAGTAGAAGAACTAAAAAAATAGATAAAAATTAAAGGATTTTTTAAATTACTTGCCACGGTCTTGTTGCAAATGTTATTCCAAGTCCAGCGCCAATCAGAATCACCTGATATGCGACATTGCCCCATGGAACTGGCTTTACTATAAATTGACCCGATACTTGAACAGTTTGACCAGGACCAAGTCCAGGACCAACATGTTCGATATTTAACTGTGTATGAACATGGTAAATACCTGGTTCAAGAGCTCTTGCAGTAATTGAGTATGGAATTGTTCCTTGTGGAGGAATATCAAATATATTTCCTGGAGGTTCTCTCGCAATAAATTCCCATCTATTACCAGCGTTGGTTGACTCACTAAATAGTGACAACCATGCTCTTAATGGTTTATTTACAAGACTCTGTAGAGTTCCGGTTACTACCAGCTGTTGTCCCGTATTCAACGTTTGTGCTGAGAATGCTTCATCTTGAATTCTTACGAATCTACTTTGAAGCTGAGCTTGAACACCATGTCCTTCAACAGTTTGAGAGACTGCTATTATTGTCGAGGTGGACATTACTATTGCAAATAGTGCAACTACCGCTATCTTTATGTTCGACGTATAATTTACACCTAGCCTTACCAGAAAAAACAAAGATATATGCTTTGCTATGACTTTACTTTCTCGTCGCGTATTTGGTTATTAATTAATAATAATATTGAATACTGCACACTAATATTCTTAAAAGATGAATCGGATAAGTAGGAATTTCTAATCAACAGAGTAAATTAGAGGGTTTTAGACGCAAAATTTAAAAAGGAATCCTTTGATGGTAAACTCAATGACTATGCCAAAAGGTTATGGTGGCGGTGGCGGCGGCGGTGGCCGTACAACTACAGGCGGTGGTGACGAGATTGAAAACATGATCGGTCGACGTGTAGAAAATATGAGAGGAATTTTCATCATAGGCTTCATTCTTTGTTGGGCTGCGACAGCCGGTGGTGTATATGTTGGTGTAACTGTTTATCCATGGGCATATCCGTTACCAAGTGGACTTTATGCTCTATCAGTATTAACAGTCATTGAAGCACTAGGATTCTTCTGGATAATGAAAATCTCACGAGAAAGATTAGGTCTTTATCGCTTCGAGGGAAAGTAGTTAACGGTTACGCCTAAACTCTATTTTTTATTGTACCTTTTTTATCGTTAATTTTCGACTTTTGATAGCTATTTTAGGATCATTAGAATAATCTAATTCTAAGTTTCAAATATTTCATAAAACAAATTTTTAAATAAATTTTCAAAATGTATCAAATTTGTCACAGGTATCAATTAAGAATATCAAAATAAAATTTTATATACAACCTTTAGGAGACATTTGGTAATGGTCTGGCTTAGACGCACTACACACTATCTATTCATAGTTGTAGTTGCTGTAAATAGTACATTATTGACAATCAACGCAGGAGACTACATATTCTATACTGATTGGGCGTGGACCTCATTCGTGGTATTCTCAATATCCCAATCAACTATGCTTGTAGTTGGTGCAATCTATTACATGCTATTCACCGGTGTACCAGGGACTGCAACATATTACGCAACAATCATGACTATCTATACATGGGTAGCCAAAGGAGCTTGGTTTGCGCTAGGATATCCATACGACTTCATCGCCGTACCTGTTTGGATACCTTCAGCTATGCTGTTAGATTTGACATATTGGGCAACAAGAAGGAATAAACATGCTGCCATTATAATTGGCGGAACATTGGTTGGACTTTCACTGCCAATATTTAATATGATCAATCTACTGCTGGTCAGAGATCCTCTAGAGATGGCATTCAAATATCCTCGTCCGACATTGCCTCCATACATGACACCAATTGAGCCTCAGGTCGGTAAGTTCTACAATAGTCCCGTCGCGCTAGGATCGGGAGCAGGAGCTGTACTAAGTGTTCCAATAGCTGCACTAGGTGCTAAACTTAATACTTGGACATATAGATGGATGGCCGCGTGGAGCAAGTGGGATTAAAACCACATCATTTTTCATTTTTATTTTCTTTTATTTAAAACCTAAATTTACACTGAGAAAATAATATAATACGATTCATTTTAGGTAACTAAGAAGGCCTCTTAGTATGGGTTATTTTTAATGCAAAGTATAAGTTATAGCAAGCTTACTTTAATAATGCAAGATGTCTTCGAAGAACAATTCCCCTGAGGAAAGTGTTACATGCGAAATTTGTGGCATTGTAATTGAAGCGTGCACATGTTCTTGTCCGTATTGTGGAGAACGCGATTCATGTGAATGCTGTTTATATGATGCTGCTACAGGTGGCGGATGATGATTTTATATTTTATATATCTATAATTCGATTAATAATTTGGAGAAGAATGTAAGTCATTGTCTTTTTTGGCTAATGCAAATACTATATCTTGGTTGATTGGTGGACCACAAGGAAGTGGTGTTGATTCAGCTGCAAATATCTTTGCAAAAACATGCGCAAAAGAAGGTTTCTATGTTTTTGGAAAGAGGGAATTTTATTCTAACATTAAGGGAGAGCATAGCTATTTTACAATAAGAATTTCAGAAAAGCCTGTAAGTTCCCAGTTGGAAGAAATTAATTTGCTTGTATCATTTGATGCCGAAACCGTTTTCAGACATGCAGACAAAGTATCTCCCAGCGGTGTAATAATATATGATTCATCTCTTGCTGAAACAGTTTTAGATGAAGTACCTTCAATTGATTTTCAAGCAAATAAGAGAATAGGTAAATTATTAGAGGACTCTGGACAGCCCCTTAATTTAAGTGGAATGCTGAATCTTGCAAAGTCGAGAGGTTGCATCGTATATGGGCTGCCATATTATGAAATGATAGAAGCAGTAGCAAAAAAATTGAACGATCCTAAGCTTAGTAAACTTTCTAGAGTAGTTAATGTTATGGCGATATCAGCATCCATTTCATTACTTGGTATCAAAAAAGATATGTTGATTAGTGCTATTCAGGAGGTTTTTGGATCAAAGCCCAAACTACTTTCTAGCAACATAGAAGCGGCGGAATATGCTTACTCCTATATAGGCACTAAATTTGATACAAAGAATATTAAATACAAGATAACGCCTAAAGATGTCCTAAAAGATTATGTGTTGATTTCAGGCAGTCAAGCTGCCGCAATTGGGAAAATACTTGGTGGTTGTAGATTTCAAACTTATTATCCGATTACACCAGCAAGTGATGAAAGTGAATTTTTAGAATCAAATCAGATCATCGATCAAACTGATGGTAAAAATGGGTCTATAGTTGTAGTACAAACCGAAGATGAAATTGCCGCAATAACCATGGCAATTGGCGCTTCGTTAACCGGAGTCAGAACAGCTACTGCAACATCTGGTCCAGGGTTTTCGTTGATGGCTGAAGCACTCGGTTGGGCTGGAATGAATGAAGTTCCGTTGGTAGTTACAATGTATCAAAGGGCTGGACCTTCAACTGGATTGCCAACCCGACATGAACAAAGTGATCTCTTATTTGCCATAAATGCAGGACATGGTGATTTTCCAAAAATAGTACTAGCTTCTGGAGATATTGAAGAGGCCTTTTACGATTCCATTAAGGTCTTTAATTTCGCAGAAATTTATCAATTACCAGTAATTCATTTACTCGACAAAGCAATTAGTAGTAGTATCCAAACATGCAAAAGATTTAGCAATGATCTCAAAATTGAAAGAGGAAAATTCCAAAGTGTTATTGACAAAAATCAGAGTGAGGGTGCCGCGGGTCATTTTCAAAGATTCAAACTGGAAGATTCTCCTGTTTCTATGAGAGTGCCTATTGGGACAGAAAATGCAATATTTTGGAATACTGGTGATGAACACACGGAGGAGGGTCACATATCAGAGGATCCTGAGAATAGGAACAAAATGATGGACAAAAGAATGAAAAAGCTAGATCTTGCATTAGAAAAAATAGGTGAAAACGACAAAGCGGCTTGTTATGATTTTGATTCTGATAGTAAGAATGTTGTTATCAGCTGGGGGTCGACAAAAGGGGCAATTTTAGAAGCCCTAGAAAAATTGTCAGAAGAAGGAAGCAAATTAAGGTTTATTCAGGTTCGATTACTTCACCCGTTTCCTACTGAAACTGTGAAAAAATTTTTGACGGATGCTAAATTAGTTATAGACGTAGAAATGAATTACTCATCACAATTAGGATCACTGGTACAGCAAAATACTGGTAGAGAAATTGATTATAAAATAGTAAAATACAATGGAAGACCAATGTCCACAACCGAGATTTATATTGCTCTAAAGAGTATATTATCTGGTAACAATGAAAGGAGGATTGTATTAGATGGCGGAACTTAAACTAGCTGACTATAAAACAACGGTTCATAATGATTGGTGTCCTGGTTGTGGAGATTTTGGAATATTAAGCGCGATTCAAATGGCATTGAGTGAAATGCAGATACCAAGACATAAAGCAGTTATTTTTTCGGGAATTGGTTGCTCGGGGAAAACTCCACATTTCATAAATGTGTATGGGATTCACACTTTGCATGGAAGAGTCTTGCCATTTGCGCAAGGTGCGAAAATTGCCAATCCAGATCTAGAAATTATAGCTGTTGGAGGCGATGGTGATGGCCTTGGAATTGGAGCAGGACACTTTGTTGGGGCAGGAAGGAAAAACGTTGACATTCCATATCTTATATTTAACAACGAAGTTTATGGTCTGACTAAGGGACAGGCTTCCCCTACCCTGAGATTAGGAGAAAAAACAAAATCACTTGTAACTCCTAATACTAATAATTCTGTAAATCCTATAGCGCTAGCTTTTGTATCAGGATTTACTTTTATTGCACGTTCATATTCATATGATGTCAAACATCTCAAAGATACAATAAAAAGAGCCATAACACACAAGGGTCTAGCGTTTGTAGATGTTCTCCAACCATGTCCAACATACGATGATATCCATACCAGGGAATGGTTTCAAGGAAAAAATAAACCAGATTCAGAGAAGGCAGTACCTAGAATTTATAAAATTGAAGAAGTTGGATACGATGGTGTAATACATGATGAGTCTGAAGTTAATGGAAAGATGTCAAAGATTTTAGAATTTTCAAGCGAATGGGGGGATAAGATCCCGATTGGTATCTTTTATCAGAACGAGTTAGTTCCTTCCTATCATGAGAGAATCGCTGAAAATATTAAAGATTACTTTGCCAGGCCACCTTCTCATCAAGAAATTTCGGACATAGAGAATAAACCTGCTGCAAGAATTGATAAAATATTAGACAAACTTCAAATCAACTAGCTTGGACCGTTGACGGGATGTAATTATCTGCAGTATAAGAATCCTTTACATTAATAGGAAAACTAATCCTGTCGCAGATTATAGACTGGTAATCAATCGATGAAGGCACCACATTTAAATTGCCTTAATTATGATTCTTAAATTACATCGACCAAACCGATGGGGAACATATTCTGGATAGGCTTAATTGCTTATCCAGAATAATTATTGATATTATATCTACAAATTGCATAATTGAGTTATCTTGCTCTTTTATTTAGTTGCTTGATAAATTCTGCAAATTTTTCTTTTGGTATAACAGCCCCACAAGCTTTCTCATGACCACCACCACTTCCAGAAAGCGCTGAAGATAAGTTGTTAACAATTCTTCCAAGATGAACCTTGCATTCATTTGATCCTCTAATGGAGATAATACATGAATTAATTTCCTCTTTAATCTTGTACACAAGTGCAACTGGTTTTCCAGATGTACCAAGTACAAAATTAACTACCATGCTAGATGGTAATTCAGAATTAATCTGAACATAGGCCAAATTCTTGCTTAAAACTATTGAATTTTCAATTGACTTTACTACTGACAAGACCTTCTTTGCATGTCTTTCGGCCCTTAGGAAACCACCTTCAATATCGTGTGGGTATCTCATTTGTGATAAATCATCTACAATTGTCATCAGAAAATCATTATCATGCTGGCTTGATGAAATCATATAAGATAAAGCAGTAGCTTCAAGCATCAAAAACTGTCTGTCGAATCTTGATACTAAATTTGATGCAATGGGTCTTGTTTCTAGATAATCCGTCAGGGCTGCAGCAGCGGCAATAAAAGTTGAATAAGGACTAAATTTTCTTTTGTATTTATTGTAAATATGAATACTTGTACATTCGTCGGTGCTGTGCAATAGCTCTACTCCAATTCTTTTTAATTCTGATAAAATTTTTTTATCCAAATCATGATGATCAACATAAGTAACTTTGCATTTTGTTTCAATCAATTCCTTCAATATGTTGGCAAATTCGTATTCATTTTTTTTACTTAATCCTAAATCACATATGAATAAATGATCTATCCTGCTGTTGCTATCATGAATACTTGATACCATGCTACGTAATGTTTTGATCATATTTGCGTAATCAACGAGAATTACTGTATTAACATCAAACGCGGTTTTGATTAGTGCTGCCGAAGAGATACCATCGACATCCTCCTTGTGTGATATACAAATCTTATTCTTCATAGACCAAGTATTTCTTATGTGTGAATATTTTAAGTGTACCGATTTCAACTTAGTGATTGAAGATAATGATCACGAATATCTTACTAGTACAACCATTTCGATTTCCTCTGCTGAAAGCTGAAATAATATGAAAGTTTTTATCAAGCGAACGTTTATATCTTAATTCCACAAGAATTTGTAGGAACGCAATCATATAGGCGGCGTCGTAGATGATTTTTGGTCAGTTGGCCATTTCATGATTCATCGACCTCCAGTTGCGCTCATATTATGGAGATTCGATCACAAATTGAATCTGACATGGTTACACAATATGCACAATAACTTGATTGTCCGACCGTACTATTTTATAATAGATTAAGGATCGACTCCGGTTGATCCTGCCGGACCCGACTGCTATCAGAGTGAGATTAAGCCATGCGAGTCAACGTAGCAATACGTGGCATACGGCTCAGTAACACGTAGTCAACATAACCAAAGGACGTGGATAAACTCGGGAAACTGAGGCTAAACCGCGATAGATCAAGATACCTGGAATGGTTTTTGATCAAAATCTATATGGCCTTTGGATTGGACTGCGTCCGATCAGGCTGTTGGTGAGGTAATGGCCCACCAAACCTATAACCGGTACGGGCTCTGAGAGGAGGAGCCCGGAGATGGGTACTGAGATAAGGACCCAGGCCCTATGGGGCGCAGCAGGCGCGAAACCTCTGCAATAGGCGAAAGCTTGACAGGGTTACTCTGAGTGACTTTCGTTAAGAAAGTCTTTTGACACCTCTAAAAATGGTGTAGAATAAGGGGTGGGCAAGTCTGGTGTCAGCCGCCGCGGTAATACCAGCACCCCGAGTGGTCGGGACGATTATTGGGCCTAAAGCATCCGTAGCCGGCCTTACAAGTCCTCCGTTAAATCCAGCTGCTTAACAGATGGGCTGCGGAGGATACTATAAGACTAGGAGGCAGGAGAGGCAAGCGGTACTCAGTGGGTAGGGGTAAAATCCGTTGATCCATTGAAGACCACCAGTGGCGAAGGCGGCTTGCCAGAATGCGCTCGACGGTGAGGGATGAAAGCTGGGGGAGCAAACCGGATTAGATACCCGGGTAGTCCCAGCTGTAAACGATGCAGACTCGGTGATGGACTAGCTATATGCTGGTCCAGTGCCGCAGGGAAGCCGTTAAGTCTGCCGCCTGGGTAGTACGGTCGCAAGACTGAAACTTAAAGGAATTGGCGGGGGAGCACCACAAGGGGTGAAGCCTGCGGTTCAATTGGAGTCAACGCCGGAAATCTTACCGGGGGCGACAGCAGAGTGAAGGTCAAGCTGAAGACTTTACTAGACAAGCTGAGAGGAGGTGCATGGCCGTCGCCAGCTCGTGCCGTGAGGTGTCCTGTTAAGTCAGGTAACGAGCGAGACCCCTGCTTCTAGTTGCTACCTCTATTCTTCGGAGTGGAGGGGCTAATTAGAAGGACTGCCGCCGCTAAGGCGGAGGAAGGAGGGGGCTACGGCAGGTCAGTATGCCCCGAAACCCTCGGGCCACACGCGGGCTGCAATGGTAAGTACAATAGGTTCCGATTCCGAA
>Ga0307468_100000269_pt1 | contig 12399 bp, 10 predicted proteins | sample atmdna_FD_203085 | JGI IMG/M metagenome (GOLD analysis project Ga0307468, IMG submission 203085) | Hardwood forest soil microbial communities from Morgan-Monroe State Forest, Indiana, United States - atmos_gases AM2C_05 | ecosystem: Environmental > Terrestrial > Soil > Temperate forest > Bulk...
CTCCTGCGCGATCCGGAGAACCTGTTCTATCTCGGCGGCGCGGCCCTCCTCCTCGCGTATCTCGGCGCGGTGCTCGGGCTCGGGGTCGCGGTCCTCCTGCTCGCGGTGCGCGCGCGCGGCTCGTTCGCGCACGATCTTCTCGAGCGCCTTCCCGGGCGGCTCTCCGCCGCCTCCGCCCCGATCGCCGGCGCCGCCATCCTGGCGCTGCCGCTGGCGCTTCCCGTCCCGATCACCTGGGCGCTGTCGTTCTGGGGCGCGCTCCTGGTGCCATATCTCCGCGGCGTGGAGCGGCTGCTCGTCGTGCTGACGCTCCTGACGCTCGTCGGCGCGGGCCTGTTCGGCGCGGCGGTGGCGTGGCACCTCGATACCGCCACCGATCCGACGGCGCGCGCCCTCCTGCAGGCCGCCTCGACCGGCGCCGACCTCCGGCACGAGGTGGCGCTGAAGCGCGCGCTCCGCGAGCACCCGGACGATCCGCTCTATCCCTTCCTCCTGGGTTCCGCCTACCGCCTCGGCGGCCGCCCGGAGGAGGCGATGGCGATGTACCGGCGGGTCCTGACCATCGACCCGTCGAACGCCCGCGCGATGGTGAACCTCGGCAACCTGTTCGCCCTCCGCCAGGAGTTCGCCCAGGCGCACGCCCTCTACAAGAAGGCGGGAGAGACCGACCCGCGCATGGCGCTGGCGCGCTTCGACAGCCACCTCGCCTACCTCGAGCGCTTCGAGATGGAATCGGCCGATGCCGAGCTGAAGGAAGCGCGGCGCATCGACCCCGCGCTCATCGACAGCCTGCTGCAGGGGACCAACGAGGGGGCGGCCCGGCGCGCGCCGCTCGATGCGCGCTACCCGGCGGCGGAGTTGTGGGGGAGGGCGCTCCGCCTGCGGCGGCAGCCGACCGCGGTGACCGCGCGCGCCGCGGCCGCCAACCCGGCGGCGCTCGGCGGGCTCGCGGGGATCGTGGCGCTTCTCGTCCTTCCGGGGCTCCTGCTCGCCCCGCGGCATCACCCGGCGGGACAGTGCGGCCGGTGCGGCGGCGCTTACTGCCGCAAGTGCCAGGTGGCGACGAAATTCCCCGGCTACTGCTCGCCGTGCGTGCATCTGTTCCTTCTGCGCGACGGTCTGGCCCCCTCGGTGCGCGAAGCGAAGATGGACGAAGTGGTGCGCTTCCGGAAGCGGCTGTACCTGCGCACCCGCGTGCTCAGCCTCTTTCTCCCCGGGAGCGGGCATGTCCTCGGCGGCCGCCCGCTGCTCGGCGGAATCTTCCTGTCGTTCTGGGCTGCGGCGTGGGCGGGGCTCGTGCTGCGCCGGCGGCTTCTCGTCCCGCCGGGCACGCTCCCGGGCGTGGCGACGGTCACCGCGCTCGTGGCGCTCGCGGTGGTCGCGCTCACCGCGTGGCTGCTGGCGAACCTCACCCGCCAGGAGCGGAAGGACGAGGTCTGAGCGATGGCGCTCAAGGGAACGCTCAAGGACTTCAGCCTCGCCGACATCTTTCAGTTGATCGGCATCCAGAAGAAGAGCGGCATCCTCACGCTCAAGAGCGGCCAGGAGACCGCCACCGTCTCGTTCGTCGAGGGGCAGGTGGTGGCGGCCGACTCGACGCTCCGGCGCCTCGAGGATCGCCTCGGGGTGGTCCTGGTGAAGTCGGGGCGCCTGAGCGAGGCGCAGCTCCAGGAGGCGCTTCGCCAGCAACGCAGCAACCTGAAGCGCCTCGGCACCGTCCTCGTCGAGGGGAAATTCCTCGACACCACGCATCTTTCCGAGGCGCTGCAGATCCAGATCGGTCAGATGGTCTATCGCCTCTTCCGCTGGACGAGCGGGGAGTACGACTTCAACCAGGACGCCAAGGTCGAGTACGAGCGCGACCTGATGCAGCCGATGTCGGCCGAGAGCGTGCTGATGGAGGGGGCGCGCATCCTCGACGAGTGGCCGATGATCGAGCGCGGGCTGCGCTCGATGCAGGCGGTCTACCGGCATGCCAACGTGGCGATCGCGCGAGCCGCGTCGGCGGCGGGTGCCGGTCGCGGCGACGAGGCGGCGGGCGCCGTGACCCTGAACGACACCGAGCGCATGGTGCACGGCCTGGTCGACGGCAAGCGCACGGTGCAGGAGATCGTCGAGCGATCGCCGCTGTCGGAGTTCGAAACCTGCCGCACGCTCTTCGAGCTCGCGGGCCGGCAACTGATCGAGGAGGCGCCGGCGGCGACCGGCGCCGCGGTCACGCCGGCAGCGCCGGCGCGCAAGGGAGCGGTGAAGCCGAAGCGGCGCGCCGCCCGGGGATCGCCGCTCCTCCTTGGCGTCGCCCTGCTCGCCCTGGTGCTGATCGCCGGCGGCGGGATCCTGGTGCGCGTCCTCCCGTGGCTCGGCAGGGCGAGCCAGGCGGTGGACATCGCCACCTGGCTCGGCCCGTTCCTGTCGGGGGACGAGTCCGCGAAGGTGAGCGTCGCTCTCGCCCGGAACAACGTCCAGAAGGTGGAGGCTGCGATCGAGGTCTACTACCTCCTCAATCGCGGCTATCCGAGGGCTCTCGGCGACCTCGTCACCGAGGGTCTTCTCCCGCCGGAGGCGATCCTGACCCGGTTCGGCCAGCCGATCCCGTATACCTCGAACAACCAGCAGTATCGGCTTGGGGACGACGAGTCGAACTGAGACCTAAAGTACTCGCAATAGATGCTTTAATAGGCGCCAAGCCTGACCTTGACAATACAGCGCTCAACCCCTATACTGCCCGCATACTAAATAAGCCCCGGCGGGATCGGCGGGGCATTCGGGAGGCAAGAAGAAGATGAGCAAGATCATCGGGATCGATCTCGGCACCACCAACTCCGTCGTGGCGGTGATGGAGGGGGGCAAGCCGGTCGTCATCCCCAACGCGGAGGGGTCGCGCACCACTCCGTCGGTCGTGGCCTTCAGCGACAAGGGGGAGCAGCTGGTCGGGCAGGTGGCCAAGCGCCAGGCGATCACCAACCCCGAGAACACCATCTTCTCCATCAAGCGCTTCATGGGTCGCCGCATGGAGGAGGTCAACGAAGAGATGAAGATGGTGCCGTACCGGGTGGTCGCCGGTCCGGGGGATGCGGTGCGGGTCCGCTCGCGCGGCAAGGAGTACGGCCCGGAGCAGATCTCCGCCACCATCCTGCAGAAGATGAAGCAGTCGGCCGAGGATTACCTCGGCGAAAAGGTCACGCGCGCGGTCATCACGGTGCCGGCCTACTTCAACGATGCGCAGCGCCAGGCGACCAAGGACGCCGGCCGCATCGCCGGGTTCGAGGTCGACCGCATCGTCAACGAGCCGACCGCGGCGGCCCTGGCCTACGGCCTCGACAAGAAGAAGGACGAGACCATCGCGGTCTACGACTTCGGCGGCGGCACCTTCGACATCTCGATCCTCGAGGTGGGCGAGGGGGTGGTCGAGGTGAAGTCGACCAACGGCGACACCCACCTCGGCGGCGACAACATCGACCAGCGGATCATCGAGTGGATCGTCGAGGAGTTCCGCAAGGAGAACGGCATCGACCTGTCGAAGGACCGCATGGCCCTGCAACGGCTGAAGGAGGCCGCCGAGAAGGCCAAGTGCGAGTTGTCGACCACCGCGGAGACCGAGATCAACCTGCCGTTCATCACCGCGGACGCGACCGGCCCCCGGCACATGAACTACAAGCTGACGCGGGCGAAGTTCGAGCAGCTCGCGGACGACCTCTTCAAGCGCTCCCTGCCGCCGCTCGAACAGGCGATCAAGGACGCCGGGCTCAAGCCGTCCGACATCGACGAGGTGGTCCTCGTCGGCGGCAGCACGCGCATCCCGAAGATCCAGGAGATCGTGCGCCAGTTCTTCGGCAAGGAGCCGCACAAGGGGGTCAACCCCGACGAGGTCGTGGCGATCGGCGCGGCGGTGCAGGCCGGCGTGCTGGCGGGCGAGGTGAAGGATCTCCTCCTGCTCGACGTCACGCCGCTGTCGCTCGGCATCGAGACGCTCGGTGGCGTGATGACCCGTCTCATCGAGCGCAACACCACCATCCCGACGCGCAAGAGCGAGATCTTCTCGACCGCGTCGGACAGCCAGACCAGCGTCGAGGTGCACGTGCTGCAGGGAGAGCGCGGCATGGCGCGGGACGCGCGCACCCTCGGGAAGTTCCACCTGGTCGGCATCCCGCCGGCGCCGCGCGGCGTGCCGCAGATCGAGGTCGCGTTCGACATCGACGCGAACGGCATCCTGAACGTCTCGGCCAAGGATCTCGCCACCGGAAAGGAGCAGCGCATCACCATCAGCGGCACCGGCACCCTCGCCAAGGAGGAGATCGACCGGATGGTGAAGGAGGCGTCGCAGCACGCCGACGAAGACAAGGAGCGGCGCGGCGAGATCGAGATCCGGAACACCGCCGACACGCGCGTCTACCAGATCGAGAAGCTGCTCGACGAGAACAAGGACAAGGTTCCCGCCGAGGACGACCGCGCCATCCGCGCGGCGATCGAAGAGGTGAAGAAGGCCCTCGCCGCCGGCGGCAAGGAGGGCATCGAGTCCTCCCTCAAGGAGCTCGAGCGCGCCAGCCACAAGCTGGCCGAGACCCTGTACCGGAGCGGTGGCGGGCCGGGAGGCGCACCGGGGACCGGAGCGCCGGGTGGTCCGCCGCCGGACGCCGAGCCGGCCGGCGGCAAGGCGGCCCAGGGCGACGTCATCGACGCCGAGTATGTCGACGTCGACGAGGCCAAAGGGTGAGCGCCCGATCGGGTCGAGGACCGCGCGCGGAGGTCGCACCGACCGTGTGGGATCCGCTCCGCGAGTTGACCGGGCTCAAGGATCGGCTCAACCGTCTGTTCGAGAGCGCCATGCGGCGGGGTGGGGCGCCCGGCTCGGGTGACCTCTCCGGCTGGTCGCCGGCGATCGATCTGCGGGAGGAGGAGGAAGGCTTCGTCCTCACTGCCGAGATCCCCGGCGTCTCGCGCCAGGATGTGGCGCTCGTCGTCGAAGGGCGCACGGTGACGGTCGAGGGAGAGCGGCGTACCGGCGGCCCGGCCCGCGGCGCGGAGCTTCTGCGCGTGGAGCGGTCCTACGGCACCTTCACCCGGACCTTCACGCTCCCGGTCGGCGTCGACCCGGCGAAATCGAAGGCGACGCTCAAGCAGGGAGTGCTCGAGGTGCGTCTGCCGAAGGCGGCGAAGGCCAAGGGCGCGCCGGTGAAGGTGCGCGTCGCCTGACCCGGATCGCCGCAGGGGGGGGAGACCGGATGAATCACTACGAGGTGCTCGGGCTCAACCGCAAGGCGCGCGCCGCCGAGATCAAGCGCGCCTACAAGCGGCTGGCGCGCCAGCATCACCCCGACCTGAATCCCGGCGATCGCAAGGCGGAGGAGCGCTTCAAGGCGATCGCCGCGGCGCACGACATCCTCGGCGATCCGCAGAAGAAGAAGGCCTACGATCGCGAATTGGACGGAGGCCCGGCCCCCGGGTACGGCGGCGCCGGATACGGCCCGGCGGCGGGCTCACCCTCCGGGTGGCGCTTCGAATCGGCGTTCGACCCGGAGAACGCCGGCGACTTCTCGGCGTTCGTGTCGGAGATCTTCGGCGGCGGGGCGGCCCCCACCGAGGCGCCCCGCGCCCCGCGCCGCGGCGACGACGTCACCCGGACCCTCACCCTCGGTTTTTTCGACGCGATCCGCGGGATCACCACGACGATCGCGATCGACGCCGAGACCCCCTGCGCGCGCTGCACCGGTTCGGGTCGGGTCCCCGCCGCGCAGCGCCGTCCCTGCCCCGACTGCGCCGGCACCGGCCGGATCAACCGCCTTCCGGGACCGCTGCGGCTGACCAGCGTCTGCCGCCGCTGCGAAGGCGAGGGGATGCTGTCGTGGGACGGCTGCGGCGCCTGCGCCGGAACCGGGGTCCTGACCCGCCGCGAGGAGATCGAAGTGCGCATTCCGGCCGGCGTCGACGACGGTTCGCGCGTCCGGATCGCGGGTCGCGGCCGCGCCGGACGACTCGGCGGCCCCTCGGGCGATTTGATCCTGATCACGCAGGTGGAACCGCACCCATTTTTCCGCCGGATTGGTGATAATATCCACTGCGCTGTGCCGATCACGGTGTCCGAGGCCGCGTTGGGTTCCCGCATCGAGGTTCCGACGATCGACGGGAGGGCTCGGATCCGAATTCCCCCGGGCACAGAGACCGGCCAGAAATTCCGCCTCCGGGGCAAGGGGGCGCCGTCCCTCCGGGGAACGGCGCGCGGAGACCAGTACGTGGAAACGCGGATCGTGACGCCGCACCCGGCGACCGACCGGCAGCGGCGTCTACTCGAGGAGCTCGGCAGCCTGGAGAACGGCGAGGATCTCCGGCGAAACCTGGCGGGCTGAGGCGGGCGGAGCGATGCGCCGGCGCAAGGATTCGGCATTCTTCATGATTTCGGTGGTCGCCCGGCAGTTCGGCGTCCACCCGCAGACCCTGCGGTTGTACGAGCGCGAAGGCCTGCTCTCGCCCTCGCGCACCGACGGCAACACCCGGCTCTATTCCGAGCGCGACCTCGAAACCCTGTCGCTCATCCTGAGTCTGACGCGCGACCTGGGGGTCAACCTCGCGGGCGTCGAAATCATTCTCAATATGCGGCGCAAGATGGAGGCGATGCAGATGGAGATGGAACGCTTCGTGTCCCTGATGCGCGACGAGATCGCCCGGCACCAGGGCGGCCGCCCCGCCTCCACGCAGGCGCTGGTCCGGGTCGGCCTCGCCGGGCGCGTCGTCAAGGCACGCCGCGGATGAGCGCCGTGGACGAGGAGAAGGCGGTCAAGCGGTCTCCGGCCTCGTCGGAAACGCTGAAGAAATACCTCCAGGAGATCTCGCGGCTGCCGCGGATCACGCCCGAGGAGGAGAAAATCCTCGGGGCGCGCATCCAGGGCGGCGATCAGGCGGCGCTCAAGAAGCTGGTCGAGGCCAACCTCCGCTTCGTCGTCTCGTTCGCCAAGCGTTACCGCAACTGCGGCCTTTCGTTCCTCGACCTCATCAACGAGGGGAACATCGGCCTGATCGAGGCGGCCAAGCGCTTCAACCCCCAGAAGAACGTCAAGTTCATCACCTACGCGGTCTGGTGGGTGCGCCAGGCGATCATCCATGCGCTGTCCGACCACAGCGGCGCCTTCCGGTTGCCGCAGAAGCAGGCGAATCTCCTGTACCGCATCGGCAAGACCAGCCAGGCGCTCGAGCTGGAGCTCGAGCGGCATCCGACGCCCGAGGAGATCGCCCAGAAGCTCGAAGTGCCGACCGAGGAGGTCCTGAACCTCCTGCAGGTGCAGGACGAGAACGTGTCCCTCTCGACGGTGATCGACGAGGAGCACGAGTTCCATGTCGTCGACAAGCTGCAGGACGACCAGATCCCCTCGGCCGACGCCCAGCTGATGGCCGCCTCGCTCAGGGACCACCTCTACTCCTGCCTCGGCGATCTCGACCCGAAGGAGCAGAAGGTGCTGCGCCTGCGGTTCGGGCTCGACGAAGCCGACCCGAAGACGCTCAAGGAGATCGGCGAGATGATGGGGTTGTCGCGCGAGCGGATCCGGCAGATCGAGGCGCAGGCGCTCGAGAAGCTGCATCGCTCGCAGAAATGCCAGCAGTTGCAGGGCTACCTGAACTGATTCGGAAGGGAAGCGCGAGGATGACCGACCGCATCGCCCCCTGTCCCGATTGCGAAGGCACCGGGTTCCGCATCGTGGCGGGCCCGGCCGGCGGCAGCCTCGCGCGGCTGTGCGGCTGCCGCCGTGGCGCCCCCGGAAACGATGCCGGCGCTCGGCGCCTGCAGGCGGCCCGGCTCCCGGCGCGCCACGCCGCCTGCGACTTCGACTCGTTCCACGCCTGGGGGGATCACGCGCTGTCGCTCGCCAACGCGCGCACCGTCGCCGAACGCTACGCCGAGGAGTACCCGCTGAGCGATCGCGGCCTGATGCTGATGGGTCCGCCCGGGGTCGGCAAGACGCACCTGGCGGTCGCCATCCTGCGTCGTCTCATCGAGGCGAAGGGCGTCGGCGGAATCTTCTGCGACGTCCAGGAACTGCTGCGCCAGTTGCAGGCGACCTTCGATCAGAAGTCGGGGATGACGCAGCTCGAGCTGCTGCAGCCGGTCGTCGCGTCGGAGCTGGTGGTGCTGGACGATCTCGGCAGCCGGCAGTTCTCGCCCTGGGTCGAGGAGACCCTGGCCTACATCGTCACGACGCGCTACAACGAGTGCCGGGCGACCATCGTGACCACCAACTATCTCGACCAGCCTCCCGACGCGCGCCTGCCGACGCTGTCCGACCGCATCGGCCTGCGCGTCCGTTCGCGCCTGCACGAGATGTGCTACCTCGTGCCGGTCGAGGCGGCCGATTTCCGGAGCAGCGTGAAGCGGGCCGATCACCATCGGATCACCGATCGGATCGATCGGCCGCGGGGGACCGCATGAAGAAGAACGCGATCATCGTCGCCGGGGCGCGCACTCCGATGACGGTCTACAACACCCATTTCAAGGACCTGGCCGAGACCGAGCTCGGGGCGATCGCGGCGCGCGAGGCGGTGCGGCGCGCCGGGGTCGCGCCGGCGCGCGTCGACCACGTCGTCTTCGGGAACGCCATGCAGACCAGCGCCAATGCCTTGTACGGCGCGCGTCACGTCGGGCTGAAGGCGGGACTGCCGGAGACGGTGCCGGCGCTGACCGTGAACCGCCTGTGCGGCTCGGGACTGCAGGCGATCGCCACCGCGGCCGGCTATCTCGCCCTCGACGAGGCGGAGGTCGTCGTGGCCGGCGGCATGGAGAACATGACCCAGGCGCCGCACGTCCTGCGCGGCCTGCGTTCGGGCCTGCGGATGGGGGACGCGAAACTGGAGGACGCGCTGGTCGCCGGCCTCATGGACACGCACTGCGGCTTCTCGATGAGCCAGACGGCCGAGAACCTCGCCGAGGAGACCGGCATCACCCGCGCCGACGCCGATCGGTTCGCCCTCCTGAGCCAGCAACGCGCCGCGCGCGCCGCACAGGCGGGAGTGTTCCGTGACCGTCCGGGAGCGCGGCAAGGAGATCGTGGTCAGCGAAGACAACCATCCGCGCCCCGACACCACCCTCGAGGGGCTGGCGAAGCTGCCGCCGGCGTTCGGCGGCAAGGGGTTCGTCACCGCCGGCAACGCCTCCGGCATCGTCGACGGAGCCGCCGCGGTGGTGGTGGCATCCGAGCGCGCCGCGGCCGATCTCAAGGCGCGCCCGCTCGGTCGCCTGGTGAGCGCGGCGGTCGCCGGCGTCCCGCCGCGCATCATGGGAATCGGCCCGGTGCCGAGCATCCGGAAGGCGCTCGAACGGGCTGGCCTCCGCCTGGACGAAATCGACCTGTTCGAGATCAACGAAGCCTTCGCGGCGCAGTACCTGGCCTGCGAGAAGGAACTGAAGCTCGACCGCGAGCGGGTGAACGTCAACGGGGGCGCGATCGCCCTCGGGCACCCGCTCGCCGCCACCGGCACGCGCCTGGTCCTGACGCTCCTGCTCGAGCTCGGCCGCCGGGGCGGTCGCTACGGCGTCGCCAGCGCCTGCATCGGCGGCGGACAGGGAATCGCTCTCGTCGTGGAGGCCATCTCCGGTCGCGCCGCCTGAAGCCGGCCGCGCCCGCGGAAGGAGAAGGGATGCCCATCAAGAAGGTAGGGGTTCTCGGTTGCGGTCTGATGGGAAGCGGCATCGCCCAGGTGGCGGCGCAGTCCGGCTTTCCGACCGCCATCCTCGAAGCGACGCCGGCCCTCGTCGACGCCGGCATGAAGCGGATCACCAAGTTCCTCGACGGCGGCGTCGCCAAGGGAAAGGTCGCCCCGGCCGATCGGGACGCGACGCTCGGCCGGCTCAGGGCCGGGACCGACCCGGCGGCCCTCGCCGACTGCGACCTCGTGGTCGAGGCGATCACCGAGAACCTCGGCGCCAAGCGGACGATCTTCGCGGCGCTCGAGGCGCACTTGAAGCCCGACGCCATCCTGGCGAGCAACACCTCGTCGCTGTCGATCACCGAAATGGCGGCGGCCACCGCGCGCCCCACCCGCTTCGTCGGGCTGCACTTCTTCAACCCGGTGCCGCTCATGAAGCTGGTGGAGGTGGTGCGCACCGTCGAGACCGCGGCGGGGGTCGAGGAGACGGTCGCCGAGTTCGCACGCGCCATCGGCAAGACCCCGATCCGCACCACCGATCGCACCGGCTTCATCGTGAACCGCCTCCTGGTGCCGTACCTGCTCGACGCCATCCGCGCGGTCGAGGAGGGGGTCGGCTCGATCGCCGACATCGACGCCGGCATGAAGCTGGGCTGCGGCCACCCGATGGGCCCGTTGACCCTCAACGACCTCGTCGGCATCGACACCACCTACTTCATTTCGCAGATCATGTTCGACGAGTTCAAGGAGAAGCGCTTCGCCGCGCCACCGCTCATGAAGCGGATGGTGATGGCCGGCATGCTCGGCCGGAAGAGCGGCCGGGGGTTCTACGATTACAGCGTCGAGCCGCCCCGGCCGAACGACTTCCTGACCGGGGGCGCCGTGGAGAGAGGCCGATGATCACCTCCGACCGCATCCTTTACGAGGCCAGGGACGGGATCGCGCGCCTCACCATCAATCGCCCCGACAAGATGAACGCCCTCGACCGCCAGACGATCCTCGACATCGATCGGGCGGTCGCGGAGGCGCGGGACGACGCCGCGGTCGGCGTGCTCGTGGTGACCGGGGCCGGCGAGAAGGCATTCGTGGCGGGCGCCGACATCAACGAGCTGGCGAAGCAGACCCCGATCGAAGGGGCCGCCTATGCCCGCGTCGGCCAGGCGGTTCTCGACCGCCTCGAGACGATGGGCAAGCCGAGCATCGCGATGATCAAGGGGTACGCGCTGGGCGGCGGGCTCGAGCTGGCGATGGCCTGCACGCTCCGGGTCGCGGCGGAGACCGCCAAGGTGGGGCAGCCCGAGGTGTCGCTCGCCATCATCCCGGGATACGGCGGCACGCAGCGCCTGTCGCGACTCGTGGGGCGCGGCAAGGCGATGGAGATGGTGCTCACCGGCGAGCCGATCGACGGCCGCGAGGCGCATCGGATCGGCCTGGTGAACCGGGTTGCCCCGCTCGCCGAGATCGAAGCGACCGTCCAGACGCTGGCGCGCACGCTCCTGTCGCGGGGGCCGCTGGCGCTCCGCCTGTCGATGCAGGCGATCCACCAGGGACTGCAGATGACCCAGGCCGAGGGGCTCGCCGTCGAGGCGGCGCTGTTCGGTCTCTCCTGCGCCACGGAGGACATGCGCGAGGGGACCCGCGCCTTCCTCGAGAAGCGCAAGCCGGCCTGGAAGGGTCGCTAGGAGCGTCGTGGCCGATCGACCGACCGTCCGGATCGCGCGCGGGCCGTCCCGCCTCGTGCGGGCGCTGCGCCTGCTGATCCTCCTCGCGGTCGCCGGGGTGGTCGTCGGCACGGCGATCACCTGGGGGCGACGCGGGCCGCGACAGGCGGCCATCACCATGAACGAGCCGGGAGCCGGGCTCGCCAACGTGACCGAGCAGTCGGAACGGTTCAGCGCCAGCGGCACGCGCGAGGGGAAGCCGGCCTTCGACCTGGCGGCGGCGACCGTGACCGGCCTCCAGGGCGACAAGAAGCTCCTCTCCTCGGTGCAGCTCGAGGTGCACGAGGCGACCGGCCGGATCGTCAACGTCCTCGGTCACGAAGGGGAATTCGACCCCGGAGAGAAGCGCGCCCTCCTGCACGGAGACGTCGGCATCCGCACCCCCGACGGCCTGTCGCTCGAAACGCCGAACCTCGCCTATGACTCCGCCCGCGACATGATCCACACGAGCGACCCGATCAAGTTCAAGCTCGGGAGCGTCGAGGGAACCGGCGAGGGGCTCAACTACCTCGTCGGCGAGCGCCGGCTCAAGATCCCCGCCAAGGTGCGGCTGCAGATCCAGGCGCCGGACGGCGGGCCACCGGTCCTGATCACCTCCGGTTCGCTGGTCGCCTCGCTCGCCGAGAACAGCGCGGTGTTCACCGAGCAGGTGCGCCTGGAGCGCGGCGCCGACCTGCTGACCGGCAACTACCTGCGCATCGATCTCGACGAGGCGCGCGAGCAGGTCTCGGCGATGCGCGCCTTCGGCGACGTCAAGGTGGCGATGGCGCCCGACGCCGCCGGTCGTCCCGGGTCCCTGGAGGCCGACAGTCTCGTCCTCTCGCTCGGGCCGGCCAACGCCCTCGAGCAGGCGGAGGCCTCGGGCGGCTGCCGGTTCACCTCCGGCCCGTACACCTCGACCAGCCGCAACGCGCTGTACCGCAAGGCCGACGATCGCCTCGAGTTGCGCGGCGACCCTTCGGTCGTGACCGATCGCGATCGGATCGCGGCACAGGAGATCGACCTCTTCCCGTCGCATCAGGCGCTGGAGGCGCGCGGCGAGGTGCGC
>Ga0307468_100000270_pt1 | contig 12377 bp, 7 predicted proteins | sample atmdna_FD_203085 | JGI IMG/M metagenome (GOLD analysis project Ga0307468, IMG submission 203085) | Hardwood forest soil microbial communities from Morgan-Monroe State Forest, Indiana, United States - atmos_gases AM2C_05 | ecosystem: Environmental > Terrestrial > Soil > Temperate forest > Bulk...
CGCCGAAGACACCGGCGGAGATCCGGATCGCCTCGCCTGGATCCGTTCGGTTCATTCGACTCTTAAGTATTCGCACTTAGGGACGCGCGGCGGTAACGCTTTTGAAGAACATCGGGACGGCGAAATCTATGTCGCGACGATGTGGGATCTGCGCTACCTGCTGAAAGCTGCTGAGCCTGAGATGCGATATCTACGGCCGGCATTCCTGAACGGCGTTCCGACGCGCCAGATTTCGCAGGGCCAGGACACCTGGGAGCGCCTGCATCTCGGTTCAATCTATCTGCTGGGACTGACCGCACCCGATACTTTTGTAAAAACCCGCGACGCGGTTATCGAAGCCGATCGCATTCTTTACTCGACCGATCCGTCGAACCTCGACGCGCCCGGTCAGCACGAAGCCCTGATCTGGCAGGTGTTTGCTTCGCACGAGATGGGCATCAACTCGGATGGCGTAACTGGAGGCCGAAACACAATTTCCACCCGCGTGCCGCAATTCGCCGCCGATCAAAATCATCTCGGCGCGCCGCAGGGCGTAACCGTCGAGCCGGCGTCGGCGAAAACGTTACGGGTCAGCTGGCAGCCGGTTAACGGCGCGTTCGCTTATGAAGTATTCAAGCGCAAGGTCGGCACGGCCGGCCAACGTCAGTTCGAGGGCGCGCCCTGGCACAAGTACTTTGACGGCGACGGTTCGACGACTGGCTGGAGTCACGTCACCTATGTCAACGGGTCCACCAATAACTATGAAGACCAGGGATCGATTTCCGAGTTTTTTGGCCCCGCGGGAATCAGCTCAACTTCGGATGCGAACGGCTTCAACGAAATGTTGAGCACCGAATACGCGGTGCGCGCGCTGTCTGTAAATCCCAATCGCCAGGCCGGCGTTTCTGATTTGAGCGGCAGCGCCGGAGTAAATCTGACAACGCAGGACGTCGGTTCAGCCGTAAAGGCCGCGATTGCCAATCCGCGGATTGCCGGCGGAGTCTTTGAATTCGATCAGACTTTGAAGAACAACGGCATAGCGTCGCCCGACGGTGTGGCTTACTCGCCGATCGAATTCAAGATCGTCAACATTTCCGATCCGACGGTGAGCGTGAAGAATGCCGACAACGGCGGCGACGGCCGCACGGCCCCGGCAATCTTTGTCTACAACCAATCATTGGCGACCGGCGCCACTTCGGCCGCTCGGCATATTCAGTTCAACGACCCGCAGTCGCATATGTTCACCTTTGACGCCATTGTTACGGCCAGAGTGCGAACGGCCACCGCGGCAGTCAACGGCCGCCAACCGGGCGACGGCGTGGGCACCGGACTCCCGCCGGCCGATGTTAGGTTTACTACTCAAACCGACACTTTGACCGGTTTACTCGTAGTTGGCGGCGGCGGTCTGAATCTGATCGACGGCGTCGATTATGTTGACGTGCCTTTCATCGCGAAAGCCAATTCGTTTGGTGTCGATGGCGCGCTCGATGCTTCGCCGGCCTCGCTCGGCGCATTGCCCGATATGGATTTCCAATTGCTCGACGATCACGACAATGTCCTTTCGTCTTCCGGTAACCTGGGACCGAAAGAGTTTGTCAGCGCCGCGATCATACCGGGCCGGACCTATCGCTATCGGGTCGTAGGTTATGTCAGCGGTCCAACTCAATTCGCAATCACCAGCAAGCAATACTTCCCGGCCGGAATGGCGCCTGAGGGTGGCGGCGGCGGTGGCAGTTCGTCGTTCCTGCCTTCGCTGCAAGGCGCGAAGACGCTGAAGCTCGCGCGCTTCACGGTCAATCCGCTGACGAAATCAGTGACACTAAAGTTACTGAACTAGGGAGTGAGATAGTCGCTACGGTTCGAAGCGTTTCTCTCGCCCCACCTTGACGCCTCTCCGAGGATGTGAGACTCGGAGAGGCATTTTTCTGCGGACGGATGGATCAGCGGCAAGAAGAAAGACGATCTTTGACTGCCCTCCATCTTGAGCGCGGTCGCGCACGTCTGCAATTCTTATTTCTTGCGATTCGCTTTTAATCGGATGACAAGTTCGAACCTGAATTTGCCGGCCTGAGTTCTCAAGTTTTCCTCAACCCCCGGGCGTTATGGTTCCCCTAGTAATTAAACGGGTAGTGAGCTATTTCATGGATGAGGTCAGTACCGGGAGCGGTAGCGACCGGGTAAGAGTCCCGCCGAGCTCAATCTTGTGTTACCCGAGACCCGGTCGCTACCGCTCCCGGTACTGACTCCATTGCTGCAGCGGGAGGTTCCAGATGAATTACAATCGCCGACAGAGAAACAATCGCTTCTTTTGGTTTTTCTTCCTCTGCATTGCCCTGGGAATTTTGTTGTCGGCGACCTCAATCTTCCATGGGCGGGCCGCAACGCCTGACAACGGTTCGATTGGACCTGCCGGGCCGGCGGTAAATTGGGCGGGCGCCTCGTTGGCAACGGGCGCTACTGGCGGCGAAGATCAGTGTATCGATTCAGACCCGGGCCGGAACTGCGATCAGTTCAAGCTTACGGTGACCGGCAATCCGTCAGACTGGGTCGGCAAACTGATCCAGGTAAAAGTCGCATGGACCAACGGAGCCAACGATTACGATCTCTACATTCATAAAGGCGACCTCCGCGGTCCGGTAGCCGCCTCAGGAACTAACGGCGGGCAACCGAACACGGATGAAACCGCCTATCTCGATCCCGCTCACAGCGGTACTGGCCTTTACACGGTTCACGTCGCTTACGCAGTCGTCACTCCGGGTCAGGATATCTATCAAGGCTCAGGGTCAGTCGTGCCGGGTTTGGCGCCGGCACTTGCCGGCAGTGGACTGCCGCCACGATTTCAGAACCACTATCCTCAGCAAAGTCTGGTTACCGCCGGCAAAGGTCTTGATGCCGGCGAGCCTTCGATTGGCGTGAATTGGAAGACCGGCAAGGCGATGTACTTGTCAGGTCTGACTACTTTCCGGGTAACGTTCGACGACACGTGCCCGGTCACTGGGCAAACATCCATTTGGGAAGACAAGAGCGCGCCAAACAACCAGGAGAGTCTGGATCCAATTCTGTTTACCGATCATGCTTACAACACTGCCACGCCAATCGGGGGACGAACACTCGCCTCGCAACTTACCGGGCAGGACAGCCTGACTTCATACACTGATGATGACGGCGATACCTGGATACCGAGCCAGGGCGGCGGTATTCCCTCCGGAGTCGATCACCAATCGATCGGCGGCGGACCCTTTCATACTCCTTTGATCGGCGTTACCTATCCGGATGCCATCTACTATTGTTCGCAGGACATCGTCACGGCAGCATTTTGCGCGCGCAGTGACAACGGTGGATTGACATTCGGTCCCGGCGTGCAAATTTACGGCGCCAACGCTCTGAGTTGCGTCGGGATTCACGGTCACGTAAAAGTCGGTCCGGAAGGAACCGTCTATGTACCAAACCGTAGCTGCGGTAATTTGACTACGATCGTGGTGTCGGAAGATAACGGCGTCACCTGGGCCCTGCGGCAAATTCCCGGCAGCAATACTTCGCACAGCGATCCCGCAGTGGCCATTGGTCGTGGCGACAAGACCGGGGGCGTAGGAAGGTTGTACGCCGCCTTCGGCGCCGGTGACACCGTCGCTGGAGTTTCTGTTTCCGACGATCGCGGCAAGACCTGGAAGAATACTTTTGATGTCGGATCGCTGGCAGGAATTCAGGCAATTGCTTTTCCCGCGATTGTCGCTGGTGATGACGACCGCGCCGCTTATGCGTTCCTTGGCTCGACCACCACGGGCGCGCCTGACGATAAGGCTTTCGCCGGTCTATGGCATTTGTACGTAGCCACGACATTCGACGGGGGCGCCACCTGGCACGTGTCGGATGCGACCCCAAATGATCCCGTCCAACGCAATGGCATCCACCTCGGTGGAGGGTCACCGCCGCACCGCAATCTGCTGGACTTCATCGGCATAGACGTTGACCGGCAGGGCCGCATCCTCGTCGCTTATGCTGACGGTTGCACGGGGCCGGGCTGTGTCCAGGCGGCAGACAACGCAACCGGCAACTCTTATACGGAAGTCGCTGCGATCGCGAGACAATCAGGCGGACGGCGTTTGTTCGCAGCGAATGATCCGGCAGAACCCACGGCGCCGGGCGTTGCTAATCTGACGGTTGGCCGCGACGGCGGCGCGGCTAAGCTAACCTGGTCTGAAGCAGACAACGGCGGCTCAGCAATCACCAATTACGCAGTATTCCGTGGCACGTCCAGCGGCAACGTTTCATTCCTGGCGAACACTGGAACTTCGACCAATATCATTGATGCAACCGCCAATGCGAATACAACCTATTTTTATCGCGTGACGGCCACCAACGCGGTCGGCACCTCATGCGGCAGTAACGAAGTGAAATCGCTGCCCGCCGGTGATTCGCAGTGCGCCGGAGTGGTAGAGGTGGCCGATCCTGCAAGCGATCAAAAATCGGCGCCGGCCAATGGCGATCTCGACATCCTGGAAATACGAATGGCTGACAACGTGATCGCGGGCAAAGAAAAAATCTCGTTTAAGTTAAAGGTCGCCAGCCTTGGCATGCTCCTGCCAAATCGCAACTGGCGAGTCATCTGGAACTATCCGTCCCCACCAAACGATACCACGCCATTCACCGGCTCGTATTATGTGGGCATGAATACGGATGGTACCGGGACGCCATCTTTTGAATACGGCACGGTGACTACGATCGAGTCAGTGCCGGCTAATACCGCAACGCCGAATAAGATCGGCGCTGCCGACATAGAATCAACTGTCGATCCAGCCACCGGGATCATCACCATCGTTGTTTCAGCAGACAAGATCGCTGGTCCTAAGGTTGGTGATGTCATTGGAACGATCGTGGGCCGGACTTTCGCCGGTAATGCTGATCAAACACTGCGATCTAACGCGGCTATCGATACGACCAGTGCAATCGGCGCGCAGGACCCATTCACCGGCATGAGTTACCGTCTGGTTGGTAATTCGGCGTGCGCCTCGGCGCCTTCGCCGACTCCGACCCCTTCGCCATCTCCATCGCCATCTCCGTCACCATCTTCGTCACCTCCGGCGCCGAGTTTTGTCCAACTCGATTCCTCAGTCCACCTGATAGGGGAAGGCGATGGTCACGCAACGATCACGGTGACCCGAACTGGTAATACCCAGGGCAGTTCAACCGTCGACTACAAGACAACCGATACCGACACGTTCACCGTTGGCTGCGCCGCCAAACAGGGAGCGGCTTTTGGTCGCTGCGACTTTACCACCGTGGCGGGCACGCTCAATTTCGCTGCCGGAGAAAGTTCCAGGACTTTCTCTGTTCCGATCATCAATGATTCATATGCCGAAGGTAATGAGAACTTCAGCGTCGTCTTGAGTAACCCGTCCGGTGCGACTCTCGGTTCGCCTTCGACTGACACCGTGACGATTATCGACAACGAGACGGCGGATGGGCCGAATCCGATATTGTTGGGGAACGATAACGGCATCGCTTTCTTTGTGCGACAGCACTATCTGGATTTTCTTGGGCGTGAGCCGGAACCGGACGAGCCTTGGTCGAACACACTGCGCAACTGTTCGGATCAGTTCAATACCAATCCCAACAGTCCTGCGACTGGTTGCGATCGCTTGACGGTGTCGGGAGCATTCTTTGGCTCACCCGAATTCAAAGACAAAGGAATCTACGTGATTGATTTTTACCGGGTGGCCTTTAACCGGCTCCCGCAGTACCCGGAATTCGCCGTCGATCTGGCCTCGGTAACCGGATCGACCGCACCAGAGACCAGCGCCAGGCGCGCTGCGTTTGCCACTAATTTTGTCCAGCGGACGGAGTACTCGAATATCTACGCGGCGCTCTCGAATTCAGATTACGTCAATGCGCTGATGGTGGGTTCACGCGGCCAGGGTTACAACCTGACGAGCATCACGACGCCCGACCCAGCGAACCCTGATGGCGCGAACAAGATAACACTGACAACGTCGGACCTAATCAACCGGCTCAATGCGGGGACGATGACGCGGGCGCAGGTGTTGCGGGCCATCGTTCAGTCCGACCAGATAAGTCAGAACCTCGAGGCCGTCAACGCCTTTGTAGCATCACAATACTACGGCTATCTGCGGCGAACGCCGGAGACGGATGGATTTAATGCCTGGGTGACTTATCTTAAGAATCATCCTGGCGACTTTCGCACGATGGTCCATGGATTCATGAATTCCACGGAGTTCAGGCTGAGATTTGGACCCGCTTAAGACACGGACTCAGTCTCGGGCCCGTTGCAGTTTTAGCATGACCGCGGTTTGCTGTTGACGCTTTTGGCTTGTGAGGTAACGAGAGCTGGCACAAGTTCTCTCGCCCCACTTGAACGCCTCTCCGAGTTCCGCACGAACTCGGAGAGGTGCTTTTTTTGTAGCCTTGTCTCGCTTCGTCGTTGTTCTTCGTGTTCTTCGTGTCTTTGTGGTGAAAACTCTCCGGCAATGATTCAAACCACAAAGACACAAAGACACGAAGACGATCAGCGGATCTCAAGAATGGTTGCCCTTGCTGACGCGCGGGCTTCTGACAGCGGCGGGTACCCTCCTCAATCGTCGCTTCGTTGTTGTTCTTCGTGTTCTTCGTGTCTTTGTGGTGAAAACTCTCCTGGCAATGATTCAAACCACAAAGACACGAAGACGATCAGCAGATCTCAAGAATGACCCTGCGCGATTGCGCTTCCCGCTTCCCTTTTTACCTTTTTCCTTTTACCTTTTGCCTTCATGCCCCGTGTCGTCGTCATCCCTCAGCCCAACGCGCCAGCCGAACTGCGTGAAGTTCCCAGTCCTGAACTCGAGCAGAACTCAGCTCTGTTGCAAGTAGAACTCTCGGAAGTTTGTGGCACTGACGTTTATCTGCAACAGGGACGTCTGCAAGGAGTTCCCTACCCATTGGTGCCCGGTCACGTTTCCGTCGGCCGTCTGAGCAAGATCCGCGGCGCGATGTTCGACGTCGAAGGCCGCAAGTTTCGTGAAGGAGACCGCGTTACTTTTCTTGACGTACATCGCACCTGTAATGCCTGTTGGTACTGTCTGGTGGCAAAAGCCACGACCCGCTGCCCACAGCGAAAAGTCTATGGCATCACCTACGGACTCGATGATGGACTGTGCGGCGGCTGGGCTGATCAGATTTATCTAAAGCCGGGCACGCGTTGCATTGGGTTGGAGGCGGATCCGGAAACATTCATGGCGGGTGGTTGCGCGCTGCCTACGGCGCTGCACGCTGTCGAACGCGCCGAGATTGCGATTGGCGATACGGTCCTGGTGCTTGGTTCAGGCCCTGTCGGCATTAACGCAATTCTTCTGGCGATGATGCGTGGCGCTTTGAGTGTTATTTGTATCGGCGCGCCGCCAATTCGTTTGCAGGCAGCAACCGATGCGGGAGCATCCGCAGTGCTTAACTTTGAAGAGCATGACGAGCGAGAAAGATTTGAATGGATTGTCGAGCGAACTAACGGACGAGGCGCCGATGTGACTATTGAAGCGACCGGGGCGCCGGACGCGGTAGTGCAGGCAATGCGCTTCACGCGCGACGCCGGCCGCGTGGTGATCGTTGGCCAGTACACCGATCACGGCCCGGTTTCACCCGATGCGGCATTCAATCCGCATCTGGATTTGAATAGGAAGCATCTGGATGTGCGCGGTTGTTGGGGCTCAGACTTTTCGCATTTCTATCGCGCGGCGCAGATTGTTTCCGACCCGGTTCGATCAGGGCCGTGGGCTGCGATGAAATCAAACTTGACCAGCTACAAACTTGCCGAAGCAAATGAGGCTTTGGCGGCCGTAGCTGAAGGTTTCACTCTCAAAGCGCTAATCGATCCGAAATGATATTTACTAATAGTGAATGTAAAGCCCAAAAGCCATCATCTAAGATTGCATCTTGATAAGTTGTTCATACAATACAGCGACGAAATCAAATTTGAAGCGCAAGATCTCCCTTCCACCTGTCCTTTCAATAACTAAGGGCAAATTATCCTGCGTTCCAGGGAAAACTACCGATCCTGTGCCCATTACACCATCAGAAGCCTCGAGTCTAAAGAACAAGCAGTAATAATTCGAAGCCAATGGAAGAGCCTTTTTGTTCGCAACATCAACACCTGGAATTATTTCAAAAAGGTTGGGCATGTCATCAAAAATGGGTGTGATCGCATTGAACACGGTCTCAGCGGTTTGGAAATTGTGACGTTGGACCACCGAGTAGTAACCAAAGCTACGATACTTGTGTACGATCGGATAGAACCGATGGCCTCCTCCTTTTCCTTTGAGGTCGTAATAAAAATCCCACACTACATATAGGACATCGTCCACGAATTTGAATTCATTATTGTCAAAGTATGCAGCTTCATAACCGTGCCCGAAACCTATTTGTTGATTCTTCTTATCCATCACTTCGTCGCTCATAAGCGTGCATGCCTGAAAGAGCGCGAAGTAAATAGCTTTTTCAACGTTGGAGATGCTCCGACTTTGAACACCTCTTTTCGTGCCAGGATTGTTAACTAATGCTTCGTACGTATCTGCTCCGCTACCATCGAAAAAATGGTCCGCATAAAAGACTTCGCTTGTATAGTCGCTACGCCAACGAAAACATCGCGGTTCCTCATCCACAATCCACCCTATTAATCGAACAAATACTTCCGTTGACTCGTCTTGTGAATAGCTGGTTAGAAACCGTTCTAATTCTTTCCGAGATACCCGAGCATGCTTAAACTGTGCATTTAAAGCTCGTAGAACGGGCCGCGCTGCCAACAAATTTCCTGTCCAACCGACGGCCAAATTTGGACTAATAATGTGAACTTTCTTTAAGGTAAAACTGCGATTTCCGCCAGTGATTAGAAAATCGCCAATTAGAAGCGGTATTTCCTCAACCTTATGCGCCGCGATTAAAGTCATTGACAGGAGCGTAGCACGTCAGTAGAAACCGATCCTACTTCCGTTTCTGCTCTTCGGAGGAAGGAAGTTGGCGCTGTGGTGAGATATTTCTGATTATCGTTATCTCGATTTCCGCGCATTAAATCCCGCTTACACCCCTGACGGCATCAAGCCTAAGGCAGATCGAACTTTCAAGGAGTCGTGGGGCGTGTCGCTCGATGACTTCACTCTTGTCGTGTGCAATGGACGACAACAGTCCAGGCTTCTATTGCAACTCCGGGCCACTGGCAAATCCTCCTTGCCCACCTATGGCAGGCTGTGTAAGCTACTCAACAAGGAGAAACCTGGTGTCAGCGCAAGAAAAAACCGGAAAGGAACTAATTCTTAGTACCTTGAGCGCTAACGAAGCGGTAATCAAAAGCTTTGGCGTGCGGAGTCTTAGTCTGTTTGGCTCCTCGGTTCGTGGGGAGGAAACCAAGGTCAGCGATCTGGATTTTGTCGTGGAGTTTGAGAAGAAGTCCTTTGACGCTTATATGGACTTGAAGCTTTTTCTCGAGGAACTCTTCGATCGACCAGTTGACCTTGTGCTCGCCGACGGCATCAAGCCGAGACTGCGTACGGCGATTATGCGGGAGGCAATACATGCCCCGGGACTTTGAGGTTTACCTCGAAGACATCCGCCAGGCCATTGGCAAGATCCAGAGTTACACCGCCGGCCTATCACGAGACGTGTTCGATCAGGACGATAGAACCATCGATGCCGTAATTCGCAATCTGCAAATCATCGGTGAAGCCGCGAAAGCGATTCCTGAATCTGTTCGAGCCGGATACCCCAATGTTGAATGGAAGAAGATCGCCGGCTTGCGCGACATCCTCGCCCATCAGTACTTCGAAGTCGATTTAGACATCATCTGGGACGTTCTGCAAAACAAGCTGCCCGAGTTGGATCGAGAATTAGGAAAAGTTTAATTGTGACCCGGCCGTAAAACGGCCGGTCTAGTAACCCTGCGGGAAAGCCGCGTGAACGCGGCTCAACTCCTTGACCCCTCTCTTCCCTTTTGCCTTTTTACTTTTTACTTTTGCCTTTCCCTCCTCCGGTATCCAGATCAACGGGGGCGGGATAACCTTTGCCTTGCAACGCAACGATTTCGATCACGATCTCTTTCTGGTTCTTCGTGGCGCGGGGCAGAGGCTTTCTGACCGTCGCCTTGCCTGGCGAGACGGACGGCGTCGGAGTTGCGCGCTTGTCGGCAAGGTTGTAATCGGCCATCTCCGCCAAAGCATCCAGGATTTGTGCTCGCACGTCCTCTCCCAGATCTTCGAAGCGAACTCCATTTGCTTCGAGCACGGCCTTCAAGTTCTCCTCGGTATTTGTCTCCTGATCGTAAACATCGCGATAGATGTGCAACTTGCCGTCCTCAACCACAATCGTTTCGTATCTCAGCTCGACCGGGACTGCGTTCGTCAGTTTCACTTCCTTCGTCTCCGTTTTGTTCCGTTCGTAGGCGGCGATATCAGCGTCGGTCAATTGGCCGCCACCCAGTTGAGCGAGGACCTTGGCAAAGTCATGCACCTGTGGTGTTGTCAGTCCCACGCAACCGTGTGACGCAAAGGTGCCGATTTTAGCCACGGGCTTGCCGCCATGAATCAGAGACGGGCCGCCGATGGGAATTTTGACCGGACCCAGCGGGTTGAACTTGCTGCCTGCTTCGACCTTTTCACCGACACTGACGTTTTTCATCTTTGCCACCCACGGCTCGTCCGGCGGTGTCCAGGTCGGGTTAAAGATAATCACTCGCGCCTTACGCAGGCCCGTGGGCAGAGGAAACTGAGGGTATCCAATTCCTATCTTGTAAGATTTGATCAGCTTCCCAGCTTCAAAGACATCCATACGATAGGCCGGCGCGTTTACCACCACCCGCGAGTCAGCCGGCACGTTATTGGAGCCTGTTTGAGCAAGAGCCTTGTCCGCCGCGCCGGCGTCGTCCCCACCCCATCGCTCCGCGATCAGGGCCTCCAGTTGCCGCGTTTTTTCGTCTCCGATTAGTTCCTGGATCTTCTCTCTGGCGGTGCTGCGGGCGCTGGCGCCTTCACCCGGAGCGGCGCCGGCGTTCGTCTCACTAAGCTTGATTGTCTCCGCGCGGGCGGTGTCTTTCAGCTTCGTGATTTGATCACTGGTAAGCTGCAAACGGCTGCTCAGCAAATCCGTGAAGGATTTGTCGTTTAAGAATGCATCAAGCACCGGAAAAGTCACGGGCTGGGCCTTTGTAGCTTTGTCGTTGGTTGGCGTGGGCGACGCTGATGGTGACGACGTGGGTGAGGCAGCAACATTGGCGTTGCTGTTGGTTTGTTTCGTGGGCTCAACAACGCACCCGGCGGCCAGGATGACGGCCAACATGAAAACCGCTAATACCAGATATCGTTTCATTCTCTGTGCTCTCCTTATTTCTTAAGGGGATTTGTTTGGCAAGGTGTGTGCCGTGGACGCAGATTGCCTTTGCGTCTTTGGTTTTTCTCTGCGCCTTTGCGTGAAACATCAATCCGCGAAAACTAATTCACGCAAAGGCGGGAAGAAAAGCGGGAGGCGCAATGCAGGAACGAGACGCCGGAAGCCCGGTGACCTATTTTCTTTTGAACGATAAGCGAACGGTTTCCAGCGAAGGTCGTTTCAGATTCACCCGCAAGCTGATGCTGGGAGCGCAGACGTCTCGTTAGTGTGATTTCGTGGATGGCTTGGCTCCGAATCCCAGGCACACGATCCACGAAATCACACCGAAGTTTTACCAAGCAACACGAACCAATGATGATCTTAGACCTCTCAATGGTCAGCTTCGACAAGCCGGTGACTTTTTGTGCAAAACCGACATTACTTAATCAGCAATGGATAGGGATTGATGTTGATGCCGTGCCAGAAATTCTTCGGGTCAGAGATCTCGGCAATTGAGAAGTGCAGATGATAGTTGCCCGCGCCGGCGTTTCCAGTATCGCCGACGTAGGCAATCGTTTCCCCTTGTTTGGCGAAATGGCCTTCGGCCAGACCTTCCGCATAGCGATCGAGGTGGGCGTAGTAATAGACGAACTTACCATCTGTACTCAACTGATAAATGGTGGTGCCGCCGCGTTCGCTCTGAAAGAGTTTCACGATGCGCCCGTCGGCCACCGCAATTACCGCAGTTCCCCTCGGCGCCGGGATATCAATTGCATCGTGTACACGTCCTTCTGAACGCGCCTCAGTGAAGGTGTCGCGCAGTTGCTCGGGCCGCACGCCCGCAACGGGAATGATCAATCCAGCGGGCGATCCTGGAGTCGCCGGCGGAGCGGACGGCGTAGTGTGGTCTTCTGGAGTCGCGATCAAAGCAGGAGTCGGCTGACTTTCGGCCGAGTTAGTTTGCGACTGCGACGGAACCGGAGGAGCCGCTGCGCCTTTTTGTAGTGTGAGTGTGGTTGGATTGCGCCGGTTTGAAATGGCGCTAAGCATCACCACCAACG
>Ga0307468_100000271_pt1 | contig 12373 bp, 11 predicted proteins | sample atmdna_FD_203085 | JGI IMG/M metagenome (GOLD analysis project Ga0307468, IMG submission 203085) | Hardwood forest soil microbial communities from Morgan-Monroe State Forest, Indiana, United States - atmos_gases AM2C_05 | ecosystem: Environmental > Terrestrial > Soil > Temperate forest > Bulk...
CGCCCAGGAGATGATCGACGGTGGCACGGTCAAGGCTGGCACCATCCTCGCCATGGGCGAACTGTGCGGCCGATTCGACGCCAGCCAACGAAACGCGCGGGACGAGTTGACCGCCCATCACGATGCCTACCTCGGCAAGCAGGCGGTACGGCACGTCAAACGGCTGGTACTGCGCTGAACACAATCGCCTCGTACAACGTCAAGGGGGGCGTTGGCAAAACGACTGCCGCGGTGAATCTCGCCTACTTGTCGATGCGCGAGAATAGGCGCACCTTGCTATGGGACCTCGACCCGCAAGGCGCCGCGAGCTATCTGTTCCGCATCCGCCCTCGCGTCAAGGGCGGCAGTCCCAAACTTGTTCAGCAGTCCCGACCGTTGCTCGATGCGGTCAAGGCCACGGACTTCGAAGGCCTGGATCTGCTCCCGGCCGACTTCACCTACCGCCATATGGACATCGACCTCAACGAGCGCCCGAGACCGGAGCGGACGCTGCGCCGGATGTTGCAGCCGCTCGAAGACGAGTACGACCTCGTCGTCCTCGACACCCCGCCGAGCATGTCCCTCGTCTCGGAAAATGTGCTGAATGCTTCCGACGTCGTTCTGGTACCGCTGATCCCCACCGTACTTTCGGTCCGCACGTTCGAGCAGCTCAGCGGCTTCGTCGCCGAACTGGACGGCCGGGTACCCGTCATACGCGGGTTCTTCTCGATGGTCGATCGCCGGCGTCGTCTGCACCGCGAGATCTTGGCCAACCTTCCGCTGCAGCACGCACAGGTCAGCTCGATTGCCGTACCGGCCGCGAGCAACGTCGAGCAAATGGCGGTCCGGCGGGCACCCGTCACCGCCTTTGCGCCCCGAAGCCCAGCGGCAATCGCATATCTCGAGCTCTGGGCCGAGATCAGCGACCTGCTCGCGACGCGCTCATCCGCCGCCGAGTGACCGGGGCCTAGGTCAAGGCAAAGACCGGGTGTTTCGGCGCGATAGCTGCGATCTCCTCGTCGCTCGACTCCCCGCTCACGCCCTCGAAGAAGACACCGACCTCCGCCTTCCACTTCTTCAGATAGGCCCGCAAGATCGGCACCTTGTCGCCATCAGCGACCTCGATGGCATGCCGCGGCTCGCGCCGCGAGCCGAGCAGCAATGTGAGCTCGCCGTTCGCGGCGCGTACGTTGCGGACCCATTCGCCGGTGCCGCGTGCGGACACGAGGTAATCGCGGCCTTCGTAGCGCAGCAGATTGACCGGCACTGTTCGCGGCTCGCCGCTCTTGCGGCCTTTGACCTCGAGGACCCGGCTGCCCCACACGCTGACCCCGAGGCGGGTTAATCCGGCGACGGCGCGGTTCGCCACGTTGCGAGTGAACCACCCTGGCTTGCGGTAGTGAGGCTGCCCGGCCATAGGTCGACCTTAGCCCGACCCGCATCGACCACAGCCCGATTCGTATGCATAGTCCGTCGCTCGAACAACGGGATATGCATACGTTGCGACGGGTCGTCGGCCGACTCCGTCACACTATCAGGCTACTACGAAACGTAGTGTTGCATAAACCGCTGAGACGGTGTTACCGTCGCCAATATTAGCAACGCTACGAAGCGTTCTATTACGGCAAGACGGAGGCGACATCCTTCGTCGACTCATTCATTCAGATACACCAAGGAAGGACACAAGCATGCGTAGTGAAGTGGCCGCCCGGAGCGGGCGGCGAAGTATGAGACGTATGAGCGGCGGCGTCGCGCTCGCCGCGGCGGCGGTCGTGCTTTCCGCGGGCGTCGCCTTCCCGCAGGAGGCCAGCGCCGCCGGAACGGGCACCATCAGCACCATCGCTGGGTCCGACTCCTTCGGCGATTTCACCGGCGACGGCGGACCCGCACCCGCGGCTGCGCTCAACGAGCCGCTCGGGGTCGCGGTGATGCCCGACGGCGGCTACCTGATCGCCGACGCGGGCAACGACCGGGTGCGGCGGGTGTTCGCCGACGGGACGATCCGCACGGTGGCCGGCACGGGCTGGTTCGGGGACTCCGGCGACGGCGGCCCGGCGACGGCGGCCAGCTTCAAGGATCCGATCGGGGTAGCCGTGCTGCCCGACGGCAGCTTTTTGATCGCCGACGCCGGCGCCGGCCGGGTCCGGCGGGTGTCGCCCACTGGGATCATCACGACGGTGGCGGGCAACGGCACCCGGGGGTTCTCCGGCGACGGCGGCCCGGCCACCGCGGCCGAGATCTTCGACCCGAACGGGCTGGCGGTGCTGCCCGACGGCGGCTTCCTGATCGCCGACGGCGACTACGTGGTGCGGCGGGTGTTTCCCGACGGGACGATCACCACCGTGGCCGGCACCGGCGTGCAGGGCTTCTCCGGTGACGGCGGCCCGGCCACCGCGGCGCAGCTCAACCTCCCGTACTCGGTGGCGGTGACGCCCGACGGCGGGTTCCTGATCGCCGACAGCGGCAACCGGCGGGTGCGGCGGGTGTCCCCCACCGGGATCATCACCACTGTCGCCGGCACCGGCGTGCCGGGCAGCTCCGGCGACGGCGGCGCGGCGACCGCGGCGCAGCTCAACGATCCGACCGGGCTCGCAACCACCCCGGACGGCGGCTTCCTGATCGCCGATTTTTTCGGCAACCGGGTCCGGCGGGTCTCGCCCACCGGAGTGATCTCGACCCTGGCCGGCACCGGCAACCTTGCGGTCTTCCGCAATGGGGACGGCGGCCCGGCGACCGCCGCCAATATCGATTTGCCGTTTGCGGTGGCATTGACCCCGAGCGGCGGCTTCGTATTCTCCGAAGAGGGCAACGCTGCCGTCCGCTTCGTGGACTCCGCCTTCGCCGGCGCCGTTCCGCCGGCGGCAACAGCGGTCCCGGCCGCACCGACGATCGGCCCGGCGACGTTCGGCAACGCGTCTGCGACCGTGCGCTGGACCGCCCCGTCCACCGATGGCGGCTCGGCCATCACCGGATACCTGGTGCGCGTGCTCGACGGCACCGGAGGCCAGGTCGGCGCACTGCGCCCGGCGGACGCGACGGCGACCAGCCTGGTTGTCACCGGCCTGACCAACGGCGCCAGCTACCAGTTCCAGGTAGCGGCGACCAACGCGGTCGGCACCGGTCCGAACTCGGCGCTGTCCGCGGTTGTCATGCCGGCAACGGTACCGGGTGCGCCCGTTATCGGAACCGCGGCGTCGGGAACCGCCGGTGGAACGGTTACGGCCACCGCCAACTGGAACGCGCCGACCATCAACGGCGGTTCAGCGGTGACCGGGTACGTGGTTCGCGCCCTGCGGATGTCGTCAACGGGCACCGTGCTCGCGACGACGACTTCGGCCGTCCAGCCGAGCTCAGCCCGGGCGCTGACCATGACGCTGCAAAGCGGTAACTACCGGTTCACCGTGCAGGCCAGCAACAAGGCCGGGTCCGGTCCGCAGTCGGCCAGGTCCAACCTGGTCGTGGCGCAGTAGGTCCGCACAAGAGCGGCAGTCGGGAGGACCATGTCGTCGCTGGTCCCCCCGACTGCGTATGCATATTTCGTGGCTCGCACCACGGGATATGCATACCGTTGGGAGGTCCTAGGACCAGGACTGAATGCGCTTCTCGATCGTCTCCCGCATGTACCGGCTCGATTCGTGAGCACGGTCTTCCCAGGCGAAGACGCACACGGTCATGATGCCGTCGAACTTCATCCGCCCGAGCGTGCCGAAGAACTCATCCCAGTCGACCTCGCCCTGCCCGATGTCGAGATGCTGGTGGATCCGGGCGGTCGAACCCGGTGGATTGACGATGTACCGCAAGCCGGACGACGCCCGATGGTCGAAGGAATCGGCAACGTGTAGGTGGGTCAGCAGGTCACCGGCGTACTCCATCACGCCGGTAATGTCGCCGCCCATGTGGAACGTATGCGGGGCGCAGTAGAGGAAGCTGACGAGGGGGGAGTCGATCCCGCGGACCATGTCAACGGCGGTCTTGCCGTCCTCGACAAAGTCGTCCGGGTGCGGCTCGAGCCGCAATTCCATTCCCTCGCGTTCGAAAATCGGCAGCAGCTCCTCCATCGATCGCCAGAACTGCGCTTCGCTCTGGCTGGCCGCCTCAGGCCGACCGTTGAACTCCGAATTCATCACCCGGCAATCGAGGTCCACGGTCAGCTGAATGGCTCGCTTCCAGTACCGCACCGCGGCCTGGCGCTCGTCCTCGTCGGGTCCGGACCACCGGTACAGCGGCAGGTGGGTTGCGATCTCGACGCCGGCGGCGTCCAACGCGCGCTTGAACTTCGAAACAATATCCCGGTTCGCGCGTGGATGCAGGAAGAACGGTGTGAAGTCCTCGCGCGGCGACAGCTCGATATACCGGTAGCCGAGGTCCGCGACCAGACCGGGTAATTCCAGCAGCGGGGTCGTCCGGAACATGTACGGATCGAGGGCGAGCTTCACAGCGATTCCTCTCGTGCGGTGAGCCCACCGGCGGCCGGTCAGGTGCTGGTGGCATACAAGGAGGGTCGGTCGGGCAGCTGAACCGCGACCCGGGTATTCGTTCGACGGGCTTCCAACGCCGCGTCCGAGACCACGGCTGCCGCGTACCCATCCCAAGAACTCGGGCCAAACTCACCGCCGGAGCGGACTGCGTCGATCCATTCTTGGAATTCCACGTCATATGCGCGAATGAACCGCTCCCGCCAGTCGGTCGGCACCCGATTGACGATCCCGCCGTTGAGCCGCAGCGTGACCGGGCTGGCCTCCCCGAGTGCTGCGGTGCCATTTTCGCCGACGACCTCGCCGCGAATGTCGTAGCCGTAGCGAATATTCACGGAGATCTCGACGTCGACCAGGATGCCGCTAGCCATCTCCAACAGCAGGATGACCGGGTCTGGTAGGTCGCCTCCATTGCGGCTTTGGCGCGGGCTGAGGGTCGCCGTGGCGACGATCTCCTCGCCGAAAAGCCACCGCACCATGTCGATTTCGTGGACCGCAGTGTCGGTAATCAGCGAATCGCTGTCGTAGTAGCTCGGCACGCTCGGATTGCGGTGGGTGCAGTGCATCATCAGCGGCAGGCCGATCGTCCCCGTGTCGACCGAGGACTTCAGCGCCCGATAGGCCGCGTCGTACCGGCGCATGTACCCGACCTGAACGAGGCGTCGTCCGGTGCCAACCTCCGCCTCGAGAATGCGCAAGCACGCGTCTTGTGTGGTGGCGAGAGGCTTCTCGCAGAACACCGGCTTTCCGGCGGCAATCGACGCGAGAACGTACTCCTCGTGCGTCGGTCCCCACGAGCAGACGACGATCGCATCGACCTCACTGTCATTGATCAGGGCCTGACCGTCCGGATGGACCAAGGCGCCGCCAGAAATACTCGCAGCAGCCGCCTTGGCCATCTCGACGTCCACGTCCGTCACAGCGACCACGGTCGACCCGGACAGCACTCGCGTCAGTCGACGGATATGGTCCTTCCCGATCATCCCCGTGCCGATGACGCCGACTTTCAACGCCACGCTTGATGTCCCTCCTTCATGAACCGGAGATGACCGACCAATCGGATAGTCGCGGGCTCTCTCAGCTGGTGGTGCCGGTGCCAATGTCGGCGGCGATCTCGTGTCCGATAGCGCTGGTTTCCGTGTCGCCTTCCTGTTCCAACTCGTGAGCGAGTTGCTCCAGCTCGGCCCCGCCGGCCATCATGCCCGTCAACTCGGTCAGGCTGATGTCCGACTTGTCGAAGTCACCGAGGCTCTTCCCACGTTTGAGGAGGAGGAAACGATCTCCAACCGGGTATGCGTGGTGTGGGTTGTGGGTGATGAAGATGACGCCGAGGCCCTTGTCCCGCGCCTGAAGAATGTACTTGAGAACGACGCCGGATTGCTTGACACCGAGGGCTGAGGTCGGCTCGTCGAGAATCAGCAGCCGTGCCCCGAAATGCACGGCGCGAGCGATAGCCACGCATTGCCGCTCACCGCCGGACAGCGTGCCCACTGGCTGGTCTGGATCGCGAATGTCAATGCCCATATCCCGCATCTCCTCGCGGGTAATCTTCTTCGCCTTCTCCTTGTCGAACCGTTTCAGGGGCCAGAACCCCTTCCTAGGCTCCGAACCGAGGAAGAAGTTCCGCCAGATCGCCATCAATGGCACCATGGCCAGGTCCTGGTAGACGGTGGCGATGCCCACGTCGAGAGCGTCGCGGGGTTCGTGGAATACCACGGGTTTGCCGTCCATCAACAGTTCGCCCTTGGTGGGTTGGTGCACGCCCGACAGTATTTTGATGAAGGTGGATTTGCCGGCGCCGTTATCGCCGAGCACGCAGGTGACCTTTCCGGCTCGTACCGTGGTCGAGATGTCGGACAGCGAGATGACGCTGCCAAACGTCTTAGTCATGTTGCGGATTTCGAGCATCGGCGCGTCAGAGCCGGACTCTGACGCCGGTGGTGGCTGCTCAGTGACCTCGACACTCATCGCTATCTCCTACCTTGTGTCGCGAGCCGACGTACGAATTGGTTGGCCAGCACTGCGAGCAGCAGCATGGCGCCGACGAACGTCTTGAACCAGTCCGAATTCCAGTTGGCGTACACGATGCCGGACTGCGTCATTCCGAAGATCAATGCGCCGAGCGACGCGCCAATTACTGAGCCATAACCGCCGGTCAGCAGGCACCCCCCGATGACCGCGGCGACGATGTAGATCAGTTCCTGGCCGATACCGACCTGCGCCTGGATAGTGCTGAACCTGATGATCTGCGTGTTCCCGACGAACCAGGCCATCGCGGATGTCAACATGAATAGCGTGATTGTCGTGCGTGACGTCGGGACGCCGACGTTCTTGCTGGCATTTGGATCGCCGCCGGAGGCGAAGATCCAGTTTCCAAACCTGGTCTGCGTCAGCAGCCACGAGCCGATGATGGTGAAGATGATCCACCAGAGGATCGCGATCTGGAACTTATGGCCACCGATCGAGATCTGGCTGCCGAAGATGTCTTTCAACGCCTGGTAGCCCGGTACCAGATTGAGATTGCTGACCTGCACCGTATTGGTGACCTGTTTGGTTACGCCCAGGTTGATGCCCTGTAGGGCAAGGAACATGCCGAGCGTGATGATGAAGCTGGGCAGGCCGGTGCGGGTCACCAGGAACCCGTTGATGAATCCGATGAACAACAACAAGCACAAGCTCACCACCATGGAGGCGTAGACGTTCAACCCCCAATATGTGGTCATAATGCCGGTAGCCAAGCCGGCGGTGCCGACTTGCACGCCGGCGGACAGGTCGAAATGGCCGCCAATCATCAACAGCGATATGGGGATAGCCATCAGGCCGACGGTGGACGCACCGTCCAACCAGTTCGCCGCACCTTCCATGGACCGGAATACGTCCGACTCGAACGAGAAGAACACGAAGATGACGATGACGCCAACGAGCGCGCCGAATTCGGGCTTGACGAGAAGGCGGCGGGCCAGGCTGACCCGCGCGACCCGTTCGTCCGGTTGCGGTTGGGCGGGCGGGCGTTCGAGGGTGGTGGTCATCGGGTGCCTGCCGCGGCGAGCTTGAGGACTGCGGCTGCGTTGTCCTTGGTGATCAGGTTAGGGCCGGTGAGGACGGGCAGCCCACCGCCGAGCACGTTCAAATTCGCCTTGTACTGCGTGAGCATCACCACCGCAATGTAGCCCTGGAGATACGGTTGCTGATCGACGGCGAACAAGATCTTGCCGTCTTGGACGGCCTTCGCAACATCGGCGTTCAGGTCGAATGTGGCCAGCTTCGCTGTGCTGTTTGCCCCGGCAATGGCCGCCTCGGCCACGCTCGCGACCTGCGCCCCGAGGGTGACGACACCGTCAACCGACTTGTCAGCTTGCAGCTTCGCTTGGATGAGAGACTGGGCGCCGGGCAGGTTGTTGTTGTCAACCTGCAGGTTTGTCACCGTGCCACCGAGTGTGGATTTCACGCCTGCGCAACGCTGCTCCAGAGCGACGTTGCCGGCTTCCTGGACAACGCAAATGACGCTCTTGACGCCTGCCTGCTTTAAGCCGGTGCCAACCGCCTGTCCCGCGACGGTCTCGTCTGACCCGAAGTGCGACAGCGCGCCGTAGGCCTTCGATTGTGCCTGGCCCGAGTTGATCGTGACGACCGGTATGCCGGCGGCAACCGCACGCTGAATAGCTGCCTTCAGCGCCTCCGGATTTGCCATCGAGACAATGAGCCCATCCGGCTTCTGGTTGACTGCGGCATCAATCAACTGCGACTGTTGCGTCGGATCGCCGTTGCTCTGATAGGTAAAGTCGTCGCCCATATCCTTGCCGGCCTGTACACCGCCGGCTTTCACGATGCTCCAGAAAGAGTCACCGGCGCCGCCATGGGTGACCATAGCGATCTTGTAGTGATAGCCGCCGGCTCCGCCGCCACTCTTGTTGTGCTGGACATTCACGGAGTTGGCGCTGCTACAGGCCGACGCTACGACAGCGGCCGCGACGATGGGCACACCCCATCGCAGCCTTGATGCGATCGATCGGAATGGTGCCGATGTCATGTGTTCGGTCCTTCCGTACGGGAGCTGGTTACTGAGATGAGCTGGACGCGTTGTCCGCGGCGGTTGGCGCAACTGATTCCAGACCGCAGGAATTGAGGTACGTCCGAGTATTCGTCGCGATGGGCAGTGGCACGTCGAAGTCGACGGGATACATGTCCTGCTCGACCACAACGAACAGGTCAGCCTCGAGCGCTCGCAGCGCCTCGAGAACCGACGGAATATCGGGAACTCCGGCTGGTGGTGCGCAGCTTGCTCCCATGGCAACCGCTTGCCCGAACGCGAGGTTGTCCCGCTTGGCCACCGCGACGATGTCCGGATCCATCTGCTTGATGTGGACGTAGCCAATCCGGTCGGGGTAGTTGCGGATCAACGCGGGCACGTCGGCCCCCCGGTACGCGAGGTGTCCGGTATCGAGACACAGGGAGACGAAGCGCGGATCGGTGTCGTCGAGAAACCGCTCCGTCTGCTCCTGGGTTTCCACGTGGTAGTCCGCGTGTGGGTGAAACTGCAGCGTTAGGCCGTAGTCCTCGGCGACGATCCGACCTAGTAGGTCGACCGCGTCGATCATGGTGCGCCATTCGCCACGAGCTAGCACGGCTGGGGCGAGGTAGGCCCCGGTTACGTCGTCGCGATATCCCGGGACTGGAACGAAGATCAGATGCTTCCCCCCGACGGCCTGCGTCAAAGCTGCGACGCGACGAGTCTGGGCGGCTATAGCGTCGAAATCATTCGGGCGGTGCAGGCCGGAGAGGCCGTGCATGGTGCCGCCGGCGACCCAGAGCGAACGCTGCGCGAGTTCGTCACTCAACCGACTGGGATCGGTCGGCAGGTAGCCGTACGGCCCGAGTTCCAACCACCGGTATCCAGCACCGCCGAGCTCATCGAGAAAGCGCTTCCAAGGCGTCTGCCGCCAATCGTCGGCGAACCACACCCCCCACGAGTCCGGGCAGCTTCCGAGGCGAAGCCGTCTCAACTCGCCGCCGTTGGTCACTCTTGACCTCCGTCATCTCGGTTGGGAGCGTAGCCAGTGCCCCTGCCGCACACCCGGCATCGTTATCGGGTTGTTGCATCTGTAGCAGCGCCGTGCCAGGAGTATGTAATTGGGCACTCAGGCTGTCAAGACTTTGTCCTAACATTTTCTCAATCGTCACGCTCGATACGACTGGGGCCAACTCGTGCGACTCCCGGAGGCTGCGAGCGTCGCCGCTTGGCGAACCGCGTGAGTCTGGCCGAAATCGACGTTCTGCTCACCGGCGATCGTCCTGGCCGCGGCGTCGAAGTCGATCCGGTACGTATCCCGTGCTGAGTCAGTCAGCCCGCCCTGGCCTTCGGGTCACGGCTCCGGCTCCCTCGATGAGATCGAGGTATCCCAGACCGCACAGCCATGGATCGGCCAGGGAATGGCGCCGTCAGTGCGCACTTGTCCATCTGAGCGCGTCTGATCCAATCCCCGCCGCCGCCCGGCAGCGGTGCGGCGGACGTCGCCGGTCGGGACGACCGGCACTCGCAGCTTGCGACGACGGGCTCGCCGTCAGGTCGGGACCGACAGTGAGACCGCGAAGTCCTGAGCCGGATCGGTCCACCATCGTTGCATCGTCAGTCCAGCCCGGCGCAGCTCATCAACGACTCCCGGTCGCCGGAATTTGGCCGATATCTCCGTCCGTACCTCCTCGCCCGCCTCGAACGTTATCCGCAGATCTATCGCGCGAATGTGCACAGTCTGCGCGATCCGTGATCGCAGCCGCATCTCGATCCACTCGTTCGTCGCGTCCCAGATCGCGACATGCTCGAACCGGGCCGGATCGAAATCCGCGTCGAGTTCGCGGTTGATGACCGAGAGCACGTTCTTGTTGAACGCCGCGGTGATGCCGGCGGCGTCGTCATACGCGCTGATCAGCCGCGGCACGGACTTGACGAGGTCGGTGCCGAGCAAGAACGCATCGTTGGGTCCCATCGTCGCCCGCACTCCGCGGAGGAAATCGACGCGCGCCACCGGCTCCAGGTTGCCGATCGTCGAGCCGAGGAAAGCCACGAGCCGATGCGGATGACGCGGCAGCAGAGCGAGATGCCGCTCGAAGTCACCTACGATTGTCTCGACCTCGATCGGGCGAAACTCGGCGGCCACCGCGCGACCGGCTTCGGCCAGCACGACCGGGTCCACGTCGAACGCGACGAATCTGTGCAGCGTCCCCGCCTCGCGTAGCGCATGCAGCAGCAGGCGGGTCTTCTCCGACGTGCCGCTGCCAATCTCCACCAGGGTCGACGCACGCGTGAGTGCCGCTATCTCAGCGGCATGTGCACGCAGGATGGCCCGCTCGGTGCGAGTTGGGTAGTACTCGGTCAAACGAGTGATCTGATCAAACAACTCGCTTCCTACCGCGTCGTAGAAGTACTTGGGCGGCAGAGTCTTGGGCCGCCCGCCGAGCCCGGCGCGGACGTCGGCGGCCAACGCGGCAGTCTGCCGGACGGGATCGAGATGCGTGGTGGTCATGAGGAGCCGTTCTCTGCGAGCATCGTAGGGAGCACCGCAGCGAGCGTCAGCGAGCGAGGGCGGGGTCCCCGCGAAATCGCGTGATCGATTTAGGGGGGAGCAGGTGCGCAGCGCAGGACGGTGACGGGAGGCATGGTCATGAGAGTTTCTCCAGCTCGGTCAGGGTGATTCGCTCATCGATCACTTGAACCAGGTGACGGTCGGGGACGTCGCGCCAGCGCGGGTCGTCGTCCCAGGGTTCACTCGCGACCACGAACCCGTCGGACGTCTCGAGGTAAGACAGGGTGTCGCCCCAGGTCGTAGCCAGTAGCGCGTGCCCGTCTGTCATCAACAGATTGAGCACAGCGCGTGGATCGCGGCGAGCAACGTCGACGACCGTTGCCCCGAGCTGATCCGGGCCGCGGGCGAAGACGTGCACGGCGAGAAGAGCGGAGTCGCACGTCGATTCGGCGGTCCCGTCGAGCGTCAGGGTCGCGCGGTCCACCCGGCCGTTATGCGACAGCAGCCACCGCCCGTCGGAGAACGGCGCGGTTGCCGTCTCCGCCACCGGCATGCCTTTCGTCGCTGATCGAACGGCCGCCAGCACGCAGGTCGAGGACAGCACCGGTGCCACTGACGCGAACGACGCATCACTCCACAGCGGGCGGTCCGACCGCCAGCGGATGGGTTCGACCTGATCGGCCGCGTAAAGTCCGACGCCCCATCCGTCCGCGTTGAGCCGTCCGCGCCGCTGCCGTCTCGGCGCGTAGGACTGCCGGAGCAGACCGAATGGCGGGTCGAGCACAAGGGAGGAGACGGTGCGCGGCGCGCCCAGCCAGGCGAGATGACGGCACACCTCAGACGTCCCAAGCCAGCCGAACGCCACAGAAGATCTGACGTCGGATCGGCAGGTCCCAGTTGCGGAACGACGGACGGATCGTGCTTGGCGCGACCGCCCACGATCCGCCCCGCAGGACTCGGAAATCTCCACCGAAGAACGGCAGGCTGTAGCGCTCGTACAGCATCGGGATGAAGCCAGGCCACGGCTCGAACGAGGAGGATGTCCACTCCCAGACATCGCCAATCAGCTGCTCGACGCCATACGCCGACCCTCCGGCCGGATAGGCGCCGACGGGCGCGGGCCGCAGAGCCGCGCCGCCGACATTGGCCAGTGACGCGGTTAGCGCGGCGTCTCCCCACGGCCATCGGCGGCGCCGGCCCGCAGCCGGGTCCCATGCGCACGCTTTCTCCCATTCCGGCTCGGTGGGCAACCGAGCCCCGGCCCACGCGGCATAGGCCTCGGCTTCGAAGTAGCACACGTGCTGGACCGGCTCGTCCGGCCGAATTTCCTCCGAGTAACCGAAGCGGCGCCGGCTGCCGTCAGGCGACCAGAACAGCGGCCGGGTCAGATCGTGCTCG
>Ga0307468_100000272_pt1 | contig 12372 bp, 10 predicted proteins | sample atmdna_FD_203085 | JGI IMG/M metagenome (GOLD analysis project Ga0307468, IMG submission 203085) | Hardwood forest soil microbial communities from Morgan-Monroe State Forest, Indiana, United States - atmos_gases AM2C_05 | ecosystem: Environmental > Terrestrial > Soil > Temperate forest > Bulk...
CAAATCGTGCGTTCGTCGCAGCCCGCCACTCGCTGACCAGTGGCACGCGCAGGACAAGCTGAGAGCATGTCCTACGTTTATAGAGACGGTCACTTGTTCTTGAACGCCGCCGCGCGCTTCTCGAGAAACGCGCCCATCCCCTCTTTCATGTCTTCCGTGCTCGCGAGCAATCCGAACAACGTCGCTTCGAGCGCCTGTCCCTGCTCGAACGGCATGTCGCTGCCGGAGTTCACGGCTTCGATTGCGGCGCGCACGGCGAGCGGTCCGCGCGAGGCGATCTTGCGCGCCATCTCTTCGGCCGCAGCTGACAGCTGATCGGCGGGAACAACTTTGTTCACGAGGCCGATGCGCTCCGCTTCCGCCGCGGAGATCGGATCGCCGGTGCAGATCAGCTCGAGGGCTTTGCCTTTGCCGAGGAGGCGGGCCATGCGCTGCGTGCCTCCGTAGCCGGGGATGATGCCGAGTGTGACTTCGGGCAATCCGATGAGCGCTTTCTCCGATGCGATGCGGATGTGACAGGCGAGTGCGAGCTCGCAGCCGCCGCCGAGGGCGAAGCCGTTGATCGCGGCGATCACGGGTTTCGGGAATTGTTCGATCGACGAGAATACGCGCTGCCCGCGACGCGAGGTCTCGCATCCGCTGATCGGATTCATCGTCGCGAGCTCGCCGATGTCGGCGCCGGCGACGAAGGCTTTCTCGCCCGCGCCGGTGAGGATCACGCATTTCACGGCGTCGTCGTTGCGCGCGTCCGCGAACACGCGTCCGAGCTCGTCGACGGTCTCCGCGTTGAGCGCGTTGACCTTCGGGCGGTCGATGGTGACGAAGAGGATGCCGTCGCGATTTTCGGTTCGTACGTTTGCCATCACTTCACCCGATCGAATGCCACCGGCTTTTCGCCGGAGTAGTCATAGAAGCCCGCGCCGCTCTTTCGGCCGTAGCGGCCGGCGAGCACCATCTTGCGCAGCAGCGCCGGCGAGGCGAAGCGCTTCTCGCGGTATTCGTCGTACATCACGTGGGTGATGTAGTAGGTCGTGTCGAGGCCGACGTAGTCGAGCAGCGTGAACGGGCCCATCGGATAGTTGCAGCCGAGGACCATGGCCTTGTCGATGTCTTCGATCGAGCCGACGCCTTCTTCGTACGCGCGGATCGCGTCGAGGATGTACGGCACGAGCAGGCGATTGACGATGAAGCCGGAGTTGTCGCGGCACGACACCGGATCTTTGCCGAGCGTCTTCGCGAATTCGTACGCGGTGTTGAACGCTTCGTCGCTCGTGAGAATCGTGCGCACGACTTCGACGAGCTTCATCAGCGGCACCGGATTGAAGAAGTGCAGGCCGACGAACTGCTTCGGCCGCGCGGTCGCCATCGAGAGCTCGGTGATGGTGAGCGACGATGTGTTCGACGCGAAGATCGCATCTTTCTTCACGACGCGATCGAGCTCCGCGTAGGTCTCGCGCTTCACCTTCGCGTCTTCGATGATCGCTTCGATGACGATGTCGCAATCGGCGAGATCGGCGAGGTTCGTCGTGCCGTTGAGGCGGCCGAGGCACGCGTCCATGTCGGCTTGCGGCATCTTGCCCTTCTCGACGAACTTGCCGAGGGACTTCTGAATCCCGCCGAGTCCCTTGTCGAGAAACTTCTGTTCGACTTCGCGCACGACGGTCTCGTATCCCGCCTGCGCCGCAACTTGAGCGATGCCCGAGCCCATGAGGCCGCATCCGAGCACGCCCACTTTCTTGATCTGCATCTTCGTGTGACTCCTTCGTTTTTTGGCGGGCGCATTGTAGTCGCTTGAAACGATTCGTGGGTTTTCGTCACTATCCCGCATGAGCGAACTGACGGGACGGTGGCGCAACGGCGAAGAGACGATCGAGTTTCGCGAGGACGGCACGGTCGTCGTGCGCGAAACGCATTACCTCGTGCAGGCGGAAGCAGACCGGCTGTTTCTCTTTCCGGTCGCGGCGACGATGGTCGTGCCGTATCGCCGCGACGGCGACGAGCTCACGCTCGAGATCGACGGCGACACGTCGACGTGGACGCTCGCGGGGCAGTAGGCGGTGGGCAGTAGGCAGTAGGCGGAAAAGTCAGAGGCATCTTCTGCCCACTGCCCACTGCCCACTGCGAACTGCCTTGTTCTATTCTGCGAAGGACGTGGAAAGCTCAAAGCTCAAACCCCAGGTCAAGCTCCTCGGCATGATCTCGCTGCTGAACGACTCGGCGAGCGAGATGATCTATCCGCTGTTGCCGGTGTTTCTCACGTCGACGCTCGGCGCGACGCCGGTGATCGTCGGCCTCATCGAAGGCGCGGCGGATGCGGTCGCATCGGTCCTCAAGTATTTCGCCGGCTCGTGGTCGGATCGTTTGCCGCGGCGCAAGCCGCTGATCATCATCGGCTACGCGCTCGCGGCACTCTCGCGCGGACTGATCGGCATCGCGGGGCGCTGGCCGACGGTGTTGAGCGCGCGGCTGCTCGATCGCACGGGGAAAGGGATTCGCTCTGCGCCGCGCGATGCGCTGATCGCCGATGTCACACCGGCGGATCAACGCGGCAAGGCATTCGGATTTCAACGCGCGCTCGATCACACACGCGGTGATCGGGCCGCTGCTGGCGATGGTGGTGCTGCAGGCGTTCACGCTGCCGCAGACGTTCATGCTGGCGATGATCCCGGGTCTGATCGGCGTCGCGTTGCTGATGTTCTTTCTCAAAGAGAACGCGGAACGAGGAACACGGAACAAGGAACGAGTTGATGGCAACGGTGTCCTCACGCCCCCGTTCAAGCGCGCAATTTTCGCGATCTCGCTTTTCTCGCTTGCGAATTCGAGCGATGCATTTCTGATCCTGCAGGCGCACGCGGCCGGCGTATCGACGAAGTTATTGCCGCTGTTGTGGGCGGCGCATCACGTCATCAAGTCGTTGTTCACGACGTTCGCGGGCTCGCTCTCCGATCGTTCCGATCGACGCCGATTGCTCGTGATCGGATGGCTGCTTTACGCCGCGATCTATCTCGTGTTTCCGTGGGCGCACTCACTCACGTTTTTCTTCGTGCTGTTCATCGTGTACGCAGTGCCGTTCACGCTGACGGAAGGCGCGGAGCGCGCGTGGATCGCGGACATCGTTCCCGCAGATGCGCGCGGAAAGAGCTTCGGGATCTACTACCTCGCGAACGGACTTTGCGTGCTCGCGGGCACTGCGCTGTTCGGCGCGCTGTATGAGTACCGGTCGCCGGTGATGGCCTTTCACACCGGAGCCGGACTCGCGATTTTCGCCGCGATCGCGGTGTCAATGACGCAAAAACGAACGTAGGACAGGCTTCAGCCTGTCCCGCTCAGCGACACATGTCAACGGGACAGGCTGAAGCCTGTCCTACGTCTCGCAACCTCGCAACCCAACACGCAACCCAAAGCGGTGGCTTTGCCACCGCACTCCGAAACTACTGCAGCAGGAACTGCTGCCAGAACGTAGTCATCGCCAGGAACTGGAAGTCCTGGTTTTTCCGCTTCGCGAAGCCGTGGCCCTCGTCCTTGGCCATGAGGAACCACACCGGCGCGCCGTTGCCTCGCACGGACTTCACCATCTGCTCGCCTTCGGTCCACGGCACGCGCGGATCGGTGAAGCCCTCGACGACGAAGCGCGGCTTGTCGCTCTTCGTCGAGCTGTTCATCGGCGAGATCTTCTCGAGATGCGCGCGCATCGCCTCGTCGCGCTCGTCGCCGTACTCGACGCGGCGCAAGTCGACGCGATATCCCGAGGTGTTTTTCAGGAAGGTGAGGAAGTTCGAGATGCCGACGACGTCGACCGCGGCGCGCAGGCGCTCATGGAAATGCACCATCGACGCGAGCACCATGTAGCCGCCGTAGCTGCCGCCGTACACCGCGACGCGATTCGCATCGAGCGCGTCGTCGTTGCCGATCCAGTCGAGCAGCGCACCGATGTCCTTCACCGAGTCTTCGCGCTTGAAGCCGTTGTCGGCGGCGAGGTACGTCTTGCCGTAGCCCGTCGAGCCGCGCACGTTCGGAAACACGACGGCGATTCCGAGCTCGTTGATCCAGTAGTTCGTGCGGCCGATGAAGCCCGCACGCGACTGCCCTTCCGGTCCGCCGTGAATGTTGACGATCACGGGACGCTTGCCGGGAAACTTCTTCGCGTCGGGGCGATAGAGCAGCGCGGAGATTTTCGTTCCGTCGAAGCTCGCGAACGTGATGCGCTCCGGCTCGGCGTTGCGATCGGGATTGAGTCCGCCCGTTTCGCTTTCGGTCCAGCGCACGAGCTCTTTCTTGCGGTAGTCCCACGAATACACGTCCGACGGTGACTTCGCGGACGCGAGGGAGAATCCGAGGAGGTCGGTCTTCGGGTGCCAGCGGATTCCGCCGATGACGCCGAGCGGGAGCTTCGGCGTAGCGAGCGATTTTCCGGTCGAGAGATCGACGAGGCGCAGTGCATCCGCGCCGTTCTCGTTGATCGCGTACACGAGCAGCTTGCGATTTTCGGAGAGCTCGAAGTCGCTGACGTCCCACGGTTCTTTCGCGACGACGGTGCGCGTGCCCTTCGCGAGGTTCATGCGCACGAGCTGGCGGAATTCGGAGCCCTGGTCGGTCGTGAAGAAAATCTCGGAATCGTCAGCGGAGAAATTCGCGCCGGAGTACGACACTTCTTCGCCTTCTTTTTTCGGCGTGAGGAGCGTCTTCGTGCCGCTCGCGATGTCGAGCAGGTACAAATTCGAGTCGGTCGCGGACACGCGATTGATGACGAGCATCTTCTTGCCATCGGCCGAAAAATCAGTTGCGGACCAGCCGCCGCCTTCGTTCTGCAAGACGATCCGCGCGGATTTCGGATCGGAGAGATCGATCACCCAGAGATCGATGTCCTTCGCGCTGCGCTGATTCGAGCCGTACGCGAGCCACTTGCCGTCGCGCGACCACGAGCCGGGAAGATTGCGCGACTTGCCGTCGGTGAGCAGCGTGACTTCGCCGGTTGGGACGTCCATGCGATAGAGCTGGAACTGCTCGTTGCCGCCGGTGTCCTTGGCGAACAGAATCGTATCGGCGTGATGCGGCCGGAATCCGCCACGCACCGGCTCGGCGTAAAACGTGAGCTGCTTGCGCGCGCCGCCCGCCATTTTCACGACGTGGATCTGCGCGGCGTCGCCGAAGCGCGTGGAGATGAGCATCTCCTGCCGATCGGGATTCCAATCGAGCAGCGACGCGCTGCGCGCCTCGAGATACGGAGCGACACGCTCGACGAGCGCAGGCGCCGGATCAGGAACGCCGTCGACGACGAGGTTGGATGGGACTTCGGCCGCGGCTGTTGCTGCGACGAGCAGAGCAAGAGCGAGGATGTATCGCATGCGGATCTCCTGTGGGCAGTAGGCAGTGAGCAGTAGGCAGTAAGCAGTAGGCAGTGGGCAGAAAAGTCAAAAGGCATCTTCTGCCCACTGCCCACTGCGAACTGCCAACCGCCTCTACGCTTCTTCCATCATCTCGGCGGGGATGTCGAAGTTCGACCAGACGTTCTGCACGTCGTCGTGATCGTCGAGCAGCTCGAGCAGGCGCATGACCTGCTTCGCTTTCTGCTCGTCGACGCTGACGTAGCGCGACGGGATCATGCCGAGCTTCGCTTCGACGGTCGCGATCTTGTTCTTCTCGAGCGCCTGGCGCACGGCTTCGAACGTCTCCGGCGAAGTGGTGATCTCGAACGTCTCGGGATCGTCGGTCTGCAGATCGTCGGCACCCGCGTCGAGCGCGACTTCCATCAGCGTGTCTTCGCTCGTGGCGCTCTTCTCGATCGCGAAGTAGCCCTTCTTCTCGAACTGGAACTTCACCGAGCCGGGCGTGCCGAAATTGCCGCCGACTTTCTCGAACATGTTGCGGATCTCGGGAGTCGTGCGGTTGCTGTTGTCGGTGAGCGTTTCGACGAGGACGGCCACGCCGCCGGGCGCGTAGCCCTCGTACGTGATCTCCTCGTACTGCGTGCCTTCGAGCTCGCCGGTGCCGCGCTTGATCGCGCGCTCGATGTTGTCCTTCGGCATGTTGTTCGCCTTCGCCTCGGCGACCGCCGCGCGAAGACGCGGATTGCCGTCGACGTCACCGCCGCCCATGCGCGCGGCGACGGTCATTTCCTTGATGATGCGGGTGAAGAGCTTTCCGCGCTTCGCATCGGCCGCACCTTTCTTGTGCTTGATGGTGCTCCATTTGCTGTGGCCAGACATGGTGCGTGCTCCTTCGTCGTCAAATATAGCCCCGGGCGTGAGCCCGGGGAATGCGATCACAGTGTTGCCAGGATTGCAAAGCCCGCCGGGTTCATCGGCGGGCGACACGAGTTGGCGCCCGAAAAGTGTCGCCCGCTGATGAGGCCAGCGGGCTTTCAAGCCTGGCAACAGTGTTCCGAGTGGCCCCGGGCTCACGCACCGGGGTTATTTTCTCACGCCCAACTCCCGCATCAGCTCATGCGCGCCGTCGACCGCATCCATCACCCAGAGTGCGTACACGATGTCGACATGGATCGAGCGTGTCATCGCGGGGTTGAACAGGAAGTCGGCGTCGATCGACTCGTAGTTGCCGTCGAACAGCAGGCCGACGAGCTCACCTTTTGCGTTCAATGTCGGTGAGCCGGAGTTGCCGCCCGTCGTGTCGCACGACGAGAGGAAATTCACCGGCACGTCGCCGAGCTCGGCGTCGACGTACGGCTTCGTTTCGTTCGCGTCGGCCGCGGACTCGAGAAGCTTCTTCGGATTCGCGAACGGCTCTTGGCCCTTTTCTTTTTGCACGACGCCGCGCAGCGTCGTCTGCGGCGTGTACGACGTCGCGTCTCGCGGCGAGTAGCCTTCGAGGCGTCCGAACGTCAGGCGCAGCGACGAATTCGCATCGGGATAGAGATTGCCGCCTGCGACGTTGCGCAGCAGCTCGAAATATCCGGGACGCACGCGCGCCATCGCGCCATCGGTCGCGAGCTCGTGCTCCTGATTCGCGTCGATCAGCGGCAGCAGCGTCGTGACAAAGTTGATCATCGCGTCGTTGCGCGCCGCGAGCTGCGCGGAGGTTTCGTCGAGCATCTTCGTGCGCTCGGCCTGATCGCCGATCTTCGTGCCGCCGTAAAGCTTGTCGAGGAACGGATCGACGCCGCCCGCGGCTGCAACTGCGTCATCGATCGCCTTGATGCGCTGCGCTGCGGGAAGCTTCGCGGCTTCGGCAAGGAAGTAGCGCACCGCAGCGCGATCGCTGCCCGCGTCGATGATGCGCTGCGCGCGATCGGACGCCTGCTTGATGCGCGACCAGTCGCGCTCCTGATATCCGGCGAGGCGATCGATGTCTTTGCGCGGACGCTCCGCCGCAACACGCACGACCGAATACGCCGCGGTGAGCATCGGCGATGAGCGTGCGCCTGTGCCTGCGCCGAGGAGCCAGTTGAGGATGAGATCGCGCTCGCGGGTTGCAAACACGTCGGTGTTGATGCGCGCGATGTCATCGAGCGTCTTCGCATACTTCGCGAGCGACGCATCACCCGCGATCGCCTTGCGCATCGCCTCCTCGCGCGCGATCCGCGCTTCGAGGATGTGGTCCTTCGTGAATCCTTCGTTGACGCTGGTGTAGTTCTTCAGCGAGTTCGCGAGGCTCTTGATGCGCGAGGCGTTGCGGATCGAGACGTCTTTGTTGTTCTTCCCCGCTGCCTCGAGCATCGCCATGACGTCCGTGAAGTAGCGGATGTTCGTCGGGTACACGAACTCCTTGTAGTTGCGAACCTCGTCCGCCGTTTTGTAGCGGAACGTTCGGCCGGGATAACCCGCCACGATCACCAGATCGCCCGCATTCACACCCTCGGAAGAAACCTTCAGCCAATGCTTCGGGTGATACGGCTGACCGTCGAGGTACGCGCGATAGAACGAGAAGTCGCCGGTGTGGCGCGGCCACTCGAAGTTATCGACTTCGCCGCCGAACTCACCGATCGCGCGCGCCGGCGCATACACGAGGCGCACGTCGTTGATCTCGGCCTGTGTGAAGCGCAAATACTGCGAGCCTTCGAAGAACGACGCCACGCGGCAGCGCACACCGCCCGGCTTCTCGCATTCCGCGATGAGCTCTTTCTGCCGGAGGTCGAGCTGCTTCGAACGCGCAGCGTCGGTGAGCTTCGCGTTCACGTTGCTCGCAACGCGCGCAGTCACGTCTTCAATCTTCGTCGTGACCCACACCTTCGTGCCCGGCGCCGCCGGCAATTCTTCCGCGCGCGTGTGCGCGAGGAATCCGTTCTCGATCAGATCGCGCTGCGGCGTCGAGTTGTGCTGGAGCGAGCCGAACGCGCAGTGATGATTCGTGACGATCAGGCCGTCCGCCGAAACGAACGACGCCGTGCATCCGGGGATCTGCACGACCGCGCCAAGGGGATCGCCTGTCAGATCCGCGAGTTGCGCGGGATCGAGCTTGAGCCCGAGCTGCTGGAGCTCGGCGCCGAGCTGCGGAACCTGCTGCGGCATCCACATCCCCTCGGCTGCGGCAAGCGGGAGGGCAAAAACGGTGAGAAAGAGGACGCTAAGTACTTGTCGTTTCACGGAGAACCCTGAACGGAAAACGGTCGGCCAAATTCCACGTATATACTCGGAGCGGGCAGTCGGCAGTGGGCAGTAGGCAGAAGATTCGTTTCCTCTGCCCACTGCGCACTGTCTACTGCCCACTTGAAACTGGAGGCAACGACTCATGGGCTTTTTCGACAACCTGAAGAATCAGCTCGGATCGCAGTTCATCGAGATCATCGAGTGGCTCGACGAGACGAACGACACGCTCGTCTACCGTTTCCCTGTCTACAACCAGGAAATCAAGATGGGAGCGCAGCTCACCGTCCGCGAGAACCAGGTCGCGCTCTTCATCAATGAAGGTGAAGCGGCCGATCTGTTCAAGCCGGGACGCTACGAGCTGTCGACGCAGAACGTTCCGATCCTGACGACGCTGAAGGGCTGGAAGTACGGCTTCAACTCGCCGTTCAAGGCCGAGGTCTACTTCTTCAACACGAAGATGTTCACGGACCTCAAGTGGGGCACGTCGAATCCCGTGATGATGCGCGATACCGAGTTCGGAATGATTCGCGTGCGCGCGTTCGGCACGTACGCGATGAAGATCACCGATCCGAAGGTGTTCTTCCAGACGGTCGTCGGCACGCAGGGTCTCACCACGACCGCCGACATCCTCGGCCAGCTGCGCTCGACGATTCTGTCGCGTCTCTCCGATGCGATCGCGGAGTCGAAAGTCGCCGCGCTCGATCTCGCGTCGCAGTACGACGAGATCTCCGCCGTCGCGAAGAAAACGCTCGCGCCGGAGTTCGCCGGCTACGGCATCTCGCTCGAGAAATTCTTCATCGAGAACATCTCGCTGCCGGAAGAAGTCGAAGCCGCGATCGATCAGCGCACGAAGCTCGGCGTCCTCGGCGATCGGATGGGACAATACGCGCAGATGCAGGCGGCCGACTCGATCAAGATCGCCGCCGCGAATCCCGGCGGACTCGCCGGCGCAGGCGTCGGCCTCGGCGCAGGCGTCGCGATGGGCAACATGATGGGACAAGCGTTCAACGCGCCTCCCGCACCCGCCGGCTCGAGCGCACCGCCGCCACCGCCGGGAGGCGGCGCAGCGAACGCGCCGCGTTGGTCACTGGCGATCGACGGCAAGACGTACGGCCCGTACACCGATGACGCGCTCCGCGCGATGATCGCGAACGGCCAGGTCGCGTCGTCGACGCAAGCATGGCGTCCGGGCGCGAGCGGATGGGCGGCGCTGGACACGTACAGCGAGCTTGGCGGGTCATCGAGCGCCGCGCCGCCACCACCTCCACCACCGAAATAAAGTGCATGGGACGGCGGGCTGATAGCCCGCCGTTCTTGTATCTACCCGCGCGGAGGAGAAACTGGTCCGGTACGAGTGCCGCTACCGCCATCACTCGGCCCACCCGTGTTCTCCGAATACGCGCTCCCCGCGACGAGCAACATCATCACGATCACGAACTTCACGATTCTCTTCATCGAATGCTCCTTTCCGAAGGCGCTACTGACGCGGTGGAACGATCGGCCGCGTGTTGGGCTCAGTGCTGCCATCGCTCGGCCCACCCGTGGCCCCCGCGTACGCGCTTCCCGCGACGAGCACCAGCATCACGACCATGAGCAACAAGACTCTCTTCATCGAACGGCTCCTTTCTGTACAACCCTCAATATGGGCGTCGGAAAGTGCCGAGGGGCGAACGAACGGCGAATGAACGGCTACCATTCGCACTCATGACGGCCGAAGCGCTCAAAACAAAAGTTCGCAAGTTCCCGTGTGAAGGATGTGGTGCCGATATCCGCTGGGATCCCGGTGTATCCGCACTGAAGTGTCCGTACTGCGGATTCGAGAAGGACATCGCGCCCGCTGGGGACTCGATCCGCGAGAAATCCGTCGACGTCGCATTGCGCGAGCCGCGCGACCTCGGATGGGGCGCAGAGCGAAAGCTCATGGTCTGCAAGCGCTGCGGCGCGCACACCACGCTCGAGCCGAACATTTCCGCGAGCGCGTGCGCGTTCTGCGGAACGTCAGCCGTCGTCGAAGCGCCGCCGAACGCGAACGTCGTTCGTCCCGAGGGACTGCTGCCGTTTCGCATCCCGCGCGACACCGCCGCCAACCAATTTCGCCAGTGGCTCAGCAAACTCTGGTTCCGTCCGAGCGATCTCAAATCGAAATCGCGGCTGACGAGCATCCAGGGCGTGTACATCCCCTTCTGGACCTTCGACGCCGCGACGAACTCGCACTGGACCGCGGAAGCGGGCTACTACTACTACGTCGAAGTCCGCGTCAACAATCAGATCCAGCGCCAGCAGCGCGTACGCTGGGAGCCGGCGTCCGGATCGCTGTCGATGTTCTTCGACGACGTGCCCGTCCCCGCATCGCGCGGCATCGACGCGAATCTCACGCAGCAAATCGAGCCGTTCCCCACTGCCGAGCTCATGCCATACGAGCCGTCGTACCTGTCGGGATTCCTCGCCGAAGAAAACGCGGTCGATCTCCCCGAGGCGCTGGAGTCGGCGAAGAGCCGCATGCGCGAGGACATCCGCAGCGCGTGCTCGCGCGAAGTCCCCGGCGACACGCAACGCAACCTGCAAGTGCAGACCGTCTTCTCCGCCCTCGCGTACAAAAACGCGCTGCTCCCGATCTGGATCTCCGCGTACGAATACGCAATGAAACCGTATCGCTATCTCGTGAACGGAGTGACGGGAAAGGCGACCGGCACGGCGCCGTGGTCGTGGGTGAAGATCACGTTTGCGGTGCTGGCGGTGCTGACCATCGTGATCATTCTCTTCTCGCTCAATAACAGCTGACGCCCGGCTTCGCGTGCGGGTAGAGCGCGTGCGCGGCCCGCGCGTGCTCGCATCGCAGCTTCCGTGGGCCCATGCGCGCGAGGCGCAACTGCAAGCGATAGTTGCCCGGGTCGATGCGCGATGCGCGTTCGAGCGATGCGCGGTCGCTGTGCGTCGCATAGGTTTGCATTGCGATGATTTGCGCCGCGCTGCGCGCGGTTCCGATCGCGGCGAGGATCACGAACGCGTATTTCAGCGGCTGTCGCGATGTTGATTGCGGCGGAGTCCAGAGCGCGCCGAGTGCGGGCCACACGAGAAACGTTGGCGCGGCGAGAAGCAGCACGGCATCGAACATACCGACGACGACGACGCCTATGAGCGTTGCGATGAGCGTCATCGCGTCGAGGCTCTCCTCTGCATCACGCGCAGCGACGAGTTGACGAAACGCGCCGAGTGCGATGCCGATGAGTGCGAGTGCGAGCATCACGGTTGCGAAGAGTCCGCGTTCGGCGACGCTCGCGATCCAGTCGCTGCTCGGCCACGGGTTGAACGTCATCCCTGCATCGGAATCGCTCATCGACGGATCGTTGCGCACTGCGTGCTTCGGATATTCGACCGCCCAGTTTCCGGGACCGACACCGAAGATCGGATGATGCGCCGCCATGCGCAGCGACTGCTCGTATTGCACGAGCCGTCCGCGTCCGCTCCCCTCGCGATACTCCGCGACGCGCTCGAGCGTTTCCAGGTACGGATTGCGGCTGCGCCAGCGCAGCGCGTTCGGAGTCACGAGCGCCGCCGCAACTCCGCAACCGCACAGCAACGCGATCGCAGCGAGTCGGCGCCAGATGCGCGCGTCGCGACGCAGCGGTTGCGCGATGAGCAGCGCGACGAGCATCACGAACAGCACGACGCCGAATGCGAGCCACGCCGCGCGCGAGCGCGTCAACACGAGCGTCGCAGTGACGAGCGCCGTGCCGATCGCGCCGAGCCAGAATTTCTGCGCGCGCAACGCGGCGAGCAGCAGCAGCGGCAATCCGAACGCTGCGATATGCGCGACGAAATTGCGATT
>Ga0307468_100000273_pt1 | contig 12360 bp, 6 predicted proteins | sample atmdna_FD_203085 | JGI IMG/M metagenome (GOLD analysis project Ga0307468, IMG submission 203085) | Hardwood forest soil microbial communities from Morgan-Monroe State Forest, Indiana, United States - atmos_gases AM2C_05 | ecosystem: Environmental > Terrestrial > Soil > Temperate forest > Bulk...
GAGTAGACGACGGGCCATCGTCCGCGGAGATACGCCATCTGAGTAGACGACGGGCTGTCGTCCGCAGAGATACGCCATCTGAGTAGACGACGGGCCATCGTCCGCGGAGATACGCCATCTGAGTAGACGACGGGCCATCGTCCGCAGAGATGCACCATCTGAGCCGACGACGGGCTGTCGTCCGCAGAGATACGTCATCTGAGCGGACGACGAGCCATCGTCTGCTCAGATACGCCGTCGTCTGCAGACGATGGGCTGTCGTCCCGGGAGATAGAGCGGCGCTCGGCATTGAGTGAGGTCTGTCAATAAGCCGTTGCCGATGTTGCGGGAGCATCTCCGAGGAGTCGAGGCGCTTCATGGCCCTGGAACAGAAGTACCCGAGAGCAAGCGCGGAATGCTGGAACCGTTATCCGACTCCCGCATAGCCGGTAACTATGCTCTGCCCTGCCTTTCGAGAGGTCCGTAAGTTCAAATTTTCCAATCAGTTAGGCTGGTTCTCTGTTGTGGCGTCGGCCCGTTGACTGACAAGTCAGTGAAGCTGCCGTCCCGCTCAACGTCTGGATTCCGGCGGATTTGACCTCCCCGGCCAAGCAGGCGTAAACTTCTAAGTGCTTAACCACCAGTGGATTGCTGTACAGGGGAAGATCAGTGTCGAAGCGCAAGCAATCAGAAATCCAGTATCGGCTCAAGGTGAGCTTGAAGCGTCGCAAGTCAGTTTGGCGTTCCGTCGTCCTCCGCGGTGATCAGACACTCGACGACCTGCATGGAGTGATCTTTACTGCGTTTGACCGCTACGATGATCATCTCTATTCCTTTTATTTTCCAAACGCATCAGCGCGACGCTCCAAATTGGGGAAGCGGGCAGAGGAATACACTGCTCCGCAAGGATTCGAGCCTGCGGGGCCGTTCGGAATCGATAACCGGTATAACGCGGCCAATACGAAACTCGACGACCTTGAGCTCGAGGTTGGCCAAGGTTTTGAGTACCTATTCGACTTTGGTGACGAGTGGTGGCACGAAGTAAGAGTGGAGGCGATCGGCCCGAGTGAATCTGGCGGGAAGCATCCTCAAATCGTCGAGAAAAGAGGATCTTCACCGCCGCAGTATCCCGAGAGTGAGGAGTGAAACGCGGCCTGTGTTCGCCTGGCACCTCAAGTAGGCACCCCAAATAGCTGGGCGGCTGCTAGTCCGGGTCGCTGGGGCGGAAGGGCGGTAGGGAGCGCTCGCGACTCTGCTTCAAGGCGCGTAGGCGGCGCATGCAGCGGACGAACCAGAAGCCGCTGGCCAGGGCGACGAGAGCGCCGATCGCGCGGGTCGCCCAGGCGGCCCCCTCGGGCCCGAAACTGCGGTAGAGCAGGGAATCGGGGGTCACCATCTCGGAACTGCCCAGGAAGACCAACGCCAGGCCGGCAATGGCGATGAAGAAGGCCGCCGAGGCCCGCTCGCCGATCTCGCCGGCTTTGATCTGCTCTTCGCTGATCCCCATATCCACGCCTCCTTCCGGACAGGATCTTACGACGGCACGAGGCGCTTTCATCCTCGTCCTTGCTTCCCGAAGGAACTGCGTCGCCCTGCTCCCGGATTGACCTCTGCTCCCGAGGAGGCGTAAGCTTCTAAGTGTTTAACAGCCAAAGGGATCGCCCAGTCGGAGGGGCTATGGTAGGCATTTCATGAATCGCGCACCGGTCGCCTTCGGAGTGTTTACCCTGATCTTCGGGGTGGGAATGGGCTATTTCATGTACACCCATCCCGAGGGTCTCAATCCCGATTGGCCAATTTGGGCGGCCTTGCTCGCGCCAGCCTTGTTCATATTGGGTGGTTTGCATATCATCGCCGCAGAACTGCACAAAACCGGCCTCTCCAACGTCACGCTCCGAGCGATACTCTTCTGCTTTTGGGCGATCCTCAATTGGGCTGCATTCTTTACAACTCACATTCAGTGCCGCGTATCGGTATCCTTCCTCGGTGCCCCAATTGTTGGTTGGTATCCCAGCGAATTGGAGTGCCGCAATAGCTTGCGAGTACTGGTGGCAATCATCGACGTGCTCGTTGTCGGTTTTTTCGGTGTTTTCGCATGGCACAGATATCGAGCCCCTCGCCGGGAGCCAGGAGTGGTCCGTGAGCTTGAGTGACCTTGAGAAACTGCATGCCGCCGTGGAATCGCTTCTGCGGCAGGAATCCTTTTCGCAGGCCGTAGAGCTCTTGAGGTTGGAGCTCAGCGGATCACAAGAACCCTTCGTCTGGTCCACTGTGGCCTTGGACACCCTTGGCGTCGCGTTACCCTCGCACATCAAGTCCTGCTGGATTTTTCACTTGAAACGTGATGTGCCATCCGGATGTCACTACCATCCGAACAGCGTCCAGCACATGATCGCGCTCAATGGGCATGGCCGATCGAAGGTCGGCGGCGTTGAGCGCACGATGATTCCATTCGGGTCCACCCGCGGCCCGATCGAAGAGGAGTGGTATGTCATCGGTGAAGGAGTTCCACACGAATTCTTTCCGGAAGGCGAGGACATGACGGTCGTGTCCTTTCACACCTGTGAAGCGGCTGAGCTTGAAGAAATTGCTTACGGAAGCGGAGCAAGCCGCAGATATGAGCCTTCAGACAGCCAACAAAATGTTCCACCCGGCCAATCTCGAAGCAAATCACAAGAAGCTAAATGTTAGTTGGGCAATCTCTTGACAACCTTCCTGCCGGCGGCCCATACTGGCAAAACATCATCTTGTGTATCGAGATCGCCGATGCGCGGCAGATCTTTTCCGTAGGGGGGATTTCCATGCTACGAGCTCAGCGTAGTTTCCTTCTGGCCGCTTGTTTGATGGCAGGATCGTTTTTCACTCTCGGAGGCGGAACGGCTTGGGCGATTGACGTCTGCGGCAACGGGATCTGTTTCGGCACCGCCATACCACCTGAGACCTGCTCCTCCTGTCCCCAGGACTGTGGTCCGTGTTCCGGCCCCGACCAGGACAGCGACGGGGTGATCGACAGCCAGGACAACTGCCCCACGACCGCCAATGCGAGCCAGGCCAATTGCGACGGCGACGGGACCGGCGACGCCTGCGACAGCCTCAATGCAACGCAGACGCCGATCACGTCGAGCACGCCGGTCAACGTCCAGTTCTTGGGCTCCCAGTGCTTCCTGAACTATTGGGGTGGCTCCAATTACTACAACATCTACCAGTACGTCATCAGGACCTGCACCGGCACCCGGACGAGGTACTGCAACGGTCAGACCGTGGATAGCTGGACGAGCTGTGTGGATTCGGCAACGAGGGTGTGCAACAAGTGGACGCCCAACACCTGCTCATTCGGCTGGTCTTATCCATACTATCAGACCTGCCCGTTCTGAGATCCTGGTAGGGGGTTCCGAAAACTATTGTAGGGGCGCAATTCATTGCGCCCTAACTAAGGCCACCGCTCAACGCGATCAGCGTTGTCCTAAATCGTAAGACGCGGCAGACGATGACGACCTTCCCGACAAACCTTCGACTCTTCTTCGGGCCTCTGGCCGCGACGATCCTGGCCGTCGGCGTCGCGGCCCTGGCCCGGAGGGTCCCGGGATACAGCCACACCAGCCAGACCGTCAGTGAGATCGGCGAGCTGGGATCGCCGGCAAGAGTCCCTTTCTCCATTCTCTTGCTCTGCGTCGCGCTTTGCGTCCTCGTCTTTGCCTCCGGCGTTCGCGATCGGGCTCGTCAGGCCGGACACTCGCGCAGCGTCGCGTATCTCATCGGCGCGATGGCAGTGTCCGTAGCCGGAGTGGGCGTGTTCGCGTATCCGCACCCGCTCCACAACGTCTTTGGGCTCTCCGAGCTGGTTGGGTATCAGGCACCTTTGGCATTCGCCATTGCCTGGCGCTGCGATCCGCAGGGAAGGGCCCTCGTTCGCTTCTCATGGTTCATGTCCTTTGTCGTATGGCTCGCGATCGCTCTCAATCTGACGTCTCTGGACCGGCACGGATCGCTCTGGGAGCTCATCGGACCTTACTACGGCCTGGCACAGCGGGCGCTCTTCGCCGGCTGGTTCGGCTGGTGCGGTGTCGTTGGTATACTGCTGGCCCGGCCGAGAGGGGAGCCAGGCGCCTATTTCGCGGAGGCTCGGTGAGCGGCAGGCGCCGGCTTCGAGGCGGCCCGAAGACCGTATCCCACGAGGGGCGCGGATGACTTTCTAGGTGGAGCGTTCGTTCCAGAAAGAGCATTGATATGCCCTATGTGATCGCCGAGCCCTGCATCGGCACGAAGGACGGGCGCTGCGTGGAAGTCTGCCCCGTCGACTGCATCTACGAGGCCAGTGACCAGTACTACATCAACCCCGACGAGTGCATCGACTGCGGGGCGTGCGAGCCGGCGTGCCCGGTACAAGCCATCTTCCCAGAGAACGACGTGCCGTCGGAGTGGAGCAGCTACATCAGCAGGAACCGCATGCTATCCGAAAAGAAGTAGAGCGGCCTGGGCAGGAGAGCTGAAAACAACGGCTGCCCCGCCGCCGGAGGACCCACCTTCGGCGGCGCTCCTCGTAGACCCAGCCCGTCTGGGCCGCTGCTGGTATAATCTCCTCAAAGGATAAAACCTATGACAAACCTGCCGAGCTGCAGGTGGACGTGGCGGTTGGCGCTGTTGCTCTTCGTCTGGACGACGCAGGCGGCGTTTGGCGCCGCGGCTCCTTACCCGCTGGTCTTGGTACACGGGCTCTTGAGCAGCGACCAGATGTGGGTTGATAGCGGCCTGGTGGCTCATCTGAACGCTCTCGGCTTTTCCAATGGGGGTGTGTTTCAGTTCACCTTGGGCCAGACAGACCGCCTTTCGGATGTCTCCATTGAGGAGGAGACCGTCTGGTCCTCGACCGGCGATGTGTGGCGGGTCAACTTCGCGTCGCCGGCCGACAGCGCCAGCAACGTGGCTGCGATCTATCTCCAGGCCCAGGCACTGAAACTGGCGATCGGGCGCATCAAGGTACTGACGGGGGCTCAGAAGGTTGTCCTGATCGGCCACAGCATGGGCGGACTGGCGGCGGCTGCCTACGTCGGCGGTGATCCCAACGGGAATGGGGTACCGGATCTGTATGGAGGCGATGTCGCCAAGCTGATCACCCTGGGCACTCCGTTCGGCGGTGCTGCCCTTGCGAACCTGCTGGGCCTCTTCGGGAGCGTTCCGGGACTCGATACTTCCAATGCCATACGCGACCTGAGCAAGGACTCGATCAATCACCGGAACGTCTTCGTGTTCGGTGGTTATGAATCAGAGGTGAGCCCTCTGTTCGTATCCCGTGATGTCAACGCCAACCGCGCCATCGACGCCTACCGTATCCCCGGCATCAAAGAGGGGAGTCTCGGTGCTCCCTGGCCGGCGGCGGTCGACTATTTCGCGCTCATCGGCGACTGGGTGGGCAGCGGTGATTGTGTCGTCGTCGCCGCAGACCAATACCTGAGCAATCTGCAGCAGACCAAGGTCATTCACGCCGGTCACGGCCCTTGCAGCTTCTGTGGCGAAGCGGCGAGCTTCGATGCCATTGTCGAAGCCCTCGACGAGCCGTCGGCTTCTACCAGGGCGTGGTCGCTCCGTACAAACTCGTCCACGAAGGGATTCCTCACGCGGCACGATCAGGCGGGAACCGACGTCGATACCTATGCTCTCCAACTCGTGGGAGCGGGATCTCTTGCGGTCACGCTCTCCGGTATCAGCGTTCCCGGGACGACGCTCAGGGTTCTCAACGCCAATGGCAGCCTCGCCTGTGCTGCGTGCTCCGCTTCGGCCAGCACCGGCTCGAAGACGATCTCTCTTTCTGTCGCGGCTTCCTCCCCCGCGACGTACTACGTCGAAGTCTCCGGGGCCGTCCAGCCGTCGGATCCCGGCTTCGCGACGCTGCTGGACCCGTTACGGAACGCCTGCGACGCCGCCGACACCAACTGCCCGCACTGCCGCACGCCCTATACCTTGGGCGTCAGCTCCGACGTCGGCTCGTCGCACGTCGCCCTGGCCGCCAACCCTGCGACGGTGAGTCTGGGCGCTGCTTCCCAGTTGACCGCGCAGGTCCTTTCGCCTGCGGGCAGCCCCGCGGGCGCAGGTATCCAGGTCACCTTCGCCGCCAATTCCTCGGCGGCTTCGTTCACCGGCTGCACCGGTCCGCCGTCTGCCTGTTCCGCCCAGACGGACGCCAACGGCCGTGCCCAGGCGAGCCTCACGTCCGCCGTCGCGGGCAGCATCGCGGTCACCGCCGCTGCATCGACCGGCGGCAGCGCCAGCACGTCCGTGACCTTCAGCTATGGCTCCGGCTCGGCTCAGGCCGTACCCAACCCTGTGGCAATAGACCAGCCCTCGACCCTCACCGCCGTGCTGCGCAACGGCGCCGGCGTCCCGGTTCCCGCGGGTACGGTCGTGACCTTCCGCACCTCGTACCCGGGATTCTTCACCGGCAATGGGGCGTCCTCGCCCACCAGCCCATCGAACGTCGTCACGGATGCAAGCGGCTCGACCTGGATCCGTTTCTCGTCCTCGGTCGTGGGCACGGCGAACATCACGGTCGAGGTCCCAGGCGTCTCGCCCATCCTCGTTCCCGTGCAGGTGTTCAACCCGTCTCCCACTCTCAACGTGGCGCTGACGGTGGGCTACTTCAGCGGGGATGCCGGCAGCTCGACCTACGAGGTGGAAGCCTATGTGACGAACCAGAGCGGGCAGGTGGTCATCGGGCAGCAGGTCGACTTCACGACGACCGCGGGGACGCTCTCCCGGTCCCGGGATTTCACCACGACGGCCGGCATCGCTCAGGCCCGCCTGACCGTCAACAGCTCCGGCAGCGTCACCGTCACCGGCAAGGCAGGCACGACCACCGCCGGCACCAGCTTCTTCGCCCAGGTGGGGACTCCGGCCTGCGCGCCGATGACCCCGGTGCGGTCGCTGACGTTCGGCGCCACGGAGAGCTATGGCGTCGCCTACACCCCTGACGGCAACGTGCTCATCGCCTCCGGTTACAACGGCAACGTCAGGGCCTGGAACACCAGCGATTGGCAGACCCGCTGGAGCACGACGACGCGCGACAATCGCGCGGTGCAAGTCTCGACCAGCCCCGACAGCTCGCTGGTCCTGGTCAACCACGACGACGGGCAGGACGTGTTCGCGGTCAGCAACGGCACACGCTCCTGTGCGCTCGACCTGCCGACGGGGGAGGAGTCGCTGAACGGCTGCTTTATTTCGAGCTCGGCCCACTTCCATGCTTCGGACGGCACGAGCACGAATCTGCCGCAGGTCTACCGCCATGGGAGCCTCTGTGCCACCGGCTCCTCGACATTCACAATGCCTGGCGGCGACGACTTCCAGCACGAGGGCCACATGGACTTCAGCGGCCCGGGCCGGAACCTGGTGGCGGTGGGCTCCCACGATGGAGATGTCTATGTTTTCAACGCCGGCTCGGGGTCCCTGGTGCGCTCCGAGGTCCTCACGGGCGGCTCGAACGACGGCTTCGACGTCGATTTCAGCGCCGACGAAACCAAGCTGCTCGCCGTCGGCTGGCGGACGGTGAAGATCTACAACACGACGACCTGGGCCTATACGAGCTACAGCACCCAGAACGTCGGCGACTGGGTCTATGGCGCCAGATTCCTCGACAACGACTCGAAGATCGCCCTCGGGGGAGAGGGCGTCGTCGAGATTCAGCTCGCCGCGGGAGGAGCCTGTTATCGCCGGGCCACGGTCCCGGGAAACGCGGTGGAGATCGACTGGAGCGCTTCCCGGGCCGAGCTTGCGGTCGCCACCAGCTCGGGGGCCATCCAGGTGTTCAGGCCGTTCGATCCGCCCGACCTGCAGCCGCCGATCCTCAACATCACGCATCCGCCGGCGGGCTTCGCCACCAACAGCTCTGCGCTCGTGACAACGGGCAGGGTGACGGACGCGAACCAGATCAGCTCGTTCACCATCAACGGGATCGCGGTGGCTCTCGACGCGCAGGGCAACTTCAACCACCGCGTGAGCCTGACCGGCGGCACGAACACCCTCAGCTACCAGGCCCAGGACGCCGGCGGGAACGCCGCTTCCGAGCAGAGGACCGTGACGTACAACGAAGACACGACAGGACCGGTGATCACCAGTCCTGTGATCTCACCCACGATCGGGCCTGCCTTCACGTCCTTCCTGCTGCGGGCGACAGTGATCGACGGTGACAGCGGCGTCGCGTCCGTCACGGCCTCCGTGCGCAACGCAAGCGGCGGTCTGGTGGCCGCCCTCCCCATGGTGCATCAAGGCTCCGGCGTCTACCAGGCGGCCTTCGACTCCACGCCGCATCCCAACGGCGTTTACAGCGTCGACGTCCTGGCGGTGGACACCAGCCCCCGTGCCAATGCGCGCTCCGCTCCGGGTATCGCGTCGTTCCAGATCGCCGCCTGCCAGCCGCTGACGCGGGGCCACGGCGGTTCGGGTACCGACCCTGTGGCGACGCCGGCGAGCTCGCCGGGCTGCGCTGCGGGCGCGTACTACCAGGGCACGGCCGTTGCCCTCCTCGCCCGGCCCGCAGCCGGATGGGAGGTCGCGGGCTGGTCGGGCTCCGACCGCAACCTCACGGACAGCTGGACGAACAGCGTGACCATGCCGAACAGCCCGCGGTCCGTGAGCGTCGAGTACGTCCCATCTGCCGGTCGGAATTTCTACACACTGACGCCCTGCCGGTTGATCGACACACGGTCTTCCATCCCCCTGACGAATGGGGTCAACCGGTTGCTGGATCTCGGCGGGCGGTGCGGTATTCCGGCGTCGGCGAAAGCCTTGTCGGTGAACCTTACGGTGGTCGGAGCGACCCAGGGCGGGCACCTCACGCTCTGGCCGGCGGACCTGGAGACGCCTTTCGCGAGCAATCTCAACTTCGGGCCGGGCCAGACGCGCGCCAACAACGCCATCCTGCGCCTGTCCACGGATGGGCTCGGGGATGTGGCTGCACGGGCGGTCGTCGTAGGAGACGGAACCGTGCACCTGATCGTCGACGTGAACGGCTATTTCCAGTGATCCTGCCCCCTTCTCCCCGGGCCGAATCTGTGGTATCTCCTGCCTCCGTCTCTGCTGCCAATACCGTTAGGAGATACCACTATGCTGTCCTCGAGGGCTGTCGTTATTACCGTGTTCCTTGCCGTGTTCATGTATGCACCGTCTCTGGCGGCGGGTACCGCGCCATCTGTCACCGCGCCATCTGTCAACGACAGATCCGGGATCGTCGGCATGTACGACGCCCGGGTCAATCCTGGGGATTCCGCCCAGGGGACCAAGGCGGTCCGATCCGAGGCGGCGCTCGCCGAGTCCCGTCGCCAGACCGCGGAGATCGCTGCAGCGGTCGCCGGGCTCGAACGGACGATGCCGGGCCTCGAGGTGAAGCTCTCCGGCTTCACCGGTGGCCCCTCGGAGGTGAGCAACCGTCGCGACGCGTTGACCGCGCCAGCCCCCGGCCGCGGCAGCGAGGAGATCGTGCGCGACTTCCTGGGCCAGTACGGCGACATCTACGGGCTCTCGGCGGCCGACCTCGACGATCTCGTCGTCCTCGGCGACAGCCCAGGCGGCACGAGCGGTCTGCGCATGCTGCGCATGGAGCAGCGGATCGACGGCCGTCCCGTTTTCCAGAGCGAGACCCGCTTCCTCCTCGACCGCGACGGCCGCTTGGTGAAGAGCACCGGGTTGATGGTGCCGCACGCCCGCTCAGCCGTGTCGGGAGATAAAGCGAAGCGCCTCATGACGCCGGCCCAGGCCGTCGTCCATCTGCTGGCGTCCGTGGGCAAGCCGTCGGACGCCGCCAAGTTCTCCGTCACGGAGAAGAGTCTCGAGGGCTGGACCCAGCTCACGGGGCAGGGCGACGACTACGTGGCCGGCCCGGTGAGCGCCCGCCCGGTGCTCTTCCCGCTCGCTCCCGGCGTGCTGGTGGAGGCCTGGTCGCTGGTCGTCTTCACCTCCGGCAAGCAGGACTGGTACGCCATGGTGGACGCCGAGACGGGCGATGTCCTGTGGCGGAAGAACATCCGCAACTACGCCTCGTCCCACGACGCCCGCTTCCGCGTCTTCGTGCAAGCCGACGGCATTACCCCGGCCGACAGCCCGGCGCCACAGTCGCCCAACACCGCCGTGCCCAGCGCCGGCACTCAGTTCCCGGGCATCGCGCCGACGATCGTCTCTATGCATACGGCCATGGACCCGATCGCCAGCCCGAACGGCTGGATCGACGACTGTACGACCGCCACCTGCACCGCCAACGAGTCGCAGACTCTGGGGAACAACGTGCTGGTCTGTCTGGACCGCGACGGCACCGGCAACAACGTCTGCGATACGGGCGCCAACAGCGTGGTCGACGGCAACGGCCGGCCCACGGGCAACCCCGACGCCAACGGCCGCAACCGCGATTTCCTCGGCACCGCCCCGCGCGACTTCCAGACCAACTTCCTGCCTCCCCCGCAGGGCGGCAACCCGGAAGCCGGCCAGACCGCGACCGGCAATGGCGCGGCGCCGACCATCTTCCGGCGCGGCGCGATGACCCACATGTTCTACGTCGGCAACTGGTTCCACGACAAGCTCTTCCAGCTCGGGTTCGACGAAGCCGCGGGGAACTTCCAGGTCACCAACTTCAGCGGCATGGGGCTGGGCAACGACCGCGTCCTCGTCGATGCCCAGGACGCCAGCAGCGTCGACAACGCCACGTTCACCACCACCCCCGACGGCGTCTCGGGCCGCGCCTCGATGTTCCGCTTCACCGGCCCGACGATCGACCGCGACGGCGGGCTCGACGCCGAGGTCTACATGCACGAGCTGGGACACGGCGTCAGCAACCGGCTGGTTGGCAATGCCGCGGGCCTCAACTGGGACCCCGCCGGCGGTATGGGAGAGGGGTGGAGCGACTTCATCGCTCTGTCTCTGCTCAACAATACCAACGCCGACACTCCCACCGCGCGCTTCCCGAGCGGTTCCTATACCTCCTACAAGATCGCCGGGCTGCCCTTTCTCGACAACTACGTCTACGGCGTCCGCCGCTTCCCCTACACCAGCGACCTCACGGTCAACCCGATGACCTGGGCGGACGTCGACGACGTCACCAACAACCTGAGCGGCGGCATGACGCCGACGCCGGTCTCCTTCAACTCTGGCGGCGGCGCTGAGGTGCACAACAGCGGCGAGATCTGGGCGCTGACGCTCTGGGGGCTCCGCAACCGGATCATCGCCGATCCGGCCGGCGCCAATGGCGACGTGCCGACCGGCAACCAGACGATGCTGCAGCTGGTCATCGACGGCCTCAAGATGACGCCGATCGACCCCACGTTCACCGACGGGCGCGATGCGATCCTCGATGCCGACTGCGCCACCCACGCCTGCGCCCACGAGGACATGATCTGGCAGAGCTTCGCCGAGCGCGGCCTCGGTTGGGGGGCGCAGCAGCCGTTCCGGTATTCCATCGCCTTCATCGCCAGCCATCTCGGGGTCAAGGAGTCGTTCCAGCTCCCCTTCCTCGACGTGGTCAATCCGGCGACCGACGTGACCCTCGACGACAGCTTCGCCAACAACAACGGCGTGATCGATCCGGGGGAGCCGGTCCGGCTCACCGTCCGCCTGACCAACCCCTGGCGCGCCGCGGGCAGAGCGGTGGCCGGCGCCACGGCGACCCTCACCACGACGACGCCGGGCGTGACGATCCTCGACGGCACCGCCGCCTACGGCGCCATCGCGCCCCAGGGCTCGGCGACGGGCGAGACGTTCCTCATCTCCCTCTCGGCGGCTGCCCTCTGCGGCAGCCCGCTCGACTTCACGGTGACCACCACCTCGTCTCTCGGCACCACGTCGACCACCTTCCAGTTGCGCGTCGGCGCGGCGAGCGGCACGGACCCGGTCGTCACCTACACCGGTGACCCGAATCCCAACCTCGCCATCCCCGACAACACCGGGAAGGGGACGCTCCATCAGATCAACATCACCGACGATTTCGTGATCGCCGACCTCAACTTCCGGGTCGACAGCCTCACCCATACCTTCATCGACGACGTCATGGTGGCCCTGCGCTCGCCCGGCGCCCTCGGGATCGACCTGGTCGGGTTCATCGGGTTCGCCGCGGCAGACGGCGGAAGCGGTGACAACCTCACCAATACGCTGATCGATGACGACCTGACGTTCGATGCCACGCACGACATGATGGTGGCGACGTCCGCGCAGGCCCCCTATCCCGGGCCGTTCATCCCGGTCTTCAACTCGCCGTCCTGGGCGAACCCGGTGATCTTCGGCGCAGCCGGGGATCCGGTCGGCAATCTCAGCTACTTCGACGGTCTGAGCACGAAGGGGACCTGGACCGCCCTCGTCGCGGACGAGTTCGGCGGCGACATCGGCACCTTCAACGCCTGGTCGATGATCGTC
>Ga0307468_100000274_pt1 | contig 12357 bp, 9 predicted proteins | sample atmdna_FD_203085 | JGI IMG/M metagenome (GOLD analysis project Ga0307468, IMG submission 203085) | Hardwood forest soil microbial communities from Morgan-Monroe State Forest, Indiana, United States - atmos_gases AM2C_05 | ecosystem: Environmental > Terrestrial > Soil > Temperate forest > Bulk...
ATCCTACCGTCACGATGTCGCAGGCTGTCTATTACCATCGCGGCAATCCTTTGGTCTTTTAGCCATGTCGGACCGCACGTCGCGCGATCCAACACATCATCGAATCTCTGGAACCAACGTCGCTGAAATGCCAGCAAATCGACTGCTACGCTCTCGGAGCCGTGCTCAGTTGCTCGATCGATCTGGCCGTCCAGCCAATGCTTTTCCGCTCGCCAATGATCCAAAACTGATTTAGGAACCGATCCGGCAAGCCGGAATGTCACAAACAGCGTTGCGCCCGGCGGATGAATGTGAGGAAGCTTCCGACGGTAAAATTCTTTGTAGGGGTAAGCCATCTGTCGAGCGTCTTGTAGTGTTTGCACCTTCTACGCTTGGCGGCAGGCTGGCAGCCTGCCGTACTGCGAAACCACCACCATCTTAGACCACCACGCAAGTAAGATTTCTTGCAATGAAAATCGTAATGAAAAACTTGGGCCGCAGAGGCGTGGGAATCCTGAAGCGGCAGGCTGGCAGCCTGCCGTACTGCGAAACCACCACCATCTTAGACCACAACGCAAGTAAGATTTCTTGCAATGAAAATCGTAATGAAAAACTTGGGCCGCGGAGGCGTGGGAATCCTGAAGCGGCAGGCTGGCAGCCTGCCGTACTGCGGTTGATGTACTGCGGGCTGCCAGCCCGCAGCGCCCGCAACCGGGACCTAATTGCAGACGATCCTCACCCAACGGCCGCCAGTTTCATCCGCGCATCGTTCTGGGCGCGCTTGATCATCTTTGCGGCTGCGGCCGAAAACTTTCTCTGGTTGATATAGAACTCGGCTTCCTTGCGCGCCTCTTGCATGATGTCCAGATCGCGCATCAGGTTAGCTACGCGGAATTCGGGCAGGCCTGCTTGGCGCGTGCCCATTACTTCGCCGGGACCACGAATCTCCAGATCCTTTTCCGCGATCTTAAAACCGTCGTTGGTTTCTTCCATGATTCCCAAACGCTCGCGGGCGACTTCGGTTTGCTTGTCCGAAGCCAGCAGCACGCAATAGCTCTGTTCAGCGCCGCGGCCGACGCGCCCGCGCAGTTGATGAAGCTGCGACAGACCGAATCGTTCAGCGTGCTCCACTACCATCACCGAGGCGTTGGGCACATCAACGCCGACTTCGATCACGGTGGTGGAAACCAGGATCTGGGTTTTGCCGCTGACAAAGTCGCGCATCACTTCTTCCTTTTCCTCCGCCTTCATCCGCCCGTGCAGCAACGCAACTGAAAATTTGGGAAACACGCGGTCACGCAGGTATTCATAGCGCTTGGTGGCGTCGCGCAAATCCATCTTCTCTGACTCTTCCACCAGCGGATAAACAACATAGACCTGACGCCCGGCGCGCACTTCGCGGGCGATCAGTTTCTTTACGTCCTGACGACCTTCTTCGCCAAACACCTTCGTTTCGATCGGCGTCCGACCGGGTGGCAGCTCGTCGATGATCGAAACGTCCAGGTCGCCGTAAACAGTCATCGCCAGCGAACGCGGGATCGGCGTTGCTGTCATGACTAAGACCTCTGGATTCAAGCCGCGCGCGCGCAACTCTGCCCGCTGCATGACGCCAAAGCGATGCTGCTCGTCAATTACCACCAGTCCCAACTTTTTAAAAGAGACGCTCTCCTGGATCAGCGCATGAGTACCCACGCAAGCATCGACCTCGCCGGCCGCAATCGCCTGATGCAGACGTTTCTTATCGGCTGACTTCAACGAACCGGATAGTGATTCGACGCGGTAAGGACTCTTCGCAAGAATTCGTTTAATGTTGCGCGCGTGCTGTTCGGCAAGTATTTCAGTCGGCACCATCAACGCGGTCTGGTAACCATTTTCCATCGCCGCCAGCATCGCGATCAGGGCGACGATGGTTTTGCCGCTGCCCACGTCGCCCTGCAGCAGACGATTCATCGGGGCGTCAGACTTCATGTCGCGAAAGAGTTCCTTCACTACTTTTCGCTGCGCTTCAGTGAGTTTGAATGGCAACACGGAAGCAATACGCAGCTTCATCGCGGCATCGATTTTGATTGGCGCTCCTTTGCGCTCTCTAATTCGCTGTCCGCGTTTCACCTGTAATCCGAGCAACAGCCAGAACAGCTCTTCAAATATCAAGCGGCGATGCGCCGGGCTGCGCATGGCATTGTATTCGTCCAGCGAAGCATCTTCTTTGGGGAAATGCGCGTGGCGCCAGGCTTCCATCCGGGTGACGAGCTTGCGGCGCGAAAGCAATTCGGCAGGCAATGTCTCTTCGATTGCCCCGGGCTGAAGCCGAGCCAGAACTTCGTGCACAATCTCGCGCAGCCTTTTGGAACGAAAGTCTCCCAGCTTGCGATAGATGGGAACGCGGCGGCCCACATGAATTGCGGCCAGACTCGGATCGGTTTCGACCTCACCTTCTTCGTCATCCGTGCCGGTAACCAGCTCCAACTCATCCGGCTTGTTCAATCTGAGCGAATAGGTGCCGCGCCGGCTATCGTTTTCCCACTTTCCAAAGGCAATGAAACGCGTGCCGGGAACAAATCGCCTGGCATTGTATTGCAAGATATCGTGAGCTCGCGGACCAGAGACAAACCACCAAACAACAACCGGGCGGCCAGTGCGCTGATGATCCACGGCGCTGATTTCGAATTTGAAAAGGCGCTGCTTGAATGACCGCTTATTGCGAACCTGAAATCCTCCGGCGACGCGCACGGACAGATCGAGTGATGCTTCCAGACCGTGATACAGGTGGCGAATCTGGACCATGGTCGAGCGATCTTCATAACGACTGGGAAGATACCCGAGCAAATCCTCGAGAGTAACGCTGGTCAGATCTTTCCCCGGAGAAACTTCCGCCAGGGCGAGGGCCAGTTTGCGCGCACTATGGGAACCGAACCTCGGGATGCGGCCCGGAAGAGCAACGACGCGCGCATCCAGGTCAATGGAAGAAACGACACTCATTTCGCCGATGATAACATCAGTCAAGCTTTGACGGTGGAGATTGCCCTAGCAAGAATTCATACGAAACCGTGAAGCGGGATTCTTCGTTTTTGATTTTGAGAACGAATCAATGAAGCGCTGGGAATCTCTTATCGATCAGAAGATCCGCGAAGCTATGGAGCAGGGCGAGTTTGATGACCTGCCCGGCAAGGGAAAGCCCGTCGACACTTCAGAGAACCCTTTCGAAGATCCTGAGCTGCGCCTGGCTCATCGGATACTACGAAACGCCGGGTTCGCGCCGTCCTGGATCGAGGAACGTAAGGACATCGAGGCCGAGCTCGAGATCGCCCGGCACCAACTATCGAAAGCGTGGATGATTCTGAAGAGATCTCAGGGCAGTGAAAACGAAAAAGGAGCCGGCGGCCGTTGGCAGAAGGCACTGAACTCCTTTACCCAACAGGTCGCCGAACTCAACGGTCGAATCGTCTTGTGGAATTTGAAAGTGCCCGCGCCAGGTTTTCAGCGGACACTGATCGACGCGGGACAAGAGATCGAACGAATCCGCACATCTGAATAGCCAATACTAATTCGCCGCTGGGGGAACCAATTACTGCTTCTTTTCAGTTGATTGACCTTTCAAACTAACCACTCAAAACTAACCACAAAGACACAAAGGCACAAGGAGAAAAAACTAAGCTAACAAAACGGCGCTGATTCCGTACTTCGTGTCCTTTGTGCCTTTGTGGTAACGCTTTGTCTTTGTAGTTCATGCCTTCAATTTCGCAGCGGCTACGGCCTCTGGCTTACAGCATTGTTCAAATGCAGTCTTCAATTCGGCGGCAATCTGCTCAGGTCCTTTGCCTTCGATTTGCCAGCGTTCCATCATGAATACCAGTTGCCCGTCTTTCAGAAGTCCAATCGAAGGCGAGGAGGGCTGATAGCCGGTAAAGTACGAGCGCGCGCGTTCAGTCGCTTCAATGTCCGCGCCAGCGAATACCGTAGCAACTTTGTCGGGGCGAATCTCGTTCTTCAATGCCAGCGCTACACCCGGGCGCGCTTTGCCCGCGGCACAGCCACAGATTGAATTGACTACCACCATCACTGTCCCCTGCGAATTCTTAAGAGTTTCATCAACTGCTTCGGGCGTCCTCAATTCTTCAACGCCGAGCCGAGTTAACTCTTCCCGCATGGGCCGTACAAATTCTTCCGGGTAACGCATTTATTAATTCTCCTATTTTCGAATATTTGAACTGGCTGTGATTGTATCATTGTCGCCGGGGATTAGGCTGAGGTTGTGTTCCGTTTTGGGTTTTCTCTGCGCAATCTCCGCGATCTCGGCGTCTCTGCGGTGAATATTGTTGAGAAACCTCATCGCATTTCGCACTCTCCCTTTGGCTATGCTTCACCACAAAGTCACAAAGACACGAAGGGTGTCTGTCAGGCAAACCAAGCAAGCCATCTTTCGACTCTTGGTGTCTTCGTGGTGAGCTGTTTTCCGCCGCGACGCAGCGAACGGAGAGGTGGCACAGAGAATTCTCAAGTTAGGGGCCTACTCGGCCGAGAGCGAGATGGTGCGAGGGTCGTCGCCATCGCCTGAGATAACTACTCGCCAAACATTAGGGGGCAGCGGATAGCGGCCCATACGCTCAGCCCATTCAATGATCACGACCGCATTTTCATCTGTCAGCAGCTCATCGAGGTCTACGGCATGCGCTGCGGCGGCGCCTTCATCGAGGCGATAAAGATCGATGTGATACAGGAGCAGGCGGCCCTGGTGAGGGTTTACCAGGGTGAATGATGGGCTGGTGACGTCTTCTGCGTCGAGTCCCAGGGCACTCGCAATTCCCTTCACGAGCACTGTTTTGCCCGCTCCGAGCGCCCCGCTGAGCAGAAGAATCTCGCCGCCGGAAAGCTCTTCACCGAGGCGCCGGCCGATTGCCAGAGTCTCTTGTTCGCTGTGCGAGACGAATTCGCCCGTTGAGATCGTTTGTGAAATGGCGGTCATGAACTGAGACGAAAGTCAACAACTGGCGCTACTCTGGTCTTTCTCCGGCTTTGCACAAAAACTCTTATTTCGTGTTAGTGTGATTTCGGAGATCGTAGGCTGCGAATCCTAAGCAAACGGTCCACGAAATTACCCGAAATCCTCACGAAGTCACACGAACCAATGTTCATCTCAGACGCTCTCGGTGGTCCGCTTCGAGCCGGCCGGTGACTTTTTGTGCAGAGCCTCTTTCTCCCCTCGGATCGAGTGAGCAGATTGCCGCGCTGAGATGCTCGCGAATGTCCGATGCCACCATCGTCCGCATTCCAAGTTGACTGGCTGCAAACTCACTGGCTAAGCCGCTAATGTAGAGAACGGCGATCACGGCCTGCAAGACATCAGCCTCAAGTTTTAGGGTTCCGCAGGCCTGCGCGATGAAACCTGCGATTATTCCTGTCAACGTGTCACCGGCCCCAGCAGTCCCGACGCCCGCGTTCCCAGTCGAATTTACAAACACTCGGCCATCGGGCGACGCGACTAGAGCACGCGGGCCCTTCAAGAGCAGAATTACTTTATGGGCCGTGGCAAACGCACGCGCGGCCGCAACGCGATCATCGAGCGAAGTTTTGTCGTCGCTCCCCATCAAGCGCAACATTTCTCCCGGGTGTGGTGTTATTACGATTGGATAATCAGCCGATCCGCATACATCCGCAGGCCATGGGGCCAGGCAATTCAATCCGTCGGCATCTATTACCAAGGGCGTCCGGCGCTGTTCGACCAGCGCTCTCACAAAACTACGGGTGCGCTCATCTGACGATGAAAGACCCGGACCCACCGCGATCACGTCAGCGCGATCGGCTAACCGGACAACATAGGCAATCGCGTCGTCGCTGACTGCGCCGCGATCGGTCTCGGCAAGTTCGGCCGTCATGATCTCGGGCATGACTTGCACCGCCACCAGGCTCTGGGATGATGCAGGCGTTGCGACGGTTACCAGTCCTGCGCCCGCGCGCATCGCGGCGTTACCGCAGAGGGCGGCGGCTCCAGTGAAGCCACGCGATCCGGCGATCACCAGTGCATGCCCATGTGTGTTCTTGTAGGAATCAGGAGTGTAACGCGTTTGCATCAGCCAGCGGCGCGCGTCTTCTGCATCGCTCAGGAATAACTGCGAGTCTGCCTGTTCGGTTAGCTCAGCCGGCGATCCAATGTCCGCCACGATTAGTCTTCCACTGTAATTCGCCGCGGGCGGAAGAACATTCGCCGGCTTCGGCGCCGTAAACGTGACCGTCATGTCCGCGCGAATCGCCTCTCCGAAAATCTCATTCGAATCTGAGTTCAACCCAGACGGAACGTCTATCGACACAATCAGCGACGGCGGACCATCGTTCGAATTGCGTATCTCAGTCAGCTTGCGCACATACCGAATGGCCTCCAGAAGGATGCCTTCAACCGGACGGGTAAGACCTGTACCAAAGAGAGCGTCGATCGTAACTTCATGCGGAACGCTTAAAAGACCGGTGCTCAATTGATCCCAGCCCTTGTCAGAGTCGCATTGATAAAAATTGACGATTCCGAAATCGGCTGGCGCAGCCCCCAGATCTTCCCTGACCGCCCGCTCTGTATTCCAGTTTGTCAGCCTTTCGAAATTTGTCCGCGCATCGGCCTTCGTGTTTTCCAGTTTGCCGATCAAGACGACGTCAACCTTCGCTCCCGCGATCGCCAGAAGGCGTGCGGTCGCGGCGCCGTCGCCACCGTTATTGCCGCGTCCGCAGAGAACCAGAATTCCGGCGCCTGCTGTTTTGCCACCCAAGTGTTCGGTCACTGCGCGCGCCGTCGCCGTCGCCGCGGCCTCCATGAGCGTCAGCGATGGGGTTCCGTAACGTTCGGTGGTCAGCCGGTCAATCTCGCGCATTTGCGCAGTCGAAATAACAGGATGCACCCAGTGATGATAAGGAGAGGTTAATAACGGGTCAATCGCGACAAAGCGGCCAATCCGGAGATCGACGTCTGTATTCAGGCGGGTGGACTTTGCACAAAAAATCTAATGTCGTGTTCTTTCGTGAAGCTTAGTGTTATTTCGTGGAGCGTATGGCTGCGTATCCTAAGCCCACGATCCACGAAATCACACGAAAATCTCACTAAGGAAAACCAACTAATGCTGATCCTGGATGCTTCAGTGTTGAGGGCCCCGGTGACTTTTTGTGCAAAGCAGATTCATTGGAAGCGAGTTCCTGGGCAAAGCCAGGCGGATCAGGCCAAAAAAAGCGCCGCCAGGGGTTTTCCCCGCCGCCGCCGCTGCTCCAACCTATCCGTCTTTTCGGGATAGTTGACTAAAGAATCAATCCCTGAGGTTCTCCAAAAAAATTTCGCCCCTCAGCCGACCGGCTCGAAGGCCCGCCAAAATAGCTCCTCGGGCCAGCCCGTTTGCGGCAGGGGTTCTTCCGTCAATCTGATTGACCGACTCTCCAGACTGACCTGACCTGACCGACCTCTTTTCTCCGAAATCAGCGAAAACAGGCCTAAAAGTGGCGATTCAGCCGATGGCACGGCCATTGATAAGTGGAACGCGCCGGCACCTGCATGTGCTGGGTTTGAAAGACCAGTTTCGTGGAGAAGATGATGATTAGAGGAAAAAGAATTAGAAAGCACCTGGGTTGGCGGTGGCTGACGGCCGTAGTAATGGCCATCTCTTTGGTGTCCGGAATTGTCGTAGCCGACAACGCCAGCGCCAAAACCATCGAAACGCCGGGCAGTTCAGCGCAGCGCACGCTCAGGAAATACTCCTGGGACATTACTGCCGCTGCTGAGCAGGGCCGCTTTGATTCGTTCACCGACCGCCGTGAAGAGACGGAACGGACAATTCAAGTACTTTCAAACTCTCAGAAAAACAATCCCGTTGTCCTGACCGACTCTCAGGCCGTACGCGACCTGGTGATTTCCGGCGTGGCTCGTAGGATTGCCGCCAACGACGTGCCCGAAGCACTGTATGGCAAGCGCTTACTCAAGCTAAACCTTGACCTTCTTTTCCACGACTCACCGAACAGCGCTGACCTGGTCAAGACGCTCACGGCAATTCTAACCGAAGCTACGGAATCAGATTCCAAGGTCATTCTGGTAATCGATCCGATTCAAGCCCTGGTCGGTTCGGTTGCGGCCTTTGACGGCGCCGCCTCCAAGCTGCTCCGAGATGCGATTGCCCGGGGCGACGTTCAATGCCTGGGCGCCTCGACCGACATCCTTTTCCAGGAAAACGTTTCCAGCGACAAATCTTTGGCCTCCCTGTTTGACGGCGTACAGATGCAGGAAACTGCAGCAGCCAGCGATGAGGCAAAAGCCGAAGATTCTTCGAAAACCAAGGGCGAAGAGTTCGTCGGCGAAAAAGTTTCTGACGACCTCCGCCAGTTGATCGACAGTGGCAACGCACCCGCTCGCGTCAAGGCAATCCTGCAAGTCGACAATACCAATAGTGAAGTGTTGCGGTCCCAACTGGCCAAGTATGGGGTGACCATTGATGGTCAGATGCCGCGGTTTGGAACTCTCGTAATTGACGTTCCGACCAAGGCGATTGAAGAGCTTGCCAATAGCAGCCAGACTCGTCACCTCTCGCTCGATCGAACCGTTCAATCATTCGGCCATGTTCAGACCACCACCGGCGCATCCGCCATGTTGAGTCAAAATGGAAACTCGGGTCTTGATGGCAGCGGTGTCGGGATAGCAATTCTCGACTCAGGCATTTCCAAAACTCACCGCACAGTGAGCGGACGAGTTGCCTACAGCCAGGATTTTACCGGTGAAGGCCGCACCGACGATCCCTACGGTCACGGAACGTTTGTCGCGGCGATGGCCGCCGCCAAGGACGCGGATTACAGCGGCACTTATAACGGCGTCGCGACCGCTGCCACGCTGGTCAATCTGCGCGTGCTTGACTCGCAGGGAAGAGGTACCGTTTCAGGCGTCCTCAACGCTCTCAGCACGGTACTGGCAAAGCGCACGACCTACAACATCCGAGTCGTCAACATGAGCCTGGGTATGCCGGCGGTCGACTCTTACAAAAATGATGCCATCTGCCGCGCGGTTCGTCAGTTAGTTGACGCCGGTATCGTGGTTGTGGCGGCTGCCGGAAATGACGGCAAAGATTTGCTTGGCTCAAAGATCTATGGCCGCATTCATTCGCCCGGCAACGAGCCTTCGGCGATTACAGTGGGCGCGGCGAACACGTTCGGCACCGACGCGCGCGGCGACGACGGCGTTGCTTCCTATAGCTCGCGTGGACCGACCCGCAGCTATTGGACCGACTGGAGAGGCAATAAGCATTATGACAATCTGATCAAGCCCGACCTCGTCGCCCCAGGCAACAAGCTCATCGGCGCCGCGGCGAACAACAATACCATCCTCCTTCAGAACCCCTCACTCTCGGTCGTGACGGGAATTGACAAGGCTGAAATGCGCATGAGCGGTACCTCGGCGGCATCTCCAATCGTTGCCGGCGCAGCAGCACTCCTGTTAGAAGCGAATCCCAGCCTGACGCCCAACATGGTCAAAATGATTCTGACGTACACTGCGCAGCCGTTGGCGAAGTTCAACATGCTGGAGCAGGGTGCGGGCGAAATGAACATGGAAGGCGCAGTGCGTCTGGCGAAGCTGGTTCGCACTGACTTGTCATCGACCACTTCGGTGGGCGCTCCGCTGCTGACCTCAGCCGCACCTTCGGCCCAAACAACGATCGCCGGACAGACCTTCAAATGGTCGCAAGGCGTAATCTTCAAATACAACTGGGCCAAAGGTACGGAGCTGATCACCAAGTACCAGGAAATCTATGAACTCGGCGTGCTGATCGGCGATGGAGTGTTAATTACCGACGGTGTCCTGATGGCTGATGCCAGCAAGCTCTCCGGCGGCGTACTCATCGGCGATAACATTCTGACGAGCAACGGTATCACCATGAGTGACGGTATCGTCTTCATGAGCTGTGGCGTGCTGGTTGGTGACGGCGTGCTGGTTGGCGACGGGGTGCTGGTAGGTGATGGTGTGCTGGTTGGCGATGGATCTCTGCTGGCCGATGCTCTTTCCAAAGGCGTGCTTATTGCTGACGCTCTCTCAAGAGGAGTACTGGTCGCCGACGGCGTTGTGGTTGGCGACTAGGCGATGGTGAGCGGCGGCATCGTCGTCTTCCTTCGTAAGCACAAACAAAAACTGCAATCCAAACTCGAAAGGCTTCACGCTTAACAGCGCGAAGCCTTTTTCCTTGGATCTGATGATTGAAGTGGAGACCGTAGATGTGATTTCGTGGGTCGTATGGCTGCGAATCCCAGGTACACGATCCACGAAACTACACGAAGTCTCACGAAGGAACACCAACCAAAGCTGTTCTCATACGCTCTCAGTGGCCCGCTTCGAAACCGGCCAGTGACTTCTTGTGCAAAGCCTGCCCAACTATCTTCTGGAGAGACCAACAATTCTCAGCGCACGTTTAATCACCGCACCAGCCTCGGGGATTCTTAACACAGCAGCAATCGCAAAGTACACGAGGCCATAAGGTACCAGGACCAGGGCGGCGACAATCACCGGATGACGCTCTCCAATCGCGAGTTTGATTCCCCAACCAACTCCCGCCCCAACCGCGGCCGCCAGCCAAAGCTTGGTCACATATCCCAGCGACAGACCCGTACGCCCGATGCGCCGATTCAGCGTGCGTCTGAGCAGCGCAAATTCAATCCAGCCGGCCACGCCCGCCGATGCGGTCAGTCCGGCCGCTCCCCATTTCGAATCCAATCCGAGCAATGGCGGAAGCGGAATCGCGCACAGGTAACCAAGAACAGCCGTCAGCGTTACCCGAATGACGGCGTAACGAAGTGGTGTCCGCGTGTCGTGGAGCGCATAGTAAGTCGAAGCGTAAAGCCGTCCCAGAGTTGAAGCTAATAAGCCGATGGTTGATCCGGCAAGAATCCCCCAGACGTACACGGTAGCGTCGCGTCTAAACTCGCCAGTTTGATAGAGTACCGCCGTCATTACATCACCGAGGGCCAGCATTGCCATCGCTGATGGCACGATAAAAAACGCAATTCTGTTGAGTCCTGAATCGAGCCGATGGCGCAGTTCCTCGGCGACCTGTTCGCTGGTACCGATTGCGCTCGACATTGCCGGCAATTCGGCGGCCGACACCGACATCCCAAATAGGCTTACCGGTAAGGTGTAAAGACTCTGCGCGTAAGTGATCGCCGCCACGGCTCCAGTCGGTAACAGGCTCGCCAGCGTCACGTCGATAAACGCGCTGATCTGAACGACGCCGCGGCTTATGAACACAGGGAAAAAGTTCCTAATCACCTCGCGAACGTGTGGGCTGACGGTATCAAGAACGGGCCGCAGCTTCCTCACCAGCCAAAACACCGTTGGAAGTTGGACCGCGAACTGCAGGGCGCTGCCGACGACCGAACCCCAGGCCACGATTTCCGCGAGCTGAAACTGAAACCGGCCCATCTGTATCTCGTCCAGATGCCCCGAATGCCGGCCAAACATTACCAGCGAGAATATGATCGCGAGGTTCCAAACAACCGGGGCCGTGTATGAAAGGAAAAACTTTCGGTGGCTATTCAGCACGCCCAGGCACCAGGCTGACAGTACTAATAAACCGGCGCCTGGAAAGAGGATTCGGACCAGGCGAATGACCAGCGCGCGTCTGTCCCCTTCAAAGCCGAAGGCGATCACCGAGGTCAAAAATGGCGCGGAGAAAACGCCGGCGAGCACGATTACCGAAGTAACCAGGGCCAGCAAAGTGAAAACAGCACTCGCTACACGGGTCGCCTCTTTTTCGTCGTGGCGCGCGAGGAGATTCGCGTACACGGGAATGAACGATGCGGAAAGCGCCCCTTCACCAAAGACGTTTTGCAGAAAGTTGGGGATGCGAAACGCGGCGTTGAAGGCATCGGCGGCCGCCGACTTGCCGAAATAATAAGCAAACACTCGTTGCCGGATTACTCCAATGATCCGGCTGATCAGGATTCCCGTCCCGACCATGAACGCGGACCGGCCGGTGCTTTCACGCTCGCTCCGTTCGACTCCCGCTGACGGAGGAAAACGACCAGTTGCTTCGCCAACCACGGTCGTGGTTTCGCCGGCAATCTCGGCGGCGTTCGAGCCGACGTCGAAGCTTTTGTCCTTTTGATTAGTTTTGGAAGTTGAGGACGTGGTGCGGCCACCTGAGGACTCGGGACCTGAGACCGAAGGATTGGAATCTGAGTCCTGCTCGTCGTTCATTTCTTATAGGGTAAGAGTTGCGGCCTAGAGACTGTAATCCTTGATCTTCGTTAAGAGCGTCTTGTAGCTAACGTCCAACGCTTCGGCGGCGCGGGTCTTGTTGCCTTCGTGGGCCGTCAAAGCGTCGGCGATTTTTCGCCGTTCGACCAGCTGCACTGCCCGGGTAGTAGCTTCGCCAAGCG
>Ga0307468_100000275_pt1 | contig 12345 bp, 12 predicted proteins | sample atmdna_FD_203085 | JGI IMG/M metagenome (GOLD analysis project Ga0307468, IMG submission 203085) | Hardwood forest soil microbial communities from Morgan-Monroe State Forest, Indiana, United States - atmos_gases AM2C_05 | ecosystem: Environmental > Terrestrial > Soil > Temperate forest > Bulk...
CGGTGAGGATGGCCGGCTGGAAGCTCTCGGGAAGCACCGAGCGGGTCTTCTCCAGATAGGGATCGATCTGGTCGAGGAGATGCCGCGCTAGACCGCGCCTCTCGTGATGGCTCCTGCACTTTTTCGCCTGGCCGGCCATGAAGCTCTTCCATTCAGGCTCCAGCGCCGTCAGCGGTCCGGGAGGAACGGCCTGGACGTCGGCGGTGAGCCGTCCCATCGAGTACAGGATCGAGCGTTTTTCCTCCTCGGTACATTCGCCCCAGATCGCCGAAAGCGGAACTCCTTCGAGCCTGGTCATGACGAGGTAAGGCCAGCCCGGATGCTGGAGGGCAGCTCTTCGAAGTCCTCGGTGCGCTGGAGCTGGGCGAGGACCGAGCGCAGCCGCTCGGGAGGACGGATAAGCCGGCGCTCCTGCAGATCGAGCCAGCCGCCGGTGGAGTGGACAGCGGCCGCCATGCGGCCGTCCTGGCGGAAGAACCGGTTGCGTAGCCGGAAGCGCGATGCATCTTCGCTCATCGCGGCCAATGCGAGGTCGATGGTGTACTCATCGAGCAGCCGCATCTCGCGGAAGTACTCGACCTCGTCGCGCATCACGACCGGTCCGATCCGGATCTCCTCGAAATCGCGCATGGAGAACCCGTTCTCGGCGAAGAACATCATCCGCGCGTCGACGCAGACGTCGAGATACGCGGTGTTCTTCATGTGACCGTTGGAGTCGAGGTCCGCCCAGCGGACGTAGAACGTTTTGGTGAACAATATCGTCTCTACTGTAAAGGAGCCGCGAACCACCACCGGTGACCTTCCGGATCCCTGGCGCCGTACTCGCGCTGGCCGTAGGGCATGTCCGTCGGTTCGCTTTCGAGACGCGCTCCGCGCGCCCGCGCTCGCTCGCAATGCGCATCGACGTCGTCCACATAGACGACAAGCCCGGAGCTGGCGGCCGGCAGCGAGCGCGGCGATGCCAGCTCGAGCTCCGCGGCGACGCGATGTAGCCAGATCACGAGATCCCCTGCGCGGACTTCGGCGTGAACCGCTATGCCTTCCGGGGTGCGGTGAACGCCGCCGGATGTAAAGCCGAACGCTTCCACGAGGAAGTCATGCGCGGCCGGGATGTCCTCATAGACGAGGGTTGGGATGATCCGCTCGATTTTGGACATGTCTGCCTCTGCCTCCTGCTGTTTCATCGGGTAGGCACTGCCCGTCGCCAGAGAAAGTAGGCCACTACACCGATGGGGAGATAGACGATTGTAGCGCCGACCCGTTGGAGAAGCCCTTCGTAGCCTCGCGTGTCGAGGCCGGCCATTCCGCTCATGATCGGGATCTGGGCGATAAACAGAATGGCGTTCACCAGGAGATACGTCCTGACCGGTCCTGCATCCTTTCGCTTCCACAGTGCGGCGGCGAGTAGAAGAGGCATCAGAAAGGTGCCGAGACCGAGGAGGCCCGGATTGTGTCTCGGGTCGGGGAGGGGGAAGGAGCCGGCCCATAGACCTCCCAGCCCTGTCGATAGCAGGGAGATCGACGTGAGCCAAGCCAGGACGGGCGTAGTGCCGAGACGGCGGAGCGCATGAAGAAAGCCCGTAGAAGCGATCATGGCGGCGATCCCCGTCAGGATGACCCCGGTGTTGAAGATCACTGGCAATGTCGATCTGTCCGATCCGAGCTCGCTGGCGACCTGACTCATGAAGTTGTAGCCGGGATAGAACGGCGCTGCAACGATCTGAGAGCCAAAGTAAAGGATTGGGACCGCTACGCCCATCCAAAGCGCCGCCGCCATGGGCCGATCTTTCGTTGTACGCGGAGTCATAGGAGTGTAGACCTGCCGTACTCCTATCTTCTGCGGTTACGGGTTCCAGCAGGTTTCATTCCCTGGAGTTCCTGATGGAGCTTATCCCTCATGCGAACCCAGGACGAGACGTCCCTAAGGGGGCCATCCAACGACAGGCGTTGGAGGAGGAGAAAACGATGATTGGGAAACTCGCGCCGAAAACGCTCGAGTCGCCGCCCGGTAACCTCTGCAGCATCGATCAGCGCATTCTGCAGGCGTTCTTTGGGATGGGCGATCATCTCCACCTCTTGTGGCCGCGGCAGGTCCAGAGCACGCCGGCCATTGGGGCGTCCTGCAACAGCTCTGATCGCCGTTTCATCGAGAAGCAGCCACGCCTCGGTTTCCTGGACCGGAACGACAGGAACCCACGAACGGGGAAGCTTGCTCGCTTCCACCGCGGCAGAGATTTCGGCGTGCCGAGGATCAGGGTTTCTCGAGTCAGAATCTCGGTGAAGGAAAAACAGGTTTGCCTCGGGCTCCAGTCGCAACGCTGCCTGCAGCTTCGCTTCCACGGTCCTGCCGATGGGCTGTTCGAGACGTCTGAAATCAATAGCGGTCCCGGTCACCTCATCGGCGCCCAACTCAATGCACAAGTTCTCGAGGTGAGGGATGATGCCCTCATCCGAGGAGCCCTCGCCGATGAAGACGAAATGAATTCTCATCGTGCAATCTGCAACTCGGGAAGCTCCAGTTGGGCGCCCGGAGGTGAAGATAGATAGGCGAGGATAGTTCCAAGGCCGACGGACGGCTCACCGGACTTCGCCCGCCAAGTATTGTCAAGGGGACGACAGCGCAGGGTGCGGGCTGGCCGGCCACTAGGCCCCTTGATACGCGCTTCAACCGCGAACAGGAGATCGTCCGGATTCTGGAGCTGTACAAAGGTTGGGGAGTGGGTCGCTACAATGACTTGCCGAAACGGGTTGTCCGAGCCTGTGGGCTCCGTAGGATCCACTGCAAGGTCGCGCAACAGTTCTACCATCTCCGCCATTTTGGCCGGATGAATCCCGTTCTCTGGCTCCTCGATGCACAGGAGGCCTTCGGCGGAAGGATCACTTACGAGAACCGCCAACGTCAAAAAACGTAGAGTCCCATCCGAGAGTGATGCGGCAGGCAAGCGGACTCCGCTCTGTTCGCGCACGATGAGCGTGAGCAACTGACGGACTTCGTCGACATCGACGTCGATGTCTGCGACGGGGACAAGCTCGGCAACCCTTGCCGCCACAGAGGCAAGGACGTTTTCAGGGTCTTCCCCTCTCCGCTCGGCGTCGGCGGTCAAGCGATTCAGCGTGGCCGGTATGTGTCCTCCACTGGCTGTAATCCGTGCGTCTGCTTGGAATCTGTCCGGCCGTCGCATGGCGGACGGTTCCAAGGCAAGGAACCTCCACCCTTGCATTTCACGGCGTGCTGCAAGAATCGTTGGGGTTACCGAGGTGTTTGATGTCGCAACGATCGTACGGGGGGCAGAGCTGGCAGGTGACCGTTGCCCAGGGCCGCGTGAGCCGCCATCCTGATGCACGACGATCTCGGTGATACCGTCCTCGGCATTGTGAACCGATATATACCCTGCCGGGCTGCGGCGTTTGTTCGCCACGATTTTGCGCCGGAAGTGCTTTGCACTATGTGGAAACAGCAATCGACGCGCAGCATCCCCTTCTGTAATATGGTCAAGCGACTCCGAAAGCAGAACCAAGCGTCCGAGCATGCCTCTGTGCGTCGGCAGCTCGTAGCCGATCTTTACCTCATATCTGAGATATGTCGAGGTGGCTTCCGCCGGTCGACCGAAGTCATCCAGCACAGCAGGCTCGACGATCATCTCGGCGGCAATCCGGAACGAATCGGTGCGTTCATCCCCTTGGGTCCAGAACAGATCGCGAATGTCGCTGGTTTCTATGTCGCTGCCCCGGACTAGCATCGCAGATTCCATGATGGAATGGTCTGCGAGCAGCGACAAGAGCCGAATGGCATCGAACACGTTGGACTTACCGGCGCCGTTTGGACCTGCGATACACGTAAACGGTCCAAAGTCGACGGCGAAGTCAGCAAGGTTCTTGAACCCGTCTACTTCCAGCCGAGTAAGCAACGATCGCTCCTTAGGTGAGGCCCCCGCAGTCGGCAGGTCGGTGCCTTTTGCGGTTGCGGCTTTCCATGATATCGCAGCTCGATGACGCCACCTCTTTCCTCACAGCACCGGCGACAGCCACCGCGCCATGCGGTCGGCGGTCTTGTGGGACAGCGGCCGCTTCTTCCACTCCTCGGGCGGCACTTCGATCGAGTTTTCGAGGTCTTCGAGGAACCCCTGCTCCATCCGCTGCGCGGTCGCTTCGTCGAGGATCACCAGGTTGCATTCGGAGTTGAAAAGGAAGGAACGGAAGTCGAGGTTGGTCGAGCCGACGATCGAGACGTAGCTATCCGCGACCAAGCACTTGGCGTGGAGGATCGACGGCTGGTATTCGAAGATGCGGACGCCGTGGCGGAGCAGGGCATCGTAGTAGCCGTGGCCGGCATGTCGGACGACCGGGACGTCGGTCTTGCCGGGCAGCAGGAGCCGGACGTCGACGCCCCGGCGGACCGCGTCGCGGAGGATGCCGACCGCGGCGTGGCCCGGGGCGAAGTAGGCGTTGGTGATCCAGACGCGCCGGCGCGCCGCGGCCACGACCGCGGCCAGCACCGCCGCCGACTCCGCCTGCCCGCGCTTGGGACGCGAGTCGAGGACCAGCACCCGCGCCCCCGGCGCCTCCGCCTCCTCGGCGGACAACGGCTTGAGCTCCAGCGGCGCGCCGCCGGCGTGCGTCCAGCCTTCCGAGAAGACCACCGCCATCTCCCAGGCCGCGGGCCCGGTCACCTGGACGTGAGTATCGCGCCAGGCCTTGCCGGCGCTGGAGGATGGCGAGCCGTACTCCTCGCCGATGTTCATGCCGCCGGTGAAAGCCGTGCGGCGGTCGACCACCAGGATCTTGCGGTGGTCGCGGAACGGCTGGTACCAGAGGTGGGAGAAGAGCGGATGGAAGAGGAAGATCTCGATGCCGCGCTGCTCCATCTCGCGCCAGAACTCGGCCTTGGTCTCGAACGAGCCGAGGGCGTCGGCCACCACGCGGACCTGGACGCCGCGCGCGGCGGCGGCGGCGGTCTCCTCCAGGAAGAGACGGCCGGTCCGGTCGTCCTTGAAGATGTACGACTCGAGCAGGATCTCGCGCTCGGCGCGCTGCACCGCCGCGTGCATGGCGGCGAAGGCGTCGCCGCCGCGAAAGAAGACCTCGACCCGGTTGCCGCCCAGGATCGGCGCGCCGTCGATCCGCCGCAGCAGGATCTCGAAGCCGGGGTCGAAGATCCCCTCGGGCAACGCGGCGGCGAGCCGCCCCACCCGGCGGGCCCGCAACTCGCGCGGCAGCTTGCGGCCGGGATGGGGACGGAGGAACGGCCGGAAGCGGCGTAGACGCCGGCGGGGTCTCACGGCCCCTATCGTTTCACACGTAGAGATAGAATCCTCCACGACCCGGGCCGTACGCCGAGGTCGGGAGGTCTCTCATGAAGCCCATCCTCGCCCTCTCCTTCTGCTCCCTGCTGCTCCTCGCGAACGCCTTGTCTGCCCAGACTGCGCCTGCCGCCCCGGGAAGTAAAGACGCTCTCGCCGGCCGTGCCGAGCGGTTCGTCGACCTGCTGGCCCGCGGCGGCTTTGAGGAGGCGGCACAGGACTTCGACGACACCATGAAAGGGGCGGCGCCGCCCGCCAAGCTGCGGGAGATCTGGCAGTCGATCCAGGGTCAGCTCGGGACGTTCAAGCGTCGCACCGGCGTCCGCGTCGCACCCGCCGGCGCCTACCAGGCCGCCTTCGTGACCTCCGAGTTCGAGCGGGCCGCCGTCGACCTCCAGGTCACGTTCGACGCCCACGGCCGGATCGCCGGCTTCTTCGTCGTCCCCGTCCAGGCTCCCGCCACGCCGCCCGCCGCGCCCAAAGGCACGGACGCCTTCCGCGAGCGCGAGGTGCAGGTGGGCGCCGGCAAGTGGGCGCTTCCGGGGACCTTGACGCTGCCGCAGGGGAAGGGACCTTTCCCGGCGATCGTCCTCGTCCACGGCTCGGGGCCGAACGACCGCGACGAGACGATCGGCCCGAACAAGCCGTTCCGCGACCTCGCCTGGGGGCTCGCCTCGCGCGGCATCGCCGTCCTGCGCTACGAGAAGCGGACGCGGCACTACGGCGACGAGATCGCCTCGGTGGTCGGGCTCACCGTCAAGGAGGAGACGGTGGACGACGCCCTCGCCGGCGTCGCCTTGCTGCGCAAGACCGAGAGAGTGGACCCGCGCCGCGTCTTCATCCTCGGTCACAGCTTCGGCGGCATGCTGGTACCGCGCATCGGCAAGCACGATGCCGAGATCGCCGGGTATGTCCTCCTGGCGGCGGCGGCGCGGCCGATCGAGGACGCGATGGTCGAGCAGCTCTCCTACATCGCCTCGCTCGACGGCACGGTGGGCGAGGACGAGAAGAAGCAGCTCGACGGGGTCAAGGCCGAGGCCGCCAAGGTCAAGACGCTGACGGACGAGGCCAAGGACTCCAAGGAGCGCGTCCTGGGCGCGCCGGTCTCTTACTGGCTCGACCTGCGCAGCTACGACGCGCTCGCGACGGCGCGGTCCTTGATCCGGCCGATGCTCGTGCTCCAGGGCGAGAGCGACTACATGGTGACGATGGCGGACTTCGCGGCCTGGAAGAAGGCGCTCGACGGGCGGCAGAACGTCACCTTCAAGTCCTATCCGAGCCTCAACCACATCTTCGCCGAGGTCGAGGGCAAAGACTCGCCCGCCAGCTACATGAAGGCAGCCGGTATGGCCGAAGCCGTGGTCGACGACATCGCCGGCTGGGTGAAGAGCGTCCCGGCGCCGTGGCTGCGGCCCTGAGGACCGGCGGGCTGTTGGGCAAAGCAGAGGCGGGGGGGCAGGGGAGGGCCGGAGCTGCCTCCAGCCCTCTTGGGGCTGAGCGGAGCTAGTCCTCTGGATCCTTCGGCGGCTTGGGATCCTTCGGCGGCTTGGGATCCTTATCGGGCTTCAGCTGGCCTGGGGCGCAGCCGCCGTTAGGATCGATAGAGCAGCCGTTCTTGTCCAAAAACCCTGTCAGCGAAGACCAGATGCCGGCGAAGAAGCTGCCTTCCTCCTGAACCGAGATCCGGCGTACCTCGATCCTGCCGCCTGCCTCGGAGGTCGGGAGCCAGGGACTCTGGACAGCCCAGACCAGACCGAGCGCGACAATCGTACGAGACACAGATCGACAAATCATCTCCTCTCCTTTCGCGGATTGCTATTTTCGCTAACCCTTCGTATCTGGCGGTAAGGGTTCCTTCGGATTCGTCCCCCTGGAGACATCAGGCGTTTTGGTCGGAGGGAGAGGAAGAGGGGAGCAGCCGTTGGGGTCGATGGAGCAGCCGTTCTTGTCCCAGAGCCGTGTCAGTGAGGACCACACGCCGGCAAAGAAGCTCCGATCCTCCTCCTGGGCGAGAACCTTCAACGGTTCACGCCTGCCGCCTGCCTCGGAGGCCGGGAGCCAGGGACTCTGGACAGCCCAGACCACACCGAGCGCGACAATCGTACGAACAGCAGATCTACAAGACATTCCTTCTCCTTTCGCGGCCCCGTACGTCACCGCGGCCTCCATTGACCGTGGAAGGGCCTCTGAGACTCTTAGTGCGCCAGAGCCTGATTCCGATCCCACGGCATCGCGCCGCCTGGCGGCCGGATCTCCTACGTTCGAGCATCTTTTCCCGTCCTGGCGAGCCGGGCCTCGTGTCGGCCGGGATGGAAAGACGGAGAAGCCGAAAAAACTCTGCTTCACGCTCTCAGGGACGGCCGCCGTGGACGTCTTCTTTCCGAAAATACTGATCGATCATGACCGCGGCGATGTTCCCGGTCCCCATGGCGACCGCCACCTGCTGTGTCATGGGGCGAAGGTCGCCCGCGATCCAGACACCGGGGACGTTGGTGTCGCCGCGTTGCGATCTGGGCTGGGCGTGGTTCTCGGTGGCGGCAAGCTCGACGCCCAGCTGTTGCGCGAGGTCGGTACGGCCGCGCACCGGGGCCGAGACGAAGAAGGCCTCGGCTTCGAGGACGCTGCCGTCCTCGAGCTCGAGAGCTTTGAGAAACCTTTTTTCTCCGATCAGGCGCTGGATCTTGCCGCTGAGCACCGGGATGTTCTTCTCCCGCAGCTGCGCGGCACGCTTCTCGGACACCGTGGGGTCTTCGGTCGCCAGGATGCGCAGCCGGTCGGTGTAGCGGCTCAGGCCGAGCGCCATGGCGGCGGCCGATTCGGCGGGGCCGGCGGCGATCACGACCGTGTCCTTGCCGGCGATCTCGGGCGCTTCGCAGTCGGTGCAGTAGAAGAGGGTGCCCTTGCCGGCATAGGAGAAGCAGGGGGTGAAGTCGCCGTCGACGAGCGGGTGATAGCGGGCGACGCCGGTGGCGAGGAGCAGGGTCCTGCCGCGCCACTCCTCGCCCTTGTCGCCGACGAGCCGGAAGTCGCCCTCCTGCCCCTCGGCGCGGACGACGTTGCCGCGCACGACCTCGGCGCCCATGTCCTGGGCCTGCTTCTTGAGCCGCTTCTGGATCTCGGCTCCCGACACCGCGGGCATTCCCGGGACGTTGTGGAGCAGCTCCAGCGTGTAGAAGAGCGGGCCGGTGACGCGGTCGATCACCAGCACCGAGCGGTTGTGCCAAGCGAGATGCAGAGCGGCGGTCAGACCGGCTGGACCGCCGCCCACGACGACGGTGTCGTAGGTCATGGTGCGCGGAAGTGTACCGCAGGTATGATCCTCTCCATGCCGCGCCTCCGTAGAACCGCAACCCTCGTCCTCGCTTCGTGTCTGGCGTTGTCGCTCGTTTCGTGCAGCGGAGACGACGACAGCCCCACCGCGCCGAGCAGCCGGGGAATCCTCACCGGCACCTGGACCGGCAGCATGAGCGTGAACCGCTCCGGCGCCGCCGCGACCACCACCTGCAACCTGCGGCTGACGCTCGCGCCGCTCGACGACAACGTGCTCGTGGGGAGCTGGCAGGCCGACTGTCCGGACGGCACCTCGGGCCGCGAGTCGATCGCGGCGATCAGCCTCTTCGCCGCCGTCAGCCTGAACGCCGCCGGCGTCTCGCCGGTCCTCGACGGCTGCGCCTGGGGGTCGGTGTCCGAAGTCCTCACGAACCGCATCACCGGCAGCTGGACCCGGGCGACCAACTCCTGCGCGGGCTCGCCGATCCAGGGCGGGACGATCAATCTGCGGAAGGTTTAAGGAGAGCGGTATCATAGTCGGGGGTGAGATATGGTTTATCGAGGCAAGGTAGAGAACGGAGCGATCGTTCTGGAACCCGGGGTAGAGTTGCCGGATGGAGTCGAGGTGAGGGTTGAGCTTGAGCTCCCGGAGCTTTCAGTTCCTTCAGACGTCGATCCTTTGTTCCAGATGGTGGAGCTGGCTGTCGAGACTGGAATCCCTGACCTCGCCACGAACATAGACCACTATTTATATCGCCGGTGATAAATCACCATGCCAAATTCGGGCGTCCCAATGGCCAATGTAGAGACGCCTCGTGAGGCGTCTCCGAGGCGGCGAGATCTCCGGCAAGCAGGGACACGTACCGCGGGATCTATCACCAGTCCGGGCCGTCCTTCCCGATCCGGAGACGCCCCACGGGGCGTCTCTACTGCCGCCGCAGCCTGAATGCCGCGACCACCTGCGGCTTTTCATCCTGGGGCAGGGCCTTCGCCAAACGGCGGACGGCCTTGCTCCAGCCGGCTTGCGCAGTCCATTTCTTGACGTCGATCGGCTCCGGGTGGAGGGTCTGCTCGGTCAATAAGGTCGCCAGATCGGGACGGAGCTGGCCTTGCCCGGCCACCGCTACGGCTTCGAAACCGTTGTCCCGTTTGTAAAGCGCCAGCAATCCGAAAGTCTCTTCGTCTCCCGGGAGCTGGAGGAGGGCCACCCGGCCGCGCGGGCCGTCTTCGAGCTCGTTCAGAATGCCCTCCACCAGGGGATGCCCCGAGGCGAAGAAGTCGAGCGATTCGCGCTCGACCGCCTCTTCGCGATCGAACGTCCCCAGGAAGCGCGTGCCCGGCGCGACCCCGGGGAGATGATCGATCAACGCCTCCCAGCCGAACTCGATGAGATAGGTGCTCCGGCCGCTCTGCGGCTCGACGTCGAGCCCGAAGCGGGCCGCGGCGCGCAGCACGACGTCCTCGGTGATCGATTCCAGCTCCGGCGGCACGCGGCCGAGGATCTCGGGCGCCATCTCCGGCTGGTAGGGGTCGCGGTGCAGCTCGTGATAGGCCGCCTGCTGCACGCGGGTGCGCGCCTCCTGCGCCTCCTGGAGCACGCCGTCGAACACCGCCGGATCGACGTTGCCAGGGCCGGACAGCGCCGCCTTCTCGATCGCCTGGGCGGCGTGGCGGAGCTCGCGCTCCAGCCCGCCGAGCGGCTCCTCGAAGAGGCCGATCGCTTCGTAGAGCCCCGCCACCGCCCGGCCCAGGCCCGACGGGGGGCGGAAGTAGACGATCTCCGTGGGCCGGGTGCGGCCGATGCGGTCGAGACGGCCGATGCGCTGCTCGACGGTCACCGGGTTCCAGGGCAGGTCGAAAAGGACCAGCCGGCGGCAGAACTCGAAGTTCCGCCCTTCGCCGCCGGCTTCGGTCGAGACCAGCAGGGGAGGGCCTTCGGGCAGCCGGAACTGCGCCACCTCGATGTCCCGCCGCTCGACGGAGAGGTCCTCGTGGAAGACGCCGACGCGCGCCGCGGCCCGGCTCTCGAGCGCCTCCTTGACCCGTTCCAGCGTCTCGCGCTGGGCGACGAAGACCAGCGTCTTCTCGCCGGCCTGCTGCCAGCGCGGCGCCTGCTCGACGAGCCAGGCGAGACGCGGATCGCGCCGGTCCGCCTCGGCGATCAGCGCGGCGAGGCCGAGGTCTTCGCGCTCCTCCCGCTCCTGACGATCGAGGCCGGCGGCGAGCGCGGCGGGGGAGGCGAGCCCGCGCGCGATGCGGTCGGTCTTGCGCCGGCGGGCCAGGGCGTTCTCGGCCGGCAGGGAGCGCAGCCGCTGCTCCAGGCGGGCGAGCGGCTCCCAGCCTTCGGCGTCGAGGTCGACGGGGAAGGGCACGCGCGGCGGCAGCCCGCCGATGTCGGCGCGGCGGGTGGCGCTGGTGCCCGGCGGCAGCGGCTCGCGGCGGGCCAGCCGCTCCTCGAAGGTCTCCTCCTCGGGGAAGGCCTCCGGCCGCAGGAGCTGGAGCAGCCGGAAGAAGCCGTGGGCGTCGTCCTCCAAGGGCGTGGCGGTCAGCAGCAGGACGTTGCGGTTCAGGGCGGCGACCGGCGCCACGGCGCGCCAGGCCTCGTTGCCGGGGTGGCCCGGCGGGCGCCGCAGGTGGTGCGCCTCGTCGACGACGAGAAGGTCGATCCCGGCTTCGACCGCCTGCTCGGTGAGGCGCCGGCGCGCCGCCAGGGTCTCCATCGCCACGATGGCGCGGCGGTGGACGTCGAACGGATTGAAGCCCTCGCCGTAGTCGCGGGCCACGTCGGCGAGGCGCTTGTCGTCGAGCAGCACGAAGATCTGGTGGTACTTGCGCCACAGCTCGCCGAGCCACTGCAGCACCAGCGTCTCGGGGGCGACGACCAGGGTGCGCTCGGCGCGGCCGGTGTGGAGCAGCCGGTTCATGATCAGGCTGGCCTCGACGGTCTTGCCGAGGCCGACCTCGTCGGCGAGCAGCCAGCGCACCGGGTCGGTCCAGCAGGCGCGCTCGGCGACGTAGAGCTGGTGCGGGTAGAGGCGGATGCGGCCGCCGAGGAACGAGCCGAGACCGCCGGCCTGGCGCAGCCGCGACAGCCGGAGTCCGTCCAGGCGGTTGGCGAAGTCCTCGAAGCTGTCGACCTGGCCGCGTGCCAGCCGCTCCAGCGGCGGCACCTCGGCGGGCAGCGGCCAGAGCGCCTCGGTGTCGACCTCGCGGCCGTCGGCGAGACGGCAGACGCCGCCCTCACAGGACTCGACGGTGACGGTTTCGTCCGTGCCTTCGAGCCGCGCCCGGGTTCCCGGCGCGAGCACCAGCGGCACGAGGGCGTCCGTGCCCGCCGCGAAGCTCAGCCGCTGGCCGGTCTCGGGGAACTCGACGAACAGGCTCCGGCCCCGGATCTCGCGGACGATCCCGGGTCCGAGCTCGGCATGGAAACGATGGGTCAGGCGGTCGCCGGTCTGCCACATGGGGGAGGGATTCTAGACAAAAACGGCCAGACCCCGGAGGATCTGGCCGCTGTGGGAAGAGACCGGCTGCTTAGTTGTCGAGGCGGTAGTAGCTGAGGAAGCGGTCCGCCCGCAGGATGTCGTCGACCACGCCCGCGACGTCGCCGGAGTTGAGCCGCCGCAGGTCATAGTCCCACTGGCTCTGGGAGACGTTGTTGCGGCTCATGCCGAGCAGCTGCTGGTAGAGCGTCTCCAGCCGCTCCGCGTTCCGCTCCGAGGACAGCGCCCGGCTCTCCTGGCTGACGGCGATGTCCCGCGCCACGCTCAGGACG
>Ga0307468_100000276_pt1 | contig 12325 bp, 8 predicted proteins | sample atmdna_FD_203085 | JGI IMG/M metagenome (GOLD analysis project Ga0307468, IMG submission 203085) | Hardwood forest soil microbial communities from Morgan-Monroe State Forest, Indiana, United States - atmos_gases AM2C_05 | ecosystem: Environmental > Terrestrial > Soil > Temperate forest > Bulk...
TTTATTCGTGTTGCTTCGTAAGATTCCCGGGTGATTTCGTGGATCGTGTGTTTAGGATTCGCAGCCAAACGATCCACGAAATCACACTAACCTACATAAAAAAACCAAGAAATAAGAGCTTTGTTCAAAGGCCGGATCGCTGGATCGCGCGGCGGGGAACATTCTATTTCCATAACTGCAGTTGTTCCCTTCGGCTGGCACTCAGTGGGCTGGCCAGGCGGCCCAGCTTTTCTTGCAAGGAATCCAAATAAATGTAAATGACGGGCGTGATATAGAGCGTAATCAACTGCGAAAAGAGCAAACCTCCGACAACCGCCAATCCGAGCGGCCGGCGCGAGGCCGCACCCGCCCCGAACCCAAACGCGATGGGCAAAGCGCCCATTAAGGCCGCGAACGTTGTCATCATGATGGGGCGAAAACGCACGATACAACCTTGAAAAATGGATTTCTCCGCGCTCCATCCTTCTTTCTTTTCAGCCGCAAGCGCAATGTCAATCATCATAATCGCGTTCTTTTTGACGATGCCGATCAGCATGATAATGCCGACGAAAGAATAGAGATCCAACTGAACTCCGAAAATCAAAAGCGTCACCAACGCGCCGAACGCTGCCGATGGCAAGCCCGAAAGAATCGTAATCGGGTGGATGAAGCTTTCATACAGAATTCCCAGTACCAGATAAATCACGAAGATGGCGACCAGCAGTAGAATCCCCAAGCCGGAGAGCGATGATTGAAAGACCTGCGCCGTGCCCTGGAAACTCCCAGTGATTGTTGCCGGCAGCGTAGAGTGTGCGATTTGATTGATTTGATTAACCACATTGCCGATCGGCACATCGGGGCGCAGGTTGAATGAAATAGTCACGGCCGGCAGCTGGCCCAGATGATTGACTGATAACGGACCGACGGTACGCGTCAAAGTGGCGATGGTGCTGAGTGGAACCATCTGCGCGAGTTGCGGTGTGCTGCTGTTTGTGGCCGGGTTCCCATTGGAACTCGTCGAAGTTGTTTGACTACTGCTGCTGTTGCCTTGACCCGTTTGACTTTGCTGATTTGTGCCGGTGCGCAGATAGAGGTTTGAAAGCGAGTTGGCGTCCAGCTGATATTCCGGCGCAACTTCTAAGATGACCCAATACTCATTTGTGTCGGTGTAAATGGTTGAGACTTGCCCCGAACCAAAGGCGCTGGCGAGCGTGCTCTCGATTTGACTGGCCGTGATTCCGAGCGCGGAGGCTTTGTCACGATCAATCTGTAAAGTTACTTGCGGATTCTTGATTTGCAAGTCGGTCGTCACGTCGAGCAATCCCGGGATTGCTCCGATTTTCTCCTGCATCGCGGCTGCGGCCTGGTAAAGCTCGTTCGCCTCCGTGCCTTGCAAGGTGTATTGATACTGGCTTTTTGAAACGATGCCGCCGACGTTGATCGTGGTGGGATTCTGCAGATAGACGTTGATGCCGGGCACGGCCGCCAGTTGCGGCCGTAGTTGCTGAATGACCTGTTCCGGCGTTGCTTTTCTTTGCGATGAAGGTTTCAGCAAGAGGAAGAAACGGCCTGTATTATTTGATGTTCCGCCCACGCTTGATTGCAGGGAAGCCACATTCGGGTTCCGCTTGATTATCTCCGCGACCTGCTGTTGATGGCGCACCATCTCATCGAACGAAACGCCCTGCGCCCCTTCGGTTGAGCCGGTCAACATCCCGATATCATCATTTGTCATGAAGCCCTTCGGCACGATGACAAAAAGATAGGCAGTCGCAATGACGATGACGAAGGAAGCCATGAGCGTGACGAACCTGCGTTTGATGACCAGCTTGAGTGTTCGCTCGTAGAACTTAATCATGTATTCAAAGACTTTTTCCGAAGCGTTGAACCATCGTCCATGCCCTTTCTCGTCATGCGGGCGCAGGAAACGGCTGCAAAGCATCGGAGTCAGGCTCAATGAAATGACTCCCGAAAGCAAAATAGCCACGATAATCGTCACTGAGAATTCACGGAACAATCGCCCAATGACGCCGCCCATGAAAAGAACCGGTATGAAGACTGCGGCCAGCGAAATCGTCATTGACAGAATTGTGAAGCTGATTTCACGCGACCCGTTGATGGCGGCTTGAAAAACGTTCTCGCCCTGTTCTATATGTCGAACGATGTTTTCGAGCATGACTATCGCGTCATCAACAACAAAACCGACGCAGAGTGTCAAAGCCATCAGCGAAATGGTATCCAGCGTGAAGTTGAGCACGTACATCGCCGCGAAAGTTCCGACGATGGACATCGGAACAGCCAGGCTCGGAATAATCGTCGCGCGCACATTTCGTAAGAACAGGAAAATGACGAGGACCACCAGAGCAATCGTCAGCACCAGCGTGAATTTCACATCGCCAACCGAGGCACGGATCGAATCGGAGCGGTCGTAGCGAATTCCCATATTGATGGCAGCGGGAAGTTGTGCTTGAAACGTCGGCAATAGCGCCTTGATTGAGTTAACAACTTCGATAGTGTTCGTCCCGGGCTGTCTTTGAATCGCCAGAATGATGGCCCGCGAGTTGTTGAACCAACTCGCAGTCTTGTCATTCTGTACGCTGTCCGTGACCTTTGCTACTTCGTCCATCCGCACGGGCGCGCCGTTTCGATAGGCCACGATGAGCGAACGAAAAGCAGCTGCATCGTTGAGTTGTCCGTTAGCCTGGACGGTGTAAGACTGACGGCTGCCGTCAAGAGTTCCGGTCGGCAGATCCACGTTTCCCTGCTGAATCGCCGTTTGCATGTCGCTCATGGTGATTCCGCGCGAAGCGAGGGCCAGCGGGTCAGCCTGAACCCGCACCGCGTATTTTTGCGAACCAAAGACGGAAACCTGCGCCACCCCGTTAACCATCGAAATCCGCTGTGCCAACATCGTTTCGGCGTACTCGTCAACTTTTGAAAGCGGCAGGGTGTCCGACGAAAGCGATAGATACAGAACAGGCTGGCTCGCCGGATTCACCTTTTGGTAAGTTGGCGGTGAAGGCATTCCCGGCGGGAGTTGTCTGAGTGAGGCAGCGATGGCCGCTTGAACATCTTGCGCCGCGCCGTCGATGTTGCGGCTCAAATCAAACTGCAAAGTAATCTGCGTATTACCAAGCGTGCTCGACGAACTTATCGAGGTTATGCCGGCGATTGTGGAAAACTGTTTTTCCATCGGCGTCGCTACTGACGAAGCCATGGTGTTGGGATCTGCGCCGGGAAGTCCGGCTGAGACCTGGATGGTTGGAAAGTCGACGTTGGGCAGATCGCTCACGGGCAAACTGCGATAACCGGTTACGCCGAAAAACAGTATCCCCAGCATGACCAGCGTGGTCATCACTGGAAGACGTATAAAGGGGCCGGAAAGATTCATGCCCCGGCCCCGCCTGAATTCCCGGAATTGGTCGCGGCGATTTGCACTTTCGCTCCCTGCGTGACGCGAAGTTGCCCGTCGGTGATAACTGTTTCGCCTGCGACCAGCCCGCTCGAGATCACGGCTTCATCGCCGATGGTACGGTCAAGAACAATTTTTCTCATCTCCACAGTCTGATCTGCTTTGACGACATAAATGAACTGCCCCTGCTGGTTCGTTTGAACTGATTGCGTCGGGACGACTATCGCGTCGGGTTGGTTTGTCAGGGTCAAAACGATGTTCACGAATCGCCCGGGCCACAATAGGTTATCGTCGTTTTGAAAAGAGGCTTTGAGTTGCAGAGTGCCGGTGGTCTGGCTTACCTGGTTGTCAAAGGAACTAAGGGTCCCCACGCGCTTTGAGTTGGCGTCAAGTTGGGCGACGACTTTCAAGCTTCCCGACGACGCGTATTTTTGCACGTCAGGCAAGTACTTTTCGGGAACCGTGAAGGTGGCGTAAATCGGCGACACCTGATTGATCGTCACCAGCGGCACGGAATCACCTGCGCTGACGAGATTGCCTGCCGTCACAATGGAACTGCTGGTGCGCCCGTCAATTGGAGATCTAAGCTGACAATAGCTCAATTGAACTTTCGCGTTATCAACTGCGGCCTGACTTTGACGCACCTGCGCCCGGGCCGTCGCGATGCCCGAGTTGTCCGCATTGAGCGTCGCGGCGTAAGCGTCTGCGTTGGCTTTGAATTGTTCCGCTTCCTCTTTTGAGACCACACCCTCTTTCATCAAGACGTCATAGCGGTTAGCTTCCACTGCGGCGTACTTTGCCTGGGCCGCGTCTTTCGCAAGCACCGCTTGTGCTTGCGCTACCGCCGAAATGTCGTGTTGAAGATTGGCCTGCGCTTCTTTCACTGCCTCATTGAAAGGGCGCGAATCAAGCGTAAACAGCAACTCTCCCTTCTTTACATAGTCGCCCTCTTTGAAATTCACTTTGAGCATTCGACCGGTGACTTGTGATCTGATTGAAACACCGGCCTCGGTTTGAACATTGCCGATGGCGTTGATTTCGATAGGCATATCTTTGGCCACGACCCTGGCGACCGTCACCGGAACAGCGGCTGCCGACTTCGGCTGTTCCTGGCGGCTTGACGAACAGGCCGTTTGAAAAGCGAGTACGACAAGAATCAGAGTTCCGCAGAGGCAACAGGACACAGAGCTGGGAAAACAGGTCCAGGAATATTGATCAGATCTATTCTTCACCTTTATGCCCTCCGTGGCTGGTCCAAGATCAGCATTGGTTCGTGTTGCTTCGTAAAAATTTCGTGTAATTTCGTGGATCGTGGCCTGGGATTCGCAGCCATACGATCCACGAAATCACACTAACCTACATAAAAGTTGTGCAAAGGCCCGAGCGACCCGTCTGCTCAACCAAAGTCTTACCGCCACTACCGGTTCTCCGACGCCCGTGAGAACTCTTCTTCCGATGCTCTCAGACCGCAATAATCGTGCCGCCAGTTGCGAAAACTGCAAACGGATGCGGGGAGCGGAATCGGCAACAAGTGCCGACCGTTTCCTGGTAAGTTGTATGCGGCTTAACGAGAGGTGAAGTGTGGCGTTTTCGCAGGTCAGCGCTCTGAAGCCACAGTCAGGGGCGATACACCGTGCCGGCCGAATGCTGGGAGCGCGGACGTCCCGTCCGCACAGCGTGCGCAGCACGCTAAGTTTTTCAAGGGAAATCCCACTCCAACCAGGTTCGGGCCTCGCGCTCATTGCGGACGGAACGTCCGCGCTCCCAGCATTAGCCATCTCGCTTCAGTGGGACGGACTTTTTGGGGAACGCGGCGATACGATCCACGAAATCACACTAAGCTAGCTGTTTCCGGCGCATTAATGTAGGTACCTACGCGGCCGGCCCCACTTTGCGGAATTTCTTAGCGATCTTTCGGCCCAACTCCGAGAATTCACCCCGCTTCAGATAACGAGCGGCCGTCACCAGTGACGAAGGTGGCGCCTCATTCATCTCGAAAGCGCTGTTGCTCACTACGAATTCCTGTTGCGTCCATTCTTTCGCCTCGGTTCCTTCGGCGAGTTTTCGAAATACAACCGTACGCGGCGCGAAGTCTGCTTCGAGATGCCATTCAGGCTCCGACAAAAGAACCTGTTTCAACACCTCGCCAGTCCACAGCCAGGTATCGTCGACCACCAACAGCCCACCAATTTTCAGCCGCGACACCGTGTAATAGAAATCGATGAACGGCGCCGGGAACCCATGCCGGCCATCAATCAAAACGAGGTCAAGCGGCTCGCACTGGAGTGCCGGCAAAACTTTCTCTGAGCAGTCAGCATGAAAAGAGATCCTGTCGGCCGAAACACTCTCCGCAAGACAGTATTCCTTCACCCGTTGGATCTCGTGTTCCGCCGGCGTGATGCAGATGTGCCGGGTACCGGCGAGAGCGAAAACAATCGTGCTCACGCCGCATCCCGTCTCAAGCGTGTGCGCTGACGCGTCGATGTGCCGGCTAATGAAATTCAGCACCTCCGCGGGCAGACCCATCTCCACGAATTGTCCCTGTCCGTTTCGCTGCACCCGCGGCGGATTTTGCAAGAGGCGCGTAATATCCATTTCGTGAAGTTAACAGAGATCTTTAGGTAGTGTCCTCAATTCCTCCTTTGCGTCTTTCGATCCTCTTCGCGCCTTTGCGTGAAATGCTTTTGGCGACGCTAAGAGTGTCTAAGATCAGCATTGCTTCGTATGACTTCGTGTAATTTCGTGGATCGTGTCCTTATGATTCGCAGCCATACGATTCACGAAATCACATTAAGCGATATTAAAGAAGACGAAATAAGAGCTGTTGTGCAAAGCGCTGCCGAATGGGTTAAGTCACGAGATAAATTCAACCGGAGCCCATGAGCCGTCCTCCAGATAGGTAGACAGTTCAGGAATCCAGCTATATTCGTCGCGCGGCACGTTGGTCATGCTGACGTCGAACGGACAAATGTCGCGGACGATTTCAAAGTAGGTGTCACCGCGCCGTTCGGACAACCAGGCGGTAAGGCTGTAACTCCCCATGTACAGACGAAACTTCGGCACCTCGCACTTCAAAATAAACGTCCCCGCTTCTCGACCAAAATTGGTCTGAGAATCAAACAACCAAAAATAGCAGGCGTTGTAGTGAAAACTATTTCGCACGTTAAAGGCGAAGCACAGGCTCTCTTGCGGATCAACGATGCGGAGCCCGAATTCAAAACTGATAGGCTCGCCCCAATGATGAATACCGGGTCCGCCAGACGTGTGCACGCGCGCCCAGGCGATATGATTGCCGGCTTTCTCTTTTGCCGCCGTGTACTGACCCTTCGGCGCATCGGCATTCGCCCCGTTTCCCAGGTACAGCGCGACTGCCTGCGCAGTGTTGCCGTCGAAGCGAGCCTGACCGTCAGCAAGCAAGATACATCTCTCAGCAAGTTGCGACATCGCCTGCATGTTGTGGCTGACGAAAAGAACGGTTCTACCCTCCTTCGCCACGTTGCCCATCTTTCCCAGACATTTCTTTTGAAAGGCAGCGTCGCCTACTGCCAGCACTTCATCTACCAGGAGTATTTCCGGTTGCAGGTGCGCGGCGACCGCGAACGCCAGGCGCACGTGCATGCCGCTCGAATAGCGTTTGACGGGCGTGTCGATAAACTTTTCGACTTCGGCAAAGGCTACGATCTCGTCGAACTTCCGCTCGATTTCCGCCTTTCGCATTCCCAGGATGGCGCCGTTCAGATAAATGTTTTCGCGACCGGTGAGTTCAGGATGAAAACCGGTGCCGACTTCGAGCAGCGAACCAACCCGCCCGTGTATTTCGGCGCTTCCTTTGGTTGGCTTGGTTATCCGCGAGAGGATTTTGAGCAGCGTGCTCTTCCCTGCTCCGTTCCGGCCGATGACGCCGACGACTTCACCCTGCTTCACTTCGAAGGAAAGATTGTCGAGGGCCCAGATGGTCTGGTTACGACCGTTGACGGGCAACCGTTGACCGTTGCCGGTTGGGCCGTCGTGGGTCGTCGGTCGTCGGTCGAACAATCGCCGGAACGATGACGATGCCTTATCCGTGACAACATCGCGCAGGGCCCGATAACGTTCCGGTTGGCCGATCCGGTAACGCTTGCTCAGACCGTCGCAGCGAATGGCGATGTCGCTCATAGTGTTTTGGTAATTGTGGCACGCGCATCCGGCGTGTGATTCACGGGCGGGACGCCCGTGCCACCTCAGTAGATCCTTTAGGCAGTTTGCCCTTTTACTTGCGCGACGACGGCCGGCACTCCGAAGGCGCGGCAACCGGCAGGAATGTCTTTGATCGCAACCGCTCCCGCCCCGAGAACCGCGTCTTCACCGACGTTCACCTTGGGACACACGATGCTTCCGATCCCGAGCATCGCGCCCTGGCCAATTCGGGCCTCGCCGGCGATCTGCACGCCAGGGGCGACGTGCGCATAGTCATCGATGACCACGTCGTGCCCGACGGTGGTATTTCCACTTATGATCACGTGTTTGCCGAGGACTACATCGGCGCCGATGATCGCTCCCGGAAAAACTACGGTGCCGGGACCAATAATAGCCGTTGGATTGATGTATGCCTGATGATAGAGGACGCTAACCCAGCGAGCATCAGGAAACTGTTCCGCCAACGCTCTGCGCGCGAAGTTTTCACCGATGGCAATCACCGCTGGATGATCGGGGTGACGGCTGAGATCAGAGATTGGACCAAGGATGCTCACTCCCTGGATCTGCTTCCCCCATTGTTCCGGAGAATCTACCAGGACCCCCGCCACTGGTACGCCCGAAGCCAGCAAGACCGCCACCACCGATTTCCCGTGGCCGCCCGCGCCCAGGACCAGAATGCCTTCCTTCGTTTCCTGATTCATGTGTTGCCCGCGGTGACCGGCTCTTTTTCGGTCCTCTCTGAAAGCTGACCTGATCTCGATTGCTTACGAGCATCCAGGCTCTGTTGATTGAGTTGACGGGCCAGGCTGAACAGTTTCGGCGCTCGGGTTCGCAGCAGCATTTTTGCTCGCTGCGAAAGCACCGCGAATGGTTTCTCTGCAAAGCTCAGCCGTTCATATTCCTTCGCGCGCTCTAACTCGTTCACTTGAGCGTACCGGACCGCCAGCTCACAATAGATTTGGAAGATGCTTTCCTTAATCAGCTTGTCGCGTTGGAAACCAAAGCGTCCGCGGATCGCCTGATACATTTGGAGCTTCTTAAGTTGTTGCTCGATCGGGTCGAGGCCGGAATAGATGCCATCCGCGTGTAACCGGTACGCCCCCAGGGATTCATTCAGGTATCCGATGTATCCGTGCCGAGCATTCAGGATAAAGAGCGGCCAATCCAGCATTTTCAAATCACCCATCCAGTCGGGCAATTCCGTGACCAGGCCGTTCCGGACCATCACACTACAAGTCGGAATGAAATTCACCAACAACAAGTCGTCCAGGGTTGACGTCTCTTTTTGATCGGGGACGGAATAGCTCCAGGACTCTTCCTCGGCGCCATCCCAAAACATCTTCACGTTATGAAAACAGATGGCATATTCAGGGTGAGTATCGAGAAAGTCGCACTGCTTCTGCAGCTTTACCGGCGAAGTCCAAAAGTCATCTCCCTCGAGTACGGCGACGTACTGGCCGGTACAAGCTCGTAAGGTATCGAGAAAATTTCGATGGATGCCCAGATTCCGAGCAGGGAGCAGACAACGGATTCTGTCGGGATACTTACGTTGCCAGCCTGAGACGATCTCTCGAGTGGAATCAGTTGAACAATCTTCGCCAATGACGATTTCATAGTCGAAGTTCGTTTCCTGTCTCAGCGCACTCTCAATGGCCTGCCCGATAAAACGCTCATGGTTATACGTGAGCATTAAGACGCTGACTTTGAGGTTTGACGAATTGGGTTGAACTTGAATGGGAATCTACCTCGAAGAGATGCGTAAGAAATTGCGCTGCGGGCTGGCAGCCCGGGTGTACGGCAGGCTGCCAGCCTGCCGATCCAAGGCTGAGCCTCAAATTACGTCCGCGAACTCTGACTCCAGCCGCCGGAAAAAGTACAACCCACCGATCAGGATGAGAATCACCGCTACGGCCGAAACCGCCAGCAGGGCTCCGGGCGGCTCGCTCTTTCCCAGGAGCGCCCAGCGAAAACCTTCCACGACGCCAGCCATCGGATTCAAACCATAGAGTGCGCGCCAGCGCCCGGGAATCAACGAGCTTGAATAGGCGACCGGGGTCGCCAAAAGCCAGAACTGGATCAAAAACCCGATGGTGTATCGCACGTCGCGGTAACGAACGTTGAGTGCCGAAAGCCATAACCCGACACCGAGGGCCGAGGCCATCGCCAACAGAACGAACGCGGGTAGAGTGACAATGGCCCAGGTCGGCCTAATGCCATACCAGCCCATCATCAAGAGCAGGATTACGAAAGCGATCGCAAAGTCGACGAGCCCGCCCAGCACTGAAGAGAACGGAATCAGCAGTCGGGGAAAGTAAACCTTCGTGAGCAAGCGTTCGTTGGCCACCAGGCTGTTGCTTGATTCACTGAGCGCGTGCGCAAACAGTTGCCAGGGCAGCAACGCGCAATAGACGAAGACCGGGTACGGCATGCCGTCTGAGGGCACGCCGGCCAAACGGCTAAAGAAAAGACTGAAGACCACCATCATGAAGAAGGGTTGAATGATGGCCCAGGCCGCGCCCAGTACGGTTTGCTTGTAGCGCACCTTGATGTCGCGCCAGACAAAAAAGTAGAGCAGCTCGCGGTATTCCCAAAGTTCCCTTAAGCCAGTCGAAGCCAGTCCTTCGTCGGGCTTGATGAAGAAGACGGGCAGGGCTTCGGCAGCCGGCTGGAGATGCGGCTTTTGAATTTCAGTTTGCGCGATGGACATGTGTCAGTTACGACTAAGGACCGACGACCGGCGCTTAGCCGTCTTCATACGCCTTTCCCGAAGGGTTTCGTTTACGTCTGGTTTTTTCGTGGATCGTGTGCTCGTGATTCGCTGTCATACGATCCACGAAATCACACTAAGCTACGGAAGAGAACACGAAATAAGAGTTTTTACGCAAAGCCGAGTTCCGACGACCGCGTGCAGTCTTCGTCCGTCAACCGTCATTCGTCGTACCCTAAACCTCAGAAGCAGCCTTTTCTGACTCAGCATCTTTCGTGTAGTACGACTGTTGGTAATAGCGCTGGTATGAATAGTAGTAATCATGCGAGCTGACGCTGACGTTGTTCAGCACTACGCCAAAGAGTTTTGCGCCCACGTCGAGCAGCAGTTGCCGCGAACGCCGCACCACTCCGCGCGAACTCTTACCGCCATGCACCACGAGCAGCACCCCGTCGACCATTGAAGCGATTAAGACACCGTCGGTAAACGAACTGACCGGCGGCGAATCGATCACGATATGGGTAAACGGAATACTCAGGACTTCCAGAAGCTTGCGCATCTGTTCCGACCCCAAAAGCTCGGCCGGGTTAGGCGGAATTGGTCCCGAAGTCAGCACGTGCAAGCCGGTCGCCGGATCTTTGGCGATTGACTCCAGCATGTCCTGCGGCTTCATTTCACTGGAGAGGATCGAGCTCAGCCCCTCTTTCTCAGTCAGGTTGAAAATCGAGCGCAAGCGCGGGCGACGCATGTCGGCGTCGATAATCAAGACGTTCGCACCGGTTTGCGCCAGACTAATAGCCGTGTTGACTGCCGTCGTGGTCTTGCCTTCGCCGGGCAGGCTGGACGTGATTAGCAAGGTCTTGGGCGCGCGACCGGCCGTCGACAACAGGACTGACGTACGCAACTGGCGGTAGGATTCGGCGAGTGGTGAACGACCGTCGACTTTCAAGAGCAATTCGGGATTGCCGCCGTTTGATCCATTGCGCTTCTGCAGGGCCGTGGCTGAAGCCATCAGGCGGCGCCGCGAACTCCCACCCATCGCCGGAATTACCGCCAGCGCCGGCAATCGCAGGAATTTCTCAACGTCATCGGTCGAGTGCACGCTGTCGTCCAGGTACTCGAGAAACAGGGCCAGTCCGATTCCCAACCCCAGGGCCAGCACGAAAGCCAGCATTACCGAACGCATTCGCGCCGGACCCACCGGATAGTCAGGCGTGATCGCGTAGTCGACGATCGAAATATTATTCGGACGGCCGGCCAACACGACGTCGTTCTCTTTCGAGCGCTGCAGCAGGTTATCAAGCAGACCCTTGTTGGTCTCGATCTCCTGTTGCAGGATGCGATAGTTGATGGCCGCTTCGTTCTGAGTGACCGTTTCGCCTTTCTGCTGGTTGAAAGATTTTCGCAAAGCTTCTTCGCGGGCCAGCGTCTGCCGGTACCGGGTTTCAAGATTAGTGAGCAAGGTGCTGGCATTCCGCGAGCGAGTGTCGGTCAGGTGCTTTTGCAACTCCGCGATTTGCTGATCCAGTTCCTTGATCTCCGGCGCTTCGTCCGTCGCGTCGACTGCCAGTTGAGCGCGCTTCTGCCTCAGGTCGGCTAGCTTTGACTCAGTCTCGGCGATATCTTTGCCAGTGGCTTCCGCCAGTGCTCCCGCCGCGCCCGGTGCTTTGGCCGCGTTGTATTCGGCCTCGGCCATCTTCCGATCGTTCTCAGCCTCGAGCAGTTGTTTGTTAAGTCCGGCCAGACGGTCGACGACAGTGTTCTGGCTGGCATCGAGAGAAAGGATCTGGTTGTTTTTTGCGTAACTGACCAGCTTCTCTTCAGCGGCGCGAATCTGCGCCTGTAGTTCAGCCACGCGGCGCGACAGAAATTCGCTGGTGCTCGTATTGGTTTCGTTTTTCTTTTCCAGATTCGCCCGCACAAAAGTGTCGGCCACCGCGTTGGTGATCTTTGCGGCCGTAGCCGGATCGCCGTGTTGGTAGCTGATATCGATCAGCCTGGTTTCCTTATAAAGACCCCCGCGACTCTCGCGCACCGGCTCGACCTTAAGA
>Ga0307468_100000277_pt1 | contig 12309 bp, 8 predicted proteins | sample atmdna_FD_203085 | JGI IMG/M metagenome (GOLD analysis project Ga0307468, IMG submission 203085) | Hardwood forest soil microbial communities from Morgan-Monroe State Forest, Indiana, United States - atmos_gases AM2C_05 | ecosystem: Environmental > Terrestrial > Soil > Temperate forest > Bulk...
GTCGCGCGCGCGATCGGCTTCGTAGCGCGCCTTGAACGTTTCGAGATCCATCGCGTCGGAAATGTCGAGCAGCGACTGCCCGTATTTGATCGCGCCCGCTTTCTCGTGCGCGCGATTCCACTGGCGATATTCGGTCAACGTATTGACCGGTGCGCGGTCGCCGAGGGAGGAGAGCCACTTGTTGAAGTCGCGCTCCATTCCATATGCGAAATCGATCGAGCACTTCTTCGCCTTGAGATCGTCCATGTTTCCGCAGACGCCCCAGAGCGCGAAGTTGTTGGTCGCGTCTTTGTCGACGATCGACGGGATGTCGGCGGGATCGACGAGAATCGCGCCTTCGGTTTTCAGCACCTCGATCGCATCGGCCATCACTTTGGCCTGGCTTTCGTTGAGACCGCCGCGCGAATCCTTCTCTCCCGGCGGCGTGAACTTGTCGTAGAAGAGCGCGCGCGGGACGCCGATGCGCACGCCTTTCAATCCGTCGCGTTTCAGAAAGACCGTGTAGTCGCGATTCGCAGGCGGCGTGCACTTCGACGTCGCGGGATCATTCGGATCGGGTGATGCACCTTCGAGTGCGCCGAGAAGAATCGCGGCGTCGGTGACGCTGCGCGCCATCGGGCCGGGCGTGTCCTGATCGGCGGTGATCGGCATGACGCCGTAGCGACTGACGCGCCCGAGGGTGGGCTTGATGCCGACGAGCATGTTCGCGCTCGACGGACTGAGGATCGAACCGGACGTCTCGGTGCCGACGTTCGCCGCCCAGAAACTCGCGGTCGTTCCGGTGCCGGAGCTCGAACCGCTCGTTTGCAGGGCGGGGCGTCCGTCGAACGTCGCGTCGCGTGGATCGCGGCGCGGATCGTACGGATTGAATCCGTAGCCGTTGAGCGCGTTGTAATTGCCGGGCATCGGCGTCGGTCCGCCGGCGACCCAGTTCGCGAGCTCGGTGAGCTGCGTCTTGGCGATGATGATCGCGCCGGCGTCGCGCAGATTTTTCGTGAGCGTCGCTTCGTACGGCGGCACGAGTCCGTCGAACGCGAGCGCGCCGCCGGTCGTCGGCATGTCAGTCGTGTGGATGTTGTCCTTCAGCGCGATCGGGATTCCGTGCAGCGGCCCGCGAATTTTTCCCGCGGCTCGCTCGCGATCGCGTTCGTCCGCTTCTTTGAGCGCGTTCGGATTGACGGTGATGATCGCGTTGATCTTGTCTTCGTACGTCGCGATGCGAATCAGATACTGCGCGACGAGCTCGCGCGACGTGATGCGCTTCGCTTTCAGCGCGGCCTGCATGTCGGGGATCGTCGCTTCGACGACGTTGAATTTCTGACTGACGGCGGGTGTGGCGACGGCGAGGATCAGCAGGAACGTGATCGTGCGCTTCATGCGCGGGGGATTGTAGTCCGCAACCAAAGCGGCGGCATGGCCGCAACCTCCAAAGGGTCAACTCCGCCTCGCTCGTGGGTCAATCCACATCGAAAGTGCGCAGCAACTGACCCTTTCGATCGACCCTCTCGTTCCGTCATTCCGGCGTCAACTCTTTGTGAACGAACCGTTTATCTCCTTGAATCCAAAAGTGGTCCGCGCCTTGGAGTAGAGCCATCGACCCAACCATATCGACAGGAGGATTGGATGAAGCGGAAATCTCTCGTCATTCTCGCTCTGGTACTCACCGCCGCGGTTCCGGCCATGGCGTCCCAGTTCATCGAGCTTTCGTTCGACCAGGTCGCACGTCAGTCGATGTTCGTCGTTCGTGGCACCCTCGGCCCGGTGTACAGCCAGTGGGATGACGCGCATCAAGTCATCTACAGTTACTCCACGATTCGCGTGACGCGCTACTTCGGCGAGACCACCGGCCCGGACGTGCTCAGCGTTCGTGAAGTCGGCGGCACCGTCGACGGCTACACGCAGGAAGCAATCGGCTTTCCGATGCTCCGCGAAGGGCAGAATGTCGTGTTGTTCCTCAGCAAGTGGGACGACAGCGATGACTTCCGCATCGAAGCATTCAATCAGGGCAAGTTCGTCGTGCGCATGCGGGGCACGGAAGAAGTGCTGACGTCGGATCCGGTCACGCAGGGTCACGCGCGTCTCGACTCCGGACGTGGTCCGGAGATGCAGACCGAGGGACTCGGCAACGCGATGACGCTCGACGAGTTCGAGCAGATGGTCGACGCCGCCCGCGCGGGCGCACGCGTTCCGAATCATCGCGACTAACCACTGATCGACATCAACGAGGAGAACATACGTGAAAAAGCACACGCTTCTCACACTCGGAATCATCGCCGTCCTGTTCGTCGCCGCGATCGACGCGTCGGCGTACACGCTGCTCTCGCCGCGCCGCGTCTGGAAAACGACGCCGATCGTGGTCAAGGTCAACACCACCGGCAACAACAAGATCAATGACAGCGACAAGGGCGTGACCGCCGTCGTCAACGCGATCACGGCCTGGGGCATCATCAACTCCAGCTCGACGTCGGCGAGCGCGGTTCGCGGCACGGCCCCCGCGATCATCATGCTCAACACGAACGGCCACATCTGCAACGGCAGCTGCCTGGCCGCGACGCTCACCGGCTACTACCACGCCGAAGGCGCCAACACGTACATCGACGACGCCGACATCTACACGAACACGAAGTTCGATTACACGTCGTCGCGCGAGACCGACGGCTGCAACGCCGAGTACGACATCGACGGCATCATGGTCCACGAAGTCGGCCACGTGATCGGCCTCGGCCACTCGTCCGTCACCGGCGCGACGATGTTTCCGTCCGTCAGCGCGTGCAACTTCAACAACCGCACGCTCGAAGCGGACGACCTCGCGGGCAAGAACGACCTCTACTAATTTTTTTCGCAGTTTGTTTGTTGAACGGGCGGCCGATGGCCGCCCGTTTTCGTTCGGGTGACCGCCATCACCCGCCCGTGTGCGCGCTCCCACGAGAAATATCCATCGCCGCGACGATATTGATCCACGTGATGCGACGGATTTTCTCGATGCTCGTCGTCGCGGTGGTGATCGCAGCGATGTTCCCCGTCGTTGCGACCGCGTGCTGCACGGTGAAGTCGTCGTGCTGCGACGAGAGCTGCAAGCTCGTGAAGTCGATGCCGGCTCCCGAGCGCGACGTCACACTCACCGTCGCAGTTCCGATCGTCACCGTTGCGCCGGCAACTCTCGCGCCGGTCGCGACCGAGCAACGCGCATCGTTCGAGCAGCCGCTCGTTCGTTCGCGCGACGTCGTCCTCCTCGATCGACAACTCCGCATCTGATCTGCGTCTCCTCGCTTCGCGTTCCACACGAATGCTCTGAGGAGAGATCGACGTGTTCACCTTCATCGCGGGGCTGCTCCTCGCGGTTCGTCTCGCGCCTGCGGATCCGATCGCGGACCGGCTCGTCGCGAGTGCCCTCGAAACAACGCCGGAGATCGCGGCCGCACGCGCGACAGCGGATGCAGCGCGCTTGCGCATCGCGCCTGCGCGGACGCTGCCCGATCCGAGCGTGACGTTCCAATACGAAAACGCCGCGTACGGCGTGATGCTCATGCAGCCGATCCCGTGGCCCGGCAAGTTGTCGCTCGCCGGAGAGGTCGCGCACAGCGAAGCGCGCGAGCTCGAAGCGGGCATGGTTCCACGCGCCGCATTGACGATCGAAGCGCGCGTGCGCAACACATGGTACGAGCTCGTCCTCGCGCGCGCGCTCGACCAACTCATCGAGGAGCGCCGCCGGACCGCGACGCAGATCGAAGAGTCCGTCCGCTCGCGCTACGCCGCAGGCCTCGCCGTGCAGCAAGACGTGCTGCGCGCGCAGGTCGAGCTCGCACGTCTCGACGAAACTTCACTCGCGCAACAGGCGACGATCGCCGCGAAGCTCGCAGAGTTGCATCGGCTCGTCGGACGCGATGCGCCCATCGAAGGCGAGCTGCCGTCCGATACGGAGGTTCCGCCGGCAGACGACGTCATCGCCGCAGCTCTCGGGCGCAGTCCCGAGGTTGCGGCTGCACGCGCAGGCATCGAAACGGGCCGCATCGCGATCGATCTCGCAAAGAAAAACTTCCTCCCCGATTTCGTCGTGAGCGGCGGCGAGATGGACGCGATGTGGCAGTTCAGCGCCGGCATCTCGATCCCCGCGTGGATCGATCGGCGGCAACGAAACCAACTCGCCGAAGCGCACGCGCGTGTTGCCGCGCGCACCGCGGAAAGCGAAGTCGTCGCGCGCGAGCTCGAAGTGCGCACGCGCGAGCGCCTCGCGCAACTCGACGCCGCGCGCCGCACCGCAGCGCTCTATCGCGAAAAGATCGTGCCGCTCGACGAGCTCGCGCTCGAGTCGGCGCTCGCCAGCTATCAGGCGGGCCAAGTTCCTTTCGTCAGCGTGCTCGACGCACTCAACGCGCTCTTCAGCGACCGCGCCCAACTCCTCGGCAAGCTCGCAGAAAACGCGCGGTGGCGCATCGCAATCGATGAGGTCATGCCATGAAAACAAAACTTCCGTGGATTCTCTGCGCGCTGCTCGCATTCGCCGTCGTCGCGCAGAACGCGCGCAAAGCCACGCCGGTGACTCCGAAGCGTCAGCCGCTCTACTGGGTCGACCCGATGCACCCGAGCTACAAATCCGACAAGCCGGGCAAAGCGCCAGATTGCGGGATGGATCTCACACCCGTCTATGCGGACGAAAAAACAGAATCAGTATTCACGCCGCGCAAGCAACAACTGATCGGCGTGCAGACCGGCGTCGCGGAAAAACGCGCGATCGGTCGAACGGTGCGCGCCACCGGCCGCGTCGCGATCGATGAAACGCGCCTGCACACCATCACGACGAAATTCGACGGCTACATCGAAACGCTCAACGTCGATTTCACCGGCAAGCCGGTGCGCCGCGGACAACCGCTCTTCTCGATCTACAGCCCCGACCTCCTCGCGACACAGCAGGAATACCTGCTCGCATTGCGCGCCGCGAAGCAATCGCCGCAACTGCTCGAAGCCGCACGCCAGCGCCTGCGCCTCTGGGACATCAGCGACGCCGAAATTCGCGCGCTCGAGCACAACGGCGTCGCACGCAAATCGCTCACGATCGCATCGCCGGTCACCGGAACGGTGCTGAAGAAAATGGCGATCGCCGGCGCGCGCGTGATGGCCGGCGATCCGATGTTCGAGATCGCCAACCTCGATCGCGTCTGGATCCTCGCCAGCGTCTACGAATCCGAGCTGCAGTTCGTGCACATCGGCAGCAACGCGAACGTGACGCTCACCTACCTCCCCGGCCGCACCTTCGCAGGTCGCGTCACCTTCATCGACCCCACCGTCGATCCGATGACACGCACCGTGAGCGTGCGCATCGAAGTCGCCAACACCGACGGCGCGCTCAAACCCGAAATGTTCGCCGACGTCACGATGCAGGAGCCAACGCGCGAAGTGATCGCGGTGCCGCAGTCGGCGGTGCTGATGACCGGCACGCGATCGATCGTCTACGTGGTGAGCGCCGAAGGCGAGATCGATGCGCGTGAGGTAACGACCGGAACGCGTAGCGAACAGTTCATCGAGATCCGCAGTGGCATTCGCGCAGGAGAGAAGGTCGTCACCGAAGCGAACTTCCTCGTCGACTCCGAATCACGACTTCGAACGGCGGCGAAACCATGATCGAAAAAATCATCCGCCTCTGCGCCACCAACAAGTTCGCGACACTCACCGTCACTGCCGCACTCGTGTTCATCGGCATCTGGTCGATGCAGCGGATCGCGCTCGATGCATTGCCGGATCTTTCCGACACGCAAGTCATCATCTACTCGCGCTGGGATCGCAGTCCCGACATCATCGAGGACCAGGTCACCTACCCGATCATCACCTCACTCCTCGGCGCGCCGAAAGTGAAAGCCGTTCGCGGGTTCTCCGACTTCGGCTTCTCCTACGTTTACGTGATCTTCGACGAAGGCACGGACATGTATTGGGCGCGCAGCCGCACGCTCGAAGCGCTCTCGAAAATTCAGCCGCAGCTGCCGCAAGGCGTGAAGACGGAGCTCGGCCCCGATGCGACCGGCGTCGGCTGGGTGTTCCAGTACGCGCTCGTCGACAAGAGCGGCAAGCACTCGCTCGCCGATCTGCGCTCGCTGCAGGACTGGACGATCCGCTATCAGCTGCAGTCCGTGCCGGGCGTCGCCGAAGTCGCGTCGCTCGGCGGATTCGTGCGGCAGTACCAGATCACCGTCGATCCGAATCGCCTCGCCGCTTACCACATCCCGTTGATGGACGTGACGAACGCCGTGCGCGCGTCGAACAACGAAGTCGGCGGACGTCTTGTCGAATGGAGCGGCGCGGAGTACATGGTCCGCGCGCGCGGCTACGTGAAATCCGTCGCCGATCTCGAAGAGATCGTCGTGCGCGCCGACGAGCGCGGCACGCCCGTGCGCTTGCGCGACATCGCCACGATCCAGCTCGGACCCGAAATGCGCCGCGGCATCGCAGAGCTCGACGGCGAAGGCGAAGTCGCGTCGGGAATCGTGATCATGCGCCACGGCGAGAACGCGCTGCGCGTGATCGAGCGCGTAAAAGCAAAGCTCGCGGAAATCGAGAAGACGCTGCCCGCCGGCGTCTCGATCGTCACGACGTACGACCGCTCGGAGCTCATCGAGCGCTCGATCCACACGCTCAAACACGAGTTGATCCTCGAGATGCTCATCGTCTCGCTGGTCATCCTGATTTTTCTCTGGCACCTGCCGAGCGCGGTGATCCCGATCTTCACGCTTCCCGCCGCGGTAATCCTCTCGTTCATCCCGATGAAGCTGTTCGGGATCAACGCGAACATCATGTCCCTCGGCGGCATCGCCGTCGCCATCGGAGCGCTCGTCGACGCCGCGGTGGTCGTCGTCGAAAACGCGCACAAGAAACTCGAAGTGTGGGATGCCGAAGGGCGCAAGGGCGACTACAAGGAAGTCATCATCGGCGCGATCCAGCAAGTCGGGCGCCCGAGCTTCTACTCGCTGCTCGTGATCGCGCTGTCGTTCCTGCCCGTCTTCGCGCTGGAAGCGCAGGAAGGGCGGCTCTTCCGCCCGCTCGCGTACACGAAGACGTTCGCGATGGCGATCGCGGCGATCCTCGCGATCACGCTCGATCCCGCGTTGCGCCTGCTGTTCACGCGCGCGCCGAAGAAAGTGCTGCGCGAAGAAAATCATCCCGTCTCGCGCCTCCTGCACAAGCTCTACACGCCGCCCGCAAAATTCGTGCTGCGCCATCCGCGCGCCGTCATCGCGGTCGCGCTGCTCGTCGTGCTGCTCACGATCCCCGCATACAAAAAACTCGGACACGAGTTCATGCCGCCGCTGAATGAAGGCGCCATCCTCTACATGCCGACGACGCTCCCCGGCATCGGCGTGACGGAAGCGACTGCGCTGCTGCAGCGGCAGGATCAACTGCTGCGCACGATCCCCGAAGTCGAGCGCGTGTTCGGCAAAGCAGGCCGCGCAGAGACGTCCACCGATCCCGCGCCGTTCTCGATGATGGAGACGATCGTCGTTCTCAAACCCACCGACCAGTGGCGTACGAAGCCGCGCTGGTACTCGTCGTGGATGCCCGCGTTTCTGAAACCGGTCGTGCGACCACTCTGGCCCGAAACGCTTTCATGGGACGAGCTCGTCGACGAGATGAACGCGAAGCTCTCACTGCCAGGACAGACGAACGCGTGGACGATGCCGATCAAGAACCGCATCGACATGCTGACCACCGGCATCCGCACGCCGGTCGGCGTGAAGGTCTTCGGATCCGATCTCAAAGAGATCGAAGCGATCGGCAAAAAACTCGAAGGCATTCTGCAGACCGTGCCCGGCACGCGCAGCGTGTACGGCGAGCGCGTCGCAGGCGGCTACTTCGTCGACTTCGATCTCAATCGCGCGCAGATCGCGCGCTACGGACTCACCGTCGGCGCCGTGCAGGAAGTGATCATGACCGCGATCGGCGGGGAGAACGTTTCGACGACGATCGAAGGACGCGCGCGCTATCCGATCAACGTCCGCTATCCGCGCGAGCTGCGCGACGACGTCGACGAGCTCGCGCGCACGCTCGTGCCCACGATGAACGGCGCAGTCGTTCCTCTCGGCCAGCTCGCGACGATCAAGCTCGTCGAAGGCCCGTCGATGATCCGCGACGAGAACGGCCAATTGTCGGGTTACGTCTACGTCGACGTCGACACCTCGAAGCGCGACATCGGCGGCTACGTCGCCGACGCGAAGCGCGCCGTCGAATCGCAGCTGCAACTGAAGCCCGGCTACTTGCTCACGTGGAGCGGCCAATACGAAGCGATGGCACGCGTGCGCGAGCGGATGAAGATTGTGCTGCCGCTCACGCTCTTCCTCGTATTCGGCCTGATCTTCCTGAACACGAAGTCGCTCGCAAAGACATCGATCGTGCTGCTCGCCGTTCCGTTCAGCGCAGTCGGCGCGGTCTGGCTGCTCTACGCGCTCGGCTACAACATGTCCATCGGAGTCTGGGTCGGCCTCATCGCCCTCCTCGGACTCGACGCCGAAACCGGCATCTTCATGCTGCTCTACCTCGACCTCGCGCACGAACACGCCAAACCAAAAACACGCGCGGAGCTCGACGAAGCCATCCTTCACGGAGCCGTGCAACGCGTGCGGCCGAAGGTCATGACCGTCGCGTGCGCCTTCTTCGGCCTCGTGCCGATCATGTGGTCGACAGGCAGCGGCGCGGACGTGATGAAACGCATCGCCACCCCAATGATCGGCGGCCTCTTCACGTCGTTCCTGATGGAGTTGCTCGTCTATCCCGCGATCTATCTGTTGTGGCGCAAACGCGAGCTCACGACAGAATCGCACCATCACGCGTTTCCGTGGCGCTGGGTTTTCGCGAGCACCGCAGTTCTCGTTGCCATCCTCTCCTTCTTCGCGCTACGCAGCCAACCGCTCTACCCGCGATACGAAGCCGTACGCCAGTCGCTCATCGCGCAATCACTGCCCGACACGAAAGCGCGCGCGAACGAGCTCGCAGAAATCGCAAGCGGCGACATCGCCACGCGCGCACGCGCAATCGCAGAAGCACGCGACCTGCAGAGCGCACGCGAATCATTCGCCCAACTCTCCGACGCCATGATCGCGCGCGACCACGACGCCGCAGAGATCGCGTACTGCCCGATGGTCAAACACGCATGGCTCCAACCAAAGGGCCCGATCGAAAACCCGTACGTCGACGCAGAGATGCGGGCGTGTGGGGAGGTGCGGGAGAATTAGCGCGCGACGGCGGCGCGACGCTCCAGCAATCGCACGACTTCGTCGGCCGCCTTCGCGACGTCGTCAACGACTACGTCCGCGCCTTCGCCATATCCACCATTCGGGCCGGCGATCCCGAAGCCAATGTTCGGACGCCACTCGACCGAAGCGATCACGCCATCGTTCTCGACGTCGATCCACCACGAACCACTTGCCGATGCAGGCGCATCAACGCGAATGTCCACGCCGGCAACACGCCGTTTGAGTTGTGCCTGAAGTTCATCGAGCGGCGACGTCATTGCTCCCATACGTGTCTCCCGTCAAGACCTGCCTTGCGAAAGAGAACATCATCGTTGATATGGCGGATTTCGACCGCGCCGTTCTTTCCGATGAATGTATTGTGCGCGCGACTGCGGTATCTCGTCACGGTGTCGTGTCCCGGAACGTCTCTTCGACTGTCCGGCTGAGGTGGGTACATCCGACCGTCCGTCATCCATCGACTCGGATCCGCTGGCACGCCCGTCAGCTCATCTTCGACTGAGGTCAGGATCGCCGCGATGAGCTCCAGCGCCTCTGCATCGGAGCTTGCAGCTCGCGCAAGCTCGAGCCTTCGAAAAAATTCGCGAAGGCGTACTTCCTTCGACACCATCCGATGGGCAAGCTACCACGTCACCGCGTCTTGCGGTAATCACACACCGATCGACGACTTCGAATCCAAGCGTTTCGTGCGCGCGTTGGAGCCTTCGTTGTCGAGGCACGTGTGTCGCCCGCCGATGAAACCGGCGGGCTTTGCAATCTTGGCAGCCTTCTCGTGACATTCCCCGGGCTTACGCACCGGGGCTACTCGACGCGCCACGATTGCGTTCCGCGCGGATGCTGATACCAGCCGGGATCGCGCGCGTAATCCATGTCGTCGCGAATCTTGATCAGCGTGAACATGCCGCCCATCTCGATGATCCCGTGCGGGCCGGCGCCGCCGCGCATCGCGGCGCTGTTCCACGGCTGCGGCATCATTGCCGCGTGCTCGGCCATGTCGCCCATGCCTTGCGCGCCCATCACCATCGTGCCGGGCAGGAGCGCGTCGACGCGCGCTTGCGTGTTCGCGGAGTCGATGCCGAGGAGATTCGGCAGGCCGTGTCCCATCTGATTCATCGTGTGATGCGTCTTGTGGCAATGGAACGCCCAGTCGCCCGGATTGTCGGCGACGAACTCGATGTCGCGGGTCGCTCCGACCGGTACGTTCACGGTGTTCTCTGGAACCCATGACGATTCCGGTGCGGGACCCGCGTCCGTTCCGGTGACGTAGAACTTGTGCCCGTGAATGTGAATCGGATGCGAGTCCATCGACAGATTCGCGAGGCGGATGCGCACGCGATCGCCGGTGCGCACGAGCAGATGATCGGTGCCGGGGAACACGCGGCTGTTGAACGTGAAGACGTTGAAGTCGAGCATCACGGTCGGATCGGGAGTCGCGGTGCCGGGCTTGATGAACCATTCGTTGAGGAAAATTGCGAAGTCGCGATCGACGGGGCGCACGCGCGCGTCGCGCGGATGAATCACGAAGAAGCCTTGCATCCCCATCGCCATCTGCACCATCTCGTCGAAGTGCGGGTGGTACATCAGCGTACCGGTCTGTTTGAGCGTGAACTCGTACGCGTACGTTTCGCCCGGCGCGATCTTCGGCTGCGTGAGTCCGGTGACGCCGTCCATACCGTTCGGAAGAATCGCGCCGTGCCAGTGGATCGACGTCCCTTCGGGTAGTTTGTTCGTGACGAGCAACCGCACGCGATCACCTTCGAACGCTTCGATCGTTGGTCCGGGGCTCATGCCGTTGTAGCCCCAGCAGTTCACGGTGAAGCCATCCATGAACTCGCGTTTCACCGGCTCCGCGGTGAGATGAAAAACCTTCACTCCATTTTCCATGCGATGCGGAAGCGACGCGCCGTTCGGCGTGATGACGGATGTGCGCGTGCTGCGCCGTTTGCGCGATGGCGCGAGCGTCGATGCTTCCGTGCGGCGCGTGGCGAGAGCCGTGGCGCCGAGAAAACTCGAGAACAGAACACTGCGACGAGAGATCGCCATCATTCGCCTCCCACACCATTCACGACACGCTCGAGATCGTTCTTCGCGATCCAGTAGTCGCGTTGCGCGTCGACGGAGTCGCGCTGCGCCTGCGCTTCGTTCTGCTTCGCGGCGAGCAGTTGGAACACGCCCACGAGCATCGCGTTGTGCTCGCGCTGCGTGAGCTCGACGATGCGTTTGCGCCGCGGCAGCACGACGTCGCGGTAGTACTCGACGCGTGCGCGCGCTTCGGCAACGGTTGCCTTCGCGGTTCGCAATCGCGACGCCGATTCGGCGAGCAGCGCGTCGAGCGTGTGCTTCGCGCGCAGCCACTGCGCTTCGGCGCGCGAGCGCGCAGCCTCTCCGCGATTGAAGATCGGAACCGGCACGACGATGCCTGGGCCGAACGTGCGCTCGCCGGACGGCTCGCGCTCGTAGTGCGCATCGGCTTCGAGCTCGCCGAGTGCGGCGAGACGCGCGAGCGGAATCTGCCGCTGCGCGAGCTCGACGTCGCGGCGCGCGAGGTCGATGTCGAGACGGCGCGTCGATGCGAGCTGTTCGAGCTGTTGCGCATCGAACTCCGCCTGCGGCAGCTCGGGGAATGCGTCGGCGATCGATAGCTCCGTCGTGTTGAGATCGCGCACGAGCATTTCGCGCGCGATGATCAACCGCTGCTCCGCGCGTGCGAGATCGAGCTTCGCTTGTTCGTACTGCGCCTGCTCGTTCTCGAGATCGAGATCGGTGATGTTCTCGACATCGTGCTGCCTTTGCGCGAGCTCCGTCGCCGCCTGCGCCGACTCGAAATTCGTGCGGCTCATCGCGGCGTGCTGCGTCGCGGCGATGACGTCGAAGTAGTGCGCGCGCACGTCCGCGCCGAATCGCAGGACTTCCGACGTGACGCGCAGCTTCGAAGCATCGAACGCGATGCGTCCCGCGGCGCGGCGACGACGAAGTTGGATGAGATCGACGAGCGTCTGCGCAACGCGCAGCTCGTACGGACGGTGCGGATCGCCGGGAAAGCGGATCTCCGCTTCGAACAGCGGATTGCGCACCA
>Ga0307468_100000278_pt1 | contig 12284 bp, 10 predicted proteins | sample atmdna_FD_203085 | JGI IMG/M metagenome (GOLD analysis project Ga0307468, IMG submission 203085) | Hardwood forest soil microbial communities from Morgan-Monroe State Forest, Indiana, United States - atmos_gases AM2C_05 | ecosystem: Environmental > Terrestrial > Soil > Temperate forest > Bulk...
GTCGAAAAGAAACTGAAGACTTGGGAAGTGACTACCAAAGCAAGCGAGCGAGAGCTGGGACCAACGACGAAAGACTACAGCCTCGTCAAGATCAGCCGAGACGGTTCCGTCGTCGCCTTGTCGGAAGGTTACACGATCAAGATCTGGGAGTTGGCGACGGGTCGTGAACTGCCCACGTTGAACTTGCCGAATCTCGGCATCTTCACTGAGATGGGCTCGTCTTTCGTCAGTTTTAGTTACGACGGCAAAAAGGCCGCCACCGGAGGTTATGGCACCCAGACGCTGCTCTGGGAAACAGCGAGCGGAAAGCAGATCCAACAGTTCAAGGGCCGCAGCAATATGGCTTATGCCGTCGCCTTCAGCGCCGATGGCAATCAACTTTCTGCCGGAGGGCGCACGCGCTGGGACCTGCGAACCGGCCGTGGGGTGCGCCTGACATCGGCTCCTTCCGACAAGTTGTTTGGGATGCCCAGCCCCGACGGAAAACTGATCGCGATGTTCGGTCTCAACACCAGCACGATCACGATTCTGGCAACACCCAGCGGCCGCGTGGTTCAGACTCTTTTGCGAAGCAATACAAATGAAGGCGTCCAACGCCTGAGCTTCAGTCCCGACAGTCGTCTGCTGGTCGCCCTCTACATGGAAGTTCCGAGTCCGCAAGTCGTGAGAACTGCTCCTCCGCAGAATGCTGTCAAGATCTGGGATGTAGCCGGCGGACGCGAGCTGCATACTTTGGCGCCCGGCTCTAGTCCGAGCGAGGTGGGATTTAGCGCTGACGGCCGGGTGCTGGCGACATTGGCAAGTCAGGGAGAGGTCGCTCTCTGGGACGTGGCCTCGGGCAGCCGTCTCCGCGACTTGAGTTCCTCGTCGATGCCCAACATGGGTTCGATGCCGAACACGGGTTCACTTCCAAATCTCGGCTCACTACCTACCATGAAGCCCGGTTCCGTTCCGAATATGCCAAACATGCCGAACCTCGGAGATCTTTCTTCGATAATCACCAACACCCTCGGCACGATGACTGCGGGAACCATGGGAAAGAGCGTCACTTCGATCGCCTTCAGTCCTGACGGAAAAGTTTTGGCGGCGGGCGGCGTCGAGTCAAAGTCCAATCTCGATTTCTCAACCATGATGAGCGGCGCTAACCAGAAGCCTTCAAAGAGTCGGAAGCCTCCCGACCCCCAGGACATGCTGAAGGATCTGAAGATCGAAACCAGTGGGCAAGTGATCTTGTGGGACACGGCTACCGGGCAACAACTCGGCGCGATCAAGGGTCACGGCAAAGGTGTGACCGACGTGGTATTTAGCCGCGACGGCAAATTGATTGCATCGAGTGGCACTGACAACTCAATTAAGATTTGGGACCTCGCAACCAAGCGCGAACTGCGCACGTTAACCGGTCACACTTCGAACGTGGAATCGATGGATTTCAGTCCCGATGCGCGCCTGCTTGCCTCCGCCAGCGACGACGGAAGCACTTTTCTTTGGGATACCAACACTGGTGAGCACCTGCTGACACTAATCTCTCTGGATGACGGCGGCGAATGGATGGTCGTCACGCCTGAAGGTTTGTTTGACGGCACCCCGGCTTCATGGAACCAGATCCTTTGGCGCTACAACCAGGATACGTTCAACGTGGCCCCGATCGAATGGTTCTTCAACGAATTTTATTACCCGGGATTGCTCGCCGATGTTTTTGCCGGCAAGCGGCCGCACGTGGCGCAGGATGTTTCAAAGAAAGATCGCCGCCAGCCGATCGTGAAGTTGACGCTTGTCGGAGACGCAAATGCCAACACGATTTCTACGCGGACCGTGAAGATAAGGATTGACCTGACGGATGCTCCGCCCGACACAGATCATAGTGAAGGCACTGGCGCGCGCGACGTCCGCCTGTTCCGCAACGGCTCACTGGTAAAAGTCTGGCACGGCGATGTTTTGAAAGGTCAGGCAGCAGCGACCCTGGAGCAAGAGATGACCGTTGTCGCCGGCGCCAATCGTTTGACCGCCTACGCGTTCAACCGGGACAACGTTAAAAGCAAAGATGCGACGCTCTTGATTACCGGCGCCGACAGTTTGAAGCGCACCGGCACTGCCTGGGTGATCGCCGTCGGTGTTAATGAGTACGCAAACTCACAATACAATTTGAAGTACGCCGTTGCCGACGCCCAAAGTTTTGGGGAAGAGCTCAGCCGTCAACAGTCCAGGATAGGCCGGTTTGATCGCGTGGAAGTCGTCCCGCTGCTCAACGACCAGGCCACGAAGGCAAACATTCTTTCGGCACTGAAACGACTGACCGGCAGTGACGAAGCCCCGACGCTTAAAGCTGGACCATTGGATCGGCTCAAGCGGGCCGAACCTGAAGATGCGGTGATTATCTACTTCGCCGGACACGGCACTGCGCAGGGCCAACGCTTCTATCTGCTTCCGCATGATCTTGGTTACACGGGTGAGCGCGGCGCGCTGGACGCGAACGGTCTCAAAACGATCCTGGCGCACAGCATTTCGGATTTGGAGTTGGAAGACGCGGTCGAGGGCCTGGCCGCCGGATCGTTGCTTATGGTGATTGATGCGTGCAACTCGGGCCAGGCGCTCGAAGCCGAAGAGAAACGACGCGGGCCCATGAACTCGAAGGGTTTAGCCCAGCTTGCATACGAGAAGGGTATGTATATTCTCACCGCGGCCCAGAGTTATCAGGCCGCGCTCGAAGCGGCCCAGCTCGGGCATGGCTTGCTCACCTATGCGCTGGTCGAAGAAGGGTTAAAGACTGCGGTCGCCGACCACGAACCCAATGATGGGATCGTGAGTGCTCGTGAGTGGCTTGATTTTGCCACTGAACGGGTACCGCAGATGCAGGAAGAAAAGATGAAGCAGGCCCGCGGTCTCGGCCTTGAGATCGCTTTCACAGAAGGCGAGCAGAAGATTGCCGATCCCGATAAGCGGAGCCTGCAACGCCCTCGGGTGTTTTATCGGCGCGAGATGGAAACGGATCCGCTGGTTATCGCGAGACCGGGAATGAAGCAGTAATGAGTTCTGGTGAGAAGATTCCCTATTGACGTCATGAACCAGTTTAATAATCTCATCGTGTGCTTAGGATTCGCAGCCATACGATCCACGAAATCACACTAAGCTACACGAAAGAACACGAAATAAGAGTTTTTGTGCGGCCTCGGTTTTCGCTCCTTCTATTCACAGGGAGATGAGGCAATCGCGGTCGATCGCGAATGGTTCTCGCCCGATGATACTGAGAAATTGTCTCGGGCGATTAAGGGTTAAGCGAGAGGGAAAGAAGCCTGTTGGGAATTAGCGGGGGCAAGCCCCCTTCCTGACCTTGAGGCTTTCCGAGTTGTCTGCTGCCTCCAGGGATGGACGGTTCAATGACGAAATCAACGCGGCTAATCACTATCCTGACAACTCTTCCATTGCTAACTGGAGCCGTTGCCGCCCAAACCGAAAAGGCGGTCCCCATCTGCACCCAACAAACCTTCGCCGCCTTCAAACCCCTGCCGAAGCTGGAATATGAATGTCTCGAAGGCGCCAACGATTCCGACGACAAGATTCTGAAGATGCCTAAAAGACTTGCCGCCATCCGCGGTATGGTGAGACAGCTTGAAGGATTCACCAACGCAGCGTGGTGGCAGGCAGACGTGGAGCACCTGAATGCTTGTGCGGTGCATGGCAGCGCCGGCGAGTTTACTGAAGATGAAAAGGACCGATGGAAACAGGGCGATTATGTCTTTGAACTCTTCGGCAATCATCAAATGCGGCTGGCACTGATCGTCGATCCCTGTTATCAGTCCGGCTACAATGGATCAAATGCGTTTCTGCTTTATCGCAAAGACGGTCGAGTGTTAGTCTCGCAGGTACTGAACGGCTATTACTCCCGCATCGATAATTCAGTCGGCATCGCCTTTGCCAATCTCAACGGCGGGCAAGTGGTGTTTGAAGTCACGACTGCGAACAGCATGACCCCATCTCTACGCAATTATTTGTTTGTCATCGATCCTAAAACCAACAGGGCTGTTCCGAAGAAAATTTTTAAGGAAGGCCGCAAACTAACGAACGAGATCTACTCAGCAATGCTGATGAATGATCCTGTCGATGTAGGTCTTCCGAAAGATGCTGAAGCGTTGAAGATCTTTCGGGACAATAGGCTGGCTGTGAGTTTTAGCGCCTACCAGACAGACGAGCGCGGCAGGATTGACGACAACGGCCGAAAGTTGCGTCGGATCATCTATCGTTGGAATGGGCGGTTTTATGCGCGGCGCTAAGACAATTGAGGTAGTGGCTAATTTCGGTTTTCCTCGGTGTACTCTGCGAAAACCTCCGCGAACCTCTGCGGTTAGTTGAATTTTTCCTAAATATTTACCGCAGAGGAAAACCCGAGGTAAGCGCAGAGAGCGGAGAGGTTTTCAACATAGAGAGCTGTGCAGTTAGCCGATGGTGAAGACCAGATGGATTAGCAGTAAGTTCATAAAGCGAACCGCAGTAGCAATAGTGGTGCTCTTGCTGCTGGCTGTTGCGGCCTTCTTTCTCATCGTTCCTCAAATCCTCGATCGCAGACTGAATCGCATCAGCGGAACCCCGCCACCACCTTCAGATCGCGCGACCAAACTTCATCAAAGTCTGTTCATTATCGATCTCCATGCCGACACGCTTTTGTGGGACCGGGATCTGCTGGCTCGGAGTACGAGGGGGCACGTCGATGTTCCGCGATTGATTGAAGGTCACGTGGCCATCCAGGCTTTCACCATCGTCACCAGGGTGCCCCGGGGCCTGAACATCGAAAAGAACGACGACCGGACGGATCTGGTCTTCTGGATCGCGATTGCTGAACGGTGGCCGAGCGCGACCTGGAGCAGTCTCAAAGCGCGGACTTTGTATCAGGCGGCGAAGCTCGACAGGGCCGCGGCGAGATCAAATGGGAGCTTCACCGTCATTCGGACTGCCGCCGATTTAACCGAGTATGTTAAGCGTCGTGAGGCGAACCCGGCTTGCACCGCGGGCTGGCTCGGGATTGAAGGGGCCCAGGCTTTGGAAGGCGATCTCAACAACGTCGATGTTTTCTTTGACCATGGAGTTCGCATGATGGCGCCAACGCATTTTTTTGATAACGACATCGGCGGGTCCGCGCACGGTCTGGTTAAAGGCGGACTGACCCCGAAGGGCGTTGAGATGATTAAGAGGATGCAGGCGAAATCGATGATCGTTGACTTGGCGCACGCATCGAGCGCCGTGATCCGAGATGCCCTCGCGATATCAACTAAACCGGTGGTGGTCTCTCACACGGGCGTTAAAGGGACGTGCGATAACACGCGGAATCTGTCGGACGCTGAAATTGTCGGAATTGCGAAGACCGGCGGGGTTATCGGCATTGGTTTTTGGGAGCAGGCAATTTGCGGCAATGATGCGAAAGCAATCGCGCAGGCGATCCGGTACACGGCAAATCTGGTTGGGGTCGCGCACGTCGCCCTCGGTTCGGACTTTGACGGCGCGGTGACGACGCCTTTCGATACCACCGGTCTGGCAGCGATTACCGACGCGCTAATCGAACAGGGTTTCACCGACGATGAGATTCGGCTGATTATGGGCGGCAATACTTTGAGAGTTCTTAAGGAAGGTTTGCCGAAGGGCTAAACTCTCAATTTAATAAGCGGTGTTTAGAGTACCGACTTTAGTCGGCTTTCTCGTAACAAGAGAAGAACCCAAACTAAAGTTGGTACTCTATGCGCCGTGAAATTCAGACATCTCCCTCCTGAGAAGATCCAATTGACGCAGAACTTCGTCGGGCGCTAGTATTCGCGCTCACAACAAAGGAGTTGACTTGATCATGGGAACCTTAAGAGTCTATCGCCGTTTTGTGCTGCCCGCATTCGGCGTTCTCTGCACGATGCTTTTGAGTGGTTCGGCGCGGGCGCAGTACAAAATCGATCTTCAGACATGTGAGGATCTGAAGATTACGAAAGCGCAATACGGCATTAACGTCGTCGAAACCGCGACTTGCATTAATCCCACCAAAACCTTCAAGCCCAAAGGAACTTTACGAAACGTCTATGTGCTGGCGACTTTTCCGGCCGTGCCCACGGGCGCCGGAATTACCTTTATGATCACGAAGAATGACGCCAATGGCGAGTATGTTCAGAACATGGACTATGCGGCCTCTCCCCAGCACACAACCGCTTACATTCCGTTTACCATCAACACGCCCGGAAAATATTTCGTTCGCATGGTGAACTACTACGACAAGTCACAGGTGTGGGCGACCACCGAATTCAGCGTAGGCGAAGACACAGTCGGAGCACGCGCTGCCGGTAACACGGCCGCCGGCCAGGGCAAAGTCAGCATCTGCAAAGAAATCGACGACAACTGGAATTGCGTCGGCGAGTCGAGTCAGTGGCAGGCGAACACGCCCTTTAATGTGCTTTTCAAAAACCCCACACCGTCGGGCGTTGATTTCATCGGCATCGTCTTTTACCAGCAGGGGGCCGATGGCAAGGACGCCAAGTTCATTAACGAATATCAACAGAACATCGGCGAGAAGAACCGTTTGTACGCGACCACCGGCGAGGAACTGAAACTACCTGCCGGCGTCTATTCCGTGTACATCATCGCCTGGGGTAAGCGCGAGTTGATGATGAAAACCGGCAACCTGACTGAGTATTTTGCGAAAACGACGTTGACGGTGAAGTGATGGCTCTTGGCTCGCAATGAGCCATTTACTGTTCTGCGTTGCCGAAGGGTATCCGCGTTCATGGACATCAACACAGAGCACATCCTCGTTGTTTACTCTGTCTCCGGCACGGGAGAAACGGAGCGTCGGAACGTAGCAGAAGCGATTAGAACATTTGCTCGAGCCGATTCCTCTGTTCGGACCGAGCCTGAAATCTTCGAAGTCCCAAGCGGAGCAGCGCCGGGAGCGACGTTAAGTTCTGAGTTAACCCGCCAATTGCGCTCATGTATCGGAGCAGCTGTTTTTGTTGATGACCTAAGACCAAATGTTGCATACGAATTAGGGTTTTTTCACGGTCGAGGGCGAACAGTTCTTCTTCTTACCAATCGCGACATCGATTCGACGTGGAGGTCTATTTCCGATCTTGCTGGAGCAGCACTCCATCGAGTTGCCGACGGTTCATCACAGGCTGCGGTCGACTCATACCTGAATCGTTTATACGACGAATTGAGTTACATGCCGCCTTGGCCGGTGTCCCAGTTACCCTCAAAGGAACATAACCTATTAGAAATGTCTAAACCCCCTGAAGTAGCAGGAGTGGTTCATTTGAACGGTGACTGGGGACGGTCTTTACGGGTGAGTTCGTGGGACGGCATCGACCTTCCCGCTGGATTTAATTTATTGCCAGACGCTAGATTCAAACTTGTCCTTCGAGCTCTGGAGCGAGACGCCGATTACTCAGTCTATTTCCGCGTACGCTTCCAGGACCAAAGGGGCGAGAGAAACCGAATTTGGTTGGGACTTACATCCTTGCACAGGACTTCCTGGCTTCAATCGGACGAGCGTACGTTCCCAGCGCAGCCGTTAACAACTTCCTGGCATATTCTCAATGGACGATTCCAGGATTTGCTCGACAGGGGTCACATTACTGTGAGCGGTCCCTCATACTATCTCGATAAGCTTAGAATTCGCGCCGGACGTCCACGTCGGCAAAATACCAAGCCAATAGAAGTTGGCTTTATTGAAATCATTGGAATTGATAGATGATCTCAAGTGGTTGCTGCTTCTACATATTGATCTCCTGAGAACTTCAAGGGTAAATTGAAGGCGATGAAAGAGATCTCTATCAAGATAGACGACGAGCTTTACCGTCGTGCCTCGCGCAAGGTTACGGATCTCGAAGCCGAGGTCAATCAACATGTGACTGAGTATCTCGAAACCCTCAATGGCGACGATGATGCGATCCTTAATGCGCGAGCTCATATGGCGGACTTGTTCGGCGCAACCACGAACTTTGGTGTGGGCGTAAGACCCTCGCGCGAAGAGATGCATGAACGCGGAAGCAGCGAAATGCTCTGGATGATTTCGCACTTTCAGCGCTCACTCCCCTTTTTGGACAATTCACCTGGGCCGTTGACCCAGGCTTTTACATCCGCGCGCCCTTGGCGCTTAGGTAGCCTAGCGAGATCACACTACTGAATCCTTTCCTCGCTTCTCTGTAGCTACTTCGTTCAATTCCCCTATCGTTTCCTCACTCAGATCAGATTCGCTAGCAAGGGGCGGCATCATTTTGCCTTTATTAGTGAAGTAGGAGGAGGCGTCATGCCCCGTGTCCGCTTGTTGAGCAATCGATTCTGCTGTATGCGATTTTTCCACATGCCGACTCTATAACAGGCCTCGCCGCGACTACAATCCCAGGGAGACAAAACGTACTTGGAACGGCAATCATGCCAGCGTATCATTATCGACGCTCGCCATTAGCTCGGAGTTCCTAAACCAAAGGCATCGCATCGGGGACAAGATGAAACGAAAATCCTACACGTTCGCGCTTACCCTACTCCTGTTGGCCGGCCTTCTTTCCTGCAGCAAAATCATGCCGGAAAGAAATATTGATTACAGCGGCGGCCGGGTGTTCGTTAATCTGCCGCGCGGCCTGAGGAACGCGGAGACCGATCGGAATCTGGATAAGCCGACCGCCGTGGTTATCAGCCTTCCCAACAACGATGAGATATATGTCGGCGCCGAGCGCACCGCCTCCGCGAAAGAGGACCTTCGCTTCAAGCTGCGCCAGTTACTGCAAGATCAAGCTGAGCCCGACAGAATCGTTTACCTAGGGGCCGGCTTCACGAACGACTATGGATCCGTCGTCGGGATTGTGACGCGATCAGGAGGCAAGGCGTCTCTCGTGTTGGCCTCCTCGCAATCAACGCTGAAAGAAACTTGCCCGGTCGCATTTTGGTCGAACTCCCAGCGGAGCCGGATCCAAACGAAGACCTCAGTAAGTTGAAACCGAACCCATTAACGTTAGTTGTCACGATCTCTACAGACCTCAGGCTCAAGTTGAATCAGGAGGACATCGGGAATGTTAACGATTCAGCGCCGCTATCCGTGAAACTTCAACAGATTTTTCAACAGCGTCGAGAGATGCGGGCGTACAAACCGGGATTCGAGATGCGCACCGATCTGACGGAAGATGAGCGCGTCGAAAAAACGATAACCGTCAAGGCCCCTCGTTCGATTAAGTATGGCGATGTGATGAAGATCATCGATGCGATAAAGGGCGTCGGCGCCAACCCGATTGTCTTGCAGCTTGATGATTTGTCGCAATGAGATTTGCGAAGGGACGCGTTCTTCTACCAGCATGGTTGGTGTTGCTTCGTGAGATTCGCGTAATTTCGGGTGGTGACCTGATTGGTGATCTTTTCTGCGCGACCTCCGCGTCCTCTGCGTCTCGGCGGTGAAAATGGCGCGAAAAAAACATCACCGCAGAGACGCCGAGAACGCAGAGAAGGCGCAGAGAATTGAAATTAGGACACTACCTAATTTCGTGGATCGTGTGCGAAGGATTCGGAGCCATACGAACCACGAAATCACACGAAAGAACACGAAATAAGGCCCTGTACAAAGCCCGCTCATGGGTTTCGAGATCTCATCGAAGCCATAAGGTAAGCGGCTCATTAAGACTGTGACAACCTTTAAGCGCTCGCTGGGTCTCTGGCAGGCGACGGCGATGGTGGTCGGCATCATCATCGGAGCGTCCATCTTTGTCCAGCCGGCTGAGATTGCGCAGCTCGTACCATCGGTGCCCGGTGTGTTCGCGGTGTGGATCGGGGCCGGCTTGCTGTCCTTGTTTGGAGCGCTTTGTTGTGCCGAGTTGGCGTCAGCGTTTCCCCGCACGGGTGGCGTATACGTCTTTCTTAAGGAAACGTACTCGCCGGCGATCGGATTTCTCTGGGGCTGGGCCATGTTCTGGAGCATGCACTCGGGAATCATCGCGGCCATCGCGGTCGTTTTCGCACGCTACGTCGGATACTTCGTTCCGCTCGGCGACACCGGCATTCGTCTGGTCGCCATCGCCGCGATTCTTTTGCTCTCAGCCATCAACTATCTCGGCGTGAAACAGGGAGGCACGCTGCAGACGATCTTCACGCTGGCAAAAGTCATCGCGATTGTTGCGATCCTGATTCTGGTGGTGGTCTTGGGTTCAGGCCGTACGGCAACAACGCAGGCAGCAGCTGGTCAGGAGATTTCCATCGGCAATTTCGCGTTGGCCATCGCTGCCGGCCTCTTCGCATTCGGAGGCTGGCATATGGTCACCTACACCGCGGAGGAGACGCGCAATCCCAGGAGAACTATTCCGCTGGCGTTGATTATCGGCACGCTGACGGTCACCGCCTGCTACATCGCTCTCAACGCCGCTTATTTCTATGCGCTGCCATTCGAAAAGGTTGCGTCCTCAACTCGCGTAGCAGCCGATGCTGCCGAAGCCGTCATCGGACGCCGAGGCGGCGCCACCATCTCAGCCGTTGTTATCTTCTCAACGTTTGGCGCAGTGAACGGGATCATCCTGGTCGGACCTCGCGTGTATTTCGCGATGGCGCAGGATGGATTGCTCTTTCGATGGGTGGCCGCGTTGCATCCGCGCTATCAGACGCCGCATCGGGCCATCGTGTTACAAGCCGTTTGGGCTTCGGTTCTGGTGGTTACGGGCACTTACCGAGCGCTCTTCACCCGAGTTATTTATACCGAATGGATATTTTTCGGCTTGATGGTTCTGGGCCTGTTCCTGTTGCGCCGCCGACCCGGCTATGAGCCCACCTATCGCACCTGGGGATATCCGGTGCTTCCCGCGATCTTCATTCTGGCGTCGCTTTTCATCGTGGCAAATCAGATCGTCTCAGAACCCCGTAATAGCTTAATCGGATTGGGAATGGTTGCCCTGGGTCTGCCGGTGTACTTTTTGTGGGGAAAGAGATCAAGCGGGTAAGTTGAGCATCGCTGTGTCAGAACGGCGAGCGGTAGCGACCAGATCAAGGCGCGACTTGAGTGGATGATCCCGTCGCTCCCGCTCCGGGTTCTGACACCGACGGCCGCGCCTTGTGCTCAGACAAACTTGCTCGTTAACCAACGACCCAGCGGAAGTGTGTTTCGTAACTTGAATCGTCGGGCGAAGGTTGCGTTGATACGCACCGCCCGGTCAACTTAGACGATATGTGGCTGCTTTTTTCTTAATGGAGGGTATTATGGTTTCCGGCATCGAAATTCTCGACTCGGCGATCAAGATAGGCTTGGGCAGGACGCCCGTATTGAAAACACGAACCTCAATATGGAGAAGCTGAACCAACATCGGACCGCGATGCGCGATAAGAGAAAGGCCCTCCTCGGAGTATTGAGTGAAATCTACCGGGGCACATAACATCTCGTTTCAGAAGGAGTGATTTATGACGGACGCAAATTATGAAGAGGAAAGGTTGGCTCTGGATCGGGAACGTTTAAAGTTGGAGAAAACCAGAGCTGAAATGGAGCGCAGTTTCTTTTATAAGAATTCAGGTGTACTACTTACAGCGGCAATTTCCCTCGCCGCTGTTCTTGTTTCAGCCACTCAAATATGGTCCGCATACATAACCAAAGCTAAGGAAATCGAGGTCAATAGTATCCAGAACCAAGCTGCCTTGGATCTAGCTGGGAAAGACCAGGAACTCAAATGGAAAACAGCGCTACTTAATTACGTCACTACCAATATGGAAAGTATATTCTCTAAGGATAAGGAAAAGAGTTCACGATACCTCTCCGTGATGTTGGCGACCTTTCAAACGAAGTATGGGTATACGGATGACGTGGTACAAAATATTTCGACCCTTGTGCATCCTAAAGAAGAGCCAATTCCCACGAACTCTCTGGCGCCTGACGTCGATGAACTCATCAAGAGCTTTAGAGGGCCGGATAGGTTAATAGCTAGCAATCAACTCATAGCGTTATCCCAAACTAAACCAAACGCTGTCGTGAATGCTCTGATAAACAATGTTCTTGACGCAGATGATGAATTAAGCTATCGAGTGAATTTGTATATCGCTTTTACACTCTCGCGCATGGAGTCTGGGTGGAAAGGAACGGAGGAACAAAGAAATAGACTTATTAATCTCAGAAAGACTCGGAACTACTTGGATGAGACCTTTAAGCGACGAATAGAGGAAGCAATTCTTAATTGGCAGCACGCCTAACAGCCAATAGAGGCGGCCTGTCAATAGAAAAGACTCCGCAGTAGTGGCCGCAGGGCCATCCGTTCAAAGATCTGCTTGACGTTGTTTTTGCGATGCGCTTCGAGAACGTTTCAGAC
>Ga0307468_100000279_pt1 | contig 12283 bp, 13 predicted proteins | sample atmdna_FD_203085 | JGI IMG/M metagenome (GOLD analysis project Ga0307468, IMG submission 203085) | Hardwood forest soil microbial communities from Morgan-Monroe State Forest, Indiana, United States - atmos_gases AM2C_05 | ecosystem: Environmental > Terrestrial > Soil > Temperate forest > Bulk...
CTGTCTTGGGAGGCGGCGGTATCCGGAGCCGCCGAAAAGAACCCCCCACCTGACCTCCCCCACTCCCTACCACCCACCCACCCAGGGGGGGAGGCACCACCACCCTCTCGCGAGGCAAAGTTAGCGCCTATGGGGCCAGGGGGTGAGGATTCGCGGGTAGCCGGCCCCAAAAAGAAAAACGGGAGAAGCCCTGCGGGCCTCTCCCGTTTCGCGTTCGGCACCGGCCGATTAGGGCCGATCCGGCTCTAGGCCAGACCCTGGCGCCGCTCTTCGATCAGCTTGCGCAGGATCTTCTTACGGGCCTGGATCGCCTTGCGCTTGCGCTTGACCGACGGCTTCTCGAAGTGCTGCCGCTTGCGGAGCTCGGTCAGGATCCCAGCCTTTTCAACCTTGCGCTTGAAGCGGCGGAGCGCGTTCTCGAAGCTCTCCTCCTCGCGCACGTGCACTACGGGCATCGGTACATCACCTCTTTTCTAAGAATGATTCGACACGAACCCCAACGGGCTCGCGCTCGTTTGCTGTAATTTCGCCGATTCTGGGCGGCAAGTCAAGCCGGGCGGCGCGAGACCGGCGCCGGCGCCGCCGGAGTCCCTTGCGGCCCCACGGGCCTCCTGGGGGCGGCTTCGGGGAGCGCCGCCCCGGGCTGGACGGCGTCGAAGTCGACCTCGTAGACCTCGACGCGGCCGCCCTCCTTCTTGAACCAGACGGCCGCGGCGGCGCCGCTGGCCTCCTTGGGGTAGAACCAGGCCGAGGCCTGGATGTCCGCGTAGTCGCGGACGTTCTGCCGGTTGGGCTGGCCGAGCAGAGCGCGCACCTGGTCCGGGGTCATCCCCTCCTGGACCTGCGCAAAGCGCTCGCGAGACATGTAGCGCATGCCGCGCGCCCGCTCCAGCTCTTCCTTGAGCCGCTGGTTGTCCGGGTCGACTTCGAGGGCGGTCTCGTAGATCTCGATGGCGCGGCGGAAGTCGCCGCCGCGCTCGATGAAGTCGCGGGCGACCAGGATCTCCTCGTCGCTGCGCATCCGCAGTGCCGCCTGCTGGCGCTCGCTCATCGGCTCGCCCTGGACCGGCGGATCGGCGTTGAGGAACGCGGTGAGGCGGCGGCCGAGCTCCTGGGACAGGGTCTTGACCTCGGCTTCGAGCTGCTCGATGGGGGGGCCGGCGGGAGTGGGCGGGGGCGTTGGCGTGGGGGTGGCCTGGGGCCGGGGACGGAGCTGGCGGAGGCGCTCGCGCTTCTCGTCGAGCGTCCGCTTGGTCTGCTGGAGCCAGGCCCATTCGGCGTCGTTCGCCACGGGCGCGATCGGGGTCGCGGCGGTCTGGGCGGCGGGCTCCGGAGGGCGCTCGCGGCAGCCGGTGAGGCCGAAGGGGGCGAGCGTCAGGCCGCAGATCGCGAGAGCGGCCAACCTGCCGGGCGTTCGCTGCATCCGCCGGACCGTAGCACAGCCGCCGCGAGCCGAACAAGGCGCCTGGATCAAACCCTTTGTCTCTCAAGGGGTTTCGCGGCGATGTCCGCCTTGACAGGGCGGCGCTCCTACCTGAATAATCGAGACCTCTTCGATGCGACGAACTGCCTTGAGGATCGGCTCGGGGATGTGAACGACGGCGGAGGCCGTGGAGAGCTGAGGATGTCCCTTTCGGAACGAGTCCAACAACTGAACCGTGAGATTGGCGCCACGGTCGAGCGGGCGGTGGCCGACCTGCGGCGTGAGGTCGCTGAGCGGCTGCGTGCCGGCCAGGAGGAGGTGCTGCGGCGGATCGAGGAGATCGCGCCCGAGCTCCCCGCCTCTTTCCTTGCCCATGACGAGCTCGATCCCGCGATCCAGGCGGCGGCGGAGACCGCGGCGCAGGCGGCCGTGCCGGTGGCGCGCCACGGCGCGTTCGCCGAGCTGCGCGAATCGCTGGCGGCGATCGACCGCGGCCGTTCGCAGGCGGACATCCTCACCGCGCTGCTCGCCGAGACGGGCCGCTTCGCATCGCGCTCCGCGCTGCTGCTCGCCCGCGGCAACGAGGTCCGCGGCTGGGGAGGGAGCGGGTTCGGCGACTCCGAGGCGGCGATCCGCGGCGTGGCCTTCGAGGCCTCGGAGGGGCGTCCCTGGGGCCGCGTGCTCCAGGGCGGGCCGGTGCGGCTGTCGGCGTCCGACTGCGCCGAGCTGTGCAGCCGGCTGGAGGCGCCGCTGCCGCAGGACGGCGTCCTGGTGCCGCTGGTCCTGCGCGACCGGACCGCCGCCGCGCTCTACGCCGATCGCACCGACGGCGCCGACCTGTCGGTCGAGGCGCTCCAGCTCCTCCTGTATGCGGCGGCGCTGGCGATCGAGACGCTCCCCTTCCGCGAACGGGCCTCGACGGCCACCCTGGAGCTGGTCGAAGGCGCCCCGGTGATCGAGCCGGCCGCTCCGGTCTCAGAGCCTGAGCCCGAGCCTGCCGAGCCGGAGTCCGCCGAGCCGGCAGCCTGGAGCGAGCCGGCCGGTGTGGCTTATGTCGAGGAAGTCGAGGATGGGGTCGAGGATGTGGAGGTGGAGATCGAGGCCGAGCCCGCACCCGCGGACGCGGCGTACTCCTCCTATACCGCGATCCCGGAGCCTGAGCCCATGGCCGGCGAGCCGGCCTGGGAGGTCGAGGCGGAGCCCGAGCCCGATCCCACCACCCCCTGGACCGCGCCGGTCGATCACTGGGACGCTCCCGCCAACGGGGTCGCCGAAGAGCTGCCTCCGGTCGTCGAAGAGCCCGCGGCGTCGACAGTTCCGGCCTACGAGGCGGAGCCGGTCGAGCCCGCCGCGGCGTTCACCGCGGAGCTGCCGCGCCTCGACGACACGGCGGCTACCGCTCCGCCGGAGCTCCCGGCGCCCCCGGCGTACGACGTCGCGACCGGGCCGCTCCAGGGCCCGCAGGACACGGTCCTGCTTCCCCGGTCCTCGTTCCGCGAGCCGGAGCCGCCGCGCGGGCCCGCCCCCGTCGCCCCCGTCGCTCCACTGCGGCCGGTCGCCGCGCCGCCGCCCCCTCCGCCGGCCACTGAATCCGTGCCCGGCGGCACCTCCGAGGTGCAGCCGCCGAGCGATGTCCAGGGTCCGGGCTGGGCCTTCGCCACCACCCGCGTGCCGGTGTCGCCCAACGACGAGGCGCTGCACGAGGAGGCGCGCCGGCTGGCCCGGCTGCTGGTCAGCGAGATCAAGCTCTACAATGAGGAACAGGTCGAAGAGGGCCGCCGCAACCGCGACGTCTACGAGCGGCTGAAGGAGGACATCGACCGTTCGCGCCAGATGTACGAGGAGCGGGTCGAGCCGCGGATCCTCAAGTCGACCGACTACTTCTATCAGGAGCTCGTGCGCATCCTCGCCGCCGGGGACTCGCGGGCTCTTGGGATCTGAAACCTGGATCTGAAGCGCTGGTTGTAACCGCCGGCGGCGGTGTATCGCCGCCGGACTTCGAGAGGTAGGAAAGAAGCCGTGAGACGTGCTCGCCGCAGGATCCGCACCCCCGTCTCCCTCACGTTCGCCCTGCTCGTCCCGCTGCTGCTGCTCGGGTCCGCCGCGCAAGTGCCGGTCCGCTTCAGCGCCGCAGCCATGCCGGGGTTCTCGGACCGGACGGCCCTCCAGTTCCAGGAAGCCGCCGCCGCGTTGCGCCGCAGGGACTGTGCCGCCGCCTCCAGGACGCTCTCCGCGGTGGCCGCCGCCAAGGGGCCGGACTCCTCGTTCGCGCGTCTCCTCACCGGTTTCTACGCTCACACCTGCCGGCAGCCCGCGGTCGCCGAGGAGCGGCTGTTCCAGGCCGCCGATCCCAAGGGGCTGCTGGAGGACTGGCGGCTCTATCTCTTGAGCCAGAACGCCCGCGAGCGCGGGCACATCCTGCTGGCGCAGACCTCGCTCGCCAAGCTGCTGGGCGACTATCCGGCCTCGCCGCTGCGCCCGCGTGCGCTGCTCGACGCGGCGTCGCTCTCCTGGGAGCGCGGCGACACCCGGCGCGCCCTGGAGCTGATCGAGCGCAAGCGGCGCGAGGGGCTGCGCGGCGAGCACGCCACCGGCCTCGAGAAGCTGGCCTGGGAGATCGGCGTCCGCCAGGGTGACCTGGAGATCCAGCGCGCCGCGGCCCGCCGGCTCCTCACCGAAGCGCCGGCGGTCGCCTCCGAGCTGAAGGTGGCCGAGGTGTTCCGCCAGCCGACCGGCGGCCTGGTGTGGTCCGCCTTCCTGACTGCCGGCGAGATCAAGCAGCGGGCCGAGGCCCTGCTGGGATTGAAGCTCGCGCCGAGCGCGCTGGCGGCCCTCGACGCGGTGGACGTGGGGAGCCGTGACCTCGAATGGCACCTTCTCAAGGCGCGCTCGCTGACGCTCCAGAACCGCGGCGACGAGGCGCTCGCCGTGCTCGGCTCGCGCACCGCCCCGACCCCGCGCCAGGCGGCGGCGCTCGAATGGGAGCGCGCCCAGGCGGCCAAGGACGTGGCGACCGCGCAGCGCGGCCGCGACAACCTGCCGGCGGCCGAGCGGCTGCAGTACGGCCGCGCCGCCCGGCAGTCGCTGCAGAAGGTGGTGCAGAACGGCGCCGATCCGGATCTGGCTACCAAGGCCCTGCGGTCCCTCTACGCCGACGCTCTCGACGACGGCGACTTCGACCTCGCCATCGGCTACCTGCGCAAGCTCCGCGGCATCGACCCGGCGGACACGACCGGCGCGGCCAACCTCTGGAACCGGGGGTGGCAGAGCTACGGCCAGGGCAACTACACCGGGGCGATCGGCTATTGGACCGAGCTGTTCGAGCTCTATCCCAAGGACTCCAACGGCCGCCGCGGCCGCTACTGGACCGCGCGGGCGTTCGAAGCGCTCGGAGAGGGGGAGCGGGCGACCCAGATCTACGGAGAGGTCGCGGGCTCGGACACCACCGACTTCTACCGCAAGAGCGCGCTCGCCCGGCTGAGCCGGCGGCCGGTCCCGGCCGGTCCCGGCGCCCCTGGGGATAGCGAGCCCTGGCCGCAGGAACCGGCGCTGATGCGGGCCCGGCTTTTGACCGACCTCGGTCTCGAGGACCTGGCGTCCGCCGAGTCCGCGCTGGTCGCCGACAAGGCGCAGGCGCGGTCGATGCGCGCGCTGGAGGCGCTGATCCTGGCGCGCAAGGGGGACCGCCGCAAGAGCGTGCTGGTGATCCGCGACGCCTTCCCGGCCCTGGGCGGCCCCTTCCAGGCCACTCTGCCCGAAGAGGCGCGCCGGCTCTACTACCCGCTCGACTACCAGGAACCGATCCGCACCTGGGCGGGGATGAACCGGCTGCCGACCTACCTGGTGTACGGCATCATCCGCCAGGAGAGCGCCTTCGACACCAACGCCCAGAGCTGGGCCGGGGCGCGCGGCCTCATGCAGCTCATGCCGGCCACCGCCCGCGAGCTGGCGGGCAAGATCGGCCTGGAGTACAAGCACGAGCGGCTGTCCGACCCGGCGTACAACGTCCGGCTCGGCACCACCTACTTCAGTCAGGTGCTGCGGATGTTCGACGGCAACGTGGAGCTGGCGCTCGCCGGTTACAACGGCGGGCCGTACCGCATCAAGCGGCTGTGGAACGAGGCCGGAGCCCGCGAGCTCGACAGTTTTCTCGAAGGGCTCGGCATCGAGGAGTCCAAGACCTACGTCAAGCGGATCCTGGTGCTCTCGGACAGCTACCGGCAGCTCTATCCGCACGCGGCGCTCTGAGCGGGGCATCCTGGGCGGGCGTGCTCCTTTGAACCGTGGTCTCCGGAGAGCGGCGCTTCTCGTGCCGCTCTTTCTCTTCCTCGCCTGCGGCGGCGGTCCCTCCGGGGATCGCCGTCACGACGGCCCCATCGTCCTCATCACCTTCAGCTCGCTGCGCGCCGACGTCGTCGGCGGGCTCGGAGGCGAGTCAGGGCTCACTCCCCAGCTGGACGCGCTGATCCGGCAGGCCGACTGGTCCGGCCGGGCGGTCGCCGCGTCGAGCTGGGGCGCGCCGGCCATGGCCTCGCTGCTGACCGGCCTGCGGCCGTGGCAGCACCAGCTCCTCCACGCCGGCAGCCCGCCGCTGTCTCCCGATCTGCTCACCCTGGCCGAGGCGCTCAAGGCCGCCGGCTATACGACCGCCGCCTATCCCAGCGGCTCCTGGTACACCAAGGAGCATGGCTTCGCCCAGGGGTTCGACGTCTTCGAGGCGGGGGGCAAAGGCCGGGACGGCGCCGAGGCCTTGCAGCGGCTCGGTGTTCGCCGGGAGGGCCGGGAGGGCCGGGAGCTGGTCTGGATCCACGTCCCGGAGCCGCAGGCGCCGTACGTCCTGCGCCGGCGCCTGCTGTCGCGGCTCCAGGGCGGGCCGCGCGAGCTGCCGGCGCGTATCCGGCCGCTCCAGCTCGAAGCCTTTTTCGACCCCGGCGTGCCGCTGCCCGAGGCGCGGCGGCAACGGCTGTGGGACATGTATCTCCTGAACGTCGCCTGGGCGGACGAGAAGCTCGGCCGGCTGCTGGAGGCGTTGCGCGCCAGCGGCCAGTGGGACCGGACGCTGCTGGTGGTGACCGCCGACCACGGCGAGGAGTTCCGCGAGCAGGGGCAGATGGGGCGCGGCGGCAACCTCGGGCGCCAGCTCCTGGAGGTGCCGCTGGTGGTCAAGCTGCCCGCCGGCTCCGGGCTCCAGCTGCGCGCTCCCGAGGGGGAGCACGCCGGCGCGGCGCGGCTGTGGGCCACCCTGGTCGAGGCCGCGGGAGGGCCCGTGCCGCCGGCGGTGGCGCCCAGCCTGTTCCGCCCGGTCGCGCCGCCGGTGCTCTCCGAGCTCTACCTGACCAACGGGCTGAACCGGTTCTCGCTGGTCCAGGGGAACGATCAGCTCCTCTGGGACTCGCGATTCGCCCCACCCGAGCCGGACTACTACCGCGCCCGCCTGCGGGCGCTCGCCGGGGAGGCCGCCCGGCCGCCGCTCGTCCTGGACCGCCTGGAGCGCGCCTTCGACGCCACGCCGCCGCTCCAGGGTCGCGGCCAGCCGTCGCTGCGTCTGGAGCGCTGGGGCGAACGGGAGAGCCTGCCGGCGACCGACCCGCAACGGACGGCCGAGATGGCGCGCCGGCTGGCCGAGGCATGGAAGAGCTTTGCCTGCGGCGACCTGCCTCCGGGGGAGGAGGCGCGGCACCGGACACCGCAGCTGCCGCTCTGAGATATACTGACGAGCCGCCCTTGACCGGGGGCTCTCCGGGTCCATAGCTCAGCGGTGAGAGCAGCCGGCTCATAACCGGCTGGTCCCTGGTTCGAATCCAGGTGGACCCACTTCCTGTGGAATGCCTTCGAGGACTGTGACGGCGAGTCTTTCGCCCGGAGAGGATTTGGGGACGTCTTTCATGAACCCGTATCTCGAGACGATTGTGGAGCTGCAGAGCTCGCTGGACTACCTGCGATCCGCCGAGCACCGCCTGCACGGTATCCCTGACTGGATGCGCGAGCTCCATCAGGAGCATTCCGTCCGCAAGGCGGAGATCGAAACCCTGGAGCAGGCCGCCGAAGAGGCGACCAAGGAGCGGCGGACCGCCGAGGCTGCCGCCGCCGACGCCCAGGAGAAGCTCAAGAAGTACCAGCAACAGATCAACCGCGTCACCACCCAACGCGAATACGGCGCCTTGCTGCAAGAGATCGACACGGTCAAAGGCCAGATCTCCGGTTTCGAGGAGCAGGCGTTCGCCTCGCTGGAGAGCGTGGATAAGGCCGAGAAGGAGCTGGAGGCGCAACGCGCGAGCTTCCGCGAGCTCGACGAGCGCTACGCCGCCGAGCTCGCCCGCTGGGAGAGCGAGAAGCCGGGCGTGGCCGCCGAGGTCGCCCAGCTCAAGGAGCGGGTCGCCGGGTTGCGCGGGAAGCTGCCGCGCAACGTCTCCTCCGCCTTTGACCGGCTCCTCGACCGCTATCCCGGCGGCGCGCTGGCGCCGGTGCGGCCGATCGAGCGCCCCGGCACCCGGATGCGCGAGTGGCACTGCACCGCGTGCAACTACCGCGTCCGGCCGCAGACGGTGGTCGAGATCCGCAACGGCAGCGACCTGGTGCAATGCGACTCCTGCAAGCGCATCCTCTATATCGAGGAGGCGGAGACCTCGTGACCGCCATGCCCGCGCCTCCCCCCGGCGTGGCGGCGCGGCTGGCTTCCATCCTGGCGCGGGTCGAAGCGGCCTGCCGTGCCGTGGGCCGGCGGCCCGAGGACGTGGTCCTGATCGGGGTGAGCAAGACCCAGCCCGCCGCCGCCGTCGCCGCGGCCTGGCAGGCGGGCCTGCGGGTCTTCGGCGAGAACCGCGTCCAGGAGGCGGCCGCCAAGAGCCGCGACCTCGCCGCGCTCCAGCCCGGCGCCGCCCCCGAGTGGCACCTGATCGGACCGCTCCAGTCCAACAAGGTCAAACCCGCGCTCGACCTCTTCACGACGATCCATTCGGTCGACCGCCCGCGGATCGCCGAGGCGCTCGACCGCGAGGCGACCGCCCGCGGCCACACCCTCACCGGCTTCCTGGAGGTCAACCTCGGCGGGGAGGACAGCAAGCACGGGTTTGCCGCCGAGGGGCTGGCGGAGGCGGTGCGCCCGCTCGCCGGTCTCGGGCATCTGCGCATCGCCGGTCTGATGGCGATCCCGCCCCAGGGCGAGACGCCGGAGGACTCCCGCCCCTGGTTCCGCCGCCTGCGCGAGCTGCGCGACGACCTCGCCGCCCGTCCCGAGTGGCAGGGCTTCCCCGGCTGGCTGTCGATGGGGATGAGCGACGACTTCGAGGTGGCGGTCGAGGAGGGCGCGACCCACGTGCGCGTGGGGACGGCGCTCTTCGGCCCCCGGAACTGAGTTTTCCGGGGGACGTATGCTACGCTAGCTATCCTTTTTCGGATCAGGAAACGCTACGCCCCAGGCTTCTCGCCAGGAGAATCGATCATGGCCCTCACGCCGCTCGAAATCCAAAAGATGCGCTTCAACCAGAAGATGAGGGGCTACGATCCGACCGAGGTCGAGGGCTTCCTGACGCTGTTGGCCGAGGAGCTGACCACGCGGCTCGCCCAGATCGACAAGCTGGAGCGGGAGAACCGCTGGTTCCGGCAGCGCCTGGAGGAGGCCGGGGAGCGCGAGCACCAGCTGCAGCAGACGCTGCTGCGCGCCCAGAAGGTCTCCGACGAGATCACCGCCAACGCCCGCCGCGAGGCCGAGCTGACGGTCAAGGAGGCCGAGATGGCCGCCGACCGGATCGTGCAGCAGGCCATCGAGCAGTCCACCCGGATCGAGGGCAAGATCAACGAGCTGCGCATCCAGCGCCGCGAGCTGCAGCTCAAGTTCAAGAACACCCTCGACCTCTTCCAGCGCATCCTGGAGGCGGAGATGGACGAGGAGCGGAGCACCGCCACCGTCCTGACCCTGCCTCGCAAACGGGCTTGAGCCTGGAGATCCCCGCCGGCGCGAGCCGGCTCTTGCCGGATTATGATCCGCGCGATCCGGACGCCGGGCCGCTGCCGGTCGCCCGCCTGCTCGAGGACGGCGACTCGGCCGACCTCGCCTGGCTGGTCCGTATCGTCCCCGAGCCGCAGCTGGCCGCCTGGCTCGAACGGCGCGGCGCCCGCCAGCTCTCCGTCCGCAGCCGCGCCTTCTGGGAGTTGATCCTGGGCGTGACCGCGGGCGGCGCCGACCTGGAGACCGCAAGACAGCTATGGCCTCTCTGAGCCACCCCGAAACGCTCGCGCCACCGGCCCAGGCCCTTCTCGCCCGGATGGCAGAGCGCCCCTGGGCCGAGGATTTCTACCTCGCCGGCTCCGCCGCCCTCGCCCTCTACGCCGGCCACCGCCCGGTGCGGGACGTGGACCTGATGAGCGGCACCAACCGCCTGACCAGCCCGGACCGGCGCGACCTGCTGGCCGAGCTGCTGGCGCTGGAGCCTTCGACCCAGGTGGAGACGGCGCGCGACGGCTATCTCTTCGCCCGCCTGGACGGCGTGGGCATGCGGTTCTTCTACTATCCCTATCCGCTGGCCGAGCCGTTCGAGGACTTCGCCGGCCTCGCGGTCGCCTCGGCGGTCGATCTGGGCCTCATGAAGATCGGGGCGATCATCAGCCGCGGCACCCGCCGCGACTTCGTCGACCTCTATCTGCTCTGCCGCGAGGTGCCGCTCGCCGGCCTGCTGGCGCGCGCCGAGGACAAGTTCGGCCACGTGCGGGACTTCCCCCTCCAGGCGCTCAAAGGGCTGGCCGACCTCTCGGCCGCGGAGGAGGAGCCGATGCCCCGCCTCGCCGTGCCGTTGGCGTGGGAGGAGGTCGAGACCTGGGTGCGGCGCGAGGTGCGGGAGCTGGGACGGCGGCGGATCGGACTGGAGGCGGAATGAGCGGAGACCTGTGGATCCACAACCTCGCCGAGCTGGCGACCCCCGAAGGGAGCGAGCCGCGCCGCGGCGCCGACCAGGGCCGGGTGCGGCGGGTCCGGGACGCCGAGGTGGTCTGCCGCGACGGGCGGATCGTCTTCGCCGGTCCGGCGGAGGAGCGTCGGCGGCTTTTCGGCGAGCCGGAGGGGTGCGAGCGGCTCGACGGCCGCGGCGGCACGCTGGTCCCGGGGTTCGTCGATCCGCACACCCATCTCCCCTGGGCCGGCAGCCGCGAGGAGGAGTTCGCGGCGCGGCTGGCGGGGAAGACCTACCAGGAGATCGCCGCGGCGGGCGGCGGGATCCTCTCGACCGTGGCGGCGACGCGCCGGGCCGGCGAGGACGAGCTGGCCGGCCGCGTCCGCCGGCGGCTCGACCTGATGCTCGCCCACGGCACCACCACCGCCGAGGCGAAGAGCGGGTACGGGTTGACGCTCGACGACGAGCTCAAACAGCTCAGGGCGATCCGCCGGGCGTCCCGAGAGCACCCGGTCGACCTCGTGCCGACGCTCCTCGCCGCCCACGAGGTGCCGCCCGAGTGGCGGCACGACCGCGGCCGGTACGTCGACCTGGTGTGCGAGGAGATCGTCCCCGCCGCCGCGGAGCAGGGGCTCGCGCGGTTCTGCGACGTCTTCTGCGAGCACGGCGTCTTTTCGGCCGAGGAGTCGCGGCGGGTGCTGGAAGCCGGCATCCGCCACGGCCTCGCGCCGCGCCTCCACGCCGACGAGTTCGAGGACTCGGGCGGCGCCGAGCTGGCGGCCGAGCTGGGCGCGCTCTCCGCCGACCACCTGATCGCGGTGTCGCCGCGCGGCGTCGAGGCGCTGGCGCGCTCGGGGGTCACCGCCGTGCTGCTCCCCGGGACGAGCTTCTTCCTGATGAAGCACCGCTACGCCCCGGCCCGCCGGCTGGTCGAGGCCGGAGTGCCGGTGGCGCTCGCCACCGACTGCAACCCCGGCTCGTCGCACACCGAGTCGATGCCGATGGTGTTCGTCCTGGCGGTCTTCGAGCTCGGCCTGTCGATCGAGGAGAGCCTGACCGCCGCCACGCTCAACTCCGCCTGCTGCCTGGGCCTCGGCGGCGAGATCGGCTCCATCGAGCCGGGTAAGTGGGCGGACCTGGTGCTGCTCGACGCGCCCAACCTCCTGCATCTGGCCTACCACTACGGGATCAACCCGGTCGCCGCGGTCGTCAAAGGCGGAACCGTCGTCCGCGGACCGGGCTTGGCGTAGAATCGACTCTTCCACTCGGGAGGCCCGCGCCGGTTTCCGGGGCAGCCCCCCGCAGGAGAGCATCATGACGGGCAAAAAGATCCGCGCCCCGCTGGCGGCCGTGCTGGCCGTCGTGGGAGCGCTTTCGGCGTATGCGGCGTCCCTCCCCCAGGAGGACAGGCCACCGGAGCCGGGCAAGGAGGTCGTCACCCGCTCCGGCCTCAAGTACGTCGACCTCAAGGTGGGCGCGGGCGAAGAGGCCCACTCCACACAGGTGGTCGACGTCCACTACACCGGCTGGCTGACCAATGGCACCAAGTTCGAGTCGAGCCGCGACGCCAACCAGCCGCTCACCTTCCGCGTCGGGGCCGGCGACGTCCTCAAGGGTTGGGACGAGGGGGTGGTCGGCATGAAGGTCGGTGGCAAGCGCCGGCTGGTCCTGCCGCCCGAGCTGGGCTACGGCAAGCAGGGCGCTGGCAGTGTCGTGCCGCCGAACGCCACTCTGGTCTTCGAGTTCGAGCTGCTGGCAGTGAGAAACCCTTCCCAGGAGAGAGAGCGATGAGCGAAGAGCGCACCACGGCATCCGGACTCAAGATCACCGACCTGCAGACCGGCGACGGCGACGAGGCCCAGGCCGGCAAGACGGTCGAAGTCCACTACACCGGCTGGCTGGAGACCGGCACCAAGTTCGACTCCAGCGTCGATGGCCCGCCGCCGTGACCTGTCACTCTCCGCGCCCGCGCGGA
>Ga0307468_100000280_pt1 | contig 12275 bp, 12 predicted proteins | sample atmdna_FD_203085 | JGI IMG/M metagenome (GOLD analysis project Ga0307468, IMG submission 203085) | Hardwood forest soil microbial communities from Morgan-Monroe State Forest, Indiana, United States - atmos_gases AM2C_05 | ecosystem: Environmental > Terrestrial > Soil > Temperate forest > Bulk...
GCCCCACCTGAACGCGGCCTGGAAGACCCTGACCCACAAAGCGTTCGACACCCGGGCCGACGCGGTGATCCAGGGCAAGGGCACACCCGAGACGGCCGGTGGAGGCCGGGCGCGCCTCCTCCGCAACGAGCCGGAAGCGCTGGACATCGCGGTGGATGCCGTTCCCGGTGGCCCCGGCGGACAACTGCTGGTCGTCCAGCGCGCCTATCACCCGATCTGGAAGGCCACTGTGGACGGCCGGCCGGCGACGGTGCTGCCCGCGAATCTCTATCGAATGGCGGTCCGCGTACCGGCGGGGTCGCACCGCGTCCGCCTGGCGGTCGACCGGGGGCCGTTCCACCGCGCGCTCGCCGGCACCGCCCTCGGCGTGTTGCTCCTGCCGGTGCTCGCCGTCTGGGCGGGACGGTCCCGCAAGTCCCGGGAACAGGTAAGATAGGCGACCCTATGGCCTCCGACTCCGTGCCCCGACGACGTATCCGCAAGATCCTGATCGCCAACCGCGGCGAGATCGCCGTGCGGGTGCTCCGCGCCTGCCGCGAGCTCGGCATCCGCAGCGCGGTCATCTACTCCGAGCCCGACCGCCTGGGGCTGCCGGTGCTGCTGGCCGACGAGGCCTACCCGATCGGTCCGGCGCCGTCGCGCGAGAGCTATCTGCGCGCCGAGGCGATCGTCGACCTGGCGGTGCGGATCGGCGCCGACGCCATCCATCCGGGCTACGGCTTCCTCTCCGAGCGTTCGGAGTTCTCCCGGCTCTGCCGCGACGCGGGTGTGATCTTCATCGGTCCGTCGCCCGAGGCGATCGCGGCCATGGGCTCGAAGGTGGAGAGCCGGCGGCTGATGATCGACGCCGGCGTGCCGGTCGTCCCCGGCGGCAAGGACCCGCTTCCGGACCTGGAGGCCGCGACGGCCGCCGCCGGGCAGATCGGCTTTCCGATCATGCTCAAGGCCGCGGCCGGCGGCGGCGGCAAGGGCATGCGGATGGTGCCCGGCCCGGCCGAGCTCCCCGGCGCCTACCGCGCCGCCCGCTCCGAGGCCGCGGCGAGCTTCGGCGACGACTCGGTCTACATCGAGAAGCTCATCGAGAACCCGCGCCACGTCGAGATCCAGGTGATGGGCGACCTGCACGGCCGGGTGGTGTCGCTCGGCGAGCGCGAGTGCTCGCTGCAGCGCCGGCACCAGAAGGTGGTGGAGGAGGCGCCGTCGCCGGTGGTGACGCCGGAGCTGCGCCGCCGTATGGGCGAGGCCGCGGTCAAGGCCGCGCAGGCGGTGGGCTACAGCAACGCCGGCACCTGCGAGTTCCTGCTGACGCCGAACGGCGAGTTCTACTTCCTGGAGATGAACACCCGGCTCCAGGTCGAGCACCCGGTGACCGAGCTGGTGACCGGGATCGACCTCGTGATAGCGCAGATCCGCGTCGCCGAGGGCGAGCCGCTGGGGCCGGAGTTCGACGACGTCCAGCCGCGCGGCCACGCCATCGAGGTCCGCCTCTACGCCGAGGACCCGTACCAGCGCTTCGCCCCCTCGCCCGGCCGCATCGAGGTGCTGCGCTGGCCGCAGGGCCCCGGGGTGCGCAACGACGCCGGCGTCTATGAGGGGTCCGAGGTGTCGATCCATTACGACCCGATGCTCGCCAAGCTGATCGTCTGGGCGTCCGACCGCGAGCGCGCGCTCGACCGGCTCGGCCGCGCCCTCGCGGAGCTGCGCGTCGAAGGCATCCGCACCACCGTCCCGCTCTACAAGGCGCTGCTCGCCGACCCTGATTTCCGGGCCGGGAACATGGACATCGGCATGCTCGACCGCAAGCTGGCCGCGGGCGAGCTGCGCCCGGTCCAGGAAGAAGGCGACGGCCTCGCCGACCTGCCGCTGATCGCGGCGGCGCTCGCCCACTTCGAGCGCGCCAGCCACAACATCTCGGGTCCGGCTCCGGCCGGAGCCGGGAGCCGGCGGTCGCGCTGGAGCCTGGCCGGCCGGCGCGAGGCCCTGAGGGGAGGCGCATGGAGCTGATCGTCCGTCACGGCGAGCGTGAGGAGCGGGTCCAGGTCCGCCGCTCCGGAGACGGCTTCGAGGTCACGGTCGGCGACCGGACCTATCCGGTGGACGCCCTGGCTGCCGGCCGGCTGATCCAGAGCCTGCGGATCGACGGCGCGCATCACGAGGTCGCGGTCCGCGCGCAGGGCGACGGCACCTACTGGGTGAGCACGGCGTATGGCGCCGGCCCGGTGGAGGTCACCGATCCGCTCACCCACCTCGCCGCCCAGGCGGCTGGCGGGCGGGGCGGACGGAAGAACCAGCGGATGAACGCCTACATGCCCGGCCGTGTGGTCGCGGTGCTGGCCGAGGAGGGCCAGACGGTGACGGCCGGCCAGGGGATCGTGGTCCTCGAAGCCATGAAGATGGAGAACGAGATCCGCGCCGAGCATGATGGTGTCCTACGGCACATCTTTGTGCAGCCGGGGCAGTCGGTGGATGGCGGGGACCCGTTGTTCGAGCTGGAGTGAGCTGGCCCACCCCGCGTCCGCCCGCTCTCCGTCATGGCGTATCATCCTCGCATCATGCGCATGACCATAGACATTCCAGAGCAACTGCTCATTGAAGCCGAGCAACTGGCTGCCGAACGACGCCTTCCGCTCACGCAGTTGGTCGAAGACAGCCTGCGCCTGTACCTTGATGAGCAAAGTTTGCGGAGAGCGCAGACCGAACCGGCTCCTTTACCGCTCCTGCGTGATCCGGTGCCGGTCGAGGGAGTTGACCTCGACGATACAAGCCGTCTCTGGGAACTCGCGTGATTCTCTGCGATGTTGGCGTGCTGCTCGGGGCCATGGTCGAGCGATCGCCGCACCACGCCGTTTGCCGTGGCGAGTTGGAGCGGCTCCGCTCCCGCCCACAAGACATGGCCTTCAGTGAGCTGATCCTCGCCGCAGTTGTGAGGATCGGCAGCAACCCCCGGGTCTTCCGACCTGCACCGACTCCCGCAGAGGTGTTTCGCTTTGTCGAGGTCTTGACATCGCAAGCCGAGGCGCGTCGGGTCGAGCCAGGTCCTCGCCACTGGACGATTTTCCGGAACCTTGTGCTGGAAACCGGGATTCGCGGCTCCGACACCACCGACGGCTACCTGGCAGCTCTCGCCATGGAGCACGGCTGCGAGTGGTGGACAACGGACAGGGGCTTCTCGCGCTTTCCTGGGCTCCGCTGGCGCAACCTCGCCGCGTGACACGCCTTCCGACTCTCGGCTTGCCCTAGGAAGTCTTCCCCCGCGGCAACCGCCCCGCGATCAAACCCAGCGTCGTCTCCACCACCGCCGCGAGCGGACCGGCGTCGGCGATGCCTTGCCCGGCGATGCTGAAGGCGGTGCCGTGGTCGACCGAGGTGCGCAGGAAGGAGAGGCCGAGGGTCCAGTTGGTGGCCAGGCCGAAGTCGGCGGTCTTGACCGCGATCAGGCCCTGGTCGTGGTAGAGGGCGAGGACCCAGTCGAACTCGCCGCGGCGGGCGCGGGCGAAGAGCGAGTCGGCGCTCTCGGGTCCGTGGACGTCGAGCCCGCGTTCGCGCGCCGCGGCCACGGTGGGGACCAGCACCCGGCCGTCTTCCTCGCCCAGCAGTCCACCCTCGCCGGCGTGCGGGTTGAGCCCCGCCAGGGCGATCTTGCCGCCGGCGTGGCGCTGCAGACAGTCGAGCGCCTCGCCGATCCCCGCCGGCTCCACTGCGTCGAGCGCCTCGCGCAGCGGCAGGTGGACGGTGAGCAGCGCCACCTGGAGGTCGGGGGCCAGGAAGGCCATCAGGTAGTCCCGGCCGTAGCGCTCCAGGCTGCAGACCTCGGCGAGGTAGTCGGTGTGCCCCTTGAAGCCGGGGAGGTGTTGGCGCGCGATCGACGACTTGCTGACCGGCGCGGTGACGAGGGCGTCGGCCACGCCGCTCCGCACCAGGGCGATGCCGGCGTCGAGCGCGGCCATGGCGCCGGCGGCGTCAGCTGGTCCCGAGTCGCCGAAGGTGAGGGTACGGCGCGCGCCGACCGGATCGAGCAGCGGGATCGTCCCCTCCGGGCCGAGAGGGACGCCGGGGGACAGGATCCCGGTCAGGTCGTGGAGGCGGTCCCAGGGGAAGTGCGGGAGGACAGGTCGGAGGGCTTCCAGCGCGGCGCGCTCGGCGACCAGGAGGGGCTGCCAGAGCGCCGGTTCGTTGTCTTCAGAGAGCAGCTTCAGGAGGATCTCGGGACCGATGCCCGCGGGATCCCCCTGGGTCAGGACGAGACGGGGCCGCCGGGACACGGCGGCCTCATTCTTCGAAGTCGCCGTTGCGCTTGGGGCCCCGTCCCCGTTTGAGCTCTTCCTCCTTGAACATGTAGCGGATCACATGTTTCTGGATCAGGAGGTTGGGCCCGGCGTTCCGGTTGAGCTTGAGGGCGCCTTTGTCATACCACTCGATCCAACCCCGCAGCTCCTCGCCGTCGGTCAGGATCACCACCATCGGCGTCTTCGCGGCCATCTGCTTGAGGTAGTAGAACTCCTCGGCATTGGTCTGCTCTGGCGGCGACTGCTTGCGCCGCACGCTGCGCGACGGCAGGTCCTTCTTCAGCTCGGCCATGTCAGGTCGAATCAGTTTGCGATTGGCCATATCCGATCCATTGGGCATCTACGCGATCACCGGCAAGGACGGCGATCGGCTGTCCGGGTTCCTGGTCTTGTACTCGTCGTCCTCGTACGCCAGGCAGCAGAGCAGACGCCCGCATTGCCCGGAAATCTTCGATGGGTTGAGGCTCAGGTTCTGACGCTTGGCCATCTGGATCGAGATCGGGCGGAAGTCCTTGAGCCAGGTCGAGCAGCAGAGCGTCCGTCCACAGATGCCGACGCCGCCGAGCAACCCCGCCTCGTCGCGGGCTCCTACCTGAATCATCTTCACCCGCACGGAGAACCGCGCGGAGAGGTCCCGCACCAGTTGTCGGAAATCCACTCGGCCATCAGCCGTGAAGTAAAAACTGGCCTTTTTGCCGTTCAACGAGAAGTCCACCAGCGAGATCTTCATGTCCAGACTGAGGGCGCGCGCCCGCTCCTGCGCGAACAGCTTGCCCGCCATCTCGCTCTGGCGCTGGCGGTCGAACGCCGCGGTGTCCTCGTCGTCCGCGGGGCGGGCGATCGGACGGGCGCTCGATTTCTGGCACGGTTTGAACACCGGCATCGGCGACTGCTCGACCCGGCCAAAGGCCGGTCCGGATTCCAGATCGACGATCACCGTTTCCCCCCGCGCATAGATCCGTCCTCCGGTCGAGCAGAGTGTCAGATTGGTCTCTTCGCGAAACCGCACGCCGACGAACGTATCCTCGACGGCGGTAGACATGCCTTTGAAACTGCAACCACTACATCCACCCATGATGTACGTCCTATTCCACAGGTGACAGCGACAGTGCCCTATGCAGGATAGGTACCAGCGCGAGTAATTGAGTCGATCAGAGCGACGGAGGTCATTCTTACAGCAGTTCAGTCCGGCGTCAAACGCCGCTCAGGCCGCCCCTGTCCATCCGCCCAGAGATCGCCGGCCCCGCCAGCCGATATCACGGCGGAACACCTTATCCGGCCAGTCGATCGCGGCGGCCGCGGCGTAGGCCCGGTCGAGCGCCGCCGCGAGGTCCGGCCCCTGGGCGCAGACCGATAGGACACGGCCTCCGGCGCTGACCAGCTCCTCTTTCGCCAACGCGGTTCCGGCGTGAAAGATTTCGACCCCTGGGAGCGCGGCCGCCCGGTCCAGGCCGCGGATCGGCTGTCCCTGCACCGGTTTTCCCGGGTAGCCGGGGCTCGCCAGCACCACGCAGGCCGCGGCTTCTTCGCGGAACCGGAGCCGGCCGTTGTCGAAGCGGCCGGCCGCCCCGGCGGCGAGCACCGGCAGCAGGTCGTCCTCCAGGCGCAGCACCAGCACCTGCGCCTCGGGATCGCCGAAGCGGGCGTTGAACTCCAGGACGCTCGGCCCGTCCGGCGTCCACATCAGGCCGGCGTAGAGGACGCCGGTGAAGCGTCTCCCTTCGGCGGCGAGGCCGGCCACCGCCGGCCGCATCACGGTCTCGACGACGCGCTCGGCGTCCGCTGCGGAGAGCTGCCCCGACGGGCTGTGGCAGCCCATGCCGCCGGTGTTGGGGCCGGTGTCGCCGTCGCCGACGCGCTTGTAGTCCTTGGACGTGGCCAGCGGCAGGACGCGCTCGCCGTCGGCGAGGGCCATGAAGGAGACCTCCTCGCCGCGGACGAAGGCCTCGACCACCACCTGGTCGGCGCTGGCGCCGAAACGGCGCTCCTCAAAGAGGGCCTGGACGGCGTCTTCGAGCTCTGCCTCGTCTTCCGCGATCAGCACGCCCTTGCCGGCGGCGAGCCCGTCGGCCTTGAGCACCACCGGGAAGCCGAGCCGCCGTCCGGCTTCGCGGGCCGCGCCGGCGTCGCGCGCCACGGTGAACGGCGCCGTGGGGATGCCGTGCCGCTCCATGAACAGCTTGGCGAACACCTTGCTCCCTTCGATCTCGGCGGCGCTCTGCGACGGTCCGAAGACCGGCAGGCCGCGGGCGGCGAGCGCGTCGGCGAGCCCCAGGGTGAGCGGCAGCTCGGGCCCGACTACGGTGAGGTCGATCCGCTCCCGCGCGGCGAAAGCGGCCAGGTCGGATATCGCCTGCGGCCGGTCGGGCGCGATCGACACCGGCTCGGCGATACGGTCGATCCCCGGGTTGCCCGGCGCGCACCAGAGCTTCTCAAGGAGCGGGCTCTGCCGCAGCTTCCAGCACAGGGCGTGCTCGCGCCCGCCGCCGCCGACCACGAGTACTCTCATCGCACTCCTCCCCGGGCTTCGACCGCCGCCACGGCCATGGCGTCGAGGATGTCTTCGACCGAGCAGCCGCGCGACAGGTCGTGGATCGGCCGGGCGAGCCCCTGGAGCAGCGGCCCCACGGCGCGGGCGCCGGCCAGCCGCTCGGTCAGCTTGTAGGCGATATTGCCCGCGTCGAGGTCGGGGAAGACCAGGACGTTGGCCTCGCCCGCGACCGTGCTGCCCGGCGCCTTGCGGCGCGCCACCTCGGGCACCAGCGCGGCGTCGGCCTGGAGCTCGCCGTCGACCGCGAAGTCGACCCGCCGCTCGCGCAGCCGTTCCAGCGCGGCGCGCACCTTGTCGACCCGGGGGTGGCGGGCGCTGCCGTGGGTCGAGAACGACAGCAGCGCGACCCGCGGCTCCTCGCCGAGCAGCGCCCGGCAGCTCGCCGCCGCGGCCTCGGCGATGTCGGCGAGTTGGTCGGCCGTCGGGTCGGGGACGACGCCGCAGTCGCTGTAGATCAGGCTGCGTCCGCCGGGCAGCGCCATGAGGAAACAGGAAGAGACCACTTCGAGCCCCGGCCGGGGGCCGACGACGCGCAACGCCGCGCGCAGTGTGTCGGCCGTGGTCGCCCGCGCACCCATGACCGCGCCGTCGGCGCGCCCGGCGGCGACCTGCAGGGCGGCGTAGTAGAGCGGGTCGATGACGAAGACGCCGGCGTCCTCGGGGCTGAGGCCGCGGGGCGCGAGGCGCTCGGCGAGCTGGCCCGTGAGCCCCGGCAGGTCGGGGTCGCGGACCGGGTCGAGGACCGCGACGGTCAGCGCCACTCCTGCCTCTTCCGCGGCCTGCTCCACGACCTCGCGCGAGCCCACCAGGGTGGCGCGACACAGGCCGGACGCCACCGCGCGCTCCGCCGCGGCGACAACCCGGGGGTCGTCGCCTTCGGCAAGCACGATGGAGGCGTTCGTTTCGCCGGCCCGCACCCGCAGGCGCTCGAGAGGGTTGCTCAAGGAGCCGGAATTGTAGCAGGCGGGGAGATCTACCCCTTCAACACGATGTCGCCCGACGGCGCGGGGAGGCCGCCGCGCGGCTCGATCGTCACCGCCCAGCCCTGGATGTCGGAGGCCAGACGGTCCACCCGTACGCTGCCGTTGCCGTTCGTGTCCACGTCGAAGACGCCGGCCGGGACCGGCTTGCCGTCGGCGAAGAACCAGAGCTGGTAGTCCTTGTCCGGCGCCAGCTCGGGCAGCCGCGCGGCATAGAACAGCGCCCGGCCGCGCTCCGGGTCGATGAAGGTATGGCCGAAGGCTTCGGGCGTCGGACCGAGCCCGGCGAGGCGGACCGCCCGTCCGCCCGGCGCGTTGATGACGCTCAACGCCTCGGCCATGCGCTGCGCCTCGCCGCGGGCGACGACCAGCTGCTGGTCGAGGGCGGTCACCTGCTGTGCCAGCTGGTCGCGCTCTCCTTGCAGGCGCTCGATCTCGCCCTGCAGCCTCGCCTGGCGGGCGAGGCCCACGACGAGCAGAGCGAGCGCCGCGGCGAGCGGCAGCCAGACCCAGGCCTGGGACCGGCGGCGTACGGGTTCGGATCGGGCGGGGATGGCAGCCGGTGCCGCCCCCGTGGCTCCCAGGATGCGCCGCCGCACCTCGGCCGAGGGCTCGAGGGGCGGCGCCGCGGCGGCGAGCTGCTCCAGGTCGTCCTCCCACCCGCGGAGCAGGCGGCGGCACTCGTCGCACCCGGGGAGGTGCGCCTCCAGCTCGCGCAGCTCCTCGCCGTCCAGCGCGCCGAGCGCGTAGGCGGGCAGCATCTCCTCGTGGCGGGGGGAGTGGGCCGTGCTCATGACGCCGTGCTCAAGGCCTGCCGGAGCTTGTTCATGCCCAGCAGGATGCGGGATTTGACCGTCCCGAGCGGCGCTTCCAGGCGCTCGGCGATCTGGGTGTGGGTGAGCCCTTCGAAAAAGGCCAGCTCGATGCAGCGGCGCTGCTCGGGCGACAGGAGGCCGAGGGCAGAGCTGACGCGCTCGCTCCGTTCGCGGGCTTCGAGCCGCTCGGTGCCGACCGGGGGGACGGCCATGAGCCGCGCCTCGGCGCCCGCCTCTTCGTCCCGCCGGCGCGCCGAGTCGCGGCGGCGCAGGCGGTCGAAGGCGCGGGAGCGGGCGAGCATCAGGACCCAGGCACGGGGTGAAGAACGGTCGCCGTCGTACCGGGCGCTCTGCGTCCAGGTCTGGAGGAAGACCTCCTGGAGGACCTCCTCGGCTTCGCCGCGGCTGCCCAGGATACGGTAGAGCAGACCGAGCACTACCGGCGCGTGCAGGTCGAAGAGGCGGGCAAACGCCTCCCCGTCGCCATGGGCGACTCTGCTCATGAGCTGGCGATCCTCGGCTTCCCGTGGTTCCATACGTGAGCTTGAAGGGAGCGCTTCGCGGTCCGGCGTGAGTCTATCAGCAGCTCACGGCCTGGGCATCTCGAACGTTATCGAGGCCCAGAAGCTCTCCCAGTCGGCCCGGGCCTTCACCCCGGGCTCGACGGTTTCGACCATATGCACGGCCTTGACCAGCCAGACGCCCGGCCGGGCCAGACGCAGCCGGACGCGCCCCTGGGCGTCCGAGCGGGCCGAGACCGCCTCGTCCGGAGCCTCGCGGGAGAAGGCGACGACCAGCGCGCCCGCCAGCGGCTTGCTCCGGAACAGGAGACGGACCGGCAGCTCGCCGCCGGCCTTCAGAGAATAGGGGTCGGCCTCGGGGATCAGCTCCAGCACGAGACCGAGAGGCCGGTCCCAGCCCGCGCCGGGCCCGCCGGTACCGACTTTGAGCAGCGACTTGACGCACCGCGAGTAGATCTCCCGGCCTGGCGCCGCGCTCTGGCCACGCTTCGCGCGCAGCCGGCTCACCTTGTCGAGTCCTTCTTGCTCCAGATACTTTTCGAATTTCGCGCCGTCGAGCTCGACCGAGGCGTGATCGCTGTCGTAGACGATCCAGTAGAGGCCCGGCGCTTGGAACGAGGCATACCCCGCCGGCTCCATGCCGTCCACCCCCGGCACCGGGCGCTCGACGCCGGCGCCCACCTGGGCGAACCGCTCGATACGCCGCGCATCGCGCGGCACCGGATCACCCTTGAAATGCTCCCCTACCCGCAGCCGGACGGCGACCCTGTCGCCGGGCGCGGGGTGGAAGCTCGACGGCTCGATCCAGAAATCGTGCGCTCGCAGAGGTGCGGCCAGCGTTGTCAGCAGCAGGGCGGCTGCGACGATCCAGCGGCTCGGCATGTATCTCTCCATGAAAGAAAGGGAGGCGTGGCGAGCGCTCGGGCCCGCCACGCCGGGACCGATCCTACTGGATCTGTCCGCGGATCTCTCCGCCGGGGAACGTGCCGGAATGCACGTTGATGTACAGGTTGCCCGTGGCGAGGTCCTCGACCAGGTCCGGGGTCAACGCACAGGTCGCCTCGATCGGCGAGATGGCAGCCCCGAAGTCGCAGATGATCGGGCCGTTGACGCCCGGCGCGCCGCGGTGGATGTGGGCGCCGACCACGCCGGCGACGTCGTGGACGCAGGCGACCGACAGCTCGGTCCGGGCCTGGTTGAGGACGCCGACGCACGAGCCGGTCGCGGTGGTGCTGCGCGGCGGCACCTCCTGGCTGCCCGAGAGTCCGATGGCGAACGTCTGGCCGTTGTTCGGCGAGCCCGGGAAAGGTGTCCTCAGATACGGGAAGGTGCTGTCGAACTGGCTGGCGTCCTGGAGCGTGCCGTCGGTGAACGGCAGGTTGCCCGACGGCGCATCCGCCGGGGTGCAGAATACGCCGGGGAAGGCATGGCAGAGGACGCCCATGGCGACCCGCAGCTCGATGTCGACCACGTCGTCGCCCGGCCGGCGGCCGTTCGGGAACCCGGCGTTGTCGCCGCCGAGGACGCCGAGGTTGTTCTGCGACGCCGCCGCCACGGCCGAGATGCTGGTGTTCAGCCGCACCATCTCGGCGGGAGAGCCGAACTGGTTGAGGCCGGCCACGCCGGTGAGGAAGGCGGCAACCAGGTCGTTGCGCGGAAAGTTGTTGGGCGCCTGGACGCCGGCGGCGCCGAACAGGATCCCGAGCAGCTCGGGCAGCGTCGGGTTGGTCACGTACTGGAGGAACTGGCCGTCATGGTCGGGCGCGCTGGCGTTGAACAGGTTCTTGTCCTTGAGGCCGATGACCACCTCGTTGACCAGCGGCATGCCGAGCCGGGAGACCTGCACGAAGTCGCCGGTCTCGCTGGACGGGTCCTCGAAGGTGGGAGTTTCGACGAGCGTCCGGACGCGCGGCAGGGCCGCCGTGGTCCAGCCGCCGATGGTCGGGCCGCCAGCGGTCAGGCACTCCGCCGGCACCTCGATGGCGAAGGTGGTGACGTTCTTGTAGCGCAGGGAGTCGGGCTCCGCATCACGCGGGCCCAGGGGATTGTCGATGTTGACCAGGTCGAAGACCTCGCCCAGGTTGACCGCGAACGGCTCGTCGCGCTGGCCGACGAAGACCCGGCCGGTGCTGGTGCCGCAGCCGGGCACGATGAACTCCTGGATGTACTGGGAGGCGTAGGCGGCGTAGTTCGGGATCGACTTCCGGCCGATGTTGTCGACCGGTTTGCCGAAACGGGTGCCGCCGCCGTTGGCGTTGTGCACGAACGCCGTGGAGCGGCCGCTGCTCCCGGGGGGAGCGTTGACCCGGCCGCGGATCACGGCCAGCGTAAAGCTTTCCAGACGGTTCAGGGTGCCGGACTCGGCACCCGGACCGCCCGAGACCTGGCCGATGTTGATCAGCGGCACCGAGACGTTCTGGCCGCCGGCCGGGACCTGGAGGTCGCGCAGCGCCTCGGTGACCCGGAACTGGAAGGTGATGTCCTCGACGCCATCGCCGGTATTGTCGATGTGGATGCGGTACCGGGCGTCCGGGTCGAGCGCGAAATAGTTCGGCCCGCCGTAGGCGTCCTGGAGCGGCAGGTAGTTGGCGATCAGCGTCACATAGCCCTCTCGCCCTGCTTCATAGCTGTTGAACATGTAAAAATCGGTGCCATCGACTTTCGGCGTTTCGGTGATCGCCGGTGCCTCCCGATGACTAGAGGCTGCGGCCGGGCCCGCCAGCGCACACAAAATGGTGAGCGCCAGAAGGATTGCCCCGAAGGCATTCTTCCTCATATTCGTCTCCTCTCTCTGCAGGAATGTGGACGTGCTGCTGGACCAAGCTTCTAATTACTTGCAAAAACTGATCCTGACACGGGAGGCTCCGGCAGTAGTGCGCCGGAGCCTCCTTTCTGCGATGCAGGAGGACGATGGAAACGGCTACGGCAGGTCGTCCTCGTTGTCGACCCCGTTCGGGCCGTTCGGCGAGCCCGGGAAAGGAGTCTTCAGATACGGGAACGTGCTGTCGAACTGGCCGGCGTCCTGGAGCGTGCCGTCGGTGAACGGCAGGTTGCCCGACGGTGCCTGCGCCGGAGTGCAGAACACGCCGGGGAAGGCGAGGCAGAGGACGCCCAAGGCGACC
>Ga0307468_100000281_pt1 | contig 12275 bp, 6 predicted proteins | sample atmdna_FD_203085 | JGI IMG/M metagenome (GOLD analysis project Ga0307468, IMG submission 203085) | Hardwood forest soil microbial communities from Morgan-Monroe State Forest, Indiana, United States - atmos_gases AM2C_05 | ecosystem: Environmental > Terrestrial > Soil > Temperate forest > Bulk...
GGAAGGAGCCGTCGGCATGCCGCAGGCGGTACTCCGCCACCAGGTGATCGGTGCCCCCGGCGAGATGGGACTCGATCCGCGCCAGGAGCGCGCGGCGATCCTCGCCGTGCACGCGATCCAGCCAGGACCCGGGCGTGTCGCCTGCCGCCGCGCCGTCCTCGCCGAGCGCCTGTCGCCAACGGGGGGAGTAGTAGACGGTCTCGGTCGCGAGGTCCCAGTCCCACAAACCGTCGTTGGACCCGCGGGCCGCCAGCTCATAGCGCTCCTGGCTGCGTCGCAAATCCTCCGTGCGCGACGTGACGATCTCCTCCAGATGCTGGGTGTGATACCGGAGCCGGTCCTGCAGGCGTCCGGCGACGGCGCCGACCGCCGCCAGGAGCGGGGCGAAGGCGTCGGTGAAGAAATGCACCGGGGTGACCCGGTGCAGGCCGAGGATCATGGCGACGCTGATCGCCTCGGGGAGGGTCTTGTAGAGGGTGTAGAAGTCGACGACGTAGCCGACGAACGTCAGCGTGGCGCCGATGGCGAATCCGAGCGCGCCGTAGAGGAAGGTCCTGGAGCGCAGGAGCGAGCCGGCGCCCGCCAGCCGGCCAGACGGATCCCGATCAGGCGGCCTTCGAGTCGTCACCGACATCCCGATCCTCGCGGGAGCCGATCCCCGCGGCGTGAACGCCGGATCGCTGCCACGACCTGATCCGCCGGCCGCGCGCCATCGCGAGCCATCCCAGGAGCGCCGTGGCGAGCGCCAGGCCGCACGCGATCGACACCGGCACGCCACTACCCCCCGGAGCGCTCGCCGGAACGCCCGCCTCGACCGGGAGGCCCGACACCAGGTTCGACAGCGCCTCGATCCGGGCGGTTTCGTCCTGACCGAGCCGCGCCGCGAGCAGGACCCGGTTGTAGCGCCGGTAACGATCGATACTCGCGAGCAGCGCCTCCCGCTCGACCGCCCGGAGCGAGCCGCCCCGTGCCAGCGCCTGCTGCCGGTCATCGAGGAAGTGCCGGAACCGATCGGCCACGCCGGGGGCAGGCCGGCCCGGCTCGCCCTTCGGGGCAGGCGCTCCATCGGTCACGACTTCCAGGAGCGCCTCCAGAACCGCTTCGGTCCGCTCCCGGTCGAGCCTGGCGTCCTTCTGGAGCTGGTCGCGCTCCGACACCGCCTGCATGAGATCGCGCTTCAGCTGGCGGAAGCGGACCAGGACCGACTCGAGCTGCGGATCCCCGCCGAGCAGGCCGAGGATGTCGTCGCCGGCGGACTCCGAGAGGCGCTGCAAGACGTCGACCTGCAGGAGCCTCTCCGTCTTTCGATAGCTTTCGGTGCGCGTCAGGATCATCTCCTCCTCCGGGTCGCGGAGCGCGGCCGCGACGATCGCGTCCCGCTCCTCGCGCAGGCGGCGGATGACCAGGCTGGCCCAGTCGGTGTAGTCACGCACCGTGGACATGTCCTTCTCGATCCCGGGCGGCCGGAGCTCCTGGAGGGAGCGGACCGAATAGTCGTCGAGCTTCCGGGTCACGTCGAGCAGCCGATTCAGCCGGGCCTGGAGCGGCGGGAGAAGCCGCCCGGCGAAATCGTGCTCCGGATCCCACTCGGGCCGGTTCGCGATCAGGCCGCGCAGCCGGGAGATGGTCGCGACCGATTTTTCCAGCTCCCCCTCGGCGAGCTGCGCGCGCGCCCGGTCGTACAGGTCGTGGGGGTCGGCCTCGACCTGGGGCGCGGCTCGCAGCGGCGCCACCGCCAGGAAGAGGAGGCCGGCGGCGACCGCCGCGCTACGGGCAGGCATCCTGCGCCTCCCCCGACGAGTTGATGAACACCGGAGGCGATCCCGCGCGGTCCACACGGAGGCAGGAGGCATGCGCCGATCCATACCGCGAGAGTCGCAGGTCCTTCACCGGAGCCACGTCGGCTGCGCGGAGGAGCAGGACCGGCCGGTACGAGGCCGAGGTCGTCCCGGGATGCGGGGTGATCTCCCAGACGGAGTGGAACGCGTTGGACGCGACGTAGAGCCGCCCATAGTGCAGCATCATCTGGACGCTCAGTCCCGACGCCGTTCCCGGTCGAACTCCCTCGGCCTTGAGGATCGAGGAGAGGTCAAGCCGGCCGACAAGCGGCGGGTGCTCCGCGAGGGAGACGCTGCCGTCCGCGTCGACGGTGAACGGAATGCGCAGGGAGTGCTGCTCGAAGGTCAGGGTCGCCGGGCCCGGGGTGGCGGAGGTGGCGCAACCCGAGAGGCCCGCCGTGCTGAGGAGCAGCATCACGAGCGGCACGAATGATCGTTCGACCACGCTTCCCACCTCGAGTGAGCGAACCGGCGCAGACTCGTCCTGACGACGCATTCGATCAATCTAGATGGCGGAGCGGGTAATTCAAGTTCGGTCGGGAGATTACAGATTGGTTACCGGAATAGCGCTCGGGCGAGGTTGCCGTGAAGGTTCCGGGTCATGCGGAGGTTTCCATCCGGCCCAGTCCTGGGGACATGGCTGGGTCCCGTGAGCACGTGGGCGCCCCTCTGGCAGGCGGCGAAGGAGCGATCCCGGGCCGACCCCGGCGCGCGACGAGGCTCGATCCGCTCCAGTGCCCGACGCCGCCATCCAAGTCCATCGTGGCGTACGGGAGCAACGGACAATCGGCCTTCAGACCCGTCGGCGCCGACGGTCGGCGCTTGCATTCGCCGAAGGCGAACGCGTCACTGTCGCAGGAGCCTGTCGGGGTGGCATCCCGGTGTCCTTCGCGCCGCTCAGTGATGCGGCGACGCGATCGAGGCCGAGGCTCTGGCCGGGGCTCCGTTCATGGTGCGGACGAACCCTTCCTTGCCCGCTGTGGTCGCGCTTCGATACGCCTCGCTGATCGCCGATCCGACCCGCGATGCCCGACCGGCCAGGTCTTCCTTGGCCTGCTTCAACTTGCGGCGAGTCTCAGCGCCGGACTGGGGGGCTGTCAGCAGAGCGACCGTCGCGCCGGTCGCCGCACCTGCCAGGAAGAAATACAGCAACGTCCTGCCGTGGTGGTTGCCAACGATCTGGTTCATGTGCGCACTCCCTCCTCTCTGAGATTTGTGCCGCGTGCGGTCGCGGACCGGCGGTGGACCAAAGGCCTCGCTGAGTCTCGGTCCTGGGCTATGGAGGGAACAACGCCAGCGTCGCATCCGACGCAGAGCCACCCTAGCACCGATTCGTGAAGCCGACCATGCAATCCTGGCCGTCAAGCCTCCGGGACAGAAGTTTCCTTCTTCATGGTTTCCGTTCAAGGTCCGCGAAGAACCGCGCAATGTCCTGCTCCATCTCCGGTGTCACAGAGTGAGCGGCGCCGGGATACAGCGTGAAGCGCGCTTCGAGGCCGACGCGCGCGTACAGATGCTCGGCATCCTTCCAGCGTGACACCGGAGTCTTCCCGAAGCGCCGGAAGATGACCTCCTCGTCGGCCTTCGAGAAGCTGTCGCGAAACGGGACGGCATCATTTGCATCCTGATCGCCCATGTAGAAAAACCATGGGACATGTCTGAGCTTCGGGACGTCGAGCGGCTTGCCGACGAGCTCCTTCACGTCCGCAAGGCCGACTGGGTAGCCGAGTTTCTCCCCTTGGACGTCCGCCACGGGGGCAATGGGCCACCCCCCCGGCGAGCCGCAGGCCACGGCCGCGACGCGCTCAGGGTGCAGCATCGTGAAGCGGCTTACAAACGATCCTGCGGCCGAGAATCCCGAGAGGAAGACCTTCGCCTCGACCTCGACCTGTTTCTCGCGCAGCGCGGCGCGGGCGTCGTCGATCATCGCGAGAAGCTGCAGATCCACGCGCCGGAACGGATCCTGCTTCGTCTCCAGGCTCGCGCGCGTCAGCGCGTGAATGTAGAGATTGTCGGTTTCGCCCGTCGCAGCCGGCCGCGGGAAGAGCGGGACGAGAAGCGGCGTGCCGAGCCGCTCCGCGAGCCCGATCTGTCTCTGGATCTCGCAGGATCCCGAGGTCCGGAGGTACTCCAGGTCCTGGGTGGAGAAGCCGGTGTTGTTGGGCACCACGAGAAGGCGCCGTGACCGGACCTTCTCCGGCAGGAAGAGGAGGTAAGGCCATTGGAATCCCTTCGCACTCGACGCGGGGCGTTCTTCATAGGGCTTCCCCTCCGGCTCACATCTCTGGAGCGCGAATCCTTTCACGCCGAAGATCGCGCGGCCACTCGTTCCCGGGGTCAGCTCGATCTCCGCGACGTATTTCCCATCCGGTGCCGGGAACGAGACATTCGCCTCGCCCTTGCGGCCGGACCAGGACACCAGTGCCTTGCCGTCCGGCCCGAGAAGTCGATAGCCGATCTCGCCGTGCCTCATCTCGGCCCAGAAGCTGAACGTGTGCTCCCCGCCAACCGCGGGCACCAGGAATTCCAGGTGGGCGGTTGTCTTCTCCCGGCCGGTTTCGAGTGACCAACGTTGCGTCAGGTTGTAGCCGTCGTTGATGAGGGCATCGTTTCGACGGTTCACCTCGGCCATGAGCGCGGCGTCTTCCGTCGCCGCGTCGGTGAGGGGATCGGAGCTCTGAGGAAATGCGGACCCTTGTGCGAGAGAGACGATGAAGAGAACAAGCGCGGAGAGGAACTGCTTCATGCCGAAGCGCCCCGGTTCATCGCTTCTGTCGGGCGCACCTTGATCTCACGCCGGGGGCGACAGAATTCACCCCTCGTCGCAGCCCGGGACGGCGGGTCAACATTCCCAATGCGCTGATTCCCCGGAACCTCCATCGTCGCTCCTCCTCAGTCGCCATGAAGGTACGGACGCGAGGGTACGAAGGTTCTGTCCCGGGCGATCGCCGACGGCGGCGGACCGCAGAGAACCGGAGGTCGACTGCTGGGTCAATGGAGGCGGCGGGAGCAGAACCCGCGTCAGGTACCGATCAATCGGGGACCTCTCCGTGCGCTGACGCATCCATGGGTTCTCGCCGGTCGCCCCCCGGAGGGGCCTCGAGGCGGCCTGCCTGACCAGCCAGCGCGAACTGGTCGTTGGCGCTTAGTTCTTTTCCACTGATGCGGACAGAGGACGCCGACCGCCTCACGGCACGACGCTGACGACGGTCCCCACCCCGCCGCGCTTGATTCCGGCATCCAGGCCGGCGCCGGCGCAGACGCCGACCCCGCGACCGCGGCCCTGCGCGCACTTCGGCACGAAGACCGTCGCCGTTCTCGCCGCGCCCTGGTTGTGGCCCGTGTCCACGCCGACGCAGGAGGCCGTGTAGGTCCGTCCCTGGCCCAGCGCGCTCCGTTCCGCGCGCAGGCGGAGGGAGAACGTCCCCTGTCCGTCCGCGGTGGCGATTAACTGATCGCCGGTTCCCTGCGTCGTCACATCGAGCCCGTTGAAGACGATGTCGACCGGGGTGTCGCCGTCGCCGAGGCCGTTCGGCAGCTCGTCGCTCGTGACCGAGCAGCGAATTTGCGGCGCGGCGTCGCACACGTCGGTCACCACCATCGTCGGCACCGTGATCGATTTCAGGTCGTGGCGCGGCGGACCGATTTGCGTCGGGAAAAGCGCGAATGCCGCCAGTTGCGGCGGGGTCGTGTCGGCGACGACGACATCGGCGGTGCACGACGCGGCGTTCCCGGCCGCGTCCTCCGTGGTGAACGTGACCGTCGTCTTCCCGGTCGGGAAGAGCGCCGGCGCGTCGGTCCGGATCGCCGTCGCGACGTCCGGCGCGCCCTCGACGTGGTCCACGGTTGTCGCGCCCCCGAGGAACGCGACGATGCGCGGATCGCCGGCGCTGACGCCGCCGAAGGCGTTGCACTCGAGCGTGAGGCCGGCCGGGCAGGTGATCGTCGGCGCCACGTGATCGCTGCACGGCGTCCCGGGCGTGTCGTGAAACGCCAGCGCGTCGAGGAACGCCGCCACCCCGTCGTAATCGTTGCAGTGGTAGTCGGGGTCGTTGTCGCCGTTGGCGTACTCCTGGTCGTCCGAGTGGATTTCGACCGTGTGGATTCCCCTCTTGAGCGCGAACGGGATGTCCTTCTTGCCGACGAGATGATCCTGGCCGTGGTCGACGCCGCCGCGGCCGGAGTAGACCAGCCGGCCGTCGATGCGGACGGCGAAGAGCGACCCCACGTCGTCGCCATCCTTCTGGTTGTAGAACGAGAGATCGACGTACTGCGAGTCGCGCGACGTCGTGAAGCGATAGCGGTTCCACTCCACGTCGTAGCCGCCCGGAATGGCCACCGGCAGGACGTTATTGTCCCCCACGAGGCCCGCATCGAGGCCGCCCACCGCGTCCTCCGGGGCCTGCGAGCCCGAGGCGCCGAACGACACTGTGGCGCAGACCGAGGTCGTCACGGCCTGCTCCTGGCGCACGTCGAAGAAGATCGGCGTGGTACGGGCCCACGTGTTGTTGTTGTGGAGATAGCCGTGCTTGCCTGCATCCACGACCCCGTCTCCGTCTTCGTCGAGCTTGGTGTTCTCATCCTGATAGAAGTCGTCCACCCAGACGTAGTCGGAATAGGGAATGACGGCGAAGACGGCGTCGCCCGGATGGACGACGATGTTCTCGAAGGTGTGCTCCAGCGTCGGCGAGCCGGTCGCGTTGGGGAAGATCCCGAGGAGCTCCCCCAGCTTTCCCGGATCCCCGGGAATGTCGTCGAGCCAGAAGAACTCCGGGGTCGTATTCTGCGACAGCGGTGTCGAGGGACCGACCCGGTACAGGCGCAGCTCGACCGGGTAGACGCCGGTGGTGCCGTTCTCCGCCCCCGCCACGATGGTGAAGGCCCGCGGGGTGCCGGTGTTCACCGCCTCGACGTGGCTGCCCATCCCGTGCTCGATGCGCCGCGTGTTGAACGTGGGCGGATCGAGCGAGTAGAAATCGACCCGCCCCTTGTGCACCGGACCGATCTCCTGGAACCGCGACAGTGCGTAGGTGCGTCGGTTCGTCAGGCCGTCCCAGATCGACTCGCGGGTGGGCGCGTTCGCGGCCACGACGGTCAATGAAGCGGAGCCCGCACCCCGGCTGCCGGGGAATCCGTTCGGATGATCGCGGCGGCCCGAATGGCTGTCGGAACCGCCGAAGAATCCGAGCTGGAATCCCTCGCGAAGCCCGCGCGAGGAGACCCATCGGTCGGGAAGGTGGTACCCATCGTGGTAGCAGCCCGTCTGCGCGGTATTCAGGAAATCGCACTCGACGCCGCTGGTCGGACCGTAGTGGTTCTGCCTCGAACCGATGCTCGCTTCCTGGAGCGTGTACCACTCGACCGAGGTCACTCCGTAGGCGCGGCGCACCGCTTCGCACTGGTTCTCGACGCAGGGCGTCCCCCCCTGGGCGACGCTGCACTGGCTGCTGCTGTGCTCGAACTCGAACCACTTCGCCAGGTAGTCCGAGCTCCCGCCCTTGTCGAGCGATGAAGCCGGGTGGTTGTACTGGATCATCAGGTCGTAGTCGCGATTCGGATCGTCCCGCTGGTGGATGAGCTGGCCGAGGAGCTCGTCCACCCAATCCTTCGAGCCCGAGTAGTAGGTGAGACCGAGATCGGTGACGAAGGCGCAGAAGTCGCTGTCGCCGTCGCCCGGCTCCCAGACGTCGTCGTGATAGTTCCAGCCGGTCGTCCGGTCGAAGAAGTAGTTGATGTGGCCGGGCGTGTTGTTGTCGCCGTTGACATCGGGCACGAGCGGATGCGAGAAGCTGCTCTGCCAGCAGCGCGCGTCCGGCGCCCACTCGTAGCCGGGAAAGGCGACGAACTTGATGGGGCCCGCGGCCGTCGTGCGCTCTACCCCGGTCCACGCCTCGGCCGCCGCCTTCATGGCGGTCGCGATGTTCTCGCCGCTGTAGACGTACAAGGGACTGATGAAGGGCAGGTACGGCTCGCACGCGGAGATGCCGGCCGTGGCGCCTTCCGCGTGGTCCGACTCCAGGGCGAAGTCGAGCCCGTAGTCTTCGACCATCGACGCGTACTGGGAGTCGAGGGTGGCGCTGGCATCCTGCGACAGGCAGCTGTGCCAGTGCGCGTCGCCAAAGTAGAGCTTCTTGTCGCGCCACTCCTGGCTGGCCAGGGCCGGCAGCACGCCGAGAAGCGTGGCAGCCACGAGAAACAGGGGGGCAGTACGCCTCCGATGCGTCATGACGGTCTCCTTGTCAGGTGGGGAGCCGATGATCGCCGCAGACCCTAGACCCCTGCGGAACCCCCCGAAGCAAGGTGACCGCGAGGCCGGTTTCGTGTCGCGTGCTTTTGTCGGGTGGAGGGGGCTGGACCTCCCGACGGGGCCGTCAGTGCGGTCGAGTGTCCTAGCCGGAATCCCCGCCCTTCGGCTGCGCGAGCTGCGCCCAGTTCAGGACGGCGTTCCACAGGAAGCGATGGTCGGAGCGGTTCATGTCGCGATGGATCGGGCTGAAGTTGTAGGCCACGACCCGTCCACGCCCCAGCGGGAAATCGAGTATCGCGGGTCGGCCTTCGAGCGCCTTCTCTCCGCGCATGCCGCCGCTGACGACCATCGGACCGGGGCCGCCCCAGGTGGCGACGACGGGACGCCGATCGACCGGCCCCTCGAGGCACGAGGTGCAGTAGGCCATCGTGTCCCACCGCAGGGGCAGGTCGTAGACGTGCTGGTTGATGCGGAACACCGAGGTGTCGGCGCCGTATCCGTACCAGATCGGATGGCCCGGTTGTTCGTTGTGGAGGCGCAGTTCGGTCCCGGGCGTGAAGGCGGTCCCGTCCGGGGCACGGCGCATGCCGCGCACGAGGCCCGAGTCGAGCGCCAGGCTCGATCCGCCGCCGAGCGTCAGGAAGACACCGCCGTCGATGACGAACTGCCGGAGGGCCTCGAGGCCGACGAAGCCCGGACCGCCGGTGATGTCGTCCGACGCGACCGGCGAGCCGAGGTTCGGGGTTTCGGCGGTCTTGCGGAACGGGATCGGTCCTTCGGTCGGCGCGATGCCGTGGATCTGGCCGAGCAGCTCCAGCCGGGAGAAGGGCCCGTAGACGATGACATCGACCCTGTCCTTGAGGTGGCCGGCGCGGATCTCCTCGTCACGCAGATAGGTGTACGGGACGCGCTCGCGGTCGAGGATCAGGCGGACCCATCCCATCATGTCGGTGTCGGCCCACGGCACGAACAAGCCGAGACGCGGCATCGGCGCCTCGTGGCGCGGGACGTCCGGGGCCGCAGCACCGCGGAATTCGAGCGCGAGGTCGCGCGCCGTCTCCTCGAGCGCGCCGCGCAGCCCCTCCTGCCGCGGAACGACCCAGGAGCCGGCCGGATAGTCGAGGCCGCCGCTCACGAACGGCTTCTCGGCGATCGCGACCTTGAATGCGGCAAGACGCGCCCGGGCCGCCAGCAGCGCCTCCTGTCCGAGGTCACGCAGGAGGTAGACGGCGCCGTCCCCCGTGACCGCGCCGCGCGGCTCCGCGTCGGCGGCGAGCGGATCGGAAGCCGCGGTCTTCACCCGCGCGTCGCCGATGGCGACGGCGTTGACCCCGAAGCCGACCGGCAAGGCCCACGACACGTCGTCGTACGGCAGGTTCGGCGTGTCGGAGGGGAAGCTCTGCGGCGTGAGCAGGTCGACGGCGTAGTTGCGGTACGGCTGGTCGAGCTTCACGATGTAGGCGCCGCGCGCGAATTTCCCCTCCGCGAGGGTAGTGTCCTGCTTCAGGCGCCCCACTTCGATCCGCTGGTCGCGCAGGCGATTAATCATGCCGGCGACCAGCAGCCGATCCGGCTGGTCGTCGGGGACGATGAACGCGTACGGCGCCTCGTCGATCCCCTTGCGCCACGAGTTCCATGAGGTCCGGTAGAAGTTGCGCAACATCTCCTGCGCGTGCCGCGCGCTCCAATCGAGAATGGCGAGGCAGCCGGTCTCCTGGTAGTTGGTGTTGTCGCGCATCGACCAGGTGAACGACTGCGGCGGCGGGACCGGCCGGAACCACTCCTTGCTGAGATACGAATTCTGCTCGCCGCCGCCCCCCTCGAGCGTGCGCCGCGACGTCTCGGAGGTCGAGTTCCCGAAGGTCTCGTAGCCGCGCCCGATGGCGTTGTGGTTCATCGCCACCGAGTCGAGATAGTGCATCCCGAAGCCCTCGCCGAAGTCCCAGGTCCAGACCCCGGGCATCCCCATCGCGGTCAGGGTGGTGACCTCGTGCAGGCTCATTTCGAGGAACTGGCTCGTGACGATCGGGTCGATGTTCGGGTTGTAGGGCCCCGTGCCGTTCCAGGTCTGCAGGAGCGCGATCGACTCGTGCAGGTCGTGCACCACCTGGGGATGGAACTCGTGGAACATCCGGTGCACGGCGCGGGTCACGCCGAACGCCTGCTGGTGCGCGTCGCGGTTGATGTCCACGTAGACGTACTTGTTCCAGTACGGCGGCGACATGCGCGGCAGGGCGTCGAAGTCGGTCTTCCCTTTCAGGTAGAGCTGGAACCAGTCGGCCACCTTGTCGCGACCGTCCGGCTCGGCGATCGGATTGATCAGAACCACGAGGTTCCGGCGGATGTCGCGGATCATCGGCTGCTCGGAGACGGCGAGCCGGTACGCCAGCTCCATGCACATCTCGCCGCTGCCGGTCTCGTCGGCGTGCTGGCCGCAGTTGAAGTAGTAGAACGGCCGCGCCGTCGCGATGATCGCCTCGGACTGCTCGGGCGTGGTGCGCCGCGGGTCGGCGAGGGCGGCGGTGGCCGCCTTGAGCCGGTCGAGATCGCGGATCCCGTCCTCGTCGGCGATGACGATCAACAGGATGTCGCGCCCTTCCTCGGTCGCGCCGATCGTCTCGACCCGCACGCGCGGCGAGGCGGCGGCGAGCGCGCGCGCATAGCCGTGGATGCCTTTCACGTGCGTCAGCTCGCCCGGCGTGCCGACCTGGTAGCCCAGGAACCTCAGGGGCGACGGCACCGTCGCCGACGCGGGGAGATACGCCACCCAGGGGCTGAGGAACCGCGGCTCGGTCGTGAAGCGCGCGATCGCCTCGACCGATCCGGCTTCGGCGGTGTCCGGCTCGTACGGCCCCGCGGCCAGGGTCGGGAGGGAGACCGCGAGGAACAGCGCGACCCACGCCGGGAACACGACGCTTCGCCGCATGCATCCCTCCTTATCGCGAACGCGACACGATGCGCGGCAGCGGCGCTCAGGCGGTCGTCAGTCGCTCGGTCCAGCGGTAGAGCCAGATCACCAGCGCCATGAAGGCGCCGCCGCCGAGTATCCACGACGCGGTGTAGAAGCCATCGCCCACGAGACCGATCGGGAACGGGCTCGCGGTGAGCACCACCAGCGCCGTGAACACCAGCCCCAGGATGCTCTCGCCCACGATCAGCCCCGAGGCGAGGAGCGTGCCGAGCTGCTTGGTCGCATCCGGCCGCGCTCCCCGCTCGGCGCGTTTCTCGAACCACCAGCCGACCGCGGCCCCCACGCTGATCATCAGCGTGGACTGGGTCGGCAGGTAGATGCCGAGACCGACGGCGAGCGGCGGCAGGCGCAGCGATTTCGTGGTCTTCGAGAGCACCTTGTCCAGCACGATGCAGACGATGCCGATCACCGCGCCGACGCCCATCAGCCCCCATTTCTCGGTGTCGTTCTCGATCACGCCCTGGCCGAGCGCCGAGATGAGCCCGGCCTGCGGCGCGGGCAGGGCGTGCGCGGTCGCGCCCGGGGCCCCCATGAACCCGTAGGCCTTGTTCACCAGGTCGAGGACCGGCGGGATGATGAGCGCGCTCGCCACGACGCCCAGGACGAGCGCCCACTGCTGCTTGGAGGGGGTCGCGTCCACGAGCTGGCCGGTCTTGAGATCCTGAAGGTTGTTGTTGGCGATCGCCGCCACGCAGAAGACGATCGCGGTCACGAACAGCGCGAAGGCGACCAGCGCCTTGCTCATCTCGGGGGGCAGCGACGACTTCACGGTGCCCACCAGGAAGAGGGCGGTGATGGCGACGACCAGGATGCCGATGCCCGACAGCGGGCTGTTGGAGGCGCCGATGAGCCCCGCCATGTAGCCGCACACGGTGGACACGAGGAAACCGACGACCACCACGATGACGATGCCGCCGACGGTGAGCAGGAGCGCATGCTCGCCGAGGCCGGCCGACTGCGCGAAATGCCACAGCAGCCAGCCGATCGGCAGGATGCACAGGGCCGAGATGATCCCCACCTGGTCGATCGGGATGTCGTGCTCGGTGCGCGCCAGGTCGCCGCCCTTGCCCGCCTTGCGAGCCCGGGACGACGCCATGGCGCCGCGCAGCCCGGTGATCACCGGCTTCACGAGCTGGCTCAGGGTCCAGATGGCCGACACCGCGATGGCGCCGGCGCCGACGAAGCGCACGTAGCGGCTCCAGGTGCCGAGGGCCAGGGC
>Ga0307468_100000282_pt1 | contig 12250 bp, 6 predicted proteins | sample atmdna_FD_203085 | JGI IMG/M metagenome (GOLD analysis project Ga0307468, IMG submission 203085) | Hardwood forest soil microbial communities from Morgan-Monroe State Forest, Indiana, United States - atmos_gases AM2C_05 | ecosystem: Environmental > Terrestrial > Soil > Temperate forest > Bulk...
CGTTGGCAGCGCCACGATTTGCCCGATTGCCTGTTCGCGCTGGCTGCGGCCAAAGCGGGTGAAGTCAGGCATGTTCAGCGAGAGGGTCGCCCAGAACCCGATCATTCCTGTCAAAGAAGGAACGAAGATAGGCAGAAAATCCCAGAGGCTGTGAAACTTGCTCTGCTGGGTGAGCAGATAGCCGAGCCCATTTGCTTTCCAAATCGCCCAGCCCAGCAAGAGCGCAGTCATGATCAGCACAAAAGGCGCAGCCCAGTTCTCAACCTTTCTGAGCAAATCCATGCCGCGATAGATAATGAAAATGTTCAGGCCCCAAAAGAGCAGAAACGAGATCCACTCGCCCATCGAATGGCCGCCCACCTGCCCGCCGAACAGCGTTGTCCATCCCGGAATTCGACTCAGGAGAATGTTTAGCGCTTCACCGCCAATCCATGCCTGAATTCCGAACCAGCCGCAGGCCACGATCGCGCGCATCAGGGCCGGCAGATTCGAACCGTAAGTTCCATAAGCAGCGCGCGCAAATACCGGGAAGGGAATTCCATACTTGGTGCCTGGATGCGAGTTGAGCAGAATCGGAACCAGGACAATCGTGTTGCCCAGGAGAATTGTGATTAGCGCCTGCCACCAGTTCATCCCGGCGCTGATCAAGCCGGAAGAGAGCATGTAAGTGGGGATGCAGTGCGCCATGCTGATCCAGAGCGCGGCGTAGTTGTAAGTGGTCCAGTTGCGCTTTGCAACCGGCACGGGCGCGAGGTCGTGGTTGTACAACGGGCTGGATTTGATCTCCTCCGCGACCGCCGCTCGCAACTCGACCCGCCCGTCTGCGTGCCGTATGACTTCTTCGATGTCGGTTGATTGCATCAAACTATCTCTGTCTTAGGCGAAAGGGTCCGTGGCCTGCTTTGGCTAAGCTCGTTTTTTCGGCCTGAGAGCTAAAGCCTCGTGTAGGGTGGACGCGAGCCGCTGTTCAAATTCAGGAATACCGTCAACGGTATTTTTATATTCGATGTAGCGGAGATGTTGAATGTCGAAGGGTATATCCTTCTTATTCTGGGTCGTCAAGATCACGTTCTTGCCGACCACGTGCGCGAGGCCGATTTCGTAAAAGACGTTAGGATTGCGTCCGGTACAATCTGCCAGAATGACCCGCGCCGCGCAGATGTCGGCCCAGACATCGGTCATGACGTTATGGGTCGTGAAAATGTCATCGGCGCGTCGGGCGGTTATCAAAAGCTTCTTCGCGACCTTTTTGATGATCTTCTCGAAAATGGGTTTAAGCTCGGCCCGGAACGGCATCAGAACGAACAGGTCGGCGGGGGCCGCGACTTGGGGGGCCAGGCCAAACATCGGCTTGACGACCATACCCTGCGACATCTCGGAAATATTGGCGATGGCCGCCAACGACTGTCGGCCCAGCGCCTTCTGAATGTCCGCCCACTGCGCCGTGACTGTAATACTGCCATTGATCTGCGACACAGCATCGACGTCAGCCTTGTATTCGATCAATCCCAGCCGCCGTAACTCTGCGAGGTGAAAGTAGAGCATGCGCGAATAAGTATTTGTCTTAAGGTTATTCGGATCGGTGAATTCAAACCTCTCGCAGAGGGGCTTCCACGTATCAACCTGGTTGCGAAGCAGAGAGAGAATTCTCGCACCGTTCTGGATCTCGGTAGGGAGAAGCTTTGTTGCTGTAGCCATAAGACCTCCGACATCTACTACCGTTAAAGGGACAGCAAGTGCCGCGTTCGACGAGTTGATCGTCGCCGGCCTGGCCCTCTGGGATCAATTATCCGAATCGAACTTCGGTTTGCCGCCCTTGATTTTGGTGTAGGTTCCTTCCGAACTCACGTTCAGGCCAAAGCCGCAATTGATAGTGGCGTCCTCGGTGACTTTGATCTTGTTACCCCGGAGAAACTTGATCGTGATAGTGCAGTTCTGAGTGTCCGGTGGCTGAAAGGCGGCGGTGTCGTTTTCGATGGTCGCTTCGCCGGTAGCTTCACCCACATTCGCCATCGGCCTGGAGGGAGATTTGTATTCGTAGGTGAGATTCATCTGGATCCGCAGTTTATTCTGGCCCAGCGCCAGAATTTTTATTTCGTTGCGGCCGGAACGGTAAGTCCCATTGGCTTCCGCGCCGGTGACGATTCTGGGCGCCTGCGTCAGTGCAGAAGTGGAAAGAACAACAGCGAAAAGCAGGGCCAGAATGATCTTCACCTTTGTTTCTCCTTATTTGGTTATCGAGTTTTGAATGAACCTGCCGATGTCTGCGCGCATCTGCGTGTGCGACTTCTCGTCAATGTACATCATGTGCCCGGCCTCGTAGTAACCCGTGGAAATATTTCTTAGCAACATGGGGTCAAGGCTGATGTGATGCAGCGTGTACTCGGCGGCGAAATAGGGCGTGGCCATATCGTAGTAGCCCATCGCCACAAAAATCTTCAAATAAGGATTTTTCGCCAGGGCGGTGCGCAACGCGACGCTGGTGTCGACATAGTTATTGTTGGTCCCCCAGTTCCACGGGCTGGTGAAGCCACCGCCCAGAATGTAGTACTCGAGGTCCGTCTTGAAGCCGAGATCCCGGCGGACATAATTATTAAGAGTAGTAGTGTAAGGCGGGCGAATCGCAGCTTCGCTGGCGTCGTAATCGGGGCTGTCGCTGGCATAGTTAGAGTCGTAACCCTTGAACCTCGAGTCGAGCCGGCCGATGGATCGTCTCTCGGCCCTTAACAACTCTTTGCGGAACAGGGTCAGATTTACGCGCAGGTTCGCATCGTCGATGAATCGTGGATCGAGTCCGGTATAGCGCGAGAGTCTGGCGACTGCTTCCTGTCGCTCCTGCGCAGTCAACTGATCTCCTTTTCCCAGGGCCAGGAGGAATTGGTTAGCGGACCAGGCTTCGACTTCTGCTACCACTTCCTTAACTGGTTTTGCCTGGAGATCCGATGGCAGCTTCTTGTGATACCAGGCTGTCGCCGCGTAGGACGGCAAAAACAGCACGTACGGCAGGTCGTTTCCAGGGGCGAAATTCGTCGTCATGAAATTCATGATCGTCGAGATCAGCACAATGCCGTTGAGCGCGATACCGCGGTCGATCAGATAACCTGACAGTGCCGACGCGCGCGTGGTGCCATAACTCTCGCCGGCCAGAAATAAAGGCGACGACCAGCGCTCGTGCCTGGTCAGATAAAGCCGAATGAACTCGCCCACTGATTCGATGTCACCCTGTAGACCGAGGAACTTCGCCGCCAGATCGGGCCGGGCCGCGCGGCTGTAGCCGGTGCCGACCGGGTCGATGAAAACCAGATCAGTCTGACTGAGCCAGGTTTGGTCGTTGTCGACTAACTCAAAAGGAGGGCCGGGCATAGTACCGTCCGGATTCATCTTCACTCGTTTTGGCCCGAGCGCGCCAAGATGCAGCCAAACAGAAGATGAACCGGGCCCGCCATTGAACGAAAACGTCAGCGGGCGCCGTCCGCGGCTGCCTGCGTCATCCAGCGTGTAGGCCATAAAGAACATCCGCGCTTCGGTTTCGCCATCGCGGTTCTTAATGGGCATCATGCCGGTGGTTGCGGTGTAACGCAGAGTTCGGCTCGCGGCCCTGATCTCGTGTCTGGTGACAACGGGTGGTTCTTCCGCGGCCGGCGTCGGCCGTTCCTGGGGACCGCGTTGCGGCGCTGTTTGGGGACCGGAAGCGGTGGGTGAAGCGCTTACTTGCGGTGTCGGAGAGGGCTGTTGGCCCGGCGGTTGTCTCCGTCCCTGATCATCTCCTTGTCCGAAAGACAGCAGGGCAAAGAAAATAGCGGTAACAGCAAACATCATTGGTTAACCTTTCCGCAGGGCTGGTTTCGAAGGCAACAGCAAGGCGGTCATAGTAAGACAAACCGAAGTGAGGCGACAAGTATTTTGGGCGCCGGGAGCACGGACGTCCCGTCCGCAATGAGCGCAACGCGCAAAAAAAGATCCACTAAATCACACTAACCGGAAGTACCTTCTTCGTGCTGCTTCGTGTGATTTCGTGGATCGTGTGCTTAAGATACGCAGCCATACTATCCACGAATTAACACTAAGCTACTTGAACGAACACGAAATAAGAATTTTTACACAAGGCCTTGCCAATCCGACTATATGGCCACGCACTCGCCGCGCTTCAAAAATTGGCCATCGCCGGATTTGCCTTTGAACTCGCCTTTATCAATTACTACTTTGCCGCGCGACAAAACCGTGTCCACGACGCCCTTGATGGTCTTGCCTTCATAGGCGCTGTAGTCAACATTCATGTGGTGGGTTTTGACGGAGAGGGTTTGATCCTTATTCGGATCGAAGATTACGATGTCCGCGTCCGAACCGACCGCGATCGTTCCTTTCTTGGGAAACAGTCCGAACATTTTCGCGGCCGCCGTTGAAGTCAGCTCGACAAAGCGATTGAGCGAGATGCGATTGTCGACCACGCCGTTGTAGATCAGTGAGACGCGATGCTCAACGCCGGGCGCGCCGTTGGGGATCTTGGTGAAGTCGTCCTTCCCAAGTTCTTTCTGCTCTTTCATGCAGAAAGGGCAGTGGTCGGTTGAGATGACTTGCAGATCGTCCATCTTCAAACCTTTCCAGAGTTCCGCCTGGTTGGCTTTTTCACGCAGCGGCGGAGTCATCACGTACTTGGCGCCGTCCCAACCGTCTCCATAATCGTCGATGGAAAGGAAAAGATACTGCGGACACGTTTCGGCAAAGGCGGGGATGCCGCGATCGCGCGCCTCGCGTACCTGGTTGAGCGCGTCGGTGCAGGAAAGGTGGACGATGTAAACAGGCGCCTCGGCCATTTCGGCAATCGCAATCGCGCGATGCACGCCTTCGGCTTCGGCGACCGTCGGGCGGGTCAACGCATGATACTTCGGCGCCGTATGGCCTTTCGCCAGAGCGTGCTTGATGATCTCATTGATGACGATGCCGTTTTCCGCGTGCATACAAATCAGACCGCCGCGCGCGCCGGCGGCCGACATGGCCCGAAAGATCGTCGCATCGTCCACCAGAAACACTCCCGGATAAGCCATGAACATCTTGAAGCTGGTCACGCCTTCGTCCATGACGGTGTACATCTCTTCGATCTGGCGATCTTCAAGTTCGGTCGTGATCAAGTGAAAACCATAATCGATCGCGCACTTGCCTTCAGCTTTCTTATGCCAGTTCTCCACGCCCTGGAGCAGCGCTTCGCCCTTGTACTGGACCGCGAAATCGATGATCGAGGTGGTGCCGCCGTGCGCGGCCGCGATGGTGCCGGTGCGAAAATCATCCGCAGCCGTGGTGCCGCCAAAAGGCAATTCCATGTGAGTGTGCGGGTCGATGCCGCCGGGAATGACAAACTTGTCCCTGGCGTCAATCGTCACGTCCGCTTCCATCTCCAGCTTGGCGCCGATGACGGAAACAGTTTCATCTTCGATCAGGATGTCGGCGTGGTAATCGTCGATGGCCGTGATGATGCGGCCGTTTTTAATTAGAGTTTTCATAGGTGCAGCGCTCAATGCGCGAAGAGTAGCGACTCTGTGCTTTCACTCCGGAGGAGCGAAACGTTTATAGAACTCCGACTGGAATAAATCAAACAAGCTCCTTTAGGAGCGAAATGTTTATAGAACCAGGCTGAAGATAAATCAACAAGGCTCCTTTAGGAGCGCAATGTTAACTCAAACCACATTGCGCTCCTAAAGGAGCTAATTGGTTTCCAGAGAAGGTCGGGTTCTAGAAACATTGCGCCCCTAGCGGGGCTCAGAGCCAAAACGATGACCAGCTATTCATCAAACGTGAAGACATACTTGTCATTGAACGCGATATCAAACTTCCTTAGGAGACTCAGATACTCGTCTTTGAAGGATCGGCGGTGATGGTGCCTTTCCTGATTTTGAATGTAACGAATGATTGTATCTAGCTGCGAATGTCCGTAGGAGAATGCACCGTATCCTTCCTGCCAACTGAATCTCCCGCGAACCCATTTCTTCCTGTTGATGAAATTGGTCGAGTCAGCCTTAATCTCTTGAACAAGATCGGCCAGGGCCATTGCCGGTCTCAACCCAATCTAAATATGGACGTGATCCGGCATGCCATTGATTGAGATCAATTTCTGTTTCTGGTTTTGGACGATTCCGGTGATGTATTTGTAAAGGTCTTCTTTGAAATCCGGTTTGATTAGCGAGAGGCGGCCTTCAACTGCAAAGACGGTTTGAATATAGATTTGGGAGTAAGTGTTTGCCACGAGTTTTCACTTCTGCTCCTAAGGAGCGTCTGAGAAGGATGAAAAAGCCGGCATGTTATGAACATCTCGCCCCTAACGGGGCGAGAAATATCATGGATGTGTTCGGTTCTATAAACATCTCGTCCCTACGGGACGAAATCGGGCAGAGCGTTTCCGCACATCAGGCGGCAGAGCCGCGGAAGCCAAAATTGACGGCCGCGAAATCACAGTTGGACTCAACGGAACGGCAGCGCCGTCCGCACATCGGGCGGCGTAGCCGAATCATACGCCGCCTGTCAATCCAACTATTATTGCAACTCCGAAGTTAGCAGCGCGCCTCCCAGGCTTGGCAGGGTCGCGGTGATCTTTACGACTTTGTGAGAGTCTTTCGCGACCCAGACTGTCTGCTTGTCGGCGTCATTGTCCGCCGCAGTCAGCTCAACTTTGTAAGCATCAAACGTCCCGGCCCCCACGGTGACAGATTCAGTGCCCACGAACTTTAACTGCTTCACCTGGACCTTCTGCTTTTGTACGTCAAAGTTAAGGAAGGTCGTGCTGTAGTTTGGCGCCAGCGGCAGCCGCGCGATCACATTGTAGGTGCCGGCGCCATCCGCAAAGATGACTCCGCCTACGTCAACCAGGATCGGCTTCTCTTGTCCGTTGATAGTCATGGTGCCGGTTGCTTTGTTGTCTTTAAAATCGATTTCAACCACCAGCGGGCCCTGGTTAATCGAGCGGTGTCTCAGCGTAAGAGTCCCTTTTTCGATCGTCGAAACGTCCGTGACCTTGCCCTGCGGAGTGTCGGCCGTTTCAGTTACGATCCAGGAATTGCCGTCTTCCTTGATTACCGTCGTCACTGTCAGCGGAATGTTTTGTCCGCCAAAGGCAATCGAGGCTTTGTAGTTGTAAGTTCCGGGTTGCAGATCGCTCGAGGGTTTCGGCGCGCCGGCGGTCGCCTCGACTTTCTTTGGCAGCGTCACCGTCTTTACATCGACCGTAATCTCTTTGAGCCGGGCCGAGGCTTCGGGCGTCATCTCTGCCTGGTAACGGCCACTAAGAAACTTGGCAAAGAACTTCTCGGCGGCGGCGAACATTGCCATGTTGTTGACCGGCCGCGCGAAACCATGACCTTCATCAGGCGCGACGATGTACTCAACCGGAAAGCCGCGTTCCCGCAGCGCAATCACAATCTGGTCGGCTTCACGTTTGGTCACGCGCGGATCGTTGGCGCCCTGGACCACCAGCAACGGCGTCTTGATCTTATTGGCCGAGTTTATCGGTGACTGGCGCTCGAGTTGCGCCTTCCCCTCAGCCGTCGTCGGGTCGCCCATGCGCTGATAGAAAAGCTGGCGTCCTGCTTCCCAGTAAGGCGGAATGTTCTCGATGAGAGTGATCAGGCTGGACGGTCCCACGTAATCAACCGCGGCGGCGTATAGATCGGGAGTGAAAGTGACTCCCGCCAACGTCGCATAACCGCCGTAGGATCCACCCATGATTCCGAGGCGTTTGGGATCGGCGATACCTTCGGCGATTAGATACTTCGCGCCCCAGGTAATGTCGTCCTGCATTTTGTCGCCCCACTGTTTGTTACCGGCGTCGATGAACTTCTTGCCATAGCCGGTTGAGCCGCGAAAGTTTGGTTGCAGCACTGCATACCCGCGATTCGCCCAGAATTGTGCGAACGTGTCATAGCCCCATCCATCCCGGGCCCAGGGGCCGCCGTGCGGGAAAATCACCACGGGCAGGTTCTTTGGCTCGACGCCTTTCGGCAAGGTGAGATAAGCAGGAATCTCAAGGCCATCCGAAGATTTGTAACGGACTGCTTTCATTGACGCCAAATAGTCGCGATTAAGCTTTTCGCGGATTCGGTATTGAAAGGTCAGCTCTTTGGTGTTTCGATTAAACAGGTAGCGCTCGCCGGGCTCAGTATCACTGCCAGCCGAAATTAACCAGAGCCTCTCATCCTTGGTTGCAGAGCCCAGCCCAATTTCCTTGCCAGGCAACTTCTTTTGCAGCAGCTTGTAATCAGCTTCGTATGACTTGTCTTTCCAGTAGAGCCGCTGGCGTTCATCTTCATAAGTAGTCACAACCAGCTCGTCGGTGAGATCGGAGAAGTGAGCGTCACCAAGATCGACCCGGTTCAGCGGATCCGACTCAACCATCTCTTCCTTGCCGGTGGCCGGATCGAAAAGCTCCAGGCGGGTGAGGTCGATTCCCGCGCCTTTGTTGGTGATGAAGTAAACTCTCTGCCCGTCCTTGTGATATTGAACCGGCCCGCAGGCTTCAAAGACGTTGCATGAATAAACTTTGGTGAAGCCCTTATCGTCGACTCGCAGAATTTCAGTGTCGCCTTTGTCATTCACGCGTGTCGCCAGCCGGAGTTGATCCTTCCGATCGAATGTCCAGCCCACGATGCGTTCAGTGTTCTTCCTGCTTAGCGTGCGTTCACCGGTTGAGATTTTTACTTTGTAGAGATCATGCCAGGACTTGTCGCGATCGTTTAGACCGACATAAATCGCGTCAGGTTCGCTGCGCGGGACGCTGACGATCTGGGCCTGGACACCTTTGACGTCGGTAAGATTGCGCGCCGCAGGTACGTCCTGGCCTGCCGCGGGTGAGTCGGCTGGATTGACGGCATAGACATGGTAGTTCTCATCGCCGGCCTTGTCCTGGACAAAGAGAATGAACTTTCCGTCTTCACTCCAAAAGTAAGCTGGAATCGGGCGCGTGGTGTCGGCAGTAACCGGCTTAGCGGAATCAAACGGAGCCTCGGTGCGTTTGACCCAAATATTGCGCACTCCCTTGAATGGCTTGACGAAGGCAATGAATTTTCCGTCGGGCGAGATTTGGGCTCCGGAAAGTTCCGGATCGCCGAAAAACAATTCGCGATCAATTATCGGCGGCTGGCCTTTCGGCTGTGCGGCAACCGGTGCTGGAGACGCCCCGACCAGGAGAATGGCACCGAATATAGCAGCGACCGACAGGAGAAATCTCGAACAAAGCTGCGAAAAAGCTGAAAATCTCATAAGAACCTCTTTCGTGGATGGAAAATGGATTTCTGGCAAGACAAGCATGATGTTACGCGCTTGAGGGATGACAAGTTTCGGCGGGTTTCGCTCCGCAGGAGCGAGATGTTTATAGCGCCGGTGGCGGCTGTGCCGCTTGATGTGCGGAAAGCCTGCGGCTCTCCGTAAAGGACTCAATGGCAATAATATGCTTGACACCGAGCACGTTTGATTCGTTCTGGCCATCAACGCAACCACTCCGATGGCTCTGCCACTCCGATGCGCGGCAAGTCTCGGACTTGCCGTTAAATGCCCATTTAAGCTAACGGTCTATGACCGTGGGCGGGTCGGAGACCCTGGAAAGAAAGAGAGATTCGCGGGCCGGCAAGTCGGAGACTTGCCGCGCATCAGAGTGGCAGAGCCATTGGCGGAATTCATCGGTGATTTATGTTCGCTCGGTGAGTCAAGTATGTCGTTGCCGACTTTTCCTTTTTCTGCCGCGAGGCTCAGCCTCGCGGCAGCTCAATTTAATAGGGAGCGGCCGCGGAAAGGCGAGCCTTTCCGCACATCGAGCGGCACAGCCGAGAATCCCGTTGATGTATTAACGGAAATCCGTCTGCTGAAACAGAACTCATAAGCGAGGGCAAGAGTAACTGGGTCCTACTCCCTCGAAACACTACGGGCTATTCGGCGACTCGCTTTCCGTCAACATCCAGGTAGGCAATCGTATATCCGTTCAGTTCCTTCAGCTTCGGTTCGATTGCCTTCCGGTCGCCAACAATCAGGATCGCCATCTTTGACGGGTCGAGATACTTGTTTGCGACCCGGTTTATGTCGGCGACAGTTACGGCATTGACCTTAGCGATGTAATCGTTGAAGTAACTATCCGGCAAGGCGAATACCACCAGGTTGGACAATTGATTCGAGATTTGACCCACGGTTTCAAAAGCACCCGGATAGCGCCGAATAATACTCTGCTTGCTGTACTCGAGTTCTTTCTGCGTCACCGGAATTGAACCGCGAATGCCATTGAGTTCTTTCATGAACTCCTGAACGGATTCCCTGGTAACAGCGGTCTGCACGTCGGCCGAAGCGGAAAACGGCCCCGCCCCTCGGCGGAAACTCCACCCGGTCCGCGCGCCGTAGGTGTAACCCTTGTCTTCCCGCAGATTCAGGTTTACGCGCGACGTAAACTGTCCGCCCAGGATGGAGTTCATCACCAACAGAGAAAAGTAATCGGGATTGCTTCGGTCCACGCCTATCTGACCAATTGTTACGACCGACTGTGCGGCGCCAGGCCGGTCGACAATGTAGATGCCGGGGTGTTCAAAGCGCGGGGCCGGCGGGACCGCCGTGGCCGTCACACTGGCCGCCTTCCAGTTTGCAAAAGCCTTCTCCAGCTTCGGCATTAACACCTTCGCATTAGCTTCTCCAGCCACAATCAAGACTGAGTTGTTTGGCCGATAGTAAGTGTCATAAAACATTTGCAGGTCATCTCTGGTGAGCGCCTTAAGCGACTCTTCATCGCCCGCCAAAGGTCTGCCATAGGGATGTTCCTTCCCGTAAAGCAGTGAACTGTAAGCTACGTTGGCAATCGCGTTCGCATTGTTCTTGCGTTGCAGAAACGCCACCGCCGCCCGGCGACGCTGGATGTCAAACTCGGCTGCCGGAAACGTAGGATTAACCACGACGTCCGAAAAGACGTCCAGCGCCTGGTCCAGATTCTTAGTCAAAGTCAGCAAGCTCACGCTAGACGAATCCCAATCTGATCCGGTGGTGAGCTGCGCGCCTATTGATTGCATCTGCTTTGAAATCTCGGTCACGGAACGAGTCTTGGTGCCGTCATCCAGGAGAGTTGACGTCATATTGGCGACGCCGGCCTTGGGGTCGGCGGTCCCACCGGTCTTAACCACCAGGTTCATCGAAACAATGGGAAGTTCATTCTGATGAACCAGCCAGACCTCCAGTCCGTTTGAAAGTTTGTTCTTCTCGATTTTCGGCAGAACAAATTTCGGATCCGGACCCGGTTTTGGCAATTTTGAGCTATCCGGCTCCTGCTTCTGTTTGGCGGCGGTTGACGTTGGAGTGTTGGCGGAGTTTTGCGCCACAGATTGCGCCGCGCCCTGCCTGCGAACGTAACTCAAGACGAGTTTCTTATCCGTGAGATACGTTTGTGCAACCCGTTGAACATCGGCCGGCGTGACCTTGCGAAACTCATCCAGATTCTGCTGGAAATAGTCAGGACGGCCGCGCATGGTGAAATAGTTATTCATCTGGTCGGCCCGTCCAAAAACGGTTTGTAGTGCATAAACCGCTTGAGATTCGATCTGATTCAGGGCCCGCTCCATCTCTTCAGCCGTCGGTGGTTCTTTCTTGATGCGCTCAATTTCGGCCAGGACTTCCTTCTCAATTTCATCGAGCGATTTTCCCGGACGCGCTGTTGAGGTCACCTGAAACGCTCCCGCGATTTCGCGCGACTGTTGAAATGCTCCCACATCCTGAGCCAGCTGTTTGCCGTAAATCAGATTGCTTTGCAGTCGCGAGTTGCGTCCTGAAGACATCACTGACCCCAGCATCGAAAGCGCGCTATCGTCTCCGTCAAACCGCGGCACGGTATGCCATATCATGTAGAGACGCGGCAGTGGCACGTCGTCCTCGAAACTCTTGCGAATCTCATCGTCGAATTTCGGTGCCGGTGGCTTTGGCCGCACGACCGTAGCGCCGCGCGGGATAGGACCAAAGTATTTCTCCACCCATGATCGTGCCTGCCTGGTATCAAAATCTCCGGCAATCACCAGTGAGGCATTGTTTGGAATATAGTATTGACGGAAGAAGCCTTTTACGTCGTCAATTGAAGCGGCGGTGAGATCGTCAAGCGAGCCGATCGTAGTCCAATGATAGGGGTGATCTGACGGGTACATGATCTCGGCGATCTTTTCGGAGGCGGTTCCGTAGGGCTGATTGTCATAGCTCTGACGCTTTTCATTTTTCACTACGTCGCGCTGGTTGTTGAGTTTCTCCATCGTGA
>Ga0307468_100000283_pt1 | contig 12250 bp, 11 predicted proteins | sample atmdna_FD_203085 | JGI IMG/M metagenome (GOLD analysis project Ga0307468, IMG submission 203085) | Hardwood forest soil microbial communities from Morgan-Monroe State Forest, Indiana, United States - atmos_gases AM2C_05 | ecosystem: Environmental > Terrestrial > Soil > Temperate forest > Bulk...
AGCTCCGGCTTCGAGAACTCGAGCTGGAACAGCTGCTCGAGCCGCGAACGGCCGTAGTTGGCGGTGTCGGTCGCCTCGCGGCCCGCCAGGTTGGTGCGGATCGAGGTGGTAAACAGCGGCAGGATGCCGACCATCAGGATGAGGAAGATCGCCGAGGCGACCAGCAGCTCGACCAGCGAGTAGCCCGCCGCCGGGCGCCGGCTCCCGTTCACAAAACTCATAGCCACTCCTCCGGCAAGGTGTCCAGGACGTGCGCGGGGCCCGGGTTCAACTTCCACACCGTCACGCGCGCGGTGGCGGTCGGCGACACCTCGATGCGCAGCTCGTTGCCGCGGCCGTCGCGGATGTCGACCCAGACCACGTTCTGGATCGCGCCGGTCGGCTGGAACACCGCCGGTCCGGGTTTCAGGCCGTCCGGTTCGACGAGCTCGATCCCTGAAGGCAGGTCGTAGGTGCCCAGCAGACGGTCGGCGCCGGCGGTGTACACGTTGTCGCGGTCGATGTCGGCGAACGCCCGGAACGACTCCAATGGCCGCTCCTCCGACCAGGGCAGGGTCTCCACGATCCCCGGGCGGACGCCCCGTACCCCCTCCAGGCGCGCCACCCGCAGCAGCGACGAGACCTGCTCCGCGGCGCTGCGGAGGTTGGCTTCGCGGATCCGCTGCAGCATCTCCGGGACGGCGATGAGCATCAGCGTCGCGAGGATGGCGAACCCGACCAGCAGCTCGACGAGCGTGAAGCCGCTCCGGCGATGGACGAACGTTCTTGATTTCATAGCGAGCCCCGCATAGAGCAACGCCGGTGCCAGCCGCCCGGCAACCGCCGGCCGGAGCCGCATGTGCTTTGGAAAGAAAGAGTTAGGAGAGGTCCTGCGGTGCCGGGCCAGGGGCCGGGAGTGAGACCGCGTTGTTACTCGTGGTAACAAGAGTGTCGCGCGGGAAGAAAAGCAGCGCCCGCGTGCCGCCGCCCGGCCGGTCTTCCAGCCGCAGCCGGCCGCCGTGCAGGACGACGATGCGGTGCGCCAGCGCCAGCCCGAGGCCGACGCCGCCGCGCCGGCCGGTGGTGAAGGGGTGGAAGAGGCGCTCGCGCACCTCCGGCGGCAGGCCCGGCCCGCGGTCGGCGATCGCCACCTCCAGGCCTTCGGCGCCGCGGGTGACGCCGACCTCGACCGGCCCGGCGCGGCCGGCCTCCTGCTCGGCCTGGACGGCGTTGCGCAGCAGGTTGCGCAGCGCCCGCTCCAGGAGCTGCGGGTCCCCGCGCAGGGCCGTGCCCTCCACCGCGGCGCTGGCCTCTGGGGCGAGAGTCACCCTGGCGCCGTCGAGAGCGGGGTCGGCGGTCACCCGCCGCAGCAGCGGCGAGAGCGGGAACTCCTGGATGCGCGCCGTGCCCGGGCGGGCGAAGGCGAGGAAGTCCTCGAGCACACGCTCCAGGTGGTCGGCCTCGTGGCGGATCTCGGAGAGGAAGTCGGCGATCGAGTCCTCGTCCGGCCGGCGCTCGATGAGCGTGAGATAGCCGCGCAGAGTGGCCAGGCTGTTGCGCAGCTCGTGGGCGACGCCGCCGGCCATCTCGCCGAGCCGCGCCAGGCTCTCGGCGAGGCGGCTCTCCTCGGCGCGGCGCAGCACTTCGGTCAGGTCGGCGAAAAGGACCAGGTAGCCGCGCACGCCGCCGTCGTCGCGACGCAGCGGATGGACGGTGAGGCCGACGGTCAGGGTCTCGCCACGATCCGAGAGGACGGTGCACTCCTGGCGCTGCAGCGCCCGGCCTTCGGTGACCGCCGCGGTGAGCACGGCGGAGAGCTCGGGCTGGCCGGCGAGCACGGCGGCGAGCGGCGTGCCGGGGGGCGGCGGCTCGGTGCCCAGCAGCGCGGCGCCGACGGCGTTGAGCGCCAGGACGCGCGCCTCGCGGTCGAGCAGCAGCAGGCCGCTCTGCAGGCTCGCCGACAGCGTCCGCTCCAGCGCCGCGATGTCGTCCTCGGGCCGGCGCCCCTCGCGGCCGGCGAGGGCGGTGAGCGCGCGCTCGAAGGTGTCGATCAGGAACCCCACTTCGTCGCGGTCGCCGTCGTCCCCAGCGCCGGCGCCGCCGATCTCCTTGGCGCGCGCCAGCAGGGCCTCGTACGGCGCCAACAGGTGGCGGAGGAAGAACACGACCAGGACCACCAGGGCGCCGTCGACGATCAGCACCACGAGCGACAGTGGGGTGAGGGCGCGCAACTGGGCGGCGAGGGTGGCGGCCGGCAGGTCTACCCGCACGTAGCGGCGGGCGGCGCGGGCGCCGAACGGCGCGAAGCCCACCACCGTGGCAGGCAGCGACGCGTCGAGGCCGACGCCGGCCGACTGGTCGATGGGCTCGCTGGCGACGCCGGCGATCGGCGCCAGGAGGTCGCCCGGCGGCAGCTCGCCGGCGATGGCGAGCGCCCGGCCGGCGAGGTCCAGCAAGGCGATCCCCCGCGCCCCGGGAGCGAGAGCGCGCAGCTCGGCGGTGCCCGGGACATGGTCGGGCTCGATGGCGAGCCGTACGGCCACGAGCTCGGCGATGCGGGTGGCCTCGGCACGGCGCTCGTCGGCCAGCAGCCGCAGGGCGTTGCGGTAGGAGACCAGGGTAAAGGTCGAGAGGAAGGCGAGGAGCAGCAGGGCGGCGGGCAGCAGGATCAGCCCTTCACGGCGCAGCCCGAGCCGGCGCCGCCGCCGCGTCTCCCCGCTCATAACAACCCGGCGTACCAGTCCGCGATGGGCGTGCCGAAGAAGAGCGCCACCAGCCCGCCCAGGGCGAGGAAGGTGCCGAAGGGGAGCTTGGAGCGCATCTCCAGGCTCCCCCACCGCATCAGGACGAGGCCGACCGTGGCGCCGGCCAGGGTCGAGAAGAACAGCGCCACCAGCACCCCCTTCCAGCCGAGAAAGGCGCCGATCAGGGCGAGCATCTTGACGTCGCCCAGCCCCATCCCCTCCTCGCGGCGGACCATGTACCAGAGTCCCCAGACGGCGATCAGGATGCCCGCCCCCAGGGCGGCGCCGATCAGCGCCGGGCGCCAGCCGCCCCAGGGCAGGAACGGCTGCAGCGCCAGCCCGACGGCGATGCCGGGCAGCGTGATGCGGTCGGGCAGGATCATGTGCTCCAGATCGATCATCGCCAGGACGACCATGAGGCAGCAGAACAGCGCCGCGGCCAGCGCGGCGAGGCTCGGGCCGAAGCGCAGAAAGCTGGCGACGAACAGCAGCGACGTGGCGGCCTCGATCGCGGGGTAGCGCCAGGAGATCGGCGTCCGGCAGGCGCGGCAGCGGCCGCCGAGCACCAGGAACGAGACCACGGGCAGGTTGTCGCGGGCGCGGATCGGCGCGCCGCACGACGGGCAGCCCGAGCGCGGGAAAACGGTCGAGAGACCGCGCGGCAGCCGGTAGATGACGACGTTCAGATAGCTGCCGACGATCAGGCCGAGGACCGCGGCATAGATCGCGAGGAGGATGGAAAGCTGCACGGCCGGAATTGTATCCGCAGAACCCCATCCTCCCCTGGATCAGGGGGCGACGCTAGTTTCCTTCCTCGGCCGGCGGCGCCTCGATGTTGGCCCCCTCGGGCCAGCGCACGAAGAAACCGTCCGCCCAGACGATGTCCTGCTTATAGTCGGTCGGCAGGAAGGAGGCGGACTGGTACTGATCGGCGTCGGCCACGTTGTCGACTCCGCGGCTGCGCATCATCATGACCTCCCGCGACAGCGGCTCGGCGTCGTTGAGGTAGTACTCGTACGAGTACTTCCACCCATCCAGCCGCGGCACCTCCTGCACGTACCGGGGCATCAGCAGCCCCCGCACTTGGTCCACCGACTTGACGCTCCCCTGGTAATTCGACATCTCGACCGTGTTGTCCACTTCGTCGGCCCCCGCCGCCGCGGCGCCGACCTGGTCGGTGAGCCACGCGAACATGGCGGTCCCCATGATCCGCATGTCGGCCACCGTCTTCTTCTGCTTCGCCTTCTGCATGGCGTCGAGCAGGTTCGGGATCAGCATCGACGCCAGCAGGCCGAGGATGGCGATCACGATCAGCAGCTCGATCAGCGTGAAGCCCCGCTCCGAGGCACGGACTCCAGGCAAGGTTTTCATGCGGCTTCCCCCATAAGAAAAAACGACCTGTCTGGTCACAAAGGCAAAGTATGTGCCAACTGGGGCTGTCCCGTAAGCCCTTACCTTACAGTTACTTGAGCCTATAGACAAACATCTAGGTGTCAAAAATAGTCAGGAGTGACACAGCCGATGTCACCGGCCGTCAGCTACGTAGGCGGCCACGATGCGGCGCATGCGCTCGACGCCGCGGTCGAGCTCGGCCAGGGGGATGCGCTCGTTGGGATTGTGGATGCCGCTGAGGTCGGCGATGCCGAGGTTGAATGGCGCCAGGCCGTAGGCGGGGATCCGCCGCTCGCGAAAGAAGCGGGAGTCGGTGAAGCCGGAGATCATGGCCGGCACCACCGGCCCCTCGGGGCCAAGGACCGAGCGCACCGCCTGCCAGAAGCGGCCGGCGGCGGGCGACGGCGGCGTGGGCGGCGAGGTCAGCACCACCTTGGCGTCGACCTCCTTGCCGAGGGCGGCGCGGACCTGGCGCAGGAAGGCGTCGGAATCGGTGTCGGGGAGCAGCCGGACGTCGAGCCGGGCCCTGGACACGGCCGGGATGACATTGATTCTCTCGCCGCCGTTGAGCACCGTCACCTGCACGGTGTCGAGGAAGAGGTTGGCCATGCCGGGAGGCAGGGGCTCGCGCGGACCGGTCGGAGCGACCACCCGGTCGATCTGCGAGAAGACCCGGCGCCAGCGGTCGTTCTCGAGCGGCGCCAGCGCCTGGAGGTAGGTGCGGGCCGGCGCCGAGACGTGCCAGCGCGGCGGCAGCGCGAGCAGACGGGCGAGCCCCTGGATCATCTGGTGGTTGGCGCTCTCGGGGTTGAGGCCGGAGGCATGGCCGCCGCGGCCGCGGGCGGAAGCCTCCAGCCAGAGCGGGCGTTTCTGCGCCACCTCGACGCCCCACCAGAGGAGGCGGTCCCCGGCACCGGTCTGGTTGCGGCCGCCTTCGCCGGCCACCGCCTCGACCCCCTGGAACAACTCGGGGTGCTGGTCGAGCAGCCACGCCGTGCCGCGCAGGCCGCCGTTCTCCTCGTCGGCCACGGCGAGGAAGACGACGTCGCGGGCGAGCGGCACGCGCCGGCGCTTCAAGTCGATGAACGCGGCGAGGTGGGCGATGCCCAGGCTCTTGTCGTCGACCGCGCCGCGGCCCCAGAGGCGACCGTCCTGGACCAGACCGGAGAACGGCGGCACGGTCCAGCCCGGCCCGGCGGCGACCACGTCCATGTGGTGCACCAACAGCAGGGCGCGGCCGTTGCTCCGCGGCGAGGAGAGACGCGCCCAGAGGCTCGTCCGCCCCTCGGGCGTCACCACCAGGCGGGTGGGGATACCCTCGCGGTGCAGGATGGCGGCGAGATACGAAGCGGCCAGGTGCTCCCGCCCCGGCGGGTTGGTGGTGTCGATCCGCAGGTAGCCCTGGAGCCAGCGCGCCGCCTCCGAGAGAGACGGCGCCTCGGCGGCGTCTACCGCCGACGAGGACGGCGGCAGAGACAGCGACGGCGACAGGACGAGGACGACGAGCAGGGTGCGTACGAGTCGGTGGAGCATCGGGCGGGAAGTCTATCGGGTGTCCGCTGAAGCGGCGAGAGGGGCGCCGGGGCGCCCCTCTCAGAGAAGCCGTTTCGCGGGTGGCTTTATGGAGCCGCCGCGGCGTTGTCGACCTTGATGTTCTGCGGCCACTTGACGAAGAAGCCGTCGGCCCAGACGATGTCCTGGCCGTAGTCGGTCGGGTCGAAGGCGCCGAAGGTGTAGGTGTCGCCGTCGAACGCCAGGTCGCGGCCGGCGGCGCGGATCATCATGACGTGCTCGACGAGCGGGGTGTCGGCCAGCAGGTAGTACTCATAGCCGTTCTTCCAGCCGTCCAGGTCCGGGATCTCCTGGATGTAGCGCGGCGACAGGTAGGCGGCCAGCCCGGCGGCATCCAGCGACCCATCGCTGTAGTCGCTGATCACGACCTCCGTCGGGGCCTCATCGGCACCCGCGGCAGCGGCGCCGACCTGGTCGGTCAGCCAGGAGAACATCGCGGTGCCGATGTTGCGCATGTCGGCCACGCTCCTCTTCTGCTTGGCCTTCTGCAGCGCATCCAGGAAGTTCGGGATGAGCAGAGCAGCGATGATGCCGATGATCGCGACGACGATCAGCAGCTCGATCAGCGTGAAGCCCTTCTGGCGGTTTCTCTTCATCAGGCTCAACATGGTTTTCTTCCTCCCCCTCATTGATCGTACCGATCTGGTCTTACTGATCTGGCCCGGGGAACATCCGCGGGGCGTCTCGCTTTCCTGATAAAGCAGACTCGATGCCAGCTCTTTCCACAGGCTGAATCCCTTTGTTTTCAGGTACTTGAATTTTGGGGCGGACATTTTTTGACACCGCCGTCCGGCCCCGGCTGTCACGGAGTGTCAGCGCTCGTCGGTCACCAGGCGGCGCACCAGCTCGCGGTAGATCGCGACCCCTTCGACGTAGCCCGGCAGGCCGAGCCGCTCGTTCTCCTCGTCGACCGACAGGGTGTCGGTGCTCATGATGAGGAAGGGGGAAAAGCCGTAGGACGGCGCGCCGCCGCGGCGGAAGAAGCGGGAGTCGGTGGCGCTCCAGGGCAGGAAGTAGGGGCCGACCGCGGCCCCGGGGTAGTGCTCCCGCATGACCTCCAGGGTCTCGCGCAACGCCGGGTGGTCGACCGGGCTGCCGTGCATGGCGATCGGCGGCCGCTCCACGGTGCGCGGCAGGTTGCCGGTCAGCCAGGCCGGCACCAGGCGCTCGATCACGGCGTCGCTCGGCTCCTGGCCCGGCAGCAGGTGGAGCTTGACGACCAGGCGGAAGCCGCCGCCGGGGGCCGGCTCGACCGGGAACGGCATCGGCTCGTTGCGCAGCATCGACTGGAGATAGAGCGGCAGCTTGCGGAAAGCCGCCAGGTCGGTCACCAGCTTCTCCGGCTCGGCGAGCAGCTTCTTGAGCTCCCGGTCGTCGCGCGTCGGGCCGTAGACGGCAAACAGGGTGCGGGCCTCGCCGGTCAGCCGCAGGTCTTCGACGGTGACGAATTTCCGCCACTCGAGCAGGTCGGCGCGCACCTGCTCGAGGCGCTCGCGGTCGCCGCTGCAGAGGGTGAGGTCGAAGAAACGCTTCTGCGCGAACTCCACCCCCCACCACTTGATGTCGTCGCGGGCGCGCGCCTCCAGGACTCCGCCCTCGGTCAGCACCGCCCAGAAGTTGCGGACCATCTCCGGATGCTGGCGCAACAGCCAGAGCGCCCCCAGGTGGCTGCCGCGCTCCTCGCCGCTGGTGCCGAGGAAGAGGACCGAGCGCTTGAGCGGCACGCCGCTCTTCTTGAGGTCGAGCACCGCCATGAGCTGGGCGATGGCGATGCTCTTCATGTCGAAGACGCCGCGGCCGTAGATCCACGGCGGGTCGATCTGGGCCGCGAAGGGCGGGTGGGTCCACTCGCTCGGGTCGACCGGCTGGACGTCGATGTGGTGGTGGAGGACCAGCGGGTGGGGGTCCTCGCCGCGCAGGAAGCCGTAGACGTTGGCGTGCTTCTTATCCAGCACCTCGACCCGGGCCGGGATGCCGGCCGCCTCGAGCTGGGCGGCGAGGAAGCGGGCGCCGGCCACTTCGTCGCCGGTGGTTTCGCTGGTGTCGATGCGGACGTACTCCTGCAGCAGCCGGACCTCCGGCATGGCAGCGAAGTCCTTGCCGTACCAGTCCCCCTCCTGCGACTGTACCTGCGCCGTCCGGCCGAGGGCCGTCACCAGACCCCAGGCGAGCCCGCCGACGAGCAGCAGGCTGCCGTACAGGGCGATACGGGCGGCCTGGCGCCGGTGGCGGTCCATCCAAGTGCGTTGCATGCGGGGCGTGATGATAAACGCCCGCAGCCCTCTTGTGTATGCTTGACCCCCTCCATGATGCGGAAATCGGTCCAACGCCCCCCGATCTGGCTGCTGCTGGCCGGCGCTCTCGCGTGCCTCCTCTACTTCGCGACCGAGCGCTGGCTGCTCGCCGGCGACCTCGGATTCCCGCTGGACGACAGCTGGATCCACCTCCAGTTCGCGCGCAACCTCGCCGAGGGGCGCGGCCTCTCCTACAACCCGGGGGAGCTGGTGACCGGCTCGACCGCGCCGCTGTGGACCGCGCTGCTCGCTCTGCTCTTCGCGCTGCCGGGGAGCGTCGTCGTCTGGACCAAGCTGCTGGGCGTCGTCCTTTATCTCGCTGGCATCGACGCCACCTGGCGGCTGGCGCGCGAGCTGGACCTGCCGCGCGGGCTGGCGGCGCTCGCCGCCGGCCTGACACTCAGCACCAGCTGGCTGGTCTGGTCGGCGCTGTCGGGGATGGAGGTGCCGCTGTTCGTGCTGCTGTCGCTCTGGGGCCTGCTGCTCCACCTGCGCGAACGGCATGCTCCGACAGCTCCGACGCGACCGCCGCTGTCGCTAGGGCTGCTGGCGGTCTCGGCGCTGGCGCGGCCGGAGGGGCTGCTCCTCCTCGCCCTCGCCTTCGCCGACCGCTGCCTGACGTTCGACCGCCCCTCAGGGGAAGGCGAGGACGGCGGCGGCGCGCTGGTCTGGCGGCGGCCTTCCTGGAAAGGCCTGGCGGCCGGCGCCCTCCTGGCGGTTTGCGCGCTCGCCGGCGCGCTGCTCTTCTACCGCTGGGCCGGCGGCTCGTTCCTCCCCACCACCTTCGCGGCCAAGGGCGGGGACGACGTCCGCCGCCTGCTGCCCAACCTCCAGTACCTCCACACGGTGCTCGGCATCTTCTTCGGCCCGCAGCCCTGGATGACGCTGGCCGCCGGGGCGGGAGTCGTGGTGCTCGTCGAGCGGCTCGGCACGCGGCGCGACCACGGCCTCCTGCCGGCGCTCTGGCTGCTCGGGCTGCCGCTCGCCTACTCGTTGATCAGCAAGGCGGGGCGCGGGGCGATCCTGGGCAACTTCGGCCGCTATTACTTCCCGCTCTTCCCGGTGCTGGTGGTGCTGGGCGTGCTGGGTCTGGAGCGGGCAGCGCGCGCCCTGGGGCCGCGCTTGGTCCGCCTGTCGCTGGCGGCGCTGCTGGCCTTGCTGATCCTCTGGCCGACCGTCGCCAACCTGGTCCGGGGGGCGGGGCGCTACGCGCAGAACGTCCGCAACGTCCAGGACAGCGACGTGCGGATCGCGCGCTGGCTGGCGCCGCGTCTGCCGCCCGAGGCGGTGCTGGCGGTCAACGACATCGGGGCGATCAAGTACTTCCTCCCCAACCGTATCGTCGACCTGGTGGGGATCGCGTCGCCGGAGCTGCGCCGCGAGACGCGCGACGCCGTCCGCGCCGGCGCCGGCTGGGACCAGGCGCTGGCCGACGCCGTGGCCCGGCGGCAGCCCGACTACCTGGTGGTCTTCCCCACCTGGGTCCCCGGCCTCGTCCGCCAGCCCGGCTACCGGCCGGTCTCCAGCCTGACCATCCCGAGCAACATCACCATGGGCGGGAACGAGATCGTGGTGTACGAGACGCCGTGGACGCGGTACCGGTTGCGAGCGGTACAATCTCCCTGAGACGAGGAGCACCGCATGAGCAAAGCCTATGAAGTAGCGAACGAGCAAGACCAGATCGTCATCCGGTTCGACAGTAAGATCGTCGACCAGAACGCCCTTTCGCGGGTTCTTGACTATCTGGAGCTGGAGTCCCTCAGATCCCGCAGCCGGATGACCGAAGCGGAGGCGTCCGAACTCGCCGAGGAGATCGACCAGGCGGTATGGGAGCAGGTCAAGCACAAGTACACGGGGGAGTAAGTGCCGCGACCGATCGTCGTCGATACGAACATCCTCTTCTCAGCCCTGCTCCGTAAGCAATCCCCCTTCACCGAGACGCTCCTCGCCTCGGCTCATCGCTTCCACGTGAGTGAGCTCACCCTGGCGGAGCTCTTCAAGCACAGGCAGAAGATCGTCAAGCTCAGCCTCCTTGAGGAGAGCGAAATCGACGCTCTCTTCTACAAGATCGCGCGCGTTCTGGAGTTCTTCAAAGAGGACCTGGTCTCCCCTGAGAATCGCAAGGCTGCTTATGAGCTGTGCAAGGACATCGACGAGACGGATAGTCCGCATGTCGCCCTCGTGCTGGAACTAGACGGGCTCCTATGGACAGGGGATAACACCTTGAAGGAAGGGCTCAAGAAAAAAGGCTTCGACAGATTCTTCGAGCCCTGATCCTACTGCGTCCCCAGCCGGATCAGGCGGTCCACCGGCGCGTACTCGTCGGTGAGCACCGGCACCTCCTCGGCCTGGAGCTCCACCTCGGTACGGTGCCGCACGAGGAGCTCCAGCTTCGGGGCGAAGCGCCACCGGCCGTCGAGCTGGCGCGCCCGGGCGCGGAGCGACTCGGGGTCCACCTCGGGATCGTCGCTCGCCAGCACCAGGACGTTGTGCCGGGTGGCCACCCGGAAGACGTAGACCGACCGGAAGCGCTCGCGGACGGTGCGGTAGATCGAACGCGAGAACGCGTCCTCCAGGCCCGCCGCCAGGTTGAGGCCGAAGACCCCGCCTGGCTCCAGGTGGCGCTTCACCTCGTCCAGGAACTGCACCGTGGTGAGGTGGAACGGCACGCTCAGACCGATGTAGGTGTCGCAATAGATCAGGTCCCAATGCTCCGCCGAGCCCTGCAGGAAGCGGCGGGCGTCGACCACGTGGACACGGCCGCGCGGCCCTTCCTCGAACCGCAGGTAGCGGCGGGCGACCTGCGGCACCACCGGGTCGATGTCCACGTAATCGACCGCGAGGTGCGGCAGCTGCCGCTGCAGGTACATGCCGACGCTGCCGCCCCCCAGTCCGAGCAGGAGGGCGCGGTCCATCTCCGGCTGCAACAGCAGGGAGAGGGCGGCGTAGCGCGCGTAAGGCAGCGCCGGCTCGCCGGTCGCGAGGTCGACCGCCGCCTGCCGCACCCGGTCGCTCTCCAGGTAGCGCACGCCGTCGCGGTCGTGGACCTGCAGCGTCTGGTAGGGGGTGACCCGCTCGTAGACCAGCCCCCCGGTCGGTTTGGGGGCGAAGGCCACGCCGGAGCCGGAGAGCACGATCAGCACCGCGCAGAGCAGCGCGGCCGGCGCCTCGGCGCGCAACGACCCCGCCATGGCGATCAGGGCGGTGACCGCCGTGGCCGCGGTCAACAGGGCCATGATCGGGCGCAGCTCGAGGAACGGGATGAGAAGGAAGGTGGCCGCGAGAGTGCCCGCCAGGCTGCCGAGGGTCGACAGGGCGTAGAGCTTGCCCGCCGTGTTGCCGAGGTGGCCGAGGTCGCGGGCCGCCAGCCGCACCGCCCAGGGCGAGACGGTGGCGAGCAGGACGCTCGGCGGGCCGAACAGGACCGTCGCGGCGAGCAGCGGCCCGGCCGACCAGTTGCCGGTCCAGGCCGCGAGCATCCCCGCCAGCCGCAGGCCGGCGAGCAGCAACAACCCCTGGACGAGCGCGGCGAAGGCGACCATGCGTCCCAACCCTGCCAGGGTCGGCTGGCGGTCGGCGAGGCGTCCGCCCCAGAGGTAGCCGAGCGACAACGCGGCCAGGAAGACGCTGATGATCGAGCCCCAGACGTAGACGCTGTTGCCGAAGTGCGGCGCCAGGATCCGGCTCGACAGGATCTCCAGCGCCATCAGCACGGCGCCGCAGGCGGCGACGACCCAGTAGAAGCGTAGACGGGCAAACATGGACGGAGAGGATACAATGCCGCGCCGGAGACAGCCCCCGATGACCTCGACGCCCATCCCCGTTCTCGACCTCGGCCGTATCCGCCGCCGCATCGCTCCCGCGCTCGAAGAGCGCTGGGGCCGCATCCTCGACTCGGGGGCTTTCGTCCTCGGCCCCGAGGTGCGGGAGTTCGAGCAGGCCTTCGCCGCCTATCTGAGAGTCGAGGCCTGCACCGGCGTCGCCAATGGCACCGACGCGCTGGTCCTCGCCCTGCGCGCCCTGGACTTGAAGCCCGGCGACGAGGTGATCGTCCCCGCCTACAGCTTCTTCGCCACCGCCGAGGCGGTCGCCTGGCTGGGAGGCCGGCCGGTCTTCGCCGACGTCGATCCCGAGACCCTCAACCTCGATCCGCAGGATGCCGCGGCGCGGGTCACCAGCCGTACGGTCGGGGTGCTCGGCGTCCACCTCTACGGCCGGCCGTTCGACGTCGACGCCGTGCTCGCCCTCTGCCAGCGGCACGGCCTGTGG